>Ga0268262_10000015_pt1 | contig 191077 bp, 141 predicted proteins | sample TergutNc150P3_FD_190354 | JGI IMG/M metagenome (GOLD analysis project Ga0268262, IMG submission 190354) | Nasutitermes corniger P3 segment gut microbial community from laboratory colony in Florida, USA - Nc150 P3 (SPAdes) (version 2) | ecosystem: Host-associated > Arthropoda: Insects >...
TTGGGAAAAGAAATTCAATGCGTAAGATTAATCGCCCCCATTATAAACGCGCGTAACGGCGAAGTGGTCGGAGGCGTCGGGTGTCAGTTAAATATCGACATTATACAGCCCAGAATAGAAACCACGATGAAAAATTCCGTGGAAATAGCCGCGATGTCCGTTTACTCAAGCAACGGGTTTGTTTTGGCGAGTTACAGGCCCGAGCGCATAGGGAAGATGATGGTAGACGCGGAACTGCAATACGGCGACAAGGTAAAAGACGCGTTTGAAGCCGTTAAAGCGGGAAAAGAATTTGAATGTTACAGTTACGCCCCGACTCTCGGGACATACCTTGAAATCGCGGTGGCTCCGGTCGCCATAGGGACTTCGGATACGACATGGTCCTTAATGGTCGGTTCAACCGAAGATTACATTATGAAAGACGTTAACACTATGACCAAATTTTCAATTTTCCTTGCGATAATAGCGTTAGCCGCAACTGCCGTAATCGTTTATCTTGTTTTAAGCAGCGTTACAAGGCCAATCGTTACGGTATCCGACAACCTAAGGGAAATATCCGAAGGCGAAGGCGACTTAACCAGAAAGCTTAAAGTTTTAAGCAACGATGAAGTCGGCGACCTGTCCAAGTATTTTAATGATACTCTCGGTTCCATCGCCACTCTTATCAAGAGAATCAAATACAAGGTCGACGCGCTTACCAATACCGGCCATGAACTTTCAGCTAACATGGCGAAAACTTCCAAATCCGTAGATTCAATCGAAGCGAACTTCTCGGTCATGAGGGAGAAAATGAGCAAGCAGGATGAAAGCGCCGCCGCCGCGGACAAGGCTGTAAGAACCATAAAAGACAATATTAACAACCTGAACAAGATGATCGAAAGCCAGTCTGAAAGCATCAACACATCGTCTTCCGCCGTTGAGCAGATGACGGCTAACATTCATTCTGTGACCAAAACCCTGATAGAAAATACCAAAAACGTCACTGAATTAACCGGAGCGTCCGAGAACGGAAAGATAGGGCTTCAGGCGGTGGCGGAAAAGATAAAGGAAATCGCCCACGATTCGGAAGGCCTTTTGGAAATTAACTCCGTAATGAACAAGATAGCGAGCCAGACAAACCTCCTGTCCATGAACGCCGCGATTGAAGCGGCCCACGCGGGAGAAGTCGGCAAAGGCTTCATGGTAGTAGCCGATGAAATCCGCAAACTCGCGGAAACGTCGGGAAAGCAGTCAAAAACAACCGCGACTATGCTTAAAAAGATAAAGGCTTCGATAGACAGCATCACGGTTTCTTCCGAAGAAGTTCTTTCCCGTTTTGAAGTTATAGACAACGGGGTTAAGACGGTTTCCTCCCATGAGCTTAACATACGCAACGCGATGGAAGAGCAGGAAGTGGGCGGCAAGCAGATACTTGAATCCATGGAGCGCCTTAAAGAGATTAGCGTAACGGTAAAGAAAGGGGCGGTAGACATGATGTCTTCCGGAGACCAGGTCAACGAGCAGACTGAAGAATTTATAAGAATCAGCAATGACGCTATGAAGGGCATGAACGACATAGTGAACGGCGCCATGCAGGAGATAAAAATAGCGGTAACCATGGTAGATGAAATGAGCGCCGAGAATTCCAGAAACTTTGACGAGTTAAAAGCGGAATCGAAGAAGTTCAAAGTTGACTCGGGCGACGAAATGAAGAAGATCATCGTTATCGACGACGAAGAGACGGTTCTTACGATGACAAGGGTAATGCTGGATAAGGAATTTGAAATAACCACGGCCAATTCGGGAGCTGAAGCGTTAAAATTGTTCTTCCAGGGCTATACGCCGAATCTTGTCTTACTGGACTTGAACATGCCTGAAATGGGCGGCTGGGACACCTACATAAGAATACGCGACCTGACCCAACTGCATCAGGTTCCTATAGTAATTTACACTACATCTGAAGACCAGCAGGACAAGGACAAAGCGAAAGAAATGGGCGCCCTTGATTTCGTCCACAAGCCCGCAAAGAAAGCCGAGCTTATGGAGAAAGTGAAGAAGTACATGAAACAATAATTGTTTCGAATTATTTCTCACAAAGACACATCGTACCTTCGGTACGCGCACACAAAGATCACAAAGTTGTTGTTCGAAGTATTTCCTTATACATTTCAGGATACTTATATAACATTTCTTTTTTACGAAAATTTTACGGACGAAAGCTTCGTGATCTTTGTGTTCTTTGTGCCTTTGTGTGATGTCTTTGCGTGAAATTTATTTCAACTTATTCAACAGTTCCGCGGCGTCGCTGAAGTTGAAATCCCTAAAGGCTTTGGCGACGCTTTCAAGCATGTCGTTGTTGTGTTCGCCGAAGTCATAAGTCAAAAGGTCGTTTATTATGTTAAGGCCGTTGTCGTCAAAGTCGGAGGCGGCTTCAAGCGCTTTTTGTAATTTTTCATTTAAGTAGGCTTTATCACCGGTTTTCTTTCTGCGCTCTTTTTTTGCTGTTTCAGGAAAAATCACCGACAGCTCTTCATGGAGTTTAACAAGTTTGTTTCTGAAAGCGGGAAACCTGTCCACGCAGAAACCGAAGTCGTTGTCTTTTGCGGACGTTTCCAGCCTTAACGCCGTTTCGGACAAACTCATAGCCCCTATGGTGGACAGCGCCGATTTCATGGCGTGCACGGAAATTGAAAATCCGCTTATATCGCCGTAATTTATCATGTTGTACATGTTGTCGCATTCGGGAATGAGCTTTTGGTTGAAAAGATCAAGCGTTTCCTTGTACATGTTTTCCATGCCGGAAACCCTGCTTAAGCCCACTTCCACGTTGATTTCGTCGATTTTCATCAACGCCTGTATAAATTCACTGTCTTCTTCTTCAGCTTTTTCCGGCTCTTTCTCCCTTTTTATCTCAATTTTCTCCAGCGGCAGCCATTCTTTAAGGATTCTGTACATTTCCTGAATGTCAATGGGTTTTGAGATAAAGCCGTCAAAACCGTTGGATAAAAACATTTCCCTGGCGCCCTGGACGGCGTTTGCGGTAAGCGCTATTATGGGCAGTTTTTTATACTTATCGCCGAGATTTCTTATTATGCCGGTCGCTTCAACGCCGTCCATTTCGGGCATCATGTGGTCCATAAATACAATGTCATAATCGTTTTTCTGAACCATCTCAATGGCTTCCTTTCCGGAAAAAGCCGTTTGAACTTTAATTTTAAACAGGCCTATGAGCCCCTCCGCGACCCTTATGTTAAATTCATTGTCGTCCACGATAAGGACATTGGCGTCCGGCGCTTGCAGTGTATGCCCCTCGGGCAGGCCTTTATTTGATTTAACCTCTTCCTTTATGCCCATTACAATAGGAATTACGACAAGAAAAACGCTTCCCTGTTCATATTCGCTGTCCACGATTATTTTTCCGCCCATCATCTCCACAAAAGTTTTGCTGATTGACAGCCCCAATCCCGTTCCGACTACGTTGTGGTTCTTGTCATTTTCGATCCGCTGGAAAGTGTTAAACAATTTAGGTATGTCTTCTTTGCGTATTCCTATGCCTGAATCCTTTATCTCAAACATAAGCTTGTTGGCGGTAGCTGTTACCCTGAACCTGACGTATCCTTTTTCCGTATATTTAACCGCGTTTCCGCAAATATTTGTTAATACCTGCTTAAGCCTTATATCGTCGCCAAACAGGTAGCGGGGTATTTTTCCTTCGGTTTCATATTTGAATTCAAGCCCTTTCTTCTGCGTTACAAAGCTGAACATGGAAAAAATATTGTCAAGGAGCATGTGAAAATCGTAGTTAATCGGGTTAAGCTCAAATTTACCGGCCTCTATTTTTGACATGTCCAGTATGTCGTTGATAATGGAAAGGAGGGATTTTGCGGACACTTTTATGTCGTTGACAAAACCCATCTGCCTTTTGTTAAGCGGCTCGTAATTTAACAGATCCGTCATGCCTATAATGGCGTTCATGGGCGTCCGTATTTCGTGGCTCATGTTCGCGAGGAAAGTGGATTTTTGTTTGTTTTCCATTTCCGATTTGGTTCTTGCCGCGTCAACGCGGATTAAAACTAAGATAAGCACGGACGCAAGCACGGTTCCCAGCAGAATCAGGATTAAAGCCATATTTACTATGCTTTTATAGTAAGGGCCTTTAGGCGTTACTATTCCCATAACCCAGCCGTTAGGCAGGAACCTGAAAGAAGCCAGGCCGCGTTCGCCTTTATACGTTACAAGCGGACGCTCTGTAATTTCTTTTCCGTCGCTTAGCTCGTTAATAAAAATTGAAAAAGGAATCTCGGAATTACGCGCGTCCCTGCCGACAAAAGCCTCATTCGGGTGGGCAAGAATTATCCAATCCCTGCTTAACAGCATTCCGTACGCGCCCTGAACCAGCACGGTATTAACGATATATTTTTTGATGTTGTCAATCTTTACCCTAAGGGCGACAACGCCAAGACGGTTTCCTTTGTTGTCAAAAATACAGTGCGAATAAATAAACATGATGTCGTCGTAAATAACGTCATGATACATCAAAGTTTCGGCGATATTTCCGTTCGCTTTTACCGCGTCCAGATACCATTCGCGCCGCGATGGATCATAGTCGGCGGGCCTTGACCCAAGCAGGCTTTCCAAAAAAACCGGCCCTTGCGGAAATGTTTCAAAATAACCCATAAAGCCGTTAAAATTCAAATAGCTTTGTTTGTCCTGCGAAAGGTAATTTGACATGTCATTGAAATATTCCCGCAAACTGTCTGCGTTATCGCCGTTTATAACCATGTCCCTCACCGTGCGCGAAAAACTTTCCAGCGTTAACCGCGGCTCCATAATGTCGGTCATGATTTGCGACTGAAGGGAAATAAAAATATTATCCGTGTTTTGCTTTAAGTACTTGTCCACAATGTTTCTGGTAAAGAAATAACTTAACACGACCATTATCAAATACGAAAAGACCGTAAAGATAATCTGCACGTACAACGGGCGCTTCGGCGTTATTTTTTTAATAAACGAATTAATTGCAGGCATAAATTTTTACCGCCTTAATAATTTTTAATTTTTATCTTAAATACTTGCGTATTTTATCAAGAAGAACGTCTTTGTTGATAGGCTTGATAATAAAATCAGCCGCTCCGGATTTAACCGCTTTCGCGAGATATTCTTTTTTGGCGTTGCCCGTAAGGAAAATAATAGGAGCCTTATATCCGCTTTCCTTGATTTTTGTGGCAAGTTCGTATCCGTCCATTCCGGGCATTTCTATGTCCAAAAGAAACATGTCCGGCGTGTGCTTTTCAAGGTATTTTAGCGCGTCCCTTCCGGACGATACGCAGGTTAAATTGTACCGGGAGTCCTGAAGGATTTTCTTAAGTATGGTAAGGAAAAACGCCGTGTCGTCAACCGCCAGTATCTTGTTAGCTTTGGACGGCCCGGTTTGAACTTCCTTTTCCGGCTGCGGCGCGGGCTGCGTATCTAATTTTTGCTGCGCCATTTGAATGTCAATAGACAGCATGGACAGGCTGGATAAAAAGTAAGTCATATAGTTTTCGATTTTTTCCGGCGTAGTTGCGCCTATTGTGTTAATCTGTTTGGCGCAATCCTTTGCCATCTCGTCCGCGTAAATTTTTTCTAGAGTGTCCTTAATATCGGCTAGGTGTTTTGCCAAAGCCTCGTTATCCTTTAATTTCAGCGAGTCTTTTATTTTTTCCTCCTGACCGGGATAATTTTCCGTAAAAGCGTTTAATACCTGCAAGTAATTTAAGAATTCGTCTTCTTCCAACTGCTCAATCTTTTCGGTGTTTAATTCGGAAATTTCAAGAAGGCGTTCAAGTATATTGGTTTCTTCTTTTGTGTTTTTTAAGCACGCGGCCGCGTCTTTTTGCGCCGCGCCGGTAAGTTTGCCCGCCTGCTGCTGCGCGTTCTGAATATCGGCGGATAACATTGACAAGGTTGTCAGAAAGTAACGCATATACGCTTCGATCTTTTCATGCCTTTCATTGCCTATCCTGGCGGCCTGCTTTGCGCAGTCCTGCGCCATTTCGTCGGCGTATATTTTCACCAGTATTTCCCGGACGGACATGATGTGTTTTTTCAAAGCGTCGTTATTTTTTGTAACAAGCGCGTCCTTAATTTTTTTCTCAAGGGCGGGAAGGTTGTCCGAAAACGAGTTTAACAGCTGTACGAAATTGTTAAGCTTGCCCTCGTCCATTTGCTCTATTTTTCCGGCAAGCTGCAGTTCAGAAATCCCAAGAAGTTTGTCTTTGTCAATCATTTTTAATTCTCCTCTATATATTTACATTATCGGCGTTTTTGGGTTTGGCGTAATTTACGGTAAGCGTTCTGCCCCGGAATTTAAGGCCGTTTAAGGCCTCTATGATTTCATCCGCCCTTGTATCCCTAACCTGCACAAAGGAATAATTGTCCAAAATGCGGATGGAGCCGATGTCTTCCCTTGGCACCGACGTTTTGGAACAGATAAACATGATTACTTCTCTTGGGAAAAGATGGCGGTTTTTCCCTATGCTGAAAAAAAGATTTTTTGATTCTTCTTCGGAAAGGTTTGGCTCGGTATCGGCCGGTGTTGATTCAGCGTTTTCTTTCTTAACGGGTTTTTTTTCAGAAAGATTTTTTAAGTTAGGAAATTCCTTCTTGTCGTAATACATGAAAAGCCACGCGGCGGCCCATGAACGCCTGAAAAGGCTTACTTCTTTTTTAAAAAGCTTGCGGTATTCGCTTAATAGTTCAGGATCGGCGTCGGTATTTACCTTCTCAAGAATAGTTTTCAGGTTTTTACTTGCCTTTTCACTGTCCAGCTTCATCTGTCACCTATTTCAATCCCGGCCTTCTAAAGTTTTAATTGTTCCGTCGGAATTGTATTCCAACTGCGTGACTTTAAGGCTGCGCAGCCATGTTTTGCCGCCGGAAGGGACGCTGTCGTGGTAAAAAAGATACCATTTTCCCTTATACTCAACAATTGCGTGATGGGTTGTCCAGCCGACGACCGGAGTAAGCATTACTCCCTGATAAGTAAACGGCCCGTAGGGGTTGTCTCCCGTCGCGTAACATAAAAAATGCGTGTCGCCGGTTGAATATGAAAAATAATATTTGCCCTTGTACTTGTGCATCCACGAAGCCTCAAAAAAACGGCGTTTGTTGTCGCCCTGGGTAATAGGCTTGCCGTCTTTGTCGAGGATTACCACGGGGCGCGGCTCTTCGGCAAACTGGAGCATGTCCGCGCTTAACTTTACGACTCGGGCCGTAATGGCCGGCTCGTTGTCGGCGGGTATTAGGGCGGCTTCAAGCGCCTTGTTATCGCGGTAACGCTGAAGCTGTCCGCCCCAGAGCCCGCCGAAGTACATGTAATAACTGCCGTTTTCCTCAAAAACACAGGGGTCTATGCTGTAACTCCCGCGAATCGGGTCGCCCTGCGGAATAAAGGGGCCTTCAGGCTTGTCCGCGACGGCAACCCCTATACGGAAAGAGTCGTTTTTATCTTTTAGAGAGAAATAAACGTAATATTTGCCGTTTTTATGGGCGGCATCGCTGTCCCAAAGCTGGCGGCCGGCCCAGGGGATGTCTTTTACATCCAAAATTACGCCATGATCGGTTACCTGTCCGTTTTCTATGTCATCCATGGAAAAGACATGGTAGTCTTTCATATCGAAGTGGTCGCCGTTGTCATTTTCGGCGATATCGCCTTCCCGGTCATGGGAAGGGTAGACATATACCCTTCCGTTAAAGATATGAACGGCCGGATCCGCCATATAATCGTTTGGAACCAAATATCTAGCTTTCATAATAATAAAATAACAGAAAAACCGAATTTCCGCAAGTGCGTACTAAGGTGCGTTGAATTATTTTATTTAACAAAGTATATTAATAATGGCATGAAATCTATTGAACTTGAAAAATCTTACGACCCCAAAACCTTTGAGGACCGCATATACGCTATGTGGAAGGATTCAGGCGCTTTTGCACCCAAGGCCGCAAGCGCGGGCGAAGATTATTTTTCCATTGTAATTCCTCCTCCTAACGTGACGGGCGTCCTGCATCTTGGGCACGGCCTTAATAACAGCCTTCAGGACATAATAGTCCGTTTCCACCGCATGAGGGGAGTGCCCACCCTTTGGGTCCCGGGAACCGATCATGCCGGGATTGCAACCCAGTTTGTGGTTGAACAAAAGCTAATAAAAGAAAAAGGGACAAGCAGACGTGAATTGGGCAGGGAAAAATTCCTTGAGGAATCATGGAAAGTAAAAAAAGAACACCACGCGACTATTTCAAAACAGCTTGAAAAAATAGGCGCGAGCGTCGACTGGAAGCGCGAACGTTTTACTATGGACGAGGGCCTTTCAAAGGCGGTGCGTGAAGTTTTTGTAACTCTTTACGAAAGAAATCTTTTATACAAGGGGAACTACCTTGTAAACTGGTGTACCTCCTGCGGCACCGCCCTTGCCGACGACGAAGTTGATCATGAAGACACCAATGGCAAGATGTACCATATCCGCTATTATTACACTGATGACAAGGAAAAATATATAGAGATTGCCACGACGCGCCCGGAAACGCTGTTAGGCGACACAGCCGTGGCCGTCCATCCCGAAGACGAGCGCTACAGCGCGCTTAAAGGGAAGACTCTCCGTTTGCCGTTAACCGAAAGGGACATACCGCTTATTTTTGACGCTTATGTCGAGCGCGGCTTTGGGACGGGAGCGTTAAAAGTAACGCCCGCGCATGATCCTAACGACTGGGAGCTCGCAAAGAGGCACAAGCTTGCCGTGATTAACATTCTTAACCCCGACGGCACGCTTAATAACGAAGCGCCGGAAAAATACCGCGGGCTTTCCGTGTCAAAGGCAAGAGAGGCCGTGCTGGAAGACTTAAAAGCCGGCGGCTGGTATGTGAAAGAAGAGACTATTAAACACTCTGTCGGGAAATGTTACCGCTGCAAGACGGTAATAGAGCCCTTCCTTTCCGAACAGTGGTTTGTAAAAATGAAGCCCCTGGCCGAAAAAGCCCTCGCTTCATGGCAAAAAGGCGAAATTATTTTTTATCCTAAAAAATGGGAGAACACTTACAAGCACTGGATGGAAAACATAAGGGACTGGTGCATAAGCCGCCAGTTGTGGTGGGGGCACAGAATCCCCGCGTGGACCTGCGCCGGCTGCGGCAAATTATCGGTTTCGCGTACCGACTTAAGCGAATGCCCGCACTGCAAGAGCAAAAACATCGAGCAGGACCCCGATGTGCTTGACACATGGTTTTCAAGCTGGCTGTGGCCTTTCAGTACCCTGGGCTGGAATAAAGTGGGTAGCGATACTCCCGACCTGCAAAAGTTTTATCCTACTACGGCATTAATTACCGCCTACGACATAATTTTCTTCTGGGTAGCCAGAATGATAATGGCGGGGTTGGAGTTTACGGGCAAAGCGCCTTTCCGCGATATTTACATTCACGGTATTGTACGCGATATGCAGGGACAAAAGATGAGCAAATCGCGTGGCAACGGAATTGACGTGCTTGAGATTGTGGGCGAGTTCGGAGCGGACGCGATGAAGTTTACGCTTGCCTTTATGTGCGCCCAGGGGCAGGACGTGCTGGTAAACAAAGAATCCTTTAAGATGGGGACAAAGTTCGCCAACAAGATATGGAACGCCAGCCGCTATATACTGATGAACCTTGAAGGGCGCGAGCTTGTTGAAAACCCGAAATTGTCAGACGCGGACAAGTGGATTTACTCCCGCCTGAACAGCGCGGCAAAAAACATGAGGGAGGCGTTCTTCTCTTACCGTTTCAATGACGCAGCTCTTACGGCTTATGAGTTTTTTTGGAATGATTTTTGCGACTGGTATGTGGAAGCGACAAAACTTTCCATCAAAGGCGGAGATGATTCTGAAAAAGACAGGACAACCTCCGTCCTGCTGGACGTGCTGGCGCAGTCGCTGAAACTGCTTCACCCGCTTCTGCCTTTTGTGACGGAGGAAATTTTCCAAAAACTGCCGCGTATGGGCGCCGGAGAGAAAGCGTCTTTGCTTATAAACGCAAAATACCCTGATTATGACGCAAAACGCGATGATCCGCTTCAGGAGAAAAATTTTGCGAGTATGCAGTCGCTGGTAGGCATGGTGCGTACTATGCGAAGCGAATGCGGCATAACGCCGGAAAAGAAACTGCGCGTTCTTGTCCGAACTGCGGAAGATCAGGCGCGGGTCTTTAATCAAAACGGGGATTTGATTAAATTGCTTGCCGGAATAGGGGATTTAAGCATTGAAGGCGCCAAAGAAGACAAACCTTCAGGTTCCATAGGGCTGGCGGGCTCCGGTTTTGAGGTTTTTGTCTTTGTCGCCGAAGCCGTTGACACCAACGCGTTAAAGAAAAAACTTTCGGGCGATCTTGACAGAGACTTGAAATATATCGAAGGATTGCGCGCTAAACTGGCGAACGAACAGTTTGTAAAGAACGCGCCTGAATCGCTTGTAGCGGAACAAAGAAGCAAACTTGAAGAAACGCTTCTGCGTACCGAAAAACTCAAGGTTTATCTGAAGGAATTGTAAAATGACGACAGAACAAATGCTTCACATGAGCGGTATCCATCTGGTGCCTTACATTCAGGCAGCCACATTGCTTATCGGAAAATCACGCGAAGGCGGCGGAAACATGTTCCGCCATCAGCTTGACACGATGGCAATTCTGATTGATTACGGTTTTATCGACTCCGTCCTCTTAAAAGCCTCGCTCGTTCATGATTTAATCGAAGACATACATGATCTGGATCATAATGTTTTGCTTACGATTGATTCGGAAAGTAAGGCTGTTTATGATTTAGTGCTGGAAGTATCAAGGCGCAACGGCGAATCAAAAGCGGATTTTCTTCTGCGTATCAGGTCGAAAGGCTCTTATTACGCGAAAATCCTTAAAGTGGCGGACCGTATTTCCAACATGATATCTTTAGGCTTTGTCAATAATCTTGATTTTGTCGAACGGTACATCAATGAGACGACGGAGTATGTGCTTCCTATCGCGCGGGATGTAAGCCAGTATATGACGCGGGAACTTACGGATTTGCTGGAATCAAGAAAAAAATATCTGGAAAGATTACGGGATCAGCCTGTAATTATCAACGGTAAATAAGAAATTAAGCTGATGGGAAAAAAACCGCAGCCTGAACTTCTGCTGTCAAAATTAAATTCAGTGCAGGATTTAAAAAAATTAAAATATCACGAACTTAACGCCCTTGCGCGGGAAATAAGGGAGCATATTGTCGAAGTTGTTTCAAGCAACGGAGGGCATCTTGCCTCCAATTTGGGCGCGGTGGAACTGAGCATTGCCCTGCACCGCGTTTTTAACTCGCCGCAGGATAAAATAGTCTGGGACGTGGGGCACCAGTGCTATGCGCACAAAATTCTTACGGGAAGGTTCGCCTCATTTTCTTCCCTGCGCAAATACGCAGGCATTGCCGGTTTTCCTAAAACAAGCGAAAGCCCTCATGACGCCTTTAACACAGGGCACGCGTCCACCTCCATTTCCGCCGCCTTAGGCCTTCTTGCGGCTGAACGTATGCTTGGCGGCAAAGGCTACGCGGTCGCCGTTATCGGGGACGGGGCGCTGACCGGCGGACTCGCTTATGAGGCGCTCTCCCACGCCGGGCATTTGAAACTGCCGTTAATTGTCATCCTTAACGACAACAAGATGTCCATAAGCCGAAACGTAGGCGGGCTTTCAAAATACCTAAGCCGCCTGTCCATGAATGAGAAGTATCAGACATTCCGCCGCCATTTTGACGCGATGGTAAAAAAAATCCCCTTTGTGGGAGAATCGTTTTTTGATCTTGTGGTAAGGTTAAAACGCGCGGTTAAAGCCGTGTTTTACATAGACAACTTTTTTGTAGACCTTGGCTTTGAGTATGTGGGGCCTATAGGAGGGCATAATATACGGGCGCTTACAAGCGTTCTTGAAGACGTAAAAAGAATAAACCGCCCGGTTGTAATCCATGTAATCACGCAAAAGGGAAAAGGTTACGGCTACGCCGAGGACGAGCCGGACAGCTACCACGGCGTTGGTTCTTTTTCCGTAAACGCCGGTCTTGATGCGGGCAAACAGGGGAGAAAAACTTTTACGGAAGCGTTTTCCGGCATAATACTTGAGGCGGCTAAGAAAAACGATTCTGTCGCCGCCATAACCGCCGCAATGCAGACAGGTACGGGGCTTACAAAATTTAAGCAAACTTTCCCGGGACGTTTTTTTGATACCGGCATTGCGGAAGAACACGCCGCCACTTTTGCCGCAGGACTTGCCGCCCGCGGACTGCGCCCTGTTGTCGCCATTTACTCAACCTTTATACAAAGATCGGTGGATCAGGTAATACACGACGCCGCCCTGCAAAACCTGCCGGTCATTTTCGCTCTGGACAGGTCCGGCTTTGTAGGCGCGGACGGGGAGACCCATCAGGGCTTGTTTGACATTTCGCTCTTCCGAAGCGCGCCCAACATAACTATCCTCGCTCCCGCAAGCGAAAACGAACTGCGCGCTATGACGAACTGGGCGCTGGCGAAAAAAGACGGCCCCGTTATCATCCGTTACCCCAAAGCGTACTGCCCGGCTGAACGCCCTGAATTCTCAGAGCCTGTCCAAACGGGCCGCGGCGTTTTAATACGCAGTGAGGAGAAAGGGCAGGTTTGCCTTTTCTTCACAGGGAGCCTTTACAACGAAGCGCTTGAAGCCGCTCAAATTCTTAAACGGCAGGGAATAGACGCCGACCTTTATAACCTGCGCTTCCTGAAACCCGTAGACGAAGATTATATGGCAGGGTTATTGAATGAATACAAGCTTGTCGCGGTTATTGAAGAGGGAATAAAAGAGGGAGGCTTAGGCGAGTATTTAACTTCCCTTGCCCGCCTTCGCAACTGCAAATCAAAAACGCTCATTTTGGCGGCAGAGGGCAATTTTTTTGAGGGAAACAAAGCGCTGGGGACAAGGGAAGAACTGCTTGCGGAAAACGCCCTGGACGGGAAGGGCATAGCGCAAAGGATTTTTCTCGCGGAAAAGGGCTAAATTTGATAAAAAGTATACTTTTTCTACCTAAAAGTATACTTTTTCCTACCTGCTTTTTTTTAAATTATACCTTAAAATGAAAGAACCTTATAGAAAGGAGGATTCTATGAAAAGAACGCTAAGAAAAATTTCTATTGTATTATTGGTAATAATGTTCGCCTGCGCTTTTACCTGCTGTGAATTATTACAAGTTGTAGCACTTGTAGGTGGTGTAGCCTCAGATGTCAGCAGGGATGTTAAAGGAGCAAAGACGGGGAGAAGTCTTTACGATAAGTCTATGCAAAATGATGAAACGGATACTTTTTAAAGGGAGTGAATTATGAAAAACAGAAACATTTTCCTGGCGGCTTTAGCGATTACTTTTTTTTATTTTACAGGATGCAGTTCAACGACAAGGCCTGTTCCGTATTCATTTACCGGAGAAGAAAGATCAAACGAAACAGCCGAAATTATTTTTGTTTCAAAAAGCAATGAAATTGTAAGGCTGGTTGATTTTGAGGGAAAAGAAGCGCCGCTTCCTGGATATGGAACGCATTGGAGCCCGGTAACATTACCGGCGGGAAGGCCCTTAAAATTAAGAGTGTATGTTGGTTGGAAAAAAGGTAAACACGGAGAGGATATGCCCGGATACAGAAGAAGGGGAATCTTTAATTGTCCCCCGCTGGAAGCCGGTAAACAATATAAGTTATGGTTTGATACGGACAGGGATACCAATGATAAAGATGCAAATTACTTCGGGACAGGCTATCTTGTATTAACAGACGTAAATGTTAATAAGCTGAAATATTTTTTTAAAAACCGAAAATCGCCTATGTATAAACAAATATACGTACAGGAAGTGCGGGGTTGGCCGCAGCTTTAACCATTTAGCCGTATACTTCATAAGCGCCCAGCGCTTCGTCAATGAGCGGTTCAATTTCAAGAGACTCATAAATAGCGAGAGCCTTTTCAATGTCGCCGTGAAGGATAGGGTGCTCCGGGGAAAAAAGCGTGCAGCAGTCGGCGTAGGGCAGTATGGAAACTTCATAGGTGCCGATTTTTTCCGCTTTTCTGATGATGTATTCCTTGTCCATGCCGATTAAGGGGCGCAGTACGGGAAGCTTTATCCTGCTCTCGGTACAGCGTAAATTTTCTATGGTCTGGCTTGCCACCTGCGAAAGGCTTTCTCCCGTGATAAGGCACTTGCTTTTTATTTTATTGGCGGCTTTTTCCGCCGCTTCCATCATGGCCATACGCAAAATAACCGTAGTCCATTCTTCGGGAGTACGCTCTTTTATGCGCTGCTGAACATGAGTAAAATTCAATGTGTAAAGGCGCACGCCCATGCAATAAGCGCCCATAATCTGCGAAAGCTGGATTACTTTTTGTTTTGCCTCAAGAGAAGTATAAGGGTACGCGTGGAAATGAACCGCGTCCACGCTCATGCCCCTGCACGCCATAAGAAATCCGGCGACGGGAGAGTCTATTCCGCCTGAGAGCAGTAACAGCCCTTTCCCCGCGCAGCCGACGGGCAGGCCGCCGAGCCCTTTTTTCCCGCCCGAGTAAACATAGGCTTTTTCCCGTATTTCAATGTTAATAATTTCCTGCGGATTGTGAATGTCAACTTTTAAATCGTTTACGGAAAGCAAGACAGCTTCTCCGGCATGGCAGCATAATCCGTACGAATCCAGGGGGAAAGCCTTGTCTGTTCTCCGCGCTTTTATTTTAAAAGTTTTAACTTTCTTTTCCGCGAATATCTTCGCCTCTTTAATACAGGCTTCTAATACCGCTTCTACCGATTTTTGGCAGACCGTCGTTTTTGCCCAGCCTGAAATCCCGATAAGGCGGGAAAGGCAGTTTTCCACGGCGCCTGAATCTTCTTCTTTACATTCAAGAAAAAAGCGGCCTTTTGTTGTTTTTATATGTACTTTTATCTTATCCAACATACGCAGGATATTGCGTTTTAGGGCGTTTTCAAAACTTTTACGGTTGCCGCCTTTAAGAGTTAGTTCCCCGGGTTTTATAAGATAACTTGTTATCGGATAACTTACAGAAATTTTAATACCTCCGCAACCGCTTCCACAAGAAGCTCTATTTCCTCATCCGTGGTTGAATACCCCTGGGAGATACGGATGCCTTCTATTCTCAGCTTTTCATCGACGCCCATCGCCAGGAGGACGGGCCTTTCCGGCGACGATGACGAGCAGGCGGAACCTGTAGAAACCGCAAAACCCAGGTCGTCAAGGGCGCGCGCCATAACTTCTCCGGGAATGTTTTTAAAAGCCGCCTGCAATATGTAGGGGGAAAATCCGTCCTGCGCTCCGGCGCGGCTGCGCGGAATGAAGGTACAGCGTTCAAAGGCGGCGAGAGAAGTTATAAGCTTGTCCCAGCGCGCCTTTGCGCGGGAGTATTCGGCTTTTACGGTTTCGGCCACCGCGTATTTTTCAAGGCAGGAGGCGAGGCATAGCGCGCCCTGGGTGTTTTCCGTGCCGCCCCTAACGCCGTTTTCCTGTCCGCCGCCTGAGTAAAAAACTTCTGAGGACGGGCGGCGAAGATATAAAAGGCCAATCCCGCGCGGACCGCCGATTTTATGCGCGCTTATCGAGGCGGAATCTATTTCCCAGCCGGGTATGTCAACAGGTATTTTTCCAACGGCCTGCACAAGGTCGCAATGCAAATGTACGGGAGCGCCGGAATGATTGCGTATAAGGTCTTTTAATGAGGCGATATCCGTAATTGCGCCTGTTTCATTGTTTACGGACATGCAGGAGGCAAAACGAACCCCATCGTATTTTGCGAGCGTTTTCGCGAGAATATCGGGAGTAACCCTGCCATCGGAATCCACCGCGATTCTGCCTGTTGGTTTTCCCATTTTTTCAAGAGTTTCTATTCCTTCCCTAACGGAAGAATGTTCCGCGGCGGAAGAAATAATCCTTCCCTGTCCTTTTTTAACAAGGTTGGAAAACAAGGCTATGCTGTTGGATTCCGTCCCGCCGGAAGTAAAAAACAATGTTTCCGGCGGAACATTTAAGACGGCGGCGCACCTTGAGCGGGCTTGTTCAAGGGCAAGTTTCGCCGCTTTGCCTTCGCCGTGCTGCGACGACGGGTTTCCGAAAAGACGCGAATTGTTTATCTGATTTATAATTGAATCTTCAAAAGGGGCCGAAGCCGCCCAGTCGAAATAATGACGTATAGCGCATGAATCTTTGGCTGCCATGTTTTAATCTGCGGCAGGAGAATTATCCCCTGCATTTATTTCTGAATTTTTCTTCATTGCCGAACGGTTCAGAAAATGTATCGCGATAAAAAATAAAAGCGCGAACAAATAGCCGGCTCCTAAAATAATTAATGATTTTAGGGCTTCGCCTTCTTTTTCCATACGGACCGCGATAAACGTAAATAATCCGATGATAATTTGAACTGAAAATATTACAATGTCAACTTTTTTTACGTTAAGCCCCATGTTTATAAGTTTGTGGTGCAAGTGTGATTTATCCGGGTCATATATTTTTTTCCCGTCCCTGATTCTGCGCCATACGGCGGCGGTCGTGTCCAAAATAGGAATAAGAAAAAGAGAGGCGACATAGAACAAAGGCAGGGAAGACGGCTGGTCCGTTTCTTTCATTAACGGAAGAAGGGCTAGGGTAAACCCAAGGAACTGGCTTCCGCAGTCGCCCATGAATATCTTTGCCTGAGGAAACGGAGCGTTAAAAACAAGGAACCCTATAAGGACTCCGATAAGGCTTGCGCATAAAAGGACGGATTTTGACGCTTCAGGGGAAAAATAGAAAAAAATAAGCCCCATAAAAAAAGCGATAATTACGGAAACGCCGCCGGCAAGACCGTCGACTCCGTCTATCATATTAAACGCGTTGGTAATTCCCACTATCCAAAAAGCCGTAATCGGAATACTTAAATAACTTAAATTTGAAAAAAACCCGCCGCCTGTATATAAAAGCCTGTCAAAATCAAAACCTTTAAAAATTATAAGAACCGCCAATACCAATTGAAGTAATAATTTATAGCTGGGAGACATAGGACGGAAATCGTCATAAGCGCCGGAAATCAGGATAAAAACCATCGCTATTCCGCATGGTATAAAACGCGTTAAATCTATGCCTTTGATTCCGAAATATATGCTTATACCGGCCGCCATAATGAAAAAAGCCGACCCGAAGCCTATCCCTCCAAGGCGGGGTATGTTTCCGGAATGGATTTTTCGCTCATTTATATCGTCATACCATTTTTTATGGTGAGAAATTCGCATGACCAATGACACTGCGCAAACAGAAAAAACAACAGAAATTATAAAAACAATTATTAAAACCGCCACCCAACACCTCGTAAAACTTTTTCAATATTGTATAATAGTACTGTAAATATATCAAGAAAAACGATATTATTCAATGATTAAGGGAGATTTTTTATGCTAGTGCTTAAATTCGGCGGAACATCGACTGGAAGCCATGAAGGTATTACAAATATTATTAATATACTAAATGATAACGAACACCGTTTAAACGTTCCCGTAGTGGCAGTCTCGGCTTTTTCAGGAATTACGGACGCCCTTGTTACGCTTGCCCGAACCGCGGCGGACGGAAAACCGTATACTAAACTCCTTGATGACCTTAACAAGCGATTAAAAGGTTATATTGATAATTTATTAAAGGCTCAAGAGAAAGAGTCAGCCCAAAAAAACATAAAAAACAATATTGCCGAACTTTCAAAGATTCTGGACGGCATCTCCCTTTTAAGGGAATTGTCCGTACGCTCTATGGATATGATAATGAGTTTTGGGGAAAGGTTTTCGGCGTGTCTTCTTGCGCATATTTTTACTTCGAACGGCATAAAATCCTCATTTTTGGATTCCAGAACGCTTGTTAAAACTGATTCAGCCTTTGGCAGGGCGAAGGTTCTGCAAAAAGAAACCGCCGATAATATCCGCGCTTTTTTTAAGGAGCAGAAAAAGCCGCTTCAGGTGGTAAGCGGCCATAACGGTTCTACCGTTGAAGGATATACGACCAGAGTGGGGAAGGACGGCTCAAATTTAATAGCGGCCGTTTTCGCCTCCGCCCTTGGAGCCAAAAAACTGGAAATTTGGACAGACGCGGACGGCCTGTATACGGCGGATCCCGAACATGTTAAAAACGCTTTGTGCATTGACGAGATTTCATACGTCGAGGCGATGGAAATTTCACATTTCGGTTCTGCGGCGTTTTTTCCCCCCGCGGTAAAACCGGCTTTGGAAAAAGGCATCTCCATTGTAATCAGGAATACTTTTAACCCTTCTTTTCGTGGGACCCGTATAGTAAAAAACGCCTCCGCCGGAAAATACCCGATCAGGGGAATAAGCTCTATAAGCTGCGCCGCCCTTATAAGGCTTCAGGGTTCGGGAATGGTCGGCGCCGCCGGTTTTTCAGCGCGCGTTTTCAGCGCTCTGGCGCGCAGAAATATCAGCGTAATGCTGATAACGCAAAGTTCCAGCGAATATTCAATTTGTTTTGCCGTTCTTCCCGAAGAAGTACAGGATGCGCAGCTGGCTTTAAAAGAAGAATTTGCAATTGAAATTCAAAACGGTTCAATTGAAAAACCAATCGCGGAAAAAGATCTTTCGATAATCGCGGTGGTAGGTTCCGCAATGAAAAGCACAGCGGGAATTTCCGGCAAGTTTTTTCACGCGCTGGGGCGCAACGGCATAAATATAGTCGCAATCGCGCAAGGGTCTTCCGAGACAAATATCTCGGCGGTTATTTCAAAACATGACGAAGGCAAAGCGTTAAACGCAATACATGAAGCGTTCTTCTTCGCTAACCACCGCTGTGTAAACCTGTTTTTAATCGGTACGGGCAACATAGGCGGAACTCTGCTGGATCAAATAGAGGAAAACCGCGACAATCTCGCAAACAGGGATTTAATTAATATTAATTTAATAGGCGCCGCGGCGTGGGACAAGATGATTTTTTCTCTTGACGGGCTGGACCCGGTAAAAACCAAAGAAATGCTGAATAAAACCGGCAAGGTTGCGGGTACACAAGAATATAAACTTGATTCCTTCATTGAAAAAATGGCGTCCTATAACCTTCCCAATTCATGTTTTTGCGATTGCACAGCAAGCGAGGAAATTGCGGCCGTTTACGAAAAAATTCTGCGGCTATCCATTCCAATTGTTACGCCGAATAAAAAAGCAAATTCCGGTACTTTGGATTATTACCGCAGGCTTACCTCATATTCAAGGGAGAGGGGAGTTCCCTATCTGTATGAAACAACAGTAGGCGCCGGGCTGCCGGTTATTTCCACCATACGCGATCTTTTCCTTTCCGGCGACAGGATTATCAGGATAGAAGCGGTGCCGTCCGGGACATTGAGTTTTATTTTTAACAATTTTGACGGCAAAAAGCCGTTTTCCGCCCTTGTGCGCGAGGCGAAGTCAAAGGGCTACACGGAGCCTGACCCGCGGGACGATCTTAACGCGATGGACGCCGCGCGCAAAGCGTTAATTCTCGCAAGGGAAATAGGGCTGCCCCTTGAATTTTCCGCAGTAAAAATAGAGCCAATACTTCCTCCTTCCTGCCTTAAAGCGAAGGATATAGACTCTTTCTTCAGCGAGCTTGAAAAATCGGACGGCGTTTTTGAAAAACGCCGCGCGCAAGAGGCCGCAAAAGGAAACGCCCTGCGTTATGTCGTCGTAATAGAAAGCGGAAAGGCAAAACTCTCTTTGCGCGGCGAGCCGGAGGGAAGCCCCTTCCGCTCGCTTGTGGACAGCGACAATATTGTAGTCATTACCACGGAACGTTATTCAAAACTGCCGTTGGTTATAAAGGGGCCGGGGGCCGGCGCCCAGGTTACCGCCGGCGGAGTTTTCGCGGACATAGTGCGCACAGCGCGCGCTATTGTATAGCGCGGCGCTATCGTATAGGAGGATATTATGGCGGTTGCAGAACAAATTAAAAACGCGCTTGCGGGATCTTCGATGATACGCAAAATGTTTGAAGAAGGAATACAGTTAAAAAAACAGCATGGGGCGGACAAGGTTTTTGATTTCTCGCTTGGAAACCCCGATATAGAGCCGCCAAAAGCCTTTCACGAAGTTTTTGTAAAACTCGCGCAGGAAGACGAAAAAGGCTCCCACGGCTATATGCCTAACGCAGGCTACACGCATGTAAGGGAAACGCTGGCGAAAAAAGTATGCAAAGAGCAGAATGTTGTCATTGACGGCTCACATATTGTCATGGCGGTAGGCGCCGCCGGAGGGCTTAACGCCGTCTTTAAGACAATTTGTAACCCCGGCGACGAGGTTATAGTCCCTCGTCCTTACTTTATGGAATACCGCGCCTATACCGGCAACCACGGGGCGAAACTGGTCGAAGTTGACTCGCTTAACGATTTTAATTTGGACATTAACGCGATAAAAGCCGCGTTAAATGAAAAAACCGCCGCCGTCCTGATAAATTCACCTAACAATCCTACCGGAAAAGTATATTCCGCTTCAATCCTTGAGTCTCTTGCGTCTGTTTTGAATGAACACGGGAAAAAAACGGGACGTTATCCGTACATTGTTTCTGACGAACCCTACCGCGAAATCGCCTATGAATGTGAAGTTCCCCCCGTATTATGCTGTTACGGCGAATCAATTGTGGTAAGTTCCTATTCAAAAAGCCTTTCCCTTCCCGGTGAGCGCATAGGTTTTATCGCCGTTAGCCCGAATGCAGGCGAAAAAGACGATCTTTTAAGCGGGCTTATCTACGCGACAAGGATACTTGGCTTTGTTAACGCCCCCGCGCTTATGCAAAGAATAGTGGCGGCCCTTACGGACGCGCGCGTGGACGTTTCAATTTACGAGCGCAGGCGGGACGCTTTTATGAAAGTTTTGAATAACGCCGGTATTGAGTACTCGACTCCGCAGGGGGCGTTCTATCTTTTCTGCAAAGTCCCTAAGAGCAAAACAAACAGGCAGGAAGATGACGACAAGGCGTTTACCGAACATCTTAAAAAACATTTAATTTTGGGCGTGCAGGGCTCCGGCTTCGGAAAATCAGGCTGGCTGCGTTTCGCGTACTGCGTAGACGAGAAGATAATCAGCGCGTCTGAAGGCGCGTTTATAAAAGCGATGGAAACATGGTAAAAAACTTAAATCATCGCAAAGCAAACATCAGTCTTAGGCTTGTAACGGATAACGGACAGCCCGCGGCAAATCAGGAAGTAAAAATAGAACAGAAAAAGCATAAGTTTCTGTTTGGAACAGGCGGATTTGAAGCGATTGATCTTGCCGGAGGCAAACCTGACGGCGCTGCTGTAGACGAAACGCAGGCGGCTTTTATTCGGGATAAACTTGACAAGCTTTTTGCCTTGAACAATTACACGACATTGCCTTTCTACCTTGGACGTTATGAGCCTCAGGAAGGCAAGCCGGACGAAAAACGCCTTAAAGCAGGCGCCCGCTGGTTTGCCGAACGCGGTATAACCGTAAAAGGGCATCCGCTGTGCTGGCACACCGTCTGCGCCGGCTGGCTGATGAATTATTCCAACGCCGACATATTAAAAAAAGTAATAGCGCGGGTTGAAAGGGACGTGTCCGCCTTCGCCGGGTTAATCGACATATGGGACGTGATTAACGAAGTGGTCATTATGCCCGTCTTTGACAAATACGACAACGCCATTACGCGTATATGCAAAGAATACGGACAGGTGCGAATTGTAAAAGAAGTGTTTGAGGCCGCAAAACGCGCGAATCCTGATTCGGTATTGCTGTTAAACGATTTTGACACGTCAATTGAATATGAAATTCTTATAGACAAATGCCTGCAGGCGGGCATTCCGATAGATGTAATAGGCATACAGTCGCACCAGCATCAAGGTTACTGGGGAGCGGAAAAATTACTCGACGTGCTTATGCGTTTTTCACGCTTCGGCCTGCCTGTTCACTTTACTGAAAACACGATCATTTCCGGCGAGATAATGCCGGCGCACATAGTGGACCTGAACGACTGGCAGGTGGAAACATGGCCTACGACTCCGGAAGGGGAGGAGCGGCAAAAAAATGAAATGCTTGAAATGTATGAAATACTTTTCGCGCATCCTTGCGTGCACGCTATTACGTCATGGTCGGGCACGGACAATCTGTGGCTTCACGCGCCGGCGGGCTTCCTCCGCGTAGATAACAGCGAAAAACCCGTATACAAGGCGTTACGCGCCAAAATAGAAAACGAGTGGACCACTAAAGAAACAAACAGGACAGACGCGGACGGCCGCGTTAAACTGGAAGGCTTTAAGGGTACGTATGATGTTTCGTGTATGGGAAAAACCGCCGTTTTTGAACTTGACAAAAAAAACGAGCTTGAATTAAGGTTAGGTTAAAAAGTGAAAATATATCAGTCTCTCAGATTCCAATTTGCCGTATTTTTTTCTGTTTTTATTATCGCCATGATTTTAGTTACGTCCGTAATGGGTATACGCCAGATGACAAAGGCCGTATCGCAGACTTTTGCCACGCAGGGCATATCCATTGTGGAAAAAGCTGTTTCCGTAATTGACGGCGACGCCTTTGAGGCCTTAAGCATGTCATTGGACGCCGATGATCCTTATTATGAGGAAACCAGAGTAAAACTGCTGAAGATTAAGGAATTGTCCGGCTGCGTGTATTTGTACACAATGGCGCAGGTAAGCGGGGATAAATGGCGGTATATCATTGACGGCAGCTGCGAGCCTGACGACGAGGAAAATTTCTCTGAAATGGGGACGGAAGAAGACACAAGCGAATATGACAGCGCGTTCAAGCGCGTATTAATTTCAGGAAAAACCGAGAGCGGCAATTTGGTGGATCAGGGGGAGTGGGGCTGGCTTGTTTCGATATACGCGCCTATTAAAAATTCAGCCGGAAAAATCGTGGGAATTACAGGCTGTGATTTTAACGGGGAACAGCTTCATAACACAATTACGGCGAATAACAAGAGGCAGGTAATTATAGGCGCGGTTTCGGTGATTCTGGGCCTTATACTGATCCTGTTTTTAATGAACCGTATTTTTTCGCACCTTGGCAAAATCAACGCAATCCTTAAAGAAATCTCTATGGGAGAGGGGGATTTAACCGGAAGAATCAAAACCGGCAAAGATGACGAGATTGGCGAATTGGCGGGATATTTTAATCTTACGATGGAAAAGATCAGAAACCTGGTCGGAATAATAAAATATAAAATAAACGGGCTTAACCATACAAGTTATGAACTTTCCTCAAACATGGGCAAGACTTCCGAGGCGGTTAAACAGATCACGTCGAATCTTGACAACATGGAAAACCTTATGGTAAAGCAGGAAAACGGCGCGATGGAAGCCGGCAGCGCCGTAAGTGAAATTAAAACAAGCATAGACAGCCTAAGAAAGATGATAGAAGAACAGACTGAAAGAGTAAACAGGTCGTCTTCCGCCATTGAGGAAATGACGGCTAACATTCATTCGGTAACGCAGACGCTGGTGGAAAACTCAAAGAATGTAAACGAATTGACGGAAGCGTCAAAAAACGGCAAGGCGGGAGTCCAGACGGTAGCGCAGGAAATACGCGAAATAGCCCATGATTCCGAGGGGCTTTTGGAAATAAACTCGGTTATGAAAAGTATAGCCAGCCAGACCAATTTTCTTTCGATGAACGCGGCGATTGAAGCGGCTCACGCAGGAGAGGCCGGAAAGGGCTTTGCCGTCGTAGCGGGAGAAATTCGAAAGCTTGCCGAATCGTCAAGCCAGCAGTCAAAAACCACGACGGCGATGCTTAAAAAAATAAAATCGTCGATAGACAACATTACCAAATCCTCCGACGAGGTGTTACAGAGGTTCGGCGCCATAGACTCGGGCGTTAATACTGTTTCCGAACACGAACAAAATATCCGCAATGCAATGGAAGAACAGGAATCGGGAGGCAAGCAAATACTGGAATCCATAAGCCGCCTAAAGGAGATAACATCTTCGGTTAAGGACGGATCTGATAAAATGGAAGTGTCCGGAGAAACTTTGGTAAAAGAAACCGATAATTTTATAAAGACCAGCAAAGAAACGGCGGACGGCATGAGCGACATATTTAAAGGAATTAATCAGATAAATGATTCAATAAGCCATGTAAACGATATGAGTATGGAAAACAGCAATAACTTTGAATCGTTAAAACAAGAAACGGGAAAATTTATTGTTAACGCGGGAGATGAAAAACAAAAAATCCTTATTGTTGACGACGAGCAAATCGATCTTGATATGGTAGAATCTGTATTAAAGGATGAATATGATGTATCAACCGCCATATCGGGCAAGGATGCGATGGGCTTGTTCTATCAGGGACTTGTTCCCCAGCTAATATTATTGGATTTAATTATGCCGGATATGGACGGCTGGGACACTTACAAAAGAATAAAGGCGTTAAGCAGCCTGCACGATATTCCTATTGCGCTTTTTACCTCGTCAAGCGATCCGAAAGACATTAAACACGCGCATGAAATAGGGGCGGTTGATTATATTAAGAAGCCCTATGATAAAGACGATCTTAGAAACAGAGTGGCAAAAATTATAAAAAAATAACTAAATAAAAAAACGGTAAAAAGAAATACTCAAATAAAAACATAGAATAATAAATATGTTATAGAAATAACAAACAATATCGCCATATTTAAAATTTGAATATGGAGGTATTAATATGAAAATAGGTTTTAAACTTACGGCTCTTATGACCGCGCTTGGGATATTTGCCGTAGCTTCCGTTTCCATTACTTTGCTTTTAAGGTCGCAGGCCAGCATAACGAAACTTTCCGAACAATACGCCGTTTCCATGGCAAACGACTCGGCGGCGGATATTACCAATTTTATTGACGCATATATGCACAGGGTGGAAACCCTCTCCGATGTTATGGAACAGTACCGTTACATGATAATTGCCAGCCGCCGTACTTTTTTTAATAATATACTCGAAGGCTTAACAAGAGAAAATCCGGACATTATCGCGGCGTGGAGCGTATGGGAACCTGACGCTTTGGAAGGCGACGACAGGCATTTTATGGGAACCAAAGGAACAAGCAAAACAGGACGTTTTGCGCCTTACTATTACTGGGAAAACGGAATAATCAAACAAACTGTGCTTGAGGATTTTGAAGATCCCGCGTATCTTATTCCTAAAAAAACAGGTCTTCCGATGTTAATGGACCCCTATGAGTACGAAGTGGGCGGAAAGACCTTATTAATTACCTCAATCGCGTATCCTATTCAAAACGACGGCAAAGTTGTAGGGGTAGTAGGATTTGATCTCCCCCTGACGGACATTCAGAAAATTTCCCAGACTCAAAAACCTTTTCCCGACTCAATAACAGCCGTTTTCAGCAACACAGGGACTGTAATAGCGCACTTTGATGAAAAACGCATAGGTGAAAACATGAAGGATACCGAAGGTGACATGGCAGGAAAGTATATGGACGGTCTTTTAAATTCGGTAAAAACGGGAAAATCATATACTTTTAACAATTACATCGATGCGATAGGAAAGGAAATGAAACTTATTATTAATCCAATTCCCTTTGGTGAAACAAAACTTACATGGAGTTACGCGGTAGCCGTTATGGTCGACACGATAATGGCCCCTGTATACGAAATGCTTACAATAACAATAATTATCAGCGTGGTGATATTGGTTCTTGTGGTTTTGGCGGCTTTATTCCTGTCCCGTTCCATAAGTAAACCAATTGTTAAAGTGGCGGATACTTTAAAGGACATTTCCGAAGGCGAAGGCGATCTAACTCGCAAAATTCAAGTAAATTCAAAAGACGAAATAGGCAGCCTTGCCGTTTACTTTAATAAAACGCTGGAAAAGATAAAGAACATGGTCATTATTATTAAAAAAGAGACGGCAAATCTTCACAATATAGGCAATGATCTTGCCGGCAACATGACGGAAACCGCGGCGGCGGTTAATGAAATTACCGCCAACATCCAAAGCATAAACGGACGCGTCATAAACCAGAGCGCCAGCGTAAGCGAGACACACGCGACAATGGAACAGGTTGTCGCCAACATAAACAAACTAAACGGCCATGTTGAGAATCAGAGCAACAACATTTCCCAGGCGTCGTCCGCTATTGAACAAATGGCAGCTAACATTAATTCGGTTACTACGACTCTGATTAAAAACACCGAAAATGTAAAGGCGTTAAAAGGCGCTTCGGAAATAGGCCGGGCCGGATTGCATGATGTCGCCTCGGACATACAGGAAATATCCCGCGAATCGGAAGGGCTTATGGAAATTAATTCGGTTATGGAAAATATCGCCAGCCAGACAAATTTACTTTCTATGAACGCGGCGATAGAGGCGGCTCACGCCGGAGACGCGGGAAGGGGTTTCGCCGTTGTCGCCGAGGAAATCCGCAAACTGGCGGAAAATTCCAGCGAGCAGTCCAAAATCATAGGCGGGGTGCTTAAAAAGATAAAAGAATCGATAGACACTATAACAAAGTCTACCGATAACGTGCTTAACAAATTTGAGGCGATTGACTCAAGCATAAACACTGTATCCCAGCAGGAAGAAAACATCCGCAGCGCGATGGAAGAGCAGAACGAGGGGAGCAATCTTCTTTTGAAAAGCACCGGCGGTTTAAACGAGATCACCCGTCAGGTAAAGAGGGGTTCCCAGGAAATGCTTGAAGGAGCAAAGGAAGTAATTCATGAAAGCAACAATCTGGAAAAATTATCCCAGGAAATTTCAGGCGGCATGAACGAAATGGCCACAGGCGCGGGCCAAATTAACATCGCGGTAAACCACGTTAACGAAATAAGCGCCAAAAACCGCGAAGGAATTGAAGCTTTGATACGGGAAGTTTCAAGGTTTAAGGTGGAATAAATTTATTTGAGAAGATTTCACACAAAGACACAAAGAACACAAAGAACACAAAGGAAGAATTTAGGGTTTTTGTTCGTTATCATATCGTGAAGTAATCAAGCCCAGCCTTCATACAACGTCCCAAAAATTCTTCTTTGTGATCTTTGTGGCCCTTGGTGATCTTTGTGTGAAATGAATAAAATTATTTCAAATATCCTCAAACCCAATCCCTTCGCCTGCGGGGATAAAGTTCCTCGCTGCACGACCTTCAATAATTTTCTCCCAGCTTGGCTCAAGTCCCGGGCGAAGGATTTTTTCTGTTCTTAAAACGGCGTAATCGCCCCTTTTCAAAATCTCGCCCTTTTGAATGTCCCGCAGCGCGTGTATCGAGCGGTTTGTAAGACGGTAGTTGGCTTTCTCTGAAGGGGCAAGCTCTTTAACGCCGCTTCCCAAAATTTGCGTGACAAGTTCTTCGCCCCTTTCGCGTCCGTAAAAAGCGAGCGTTTCATCCGTCCCTATTTCCGCGGCGCGGCAGACAGCGCGAACCATTTGGGAAAACTCGTCAGGCGGCAGTGCAATTGGGTCGTCAAGCCCGGGATCGGTCTTGGAGAGGCAAAAGTGCTTTTCTATGACAGATGCGCCCATAGCCACAGCCAGCGCCGGCACAAGCTCCGGATCAGAACTATGGTCGCTAACCCCCACAGAAACGCCAAAAATCCCCGCCAGATTAGGTAAAACCTTCAAATTATAATCCGTCTCCGGCGCAGGGTAGGCAGTTACGCAATGCAACAAACATAAAAATGATCCTTCAAAAAACCCATCGCTTCTTAGTTCAGTCGCAGATAAGATATCACAACTTTGTGATCTTTGTGTGTCTTTGTGCCTTTGTGTGATGTCTTTTCGGAATATTCCCATAGCGTTTTCAATGTCAGAAAGCCGCGAAACCCCCGAAGAAAGCAGAACCGGCAGCCCCCAATTCGCTATTTCTTTAAGCAAACCGGTATAATTCAACTCCGGTGAGGCGATTTTTACTATTTTAGGCTTAAGTTCCCTTAAAAGCGCCGCGCTTTTCATCCCAAATGGCGTACAAAGGAACAAAAGCCCCTTCGATTCAACGAATTCCTTGATTTGCGCGTAGAATTCAACAGGAGTTTCCAGCGCCTTGAACCTGTCATAAAGCCTTATTTTGCCTCCGGGGAGAGTTACCTCGCCCGTATTGGGGTGGAGAATCTCGTCGGCAAAGACCATTTGGAATTTTACGCAGTCCGCCCCCGTTTCCGACGCCGCACATACCATCTCTTTTGCCTTCCCCATATTGGCATTGTGAGAAGTCCCTAATTCGGCAATTATTAGCGGTTTTTTAGGGCTAAACGGCGAATTTTCGACATTTTTAAAAAAGTTATCTTTTTCTTTCATAGGTACTCGACATACTCAATAAATTTCTGTATACTGTATGAAATATAAACCTAAGGAGGCATTTATGCAAACCATAACTTGTGATGTCTGCAGAAAAAAAGTTGACGAACCGGTAACCGGCCTTTCATTTTTCTACATAGGTGAATACAACATCTGTGAGGCATGCCATGATAACCTTGAATTAGCAGTTAAACCAATAATAAGGAACAATGAGCCTTATACAAAACCCTGGTATGACAAGGTTCTCACTGATTCCCTTTCTAAAGCGGTTCAAAAGGGAAAAGTATAATCTCTTTTCATTTTACATTTTAAGGAGTTACCATGTCGGGCCACAGCAAATGGGCGACGATTAAGCACGCAAAAGGCGCCGCGGACGCAAAACGCGGACAGGTTTTTACCAAGCTGATTAAAGAAATCTCTATAGCCGCAAGAATGGGCGGCGGAAATCCTGAGGGCAATCCGCGCCTTAGAACCGCCGTTCTTAAAGCAAGAGTTGCCAATATGCCCAAAGACAATATCGAAAGGGCGATTAAAAAAGGAACAGGTGAGCTTGAGGGCGTTAGCTATGAAGAGCTTGTTTACGAAGCTTACGCTCCCGGAGGCGTCGCAATTTTTATAGAAGTTTTAACAGAAAATAAAAACCGCGCCGCCGCCGATATACGCAACATTTTAACCCGCGCCGGCGGCCAGCTTGCAACCTCCGGTTCAGTCTCAAGGCTTTTTAAACGTCAGGGCGTTTTTACTCTTGACGGAGAAAAATACACCGAAGACGCGGTTCTTGAAGCGGCTCTTGAAGGCGGAGCTGAAGACGTTTCCCTGTCGGAAGGCATACTGGAAGTAAAATCCGCGCCTGAAGATTTTGAAGCCGTGCTGGAAGCTCTTCAAAAAAAGAATTTTGAAACCATGAGCGCGGAAATAAGCATGGTGGCGGAAGTTGACGTTTCTCTGGACAACGACGGTACGGCCAAAGTTTTAAGATTAATCGACAAACTTGAGGAAAACGACGATGTCCAGCATGTTTATTCCAATATAGCGATACCCGAAGGTTTTGAAGCGGAGTAAAACAGGGGCAAAAGCCCGAAGGATACTGGGTATTGATCCCGGTCTTGCTTCTACAGGCTGGGGCATAGTTGACAGTACGGAAGGAAAAGTCCTTTACGTCGATCACGGAACTATTAAAACAAAGGCGGGTCAGCCCAGAGCTGAGCGCCTTTTTTTTATTTTTAATTTTATCCGTTCAATTATAGAAAAATACAAACCGGAGCAGGCCGCGATGGAAACCCTTTATTTCGGAAAAAACGTAACAAGCGCGATCCCCGTCGCCGAAGCGCGCGGCGTAATTTCCGTCGCCATTGCTGAAAAAGCCATGCCTCTTTTTGAATTGACACCTAACGCGATAAAGCTGGGGGTAGCGGGAACCGCGTGCGCCGATAAAGAGCAGGTTCAGGAAATGGTGCGCATCATTTTAGGCTTAAAAGAAACGCCAAAACCTGACCACGCGGCGGACGCGCTTGGGGCGGCTATCTGCGCGGCTAATTACGCCTCGTTTAACACAGCGTCCGCTAAAATTCCCAGGGGTTCAAAAGGTTAATTCCCTCGATATCCTCAAAGTCTTTTGTATTCCTTGTAACAAGAAACGCGTGGTTTGTGATTGCGCATGCCGCGATTAACGAATCCGCGACAGGCAAAGTCCGCTCTGTTCCGGCTCTGATTTTTCCCCATTCAATAATTACTTCCGTATCAATTTCCATGATTCGCCTGTTAAACCATTCGGGTAATTTAGTGTATAACCAAATGGATAAATCGTGTTTCTTCCTGCACGCCTGAAGTTTTTCCACGCCATAGCACAATTCACCAATAGTAATGACGGATAAATACATGTCTTCCGGTTTTATTTGTTCCGCGAATAATTTTACATTTTGATTGCAATTTGATTTTTGCAGTTCGGATATTACATTGGTATCCAGCATGTATTTCAAAGGTTAACCTCCCTGTCTTTTTCCGGAAGCCTTTGCGGCAATTCCAGGGATAAATTACGCAGAGGGGAATTCTGAATAAACTCGTAAAGCGATGAATTTGGATTCGAAAGCCGCTTGTATTCATTCATGGAAAGAATGACCGCCGTTTCTTTTCCGAAAACCGTAATAATTTGAGGATTTGCCTGAGACGCTTTAACAACTTCACTGAACATGGCTTTTGCCTCCTGTAACTGCCAGTTTGATTTTTTCTTTGTTTTCTTACGGATAACCGCCGTCATAATTTGCCTCCTAATAAATAAATAAGTCTGACTAGTCTAACTATACAACAATTCCCCAAGTTATACAAGCGTTTTCTCGATTTTTTTCCAAAAAAGTTGTATGCTCAAAACCATGTTTAACAGTATCAGGGGCATTGTAAGCGCCAAAAAAAGCGACGCTCTTTTTGTCTTTTCAGGCGACATTGAGTGGGATATCGCCATGCCTGCAAACGACATACAGGAGTTCGCCCTAAACGGGGAATGCCGGGTTTTTACATGGCTTTACCACCGCGAGGACCAGATGAGGCTCTATGGCTTTGCCAGCGTAAGGCGGCGCGACGCTTTTCTTGAACTGTTAAAAGTCGAAGGAATAGGCCCCAAGGGCGCAATAAAGATATTAAGCGGCATAAGTCAGGAAGACCTTGAAAAAGCCCTTGAAAACGGCGATATAGCTCGCCTGGAGGCTGTCCCGGGGCTTGGCAAGAAAACGGCGCAAAAAATGGTTCTGGCGCTCAAGGGGAAGCTTGTCCAGGAGCAGGACATTTCCGTCTCTTCTTCCCCGTACAATGACCTTGTGGAGGCTCTTGCTGCTATGGGTTACGACAGGCGCGCGGCGGCGGACGCGCTCGCCAAGGCGGAATCTTCCGTAGGCAGCGACCTTCCTGAAAAAGAAAGGGAAAAACTCCTTTTTCAGGAAGCGATTATAAATTTGAGCGGCGCGTAGAATGGCAAAAAAAGATAGCCTTGTAAGGCCTGAAAAAACTAACGATGACGAGCGCGACATGACTCTCCGCCCAAAGTACCTGTCCGAATTTATCGGGCAGAAGGGAATGAAAGAAAATCTTTCGGTATTTATTACAACCGCGAAACAGCGCGGCGAAAGCCTTGATCATCTGTTTTTAATAGGGCCGCCCGGCTTGGGCAAGACCACCCTTGCGCAGGTAGTAGCGAACGAACTTGAAACAGGCTTTGTGCAAACCTCCGCTCCCGCTCTGGACAAGCCTAAAGACTTGGTGGGGCTGTTAACAAACCTTAAAAAAGGCGATGTTTTTTTTATTGATGAAATCCACAGGTTAAAACCCGCTATTGAGGAATTGCTTTATATTGCCATGGAAGATTACGGAATTGACTGGGTAGTGGGGCAGGGGCCTATGGCAAGGACCTTAAGAATCGCCATTAACCCGTTTACGCTTGTCGGCGCGACCACAAAAGCGGGAATTGTCTCCAGCCCATTGATAAGCCGCTTTGGAATTACCTGCCGTTTTTCATTTTACGAACAGGAAGACATGGAAGCCATAGTGCGGCGCTCCGCCGGGCTTTTGGATATAAAAATTCAAAATGACGCAGCGTCTCTTTTGGCAAAGTCATCAAGAGGTACTCCGCGCGTGGTGAACAGGCTTTTACGGCGCATGCGGGATTTCGCGCAATTTTCCGGAGAAAAATCAATCACTCTGCCCGTAGTTCAATCGGGGCTTTCGCGGCTTGAAATAGACGCGCTTGGGCTTGAAAAACAGGACAGGGATATTCTTAAAATAATAATTGAACGTTATAAAGGCGGACCCGTTGGCGCGGATACTCTCGCAATTTCCATAGGAGAGTCTGTTGAGACTCTGGAAGATTACTATGAGCCCTACCTTATTCAAGCAGGCTTATTGCAGCGCAGCCCGCGCGGAAGAATGGTAACAAGCCTTGCGTACGGCCATTTGGGACTTGCGCCGGTAATGGGCGGAAACAACGAAGGTTCTCTTTTTTAATGAAGACGAGCGATTTTTCCTTTCACCTTCCCGAAAATCTTATCGCGCAGTTTCCGCCCGAAGAGCGCGGGCAAAGCAGGCTGATGACTCTGGATCGCGTAACGGGAAAGCGGACTCACCGCACGGTGGAAGAACTGCCGGAAATTTTAAGCGCGGGCGGATTACTTGGCAAAGACGGACGTTTGCCTCTTTTGGTTTTTAATAATTCAAAGGTAAGAAAGGCAAGGCTAATAGGCGTATCCGAGGAATCGGGGGCGAAAGTTGAGTTTCTTTTGGTTGAAAAATTTAAAGACGGAAGCTGGAAAACCATAGTAAAGCACGCAAAACGCCGAAGGCCTTTAAGCAGTTATGTGTTTTACGATACGGCAGGTACGCAAACAGCGCGGGCGAAAATAATATTAGCGATAAACGAGTTCAGAGTACTTGAATTTGAAAATCCCATTTCCGAGGAATGGCTGGAAAAATACGGGCATATTCCTCTGCCGCCGTACATAAAACGCGAGGACGTCCCGTCCGACGCCAATCGTTATCAGACAATTTACGCGAAAGAGACAGGTTCTTCCGCGGCGCCCACGGCGGGTTTGCACTTTACGCGGGAAATTCTTGACCGTCTTTGCGCGAACGGAATAGAGAGCGTTTTTGTCACGCTTCATGTCGGGATGGGGACATTTTACCCCGTAAGAAGCGAAAACATTGAAGATCATGCTATGCACAGCGAACCGTTCAGCATAGATGAAGAAACCGCGCAAAAAATAAATGAGGCAAAAACTTCTGGGCGCAAAATTGTCGCGGTAGGGACAACAAGCGCGCGTACTTTGGAAAGCGCGTGGAGCGAGAGGAAAATTGTCTCGGGAGAGGGAAGCACGTCAATTTTTATTTATCCCGGCTACAAATTTAAAGTAGTAGACGCTCTTTTTACAAATTTTCACACCCCCGAATCAACACTATTAATGCTTGTGTCCGCGTTTGCGGGAAGAGAACTGATTCTGGAAAGCTACGCGGAAGCGGTGAAAGAAGAATACCGCTTTTTCAGCTACGGCGACGCTATGCTGATTTATTAACTTAAAAAAATATAACCACGGAGGTCACGGAGTTACGCGGAGTTTTTGTACCCGATATATATTCCTCCGTGAAACTCCGTGTCCTCCGTGGTAAAAATTCTTCCTCTATTTCAACTTAAAAGTCACCGGGTAGCGGTATCTTGCGGAGACAGGTTCTCCGTTGGCGTAGGCGGGCACGCCTTTTCTGTCCGTGAACGCTTTTACCGCCGCTTCGCCGAAGCCGCGATCGGGAGGATCTTCTTTTAAGATTACAATTTTTTGCACAGTGCCGGTGCGGTCGACAAATAATTCAAGGATAACTTTTCCCTCAATGCCGGAACGAAGAGCTATGGGAGGGTAGACAAGAGCTTTCATAACAAGGCCTGAGTCGAACTTTGGAGGAACAGACACCTGATTCATCGCGAGATAAGTTTCGGTAAGAAAAACTCCCGCGGCGAGAACTTGTTGGACGGGCGCGACATCGGTTTCAACCATTTTCTCGGCTATGGCTTCCACCTGCGGAACTTCCGGTTCAGGAGGCGGGGCTTCCTGAAGGTCGGTTAATTTCATCACTCTGGCGTTTTCGGGAGCTTCCTGAATAATTTTGTTTGTCTTAAAAACAAGAAAAAAAACTAAAACGTGAAGAACTACGGCGAAAACATAAATTGAAGCGCGGATTATTTTTTCTTTAGTCATTTTTCACCACAAAACTTACAACGCGGTACTGCAAAATTTGAAAAATCTCCAGAATGGAATTTATTTTTTCGTAGGGAGTATTGCGGTCGGCGATGATATGCACCCTTGTATCGGGAGCGTCACGGTAAAGATCGGATATTTTTTGCTCCAATCCCTTATGATCGGAAGGGTCCCCGTCAAGATATATGGCGCCTTCCTTGTCTACCCAAACTTCAAGGTTTTTTTCGGCGGTTGTCCTTAACGCCGTCTTTGCCTCCGGGTATTCAATTTTTACTTCCTTTCTGTAATTGATCAGCGCCACAAGCATGATAAAAATTAACAATAAAAACGCCACGTCGGACATTGAGTTAAGCGGAATATAAAATTTTTTTCTTTTTCGTTTTATATTCACGAGCCTTCCTTTTTCATGGCGAAAGAAAATGACTCAATTTTCATATCCTGCGCGAGTTCCACAAAATTCACGACATTCTGCCAATGCGCCTGTCCGTCAATTGTGATAATAACCGCGATTTCGGGATTGTCTTTCTGGGCGGTCTGGATTATTGATTTAGCGCGCGGAATCTGTATGACTTCTCCGTCGTAGACTACATTTCCGGCAGTGTCCATTTCAAAACGCAAAAGATCATCCCTTAAAATTAACCTTGAGGAATCTTTCGCGGGAAGGTTCATTAAAAAGCCTTTGTTAACGTTAAAACCGGCAATAACAATAAAATATATAATTAACAGGAACGCGATGTCGCTTGAGGCGCTTGAATCCTGAAAAATATTCTTTTGCCGTTTAAAATTCATGTTAACTCTCAGCTTTTGCTTTTTTGCCCGGACTGTTCCGCCAGCTTGGTTATTAAATCGGAACAGATGCTTTCCATATTGCTGGAAAACTTGTCAACGCTGTTAGAAAAAATTGAATGGAAAACCATAGCGATAATCGCTATTACAAGCCCGAACACGGTTGTAATAAGCGCTTCGTAAATGCCGTTCGCTACAATCTGGGCGTTTACTTCGGTAGCTTCGGCTATTGATCGGAACGCGCCTATCATTCCGGAAACCGTGCCGAGAAAGCCCGTTAACGGGGAAATGGAACCAAGAGCGGTAAGAAAGTTAAAACCGTTCTCAAGCGAGTTGATGCAGTTCATGGCCTCGGTCTCCACGATGCGCTCGGCGCTGTGTTCGGAAAAATCCTTTCCCGGTTTCGCGCGGGTAAACAGCGCAAGAAGAATTTTCGCCCCCTCCCGCCTGTGGGAAATCGCGGAAAGGAATTCGCGGGCGGAGTCATAATCCGATGAATCGACATATTTTGAAACTTGGGCGGCAATGTCGACAACATAAAGGTTGTGGTAAATAAGATAGAACGCGCGTTCCAGCGAAATGGCGACAGTGGCAATGGAAAAAACAAGCAGAGGCCACATAAAAATGCCTCCCAGCTTAAAAAGTTCCAGTACAGAAAATGAAGCGGTTTCCATAAAATACTCCTATTTTTTTACAGATTGTAAAACAATTTTACGGGAAAGTATATCTTTAATGTTTTCCCATTCATAACTCAAGTATATCCATGAAAGCGTTTCTTCCCAATCCCTCAGCATAGTGCCCGAATTCCGCACGGGATTAAGGTCCTCAAGAAATATACGCCCTGTGTAACCGGTATTCCAGCGTATATCCTCATTTTTTACAAATATGTCGCCTTCAATCAGCCAGCCGTCCGGCCTTTTCTTTTTGGTAACCAGTTCGGGAAAAAGAATAGGTTTCCAGAAAGTTTCAAAGCCTTTAATATCTTTAATTTTCTGCCTCTCAGGCGCGTCAAAAGCGGCCATCCACGATGTTGTCGCTATTATGCGCTCGTTTCTGTTTCTAAGGCTTGTTAAGGCAGCGGCTCCCGTAAGACGGGTGTCATAACGCTGAATCCGTCCTGAGGATATTTGTATTTGCTCAATTTCCCCGTTTATTTCCAGGACGCACGTCTCTGTGAAAGAAAGGGAGCCTGTTCCCATTATTTCCATTGAGTATTCATTCCAGCCGTGGACGCTGCCGGAAAGGTATTCAAGAGAATTAAGCGAAAAAACTCCGTTTTCATCCGGCATTGAACCGCGAAGCCTCATCATGGGATATTTGTCTATGGTGATTATTACCGATTTTTCCGAAGTTTTGTTTTTTATTACCGTAACCGCCATGTCTTCTGCCGCGCCTTTTTTTTTGTACGCGCGGTAGACGGACACTTTTTTTTCAGAAGACGCCGAACCGTCAATTGTCCGCCCGGCTTTTTCCATTACGGAAATACAACCGCAGAATAATAAAACAAATATAACTAAAAAACCGTATTTTTTCATGTTTATTCAAAATTATAAATATAATACGGCATAAGGGCAAGTTTATGCTGGTTTGTTTTTTGCAGTTTGTCTATTTTATCTTTAACGGCGGCGTCTTCGCAGATGTCTTCCCTTATGTATTTGTCCAAAACGGCGTAGGTAAACCCGAGGTTTTCCTCATCGGACAAGCCGGAAAGGCCGTCTTCGGGGACTTTTTCTATAAATTTTTCGGGCAGTCCCAATTCCCTGCCAAGCTCTTTTACTTCCGTCACCGTTAAGCGGGACAAAAGGCTGAAATCGCCGGCTCCGTCGCCGTATTTTGTCGCGTAACCGACCCAGTCCTCGCTTAGGTTACATGTGTTGGCCACCCTGCCGTTTACCGCGGCGGAAACGGCGTAAAGCGCCGTCATCCTGATTCTCGCCGGAATGTTGATAACAGCCTGCCTGTTAAGCGAAAGATTAGCGTCTTTTATCGACGAAAGGAGGGCGTCCACGCCGTTTTTTATGTTTATAACAAAATGTTTTATTCCAAGATGAGAGACAAGCTCCTGTGAATAATTGATGTCGTGCTGTTCCCCCTGCGGCATCAATACGCCGTAAACCCTGTCTTTCCCAAGCGCCTGTGCGCAAAGCGCCGCCGTTACGGAACTGTCCTTGCCGCCTGAGATACCGACAACGGCGTTACAGTCTTTGCCGTTATCATCAAAATAGTCCCGTATCCATTCAATAATTTCGTTCTTTACTTTTGCCGCGTTAAACATTTATACTCCTTATATAATTTCAGCTTTGAAAGGAAGCATAGGAAGCCCGTCGCTGTTGTACAACTGCCTTGCGGCAGGATTATCCGCCCACGCGTATAAGACTTTTTTTGGCTCCTTTAGCGAAGATATATCAATGCAGATTACGTCTATTCCGGCAATTTCCGCCTGACAGAGAACCTGCTTATTCGCGTCAATTACGCTGACATGGGGTTTTTTGCCTTCCGGAATGACTTTAAGCCCGTTCGCGCAGTTGTTAAAGTAAAGAAAAAGTTTTCCCTGCCGCTTTTCAACGCGCTGTAAAACAGGACCCGGCGAAGAGTTGTCAATTTTGAATAACAATTTTTCCGCCGCCATAAACAGGCGAAGACTTACGTCTTTTTTATTCAACGGATGCAAGTCGTTCCATTCGCCTAAGTCAAGAGCGCAGGCCATGCCTGTCGCGGGAAGAGACAGGGCCGCCGCCTGCGCTTCCCTGATAATTGCCCATGACGATTTTTCATCGTTATCTGAAGGAGCTTTCCATATAGGCAGTTGGACAAATAGGAAGGGTAGTTCTTTATTGCCGCTTTTTTCCCGCCAGTCCTGAATTAAAAGACGGAACAATTTCCCGTAATCATTCGGATTTGAGTCGTTGGATTCGCCCTGATACCAGATGACGCCCTTTAACGGATATTTTAATAATGGGGCGATCATGGCGTTATAATTGCCTGTCGGAAACCGTTGAAAGAAAAATTCCGCCGGGCGTACGGAAGCAGCGGCTCCCACTTTATATTTCCATGTTCCGGCAAGTTCTATTGTTTCGTTATCTGTAAATATACGGAAAGGTTTGTCTTTCGTAACGCCGCCTTCTCCGTTATTGCAGATAACCCTTATAACAATACGGTTTTTCCCTTTTTTTATTATTCCTTTACAGGCGTATTTGCGCGGCGGATAACGGTAGCCCGTGTTTCCTATTTCAACGCCGTTTATATAGACCGTGTCCGCGTCCGTAATAGTTCCAAGCCAGACAAAAACTTTTTTAACGGCAAAACCCGCGCTTACTTCAATATCTTTGGCAAGCCAGATTACGCCGCAAAAATCAGAAAGCCCCGCGGCGGAAAAATCGCAGGGCAGGGCAATCTCATTCCAGTTTGAAATGTCCGTTTGCTCTTTTTCCCATTCATCGGCAAGCCCGCGGTCTTCGCTTCTTAAATGTTTTTCCCATTTATTAACAGCGTCCGACGTTTCTTTTGCGATTTGATCATTTTGGGCGCTGTCGGCGTATTTTTTTCCTTCCGCGATTTTCTCGGGAAAATCTTTAAGGGCGTCCGCGCTCATCCATGATTCAACAGGAGTGCCGCCCCAGGCCGTTCTTACAAGACCGATGGGGATACCGTGCTTTTTGTACATTTCTTTCGCGAAGAACCAGCCGGTGCCTGTAAATTCGTGCAAGGTTTCCCTTGAAGGGGAAATCCAACTGCCGCCTGTTAATTCTTCGCGCGACCCGGTAAAATCACATTCCTGCGGCACCTTAAAAAGTCTTATAAGGGGGAAATCTTTGGTTTCCCATTCTTCGCCAAAATTGTCGCGCAGGCGGTCCATCTGCATTTCCATGTTGGACTGTCCCGCGCACATCCATACGTCGCCCGCGTAAATATCCGATACGGTATAAGAGCCTTTTTCGCTCGAAATATCCATTGTAAAAGGCCCGCCCGCTTTCACAGGATCAAGTGTTAAAAGCCATTTTTCGTTAATTTTTTGCGATTCGTATTTTTTCCCGGAGAATGAAACCGAAAGTTTTTCTTTGCTCCAAACCGGAAACGAAACATCGCGCTGTATGATCATTCCGTCGCTTATCAGTGTTGATAAGCCTGAATCTTTCATAACAATTCCTTATATTCAGCCCATATAACGTCCGCGTAATGTTCGGTATCCTTTCCGTTGCCGGAAGCAAAGACTCCCGCAACCAAGCCCGTAAAGCCGCCTGAAAATTCCGTGCTGAGTATTTTCGCGTCATGATGATCAGAAAAACAGGTAAGGGAATATTGATCCTTGCCGCAAAAGAATGAAAGGGCCATTTCTTCGCATCTTACAGCGAGCACAATGTGTTTTTCGGTTACCGGGCATTCGGCTTCCGCCAGTTTTTCATCTTCTTTTCCGGCGGCGCGCATAAGGCGTAAAGACGGTTTTCCGGAAAGCCCTATGCAAATTTCATAACGGTACTGGTATTTTTCGCTTTGCAGTAAAACAACGCCCGCGCTTTCGCCAGCCGCTTTAGGCGTAAATTCCATTGCGGCGGCGAACGCCCAGTTTTTATGCTTAATCCTTCTGCCCGCGAAAGAAGGATGATCCGTCATGCGCAAACCGGCGGCTTTTGTAAAAAGCCGCAGCGCGCCGGAATGGGAATTAAAACCTACAGCGCAGTCTTTTTTATTTGCGGGCATCCGGAGCGTCAGCCAGTGGAGCGGGAGTTTCCCGTTAAAATGATCGCAGGACGGTTCATAACTCCATTCGGGATCCGCGTTTGTAATAGGCAAAGGCTGAAGGTTAAATTCAGATTCCACAAGCCCGGATTTAGAAGAGACAAACGGCCAGCCGTCTTCCCAGTGAACCGGGACCATAAAAGTTTCCCGTCCCAGCGGGCATACCCCGTAATGAGGGCGGGACGCCAAAAGAACCATCCACCAGTTTCCGTTAGTATCGTCAAAAAGATCGGCGTGCCCTACATTGATAATTTCGGCGTTCTTTCCCAAATGCCTGTGCGTTATGACGGGGTTGCTTTTTTTTCCTTCCCACGGGCCGCTTATTTCTTTCGCCCTCGCGACGCAGACGGCGTGATCAAAACTCGTTCCGCCTTCTGCGTTAAGAAGGTAGTACCAGCCGTTAATTTTATAAATGTGCGGGCCTTCCGGCCATACGGTATTGCTCAGCGCCCCGCGCCAGATGCCTATGCTTTTGCTTGTTAGCGGGTTTTTCCCGGCTGAAAGAAGGGCAAGGTTTATTTCCTGTATATAAATTTCATAATTGCCTGAATACGCTTCGCCCTCAGGCGCCGGATGAGTGCCGCAGTACCAGACTTTTCCGTTGTCGTCAAAAAATATTGAGGGGTCTATGCCGACCGCGTCCTTTAACCAGACAGGGTCTGACCACGGGCCCGCCGGATCTTTTGCGGTGATTATGAAATTTCCGCCCGTATCGATTAATGTGCAAAGGATATAAAAAATACCTTTGTCATAACGGATTGTCGGCGCGAAAAGGCCCTGGGAAATCTTATGCCCGTCAAAATTCAACTGTCCCGGACGGTCTATGGCGTTGCCGATTTGTTTCCAGTGGAAAAGATCGGTGCTGTGGAAAACCGGGATTCCGGGGAAGTACGCAAAAGTTGAGTTAACAAGATAAAAATCACTTTCTACCCGGCAGATTGAAGGATCGGGGTAGAAACCGCTTAAAATTGGATTAATATATTTTCTACTCATGGCAATATAATACCATATTTTATTATTTTTTTAAATACTATATAACATTATTTAGGAGTTACATATATATGATGAATATACCTTTTTCCCGAGGTTTTAATTTTTCCAAGTGGTTTGAGGCGCGGACTTTTCAGGACATAGTTTTTAACAAATTTTCGGAACAGGACTTTATTAACGTAAAAAGCCTTGGTGCGGACCTTGTCCGCGTCCCTATCGCGTTTCATAACTTTACTCTCGGCGATAAGGCTCACACCTTAGAAAAAGGCCTTTTAGAATACCTTGATAAGGCTGCGGATTGGGCGGAAAAGCATGAATTATACGTCATTCTTGACAACCATTCCTTTCACCCCGTTAACCCTACCGATCCCGATATAGACAAGATTCTTCTGCCTGTCTGGGAACAGACGGCGGAACATTTTAAGGACAGAAGCAGTTATGTTATTTATGAAATCCTGAATGAGCCCCACGGCATTCCCGATGAGCTCTGGAGCGAAATTCAGGAAGCGGCAATTAATACAATTCGCAAGGTCGACAATAAACATACGATTATTGTCGGAGGGACAAATTATAATTCGCTTGAAAAAATGACAAAAGTTCCTGTTTATAAGGATAAAAATCTTATTTATACATTTCACTTTTACGATCCCCACCTGTTTACCCATCAGGGGGCGGCATGGAACAAGCCATCTCTTGCGCCTTTATCCGGTCTTCCGTTCCCCTTTGATAAAAACAAAATGCCAAAGCCGCATGAAACATTTGTCGGAACATGGGTAGAAGCCTCGCTTAACTCTTACGAAGAGGATTCTAAATTATCAAAATTATCTTCTACTCTTGAAAAGGCGGAAAAGTTTTCCAAAGAGAAAAACATTCCCGTTTTTTGCGGTGAGTTCGGCGTGTTTATGAGGCAGAGCCCGCGTGAAGACCGCGTTAGATGGTATAAATTTATCTGCGAAGAGCTTGAAAAAAGAAATATCCCGTGGGCCTGTTGGGATTATTTCGGCGGTTTCGGTATTTTCAAAACTGAGAAAAGGGGGGATTTCCCTTCCGATTTGGATGTTGATGTGGTTAACGCTATCGGATTAAAAATTTAAAATCATTTAGTCCCTAAAAGTTTTATCTTTGCGAGGATGTAGTCCAGTTTGTTCTGGTTAAGAACGGCGCGGCGGTAGGGGGTGTTCGGAATCCCGTTTATTTCATAGCCGCCGCGTTTTATAAATTTTTTGCTTTTTCCCTCGATAAACCAGTAAACAAGCGCGATATCCTCGTGTGTTATTTCAATCGCGTTTATTCCTTTTTTGCCAAGGGTACAGCCTGAGTTAAAAAGGCAGGGAACGGGAAGCTCGTCCCCGTAAAGGCTCTGACGCAGAACATCCTGCCTCTCTTTGCGCTTGAGCTTGCCAAGCTCTTTTCTGAGGGCGGTAACTTCGTTTTCTATGCGGAGCTTGTCTTCGCTTTGGCTGGAAGGATAATCGCGGCAGAGCCGTTCGATCTCAAATTTAATATAATCAAAGCGCCCCAATGACTCAAAAAGCGGCCTGTGGGTATGGCCTATTATGGAAAGGCAATGGTTGCTTATCGAAAACGCGTATGCTTTGCTTTCTATGAGAAAACGTTTGTACGGACTGCGCGCGTCTATAATATTTTTTATCCCAAATGGTTTTAGAATGTAACGGATGCAGATTCCGATTAATTTATTAAAATTTGAATAAATATTTGACAACTGGTGGCCGTGGAAAACATAAGCGGGAACAGTCCCCGTTTCTATTCTTAATACCGTATACAAGGGATAGGGGTAGGAATTATACCGTTTTAAAAGAAGCTGTTCGTCGTGGTTGCCGACTGTTTTATAGAGCCTTTTTTCTTTCGCGAAAAGGTTGAAAACCCTGTAAAGCCCCGCCCATTTTTCCCGTATCAGATCAAGCGGGTACCGTTGAAGCTCCTCAATATCGCCGTTAAGGACCAGAATCCAGCCGTTTTTAAAGTAATATTCTTCCAGCATGCGGATTAGCATTTCCCCGTTATTTTCGCTTAAGTCGTCCCGGGTGCCGCTCCCCATGTGTATATCGCTAATAATAAGGATTTTTCCGCCTTTTGATATGTCAATAACCCAGTCGTTTTTTAATTCTCCGTCGGCAAGAAGTTTTAAGAATAACTTATCGGACATTGGGCCATCAAGGACTTGAACCTCGGACCAAAAGATTATGAGTCTTCTGCTCTAACCAACTGAGCTAATGGCCCCTTAAGCTCATTAAGCCTAAAAATCATACAAATGTCAATGCGCCCCTGTACCTTATTTGATATTAAATGTATTATTATATATATTATGTGGGATATTGGGCCAGCTTTAAGACAAATGTTATATAATCTTGGCTTTTTCGCGAAAATCTTGAAAGGAGTAGGGGGGTTTATACGCAATTATAAGGCTTCTTTTAAGATTCTTATAATGCAGATTCTGTTTACCTTTGTGCATGCCATGGGAATTTCTTCCCTTCTTGCCCTAGCTATAGGAGCGGCGGTTAATATTATAGGCACTTCAATGCTGACACAATTTTCACAGCAGCAGTTAATTTATTCAATTTTAATAACCATTATCGTAAGGGAATTAGGACCGTTGTTAACGGCTTTTATCGTTATTGCCCGCTCGGCAACGGCTATAGCGACGGAAATTGCCGGAATGGTTATTTCTCATGAAATAGAAGCGTATATTTCAGTCGGCGTTGACCCTATAGAGCATCTTGCGGTTCCGCGTTTATTGGGGGTTACCATTTCGCTCTTTTTGCTGAATATTTATTTTTCTGTTTTTGGGCTGGCAGGCTCTTTTTTGGTCGCTCAGCTTTTCGGCTCCATGCCCGTGGCCCATTATTTTTCAAACCTTTTACAAAGTTTGAATTTACGTGATATATTGCTAACCGTAATAAAAAGTATTACCTTTGGAGCGATTATTTCCACGGTTGCGGTAATTAAAGGATTCTCTGTTGAACGGGCAAGTACCGAGGTTCCGGTTGCGGGGCTAAAGGCGGTCAGCGGTGCATTTGCGCTATGTATAGTTGTAAATGTAATATTATCGGTTATATATTATATATTGTAGGCATAATGGCAGTAATTATCGAACTTAAAAACGTAAGTTTCTCGGCTCAGGACGGTATTATAGTGGATGATGTTTCAGTTGATTTTAAGGTGTCTAAAACCACCGCCATTATCGGGCCGTCCGGAGGGGGGAAAAGCACCGTGTTAAAACTAACCGCCGGGCTTTTAGTTCCGGATCAGGGAGAGGTTTTATACTATGATAAGAATATCGCGTATATGAACCGGGCGGAAAATCTGGAATTCCGCCGCGAGGGAGCCTTTGTTTTTCAGGATTCCGCGCTCTGGGCCAACCAGAATTTAGACCAGATATTGGAACTTCCGCTTAAAATACATTATCCTGAAATGGACGCCAAACAACGCGCGCAGCGTATAAAATCCGTAACCGAGCTTGTTGGTTACAGGAAGAACCTGAATATAAGGCCGTCGGCGCTTTCCATGGGCGAGCAAAAACTGGTCGCGTTTGCGCGCGCCATGCTGTGCAACCCGTCCATTCTTTTTTTGGATGAGTGGACAGAATCACTGGATGAAACTTCGGCTGACAGGCTTATAGATATAGTGCGCCAAAAACAAAAAGAAGGGACGACTATCATCTTTGTAAGCCATGATCTTCGGATTATTAAGGATTTAGCCGATTATATAGTAGTGATTATTGACGGGAAACTGTCGGTAAGCGCGCCAAAAGAGCAGATTATGTCTGATATGCACCTTAAAGACTTTTTAAAGATAGGGATTATGTCATGAAATTTTCAATACGTTTTGCGGATAAAATTGTCGGTATTCTTTTTATACTCGCTATTGCCATGCTTATTTTTGTTATTTTTATGCTTGGAAAAAGCCAGCGCTGGTTTGAGAAAGATTTACAGTATATTTCATATTTTAAATCGGCAAGAGGATTAAGCGTGAATATGAACGTGCAGTACAAGGGGTTTACTATAGGCCATGTCAAAAAAATTGAACTAGTCAAAAAAATTGAACTAAACAAGGATAAAGGCGAAGATATGGTAAAAGTCAGCTTTACCATTTTTAAAGAACACGAAGACAGGGTAAAACAAGGCTCTATCGTAGAGCTTCAAGCAAGTCCGGTTGGGCTTGGAAATTCATTTGTATTTTATCCGGGAAAAGGAATAAAGCTTGAAGAATTTTCTGAAATTCCTGAACGAAATTCATTGCAGGCGACATATTATATTAATGGAGGATTGGCGGATGCGCCTGTTAGCGAAGACAGTATAGGAAATATTATTAATCTGGTTACTGAAACGCTGGCAACGGTAAACGAGAATCTTGGTAATATTCTTGGTAAAGTGGATGTTGCCGTTGGAGATATAAGCGAAGAGATTAAAAAAATTAAGAGCCAGCTTGATCCCCTTCTGGATGATCTTAACACCAAAGTTCCTCGTGTTATGACAAACGTCACATCAATTACGGACAAAATTGCCGCCCCTCAAGGGACAGTTATGACAATTTTAGATAATAATGGCCCCGTTCTTACAAACTTAACGGAAGTTCTAAATAATATTACATCAATTATGGGCAGTTTGGAAAAGACAATAAATTTTGTTCCCGCTCAGCTTCCGCAGGTCGCCATATTGCTCTCTAACCTGCAAAGCGCCCTTGTAGAGGCGGAAAAATTGATTATCGCAATTAACAATAACCCGCTGCTTAAAGGAGGCGTTCCCGAACAGAAAGAGACAGGTCCGGGGGCCGCGACTCCCAGGGATTTGGATTTTAAACATTAGCGGAGAAAAAACATGAAAAGATATTTAATATTGTTTATTACCGCGATTTTAATTTTCTCATGTTCCACAAAGCCTAAAGACTCAGGTGATGTTTTTATTATAAGAAATCAAACTGAAAAGGAATTTGCTATTGCCAACAAGGAAGCCGGACGCGGTAATTATGAAGCCGCGCTAGGTTTGCTGGAAGAATGCAAGCGAAAGGCGATCTCTGTCGATGATACCGGGCTTATTATACGCTGCGGCCTCTCTCTCGGAAACGTTCTGTATTCCATCGGGAAAGACACAGCGTTTACCGAGTGGGAAAAGACATTACAGCTTGCGCAAAAACACGGAGATGAAGAACTTAAAGCAATAAGTATAATTTATTACGCGAGGGGCATGCTTCTTTCCGGTAAAACCCAGGCTCAAACCGTGCTTGATGAAGTAAACAGGGAAGCCGCAAAAATAAAAAATGACAAGCTCTATATAGCATTTTCCTGGCAGGTAAAAGGACTTGCTTACCGCGCTATGGGTTCTTTCCCGGAAGCGGAAAACGCGTTTAAGCAAAGCCTTGCAATTCATGAAAACGGAAAATATCTTGAAAACGCTTCTTATGACTGGTACAATATAGCCTTCATCCGTTCCACGTTAGGAAACATTCAGGGCGCGGTACAGGCGCTTGAAGAGGCTATTAAACTTGACCGCCGCGCTGAAAATTCATGGGCGCTTGCGGCTAATTGGCGCGCGATGGGCGATGTCCAGCGCAACGCGGGAAACAATGATGCGGCAAAAGAGGCGTATATGCGTTCAAAGGATATTTTCACTGCCATAAAAAGAACAAACGAAGCTGCGGAAGTAGAAAAAAGAATGGAGAATTTACATGAATGAAGTTTTCATGAACACATATCACAGGCTTCCCGTAACTTTCGCAAAAGGCGAAGGAAGCTGGCTGTATGATACTGAAAACAAGAAATATCTTGACTATACAAGCGGCATTTCGGTAAACCTGCTCGGCCATAATTACGCGCCGCTGGTAAAGGCCGTTTCCGAACAGGCGGCAAAATTTATTCATATCTGCAATTACTTTAACAGCGACGTGACAGCTTTGTTTGCGCAAAAACTTGTACAGGCGTGCGCTCCCGCCAGCATGAAAAACGTGTTCCTCGCCAACTCCGGCGCGGAAGCCAACGAAGGCGCGTGCAAACTTGCCAGGAAATATTCGCTTTTAAAATACGGAAAGGGCAGGCACACGATAGTAACCCTTAACGGAAGTTTTCACGGAAGGACTATTACCACTCTTGCCGCGACCGGGCAGGAAAAATTTCACAAAGACTTTGGCCCCTTTACTGAAGGTTTTGTACATATTCAGGGCGGCGACATTGCCGCTCTTGAAAAAGCGCTGGACGGTAAAACCGTAGCGGGGCTTTTAATTGAAGCGGTGCAGGGCGAAAGCGGCATAGTCCCGCAAAGCGAGGAATTTATCGCGGCCGCCGCAAAGTTATGCGAAGAGAGGGACATACTGCTTATCTTTGACGAAATCCAGTGCGGCATGGGCAGAACCGGAACCTTTCTCGCCCTTGAACAGTACAATGTAAAAGCCGACATAGTAACACTAGCAAAAGGACTTGCCGGCGGCATTCCGGCCGGCGCGCTATTGGCAGGCGAAAAAACAGCAGGCGTTTTTGCGGTAGGGGATCACGGCAGCACATTCGGAGGAAACCCCGTTGCCGCCGCCGCGGGCATTGTTGTTCTGGAGACTGTAAATAATCCGAATTTTTTAAAAGAAATTAAACGGAAAGGCGAAATATTATTGGCGGGGATAAAAAAGCACCCAAAGGTAAAAGAAGTTCGGGGCAGGGGCTTAATGATAGGCTTTGACATTGAAAGCGACAGCTGGGCGTTCTTGGAAGCCGGAATCGCGAGAGCGGACAAAGCAAAAAACCAATGCGGTCTTCTAATGCTCTCGTCCGGCCCTAATATCATAAGATTATTGCCGCCGTACTCATTAACCGACGGTGAAATAGAGCAGGGACTCGCGATACTGTCCGAACTGTTGGGTTGACAAACCTATTTATTTTCTTCATATTAGAAAAACTCATGGTGGATGTAGCTCAGCGGTAGAGTCCCAGATTGTGGATCTGGTCGTCGCGGGTTCGACCCCCGTCATCCACCTTCCCAATAACGCGCCTGTAGCTCATCCGGATAGAGTAACGGACTTCGAATCCGTAGGTAGCAGGTTCGAATCCTGTCGGGCGCAAAAATTAATATATAAATTCACTTCTTTACTTTTTTGCCGTTTATACAATATAATATTAGTCATAAATATTTTAGGATACGGAGAAAGCGATGGCTGAAGAAGTATTGACCATTACGGAAGAAGTTGAAGGCGATGTATGCAATCTTTCCGCAAGAGGCAGGATTGATTCCAACAGCGCGGATTTATTAAAAGAAAAACTGGAAAACGCCCTTGCCGCGGAGCATAAGACTATAATTATGGATATGTATAAGGTAAATTACCTTAGTTCTATAGGAATAAGGGTTATATTGAATGTTTACAAGCAGGCTAAAGAAGCCGGTAAAAAATTCAACATTTCGCATCCGTCTGAATTTGTTAAGAATGTCCTGGGCATGGTTGCGTTAAAAGAGATGCTGGTAACATAGTGTTTTCGATAAAAGCAAAAATTTTAGGTATTGCGCTTTTATTTATTGCATCTATAGGCGTTACTTTCATTGTTTATTCAATGAGAACGACCGTTAACTATAAACGCCTGCGGCTTGAAAGCATAGAAAAAACAGTCAAGCTTGAAACAGCAAGAGTAAATCGGATAGTAACGGTAATGGAAAGGGCGGCGATATTTTACGCCATAGGCGGAAAACTCGCTTTTGATTTTCAACGTGATAATTTCGGCATGGAATTGACGGTTGAGTTTCTTTCAAATTTACCTATGGCCGTAGGCGGAGGTTTTTGGTTTGAACCTTACGCCTATAATAAAAACAGTCTGCGCGAAGGGGTTTACACGTTTTATGACAAAGACACGGGTAAAATTCACATGGACAGTGATTTCTTTATGGATAAATATGATTATCATAACAAAGAATGGTACCGAGAAATTTCTGGCAGGGTAATAAAACCGTATCAAGTCGTGTGGACAAAGCCATATTACGATGATACGGGGAAATTCAACCTGATGACGACGGCGGGCGCCGGTATATTTAACGATAAGGGAAAGTTAATCGCAATATCAACTGTGGACTGGGAAATTGATAACGTAGTTAAAGAATTAATAGCGTTAAAACCTACGGATAACAGTTTTGTACTGTTATGCGCTCCGAATGAGGATTATATAATTTCAAGTACGCGCACCAACAGCGTTATAGGCGCGCCCTTAAAAAGCCTTCCATGGGATATTTCCGCGGATTCTTTTAAATTTCAGGGCGTTAATTATATGCGTTTCGGCAGCTACATGGACAACGGCTGGTATATATCAATTCAAATCCCGGTAAATGAAATATTTATGGAAGCGGAAAAAAGAAACAGCCGTTTTTCAATAATAATCGCGGCATCTTCGGTAATAATGCTTTTTCTTGCGTATTATTTAATCGCGATATTAATTAACAAGCCCATTGAACAGCTTATTTTCGGCGTTAAGCAGCTTGCCGAAGGCAATTTAGACACGCAAATTAATATATCCTCGCACGATGAATTAAATATGCTTGCCGACACGTTTAATAAAATGACGGTAGAATTAAAAAAGACAATTGAAGAGGCGGCTTACGAACGCGCGGAAAAACAAAAGATCAATACGGAGTTAAGCGTCGCCTCCTCAATACAGACCAGCATGCTGCCCAGAGTTTTCCCGCCGTTTCCGGACAGAAATGAATTTGACATATACGCCTCGATGTTTCCCGCAAGGGAAGTCGGCGGCGATTTTTACGATTTCTTTTTTTTGGATAAAGACAACCTTGCCCTTGTAATTGCCGACGTGTCCGGCAAGGGAATTCCCGCCGCGCTTTTTATGGTAATAGCGAAAACATTAATAAATGATAACAGCTACGGCAACAACCCCGCCGCCGTATTTGAAAATGTAAACAAAAAATTATGTGAAAACAATGAAATGGGGCTGTTTGTTACGGCATTTTTTGGTTTTTATAATATTCCTACAGGAAGATTTGTTTTTGTCAACGCCGGTCATAATCCTCCGCTTTTAAAAAGAAACGGGAAAAGTTATGAGTTTATCAAAACAGAGCCTTGTATTGTTTTAGCGTTCATGGAAGACATAAAATACAAAGAGGAAGAGCTGTACCTAAGACCCGGCGACATGCTTTATTTATACACAGACGGCGTAACGGAAGCGATGTCACATGACAAGGAATTATTCGGAGAGGATAGGCTTGTAAACGCGCTTAACAAGAATATAGATTGTTATCCGCAGGATCTTTTGCAGGCGATAAAACGCGAAGTTGACAGTTTTGCCTGCGGAAATGAGCAGGCGGACGATATTACAATGCTCGCGATAAAAATCAGCGAAAATCCCGGTAATCCCGTTAAAAAGATGAAGCTTCAGGCAAATGTAAAAAATTTAACTCGTGTAATTAATTTTGTAAACAAAGAATTGGAAAAAGTTAATTGTAATTGCGATATGTGCGACGTGATTGACGTGGTGGTAGAGGAAATATTTGTAAATATCGCAAATTACGCTTATGAGCCGGACATTGGAGACGTAACTATTTCTGTTTCCGCCTCGGACAAGGTGGAAATTAAGTTTGAGGATAACGGAAAGCCTTATAATCCTATTGAGACTGACGATCCTAATCTGGAGATTGATATTTCTCAGCGGGAAATTGGGGGGTTGGGGATTTATCTTGTTAAGAAGCTTGTTGATTTTATTGAATATTCGCGGGTTGGGGACAGGAATGTTTTGATAATTGCAAAGAAGCTTTGTTGATAAAACGATGAAAGCAATAACTTTTTTAGGTTTATTAATAACATTCTAAATTTTATTAACTTCATCAAATGTCAAAAGTTCAGAAGTCTATGCAGCTTCATCCGTAACTTCAATAATTTCATCAATCGTCAAAAGCTCAGAAAAACTCGCAGATTCATCAATGATTTCAATAACTTCATCAATAGTTAAAATCTCGGAAATCTCCTCAGATTCTTCAATAACTTCAATAGTTATTGTGGGAGAAAGATCCTCAATCGCCAAAGAACTTATAGGCGGTTCTTCGATAATTTCACATGATTCAATAACATCACAAATTTCAATTTCTTCATCAATTGTTGTAGAAGTATCGGTCGCTTCGGAAGCCTCGGCGACAGGAGTTTCTTCAGGCTTTTCAATGGCTTCATCAATTGTCAGGGAAGTATCGGTCGCTTCGACCGCTTTTGCCTCTTCAAGAACCTCGGAGACCGGAGCTTCCGTAGACTCTTCGATTACTTCATCTGGTATTGGAGTAGAAGGCTCAGAAGCCGCAACAGGACTTACCGGCGGTTCTTCGGTAATTTCACAAATTTCAACAACTTCATCAAACGTCAGAGAAGAATCAGTCGCTTCGATAGCCTCAACAACCAGAGCCTCAGTAACAGGCTGTTCTTCGATATTTTCAAAAATTTCAATAACTTCATCTAATGTCAGAGAAGAATCAGTCGCTTCGATAGCCTCAACAACCAGAGCCTCAAAAACCGGAATTTCAGCGGACGGAGTTTCGACAACCGGAGCTTCCGCAGGCTCTTCAATTACTTCATCTGGTGTTGGAGAAGAAAGCTCTGAAGTCACCTCAGAACTTACCGGCGGTTCTTCGATAATTTCACATAATTCAATAACTTCATCAAACATCAGAGAAGCATCGGATTCTTCTGTCGTTTCGGTCACTTCGAGAGCCTCGGTGGCCGGAGCTTCCGCAGACTCTTCAATAACATCATCAACTGTTAGAGAAGTAACGATATTTTCGAGAGCTTCAGAGACCGGAGTTTCTGTAGACTCTTCAATAACATCATCAATTGTCAGGGAAGTAATGGTATTTTCTAAAGCTTCATCAACCGGAACTTCCGCAGACTCTTCAATAACATCATCAATTGTCAGGGAAGTAACGGTATTTTCGAAAGCCTCAGAGACCGGAACTTCCGCAGACTCTTCAATAACATCATCTATTGTCAGGGAAGTAACGGTATTTTCGAAAGCCTCAGAGACCGGAACTTCCGCAGACTCTTCAATAACATCATCTATTGTCAGGGAAGTAACGATATTTTCGAAAGTTTCATCAACCGAAACTTCCGCAGACTCTTCAATAACATCATCAATTGTCAGGGAAGTAAGAGTATTTTCGAAAGTTTCATCAACCGGAGTTTCTTCAGGCTTTTCAACAACTTCATCTAATGTCAGGGAAGTAAGAGTAGCTTCGAGAGGTTCATCAACCGGAGATTCCGCAGGCTCTTCGATAATATCATCAAGTATTATTGAAGTTACCGCGGGACTTACAGGCGGCTCTTCTATAACATCACAAATTTCAACAATTTCATCAAACACCAGAGAGGCATCGGAATCTTCTGTCGCATTGGTCGCTTCGAGAGTCTCAGAAACCGGAGCTTCCGCAGGCATTTCAATAACTTCAACTGGTGTTGGAGGCGAAGGTTCAGAAGTTACCGCGGGACTTACAGACGGTTCTTCGGAAATTTCACAAATTTCAACAACTTCATCAAAAGTTAAAGAAGTATCGAAAGCCTCAACAGGCTCTTCAATAACCTCTTTCGGTGCAAGAGGCGCAGGCGCGGAAACCACCTCAGTAACTATTGGTGGCTCTTCAATAACATCACAAATTTCAACAACTTCATCAAACGTCAGGGAAGTATCTGAATCTTCTATCGCCTTAGTCGCTAAAGTCTCAGCGACCGGAACAACCACAGGCTCTTCAAAAACTTCTTCCGGTGGCGGCGGAGCAGGCTCGGAAGCCGCCACAGGAACTGTTGGCGGCTCTTCAACAACCTCTTTCGGCGGCGTAGGAGCAGGCGTGGAAACCACCTCAGGAACTGTTGGTGGCTCTTCAACAACCTCTACCGGCGGCGGTGGAGCAGGTATGGAAACCACCTCAGGAACTATTGGCGGCTCTTCAACAATCTCTTTCGGCGGCGGCGGAGCAGGCTTGGAAGCCACCACAGGAACAGTTGGCGGCTCTTCAATAACCTCTTTCGGCGGCGGCGGAGCAGGCTTGGAAACTTCCTCAGGCGCGGGCTGTTCTACAGGATATTGTTTTTCACTTGCGGTCTTATACTCATTTTCTAAAATTTCCGGCAATTGCTTCATGTTTAAGAGAAGAATAGGTTTGTCCTCAAATTTTATGCCTTTGAACAATGAGGAAAATCTCATGGTGCTTAATGTTTTTGGTATGGGGTAAAATTCATCGTCGGGGATTTCAATGTCGCGTTTTATTGCGCCTGTCAAAAGGACAACTTTGTTTTCTTTGCTGTTAAATTCTCTTAGGATAATGCCATGAGGAACTTCCACATCGGGCATATTGAAAAGACATGGAAGTGAAATAAAGGTACAACGGCTTTTCTGATCATAATGTACGATCTTTTCCGTTTTCTGCTCGTACAACATCATTGCGCCGACGTCGTCCATGGGGATTGCCAGAGAAAAATCGGAATAGACGCTTAAGAATACCCGCATTATTGAGCCGCCTCATTCATGATGCGCGCCAAAAGCTGCCTGATGTTAAGAATATACACGTCCTCGCCATTCCACTTAAACGAGGCGTATACCGCGCTGTGTAATTCAAACGGTCCTGTTCCTGATTCAATCTTCATTAGTTTGTCAGGCGTTATGTCGGCAATGCCGGATACATTTTCAATGGAAAATGCGACTTGGTCTATGTCCTTATTAATAACAAGAGCTTCTTTACGCGGTCCCGGCTTGTTAGCCAGTAAAAGGCTGATATCAAACAAAGCATAGGGAACAGTATAACGGTCGATAACGCCCAGCACATAGGAAGGTAAAAGCGGCAGATGGAAAAAGGGGTCGCAGTTGGCAACTTCGCCGACAACCTGCGCCGGAAAGGCATACTGCCTGTCAAAAACAGCAAAAATCAGATATTTTTCCCCAATAGCAGTTTCCGCCGTTTCTGTCATAGCCCCCTCTTTTTACTAATTATACCATGCGACATTGCTCTTGAGAAGCTTAAAGATTAAGTTAAATACTCAATTTTTTCCTCCGATAATTAATGAGAGGTATAATCATGATTTATGAGAAATGCAAAGACATCTTATTAAGGGAACGGGAACTCGTCCAAAACGCAGTTTTAGAACAGGAAAAGATGCGTATTGCGGTGTTTAACCGCGAATGGGAGGGGTTTGAAGCAAATGTAAGCGCGCTGACTGTCATAGAAAGACAGTTGGCGGAAATGGAAGAGGAGCGCGAACAGCTCTTTTGCGCTTTTGAGGCGCTTTTACAGCATAATAACAGCTTGTACAACAAAGACGGTAAGGGGCGTTTTTACGCTATGGTCGCTCTTTTGCCAGAAAATCAACGTAATGAATTAACCTCAATTTACCGCGGCCTAAAAATGGATACATTGTCCCTGCGTATAGCAAACGAGGCTTTAAGAACGTATCTTGGCGGAATCAAGAATACAATCAGGGAATTCTTTGACAAGGCTTTTCCGGAATACGCCGGAAAGATGTACACGCCTAAGGGAACACATTCTTCTCATGATATGCGCAGCATGGTGCTGAATCAGAGTTTTTAAGGAGTAAATATGACTTCAACATTTATGGGATTGGAAATCGGTAAAAGGGGCATGTTTGCCCACCAGCAGGCGCAGGCGGTAATAGGACATAACCTTGATAATATTGCCACAGAAGGATATTCACGCCAAAGGATAGAGATAGTTCAATCCGAACCGATTTACATGCCCGGCCTTAACCGCGCCCTTACTCCGGGCCAGATAGGGCAGGGCGCCTCTGTAGAGCGTATAGAACGCATACGCGACGAGCTTTTGGACAAAAGGATAGTCGCGCAGGCGTCGGGAGAAGGTTACTGGACTGTTCGCGAACGGTATGTCCAGGAGATGGGACAGTTCTACCTTGAGACAGGGCCGAATTCCGTAAGAAGCAAAATGGACAGTTTCTGGGCAGGCTGGGACGAGCTTTCGCAGAGAGCCGCGGATATGGAAGCCAGAACAGCCGTTCTTCAGCGCGGGAAAACCTTAATCGACGGTATTCATAACCATTTTAATAATTTAAAAAGACTTCAAACTCAGGTTGATGAAGACGTACAGATAAATGTTGAAAGGGTGAACGATATATCCCGTCAGATTGCGCTTCTTAACAAGGATATAACCCGCGTTAAAGCCCTGGGAGACAACCCCAATGACCTTATGGACAGGCGTGATTTGTTAGTCGATAAGCTTTCTTCAATAATTGACATAACTGTAAACCAGTTGGATCATGACGAATTTATGGTGCATACTTCCGGGCATGTTCTGGTACAGGGGCAAAACGCCCGCCAGTTTGACATGCGCAAGGATATGGATACAGAAGGTTACGCGCATATTTTCTGGCATGATACAAAAGATCAGATAATCTTTACAAAAGGCAGCCTTGGCGCTCTTTTGGAACTTCGCGACGTTACCATAGAAGATGAAATTCAAAGTCTGGATAACATGACAATGAATTTTACGGACCTTGTAAATGAAATTCACTTTTCCGCTTACGGAGCTAACGGCACTACGGGAAATAATTTCTTTTCCGAATATCCTTTTGTAACAAATGTAAACGGAAATTACGACCGTTCGGGAGACGGTGTTTTTGATTCAAGTTACATATACAGAATAAACGGCCGGAACAAGCTTGAATCTCAGGCCCAGCCGGGCTTTGAAGGCGTGATAACGCTTTCAGGCGCCGACGGGGACATAAACGTTCCTTATTATCCTACCGATACGGTTACGGACATAATAACCAGAATTAACAATTCAGGCGCGGAAGTCGTGGCGCGTCTTAACAGGGAAGGAAAACTCTCATTAAAAGGGACTCCCGCGGAAACTATAGAAGGCAGAAGGGAGAATCCAGACTTTGTTATACGCCATGTTGAGGATTCGGGGCATTTCCTTGTCGGTTACGCCGGGCTTCTAAATGCTTCGGGAGCGGAAGGCGCATTCTCATGGGACAGGGCCGACGCCGTAGCAAGCCTTCGCGGCGGAGCGGAAGATTACGCGCTTGCCCCGGTCGCCCATCCTTCCGGCTGGATAGAGGTAAATCCGGCATTGTTAAAAGACCAGTCTTCGGTAGCGGCGGGCTTCGGCTACAACGGAAGGGCGGCTAACCCCGGAAACGGAGACGCCGCGGAGGAAATCGCGCTAATCAGAAACAGTCCCGTAATGGTAGGCAAACTTGCAACGTTTGACGACTACTTTGCGGATTCCGTCGCGCGCATAGGATATTTAGGCGAACAGGCCATAACGGCGAAAGAAACGGAAAACCGTATTATGAAATATTTAACGGAATGGCGCAGTTCAATTTCAGGCGTGAATATAAACGAGGAATTGTCGAACATGCTCCGTTACCAGCAGGGATTTAACGCGGCGGCGCGTTTCATATCGACGGTTAATTCTATGTATGACACGATTATCAACCGTATGGGAGTATAAGGAAAGGAATAAAAAGGAGTAAGTTATGAAAAGAATATCAAGCGATATGGCTACAATGGACATGCAGTTTTATCTTAACCGCAAAGAAAACGCGATTTCAAACGTACAAAACAAGATAGGCTCAAACAGCAGGCTTAACCAGTTAAGCGATGATCCAATTGCCGCTTCCCATGCCGTGCGTTATGAGTCATTTTTGGCGCGGCTTGACCGTTTTGAGACAAATACAAAATTCGCAATGGAACATTTTAACAACACCCACGATTATCTTAACGAGGTAAATTCCATATTGCAGAGAATTCGCGAGCTTGCGGTAACCGGAGCGCACGGCACTTATTCCGAAGATCAGCATAAAATTATGGCTGTAGAGGTAAATGAGCTCTTAAAGGAACTTGTCGCCATTTCAAACAAGACAGGCCCGGATACAAAGCAGGCGTTTTCCGGAGACAAGGTCTTTACGGAACCTTTCCGCATTGTGGAGGGAAGGGTAGACGGCGGCGAAGAGTCAATGATAGTCCGCGTCGAATACAGGGGCGCGGGTGCGACGCGCAGGGCGGAGATAAACGACCGTACTTTTGTTGAACTTGATATAGGAGGAGACGAGGCGTTTTGGGCGGAAAGAATGAAGATTTTCTCATCGACAGACGCCACGGATTACCGCGTACAGCAGGCAGGCGCGTTTTTTGTTGACGGAGTTGAAATACAAGTAACTCCGGGAGACACATTACCGGCCATTGTCGCGAAGATTAACGATTCATCGGCTCCGGTAAAAGCGTATATAGATCCCGATTCAAGAGGACTTGTTCTTGAAGGAACAACGCCGCACCTGATACGCGCCGAAGACAGCGTTGCGGGTGGAGCGACAGTGTTACGCGATTTGGGAATTATAAACGGAAACATGCAGAATAACGCCCCTAATTGGAGCAATACAGCGCGTGTTCACGGCGGTTCATTATTTGATATGGTTATACGTTTAAGGGACGGAATGTTAAGGGGAGACGCCGAGTTTATCGGAAGCCAGGGAATCGCGGGAATAGATCTTGCGTTAAACAATAACGCGGTAAGAATGGCTGATGTAGGAAGCCGGCAGGAACGCGCTCAAATAGCATGGGAGAGGATTAACAGGGAGATACCCGACATAACAAATATGCTTAACCGCGAATCCGGTCTTGATATGGCGGATGCCGCAATGGAATTAAGGGAACTCCAGCTTGCTCATCAGGCGACATTGCAAACGGCGGCAAAAATAATTCCGCCGTCATTACTTGATTTTTTAAGATAAATAATTAACGATAGGAACAGGAGAGAAAATGAAAGTAGACACCAAAGCTTTTGGATTGATTGAAGTTGACGACAGGCAGAAAATTAAAATCCCCGAAGGGCTCTACGGCTTTGAAGATTATATTGAATATGTTTTATTGGATGCGGAACAACAGCCTTTTTACATACTTCAGTCTGTAAATGAAAAGGATTTAGCGTTTGTACTTATTAATCCGTTTCTCTTCCGTCATGATTATGAATTAAATATTCCTAATGAAGACCTTGAAGATATTGGGTTAAAAACTCCGGAAAACGCGTTAATTTTTTCTATCGTAACAATTCCTCCGGACGGAAGCGCAATGACCGCGAATCTTCAGGGACCAATTGTTATTAATCGTGATAACATGACGGGAAAGCAATGGATTATGTCAGACGTCCGCTGGAAAACAAGGCATGACATTGTCGCAGAGTTAAAAAACGCGGGGAAATTATAATGCTTATACTTTCAAGAAAAGTAAATGAAAAAGTTGTAATTGGCGACGATATAACCATTTCCATAATAGAAATCCGCGGCGATCAGATTCGAATAGGCATAGACGCGCCCAAAAAAGTAAAAGTTTTCCGTCAGGAAGTTTTTGACGCGATAAAAGCCGAAAACAAAGCCGCGTCAGAATCAGCCTCCGTAATCCCGCAGGTAGATTTCCACGGCGCCAGCAGACAGCCGATTTAATTTTTTCGCTAAGATATCTCACAAAGGCACAAAGAACTCAAAGATCACAAAGCTTACGTCCGAAAATATTTTATTTCCTATGATATATTTTCTTATATCGAAGATCATGAAAATTATAATATAATATTTTGTACAACAACTTTGTGCTCTTTGTGCCTTTGTGTGATGTATTTTGCGTTCTTTTATATCTTTTCGAGCTGTTTAATTAAAGCTGACATGTCTCTTGCAAGTTGCGCGGTAAGGACTTGCTTGTCCGGCAGTGTTAATTCAAGAGCGTGAAGTCCCAACCTTGATAATAATGGTTTTTCGTCTACCGGGTCGCCTTTCCAGCCACGTTTGAAGGATGAAAGTTTTATGGGGTTCTCTTTTCCGTATAGGCTGTCGCAGACTACGGGGTGTCCCAAGGCGGCTAGATGGACTCTAATCTGGTGAATTCTTCCGGTTTCGGGATACGCTTCCAATACGCTGTAATTTCCTGCGGCTAATATGCATACAAAGCGCGTAAATGACTCTTTTCCCTGATATTTGTCTATAATTGTCATGTGTTTTTTATTTCCGTTAGGCACAAGCGCCAGATCGCAGGTTTGTTCTTTCCATGCGGTGCGTCCGTGTACTATAGCGATATATTTCTTGGAAACTTGTCTGTTTTCAAAGGAAATCGAAAGATTTCGGTGGGTTTCTTTGTCTTTTGCGAAAATTACAAGGCCTGAAGTTTCTTTGTCTATGCGGTGAACTGTGTATATTTTAGGGATTTTTAGTTCGCGTTCCAAAAGTTTGTCCAATCTTTCCTGCGATTCATCCCATCTGTCGCCGCCTATGGAAATTCCGGATGATTTATTAACCGCGATAAAATGACCGTTATCTGCAATTACCGAATATAGAGGCAAAGATTTCATAAAACAACTTCTTATTTTATTTTTCTTGAACCGGGTTTTACGGCAGGAATTCCCTTCTTGCAAAGCTCGCAGTCAGACGCTTCCCAGTTTTCCGAACTTACTTTTACCCCCGGATAAAACGGCCAGGGAATATCCTGAGCGTTTTCAGTCCTTCGGTCTACGATACAGGCAAGGGCGCTTATAACCGCGCCCGCAGCCTTCAGGGCCGCGGCGCACTCCATCGAAGATTTTCCCGTGGTAACGACATCTTCCACAATAAGGACGTTTTCACCGGGTTGTAATTCAAAACCCCTGCGCAGTGTCATAGCGCCCGTGTCATCGCGCTCCGTGAAGATTGCAGGAAGCGAAAGCTGTCTTGCCACCTCCCACGCGGCGATAATTCCGCCCATCGCCGGCCCTACCACTATGTCAACTTTAAGCTTACCGCTTTTAATATCTTCGCGCAGTTTATCAGCGACAGGCTTTAACGCGGCCTGCGACTTGTCTGGGTACTGCAAAAGTTTCGCGCATTGAAAATACTTGTCGGAGTGCCTTCCTGAGCTTAAAAGAAAATGGCCTTCCAGCATCGCGTTAGATTCGCGTAACAATTCAATGATGTTTTCCATGATCGTCCTTTTCTATTCTTATTGATATTTGACCTATATTTGACATTTTATTCTCGATTAAATAATTGCGCAATCCGTCGATAATTTCCGTCATTGTGTTTGGATTTACAAAAGTTGAGGAGCCTATCTGTATAGCGGAAGCTCCCGCCATAAGAAATTCAAGCGCGTCATTTGTACAGGAAATTCCGCCTATGCCTATAATAGGAACGTGAGATTTTGAGTCTTTTAAGATATTAAACAGCTCCCAAACCATGCTCAGGGCGATTGGCTTTATCGCGGGTCCGGAAAGGCCGGCGCTGACATTGTCAAATACGGGCTTGCGGTTAACAGTGTCTATAGCCATAGCCTTAAAAGAATTTACAAGGGAGAGGGCGTCGGCTCCGGCTTTAATGCAGGACATGGATACAGCCGGAAGGGATGGGGCGTTAGGTGAAAGTTTTACAATAAGCGGCTTTATGGTGCATACCCTCTTTACCGCGGCGACTAGCGTGGCGGCAGTCCCCGGATCAAGGCCGAACGCTATGCCCCCGGCTTTTACGTTGGGGCAGGAGATGTTAAGTTCTATCATGTCTACCGTAGATTGGTTAAGAATAGCGGCGCCTTTAATATATTCGCTCGCTTCCGCCCCGGAGAGGTTTGCGATTACAACAGGGCCTAACTGGCGCAGATAAGGAAGATCGTTTTCAATAAAATGATGAATGCCGGGATTTTCAAGACCTATAGAATTTAAAATGCCGGCGGGAGTCTCCCAAATACGGGTGCCCGTATTCCCGGGACGCGGCGTTAGGGTAAGCCCCTTTGTACAAATGCCCCCCAAAACCGATATGTCCGTCATTGAACCGTATTCTCGCCCGAATCCGAATGTTCCCGACGCTGCTATAACAGGATTCCTGAAGTGTACTCCCGCGATATTAACGGAAAGATCGGCATTGGAAGTATAAACATTATTTTCACTCAACGATAATATCCTCCGAAGGAAAAATTGGGCCGTCCGTACAGCATCTGCGGTTGCCTTTTCTGGTGCGGATTGTGCATCCTAAACACGCGCCTATGCCGCACGCCATACGGCTTTCCATAGAAACATAACACGGGACGTTTCTTTTTTTGCATCTTGCCATAAGCGCTTTTAGCATTTCAAAAGGACCGCATCCGAATACTATGTCAAATTTTTCCGGTTCAAAAAGAAATTCAACTATGCGGCCGCTCATTGCGTTTACGCCGTCTTCCGCGCTTAATATTATTTTTTTCGCGTTCTTGCCCGCCCCAAGCATGGCGTCTTCCTGTTCTTTGTCCTTAAAGCCAGTCTTAAAACCCGCGTAAAAATGAAAATTGTAATCCGGTTTTTCGGCGACAAGGGCCGCAAGAGGGGCGACTCCCGCTCCTCCGCCGACAAGCGCGGCGCTTCCGTTAACAGGAAGAAAATCTTCCCACGCGTTTCCAAGAGGGCCAATTAATTGAATTTTCTCGCCTGCCTGCGTCTGCGACAGCTCATCCGTTCCTTTTCCGTGCCGGGTAATAAGAAATTTAACAATATGCTGAACGGAGTTATATTCAAATACGCCGATCGGACGCGGCAGAAAGAGTGAAAAACGAACAGGCTTTATCATAAAAAACTGTCCGGCTTTAGGAGCCAGGCCGTTCCATGTGCAATGAAGGACAAAAGACTCGCCGTCTATGGGATGGTTGGCTGTTATTTCGCATATAACGGATTTTGCGTTGTTTGCAGAGCTCATTTTTTATCTCCGTTTACCGCAAGTAAAATTTCATCGCGCATTTTTATCACAGCTTTGCGCGCTGCATCGGCGGCAAAAGCGTTATCCGCGTTTTCATTGTTTTTCTCCTTTTGCCATGCCGTAATTATAGAACGGGAAGCGTTTACTACGCCGCCGTTTCCTTCGCGTAACAACAGAGCGGCATCCTGCGCTCCTCCGCCCTGTGCCCCGTATCCGGGAATAAGAAAGAAAAGATTGGGATAATTTTTTCTTATATCGGAGGCTTCCTGTCTTTCCGTGCAGCCGACAACGGCTCCGAAAAGGCCGTACCCGTTTTTCCCGGCGTGTTTTGCCGCAAGTTCCGCCAATTTGTCTCCTACCTTGTTGTATAATTTCTTTCCGTCCGAAGTTTCCAAAAATTGGAAGTCCCTCATTCCGGAATTGCTTGTCCTCATAAGGACAAACGCCCCGCTGCCTGCTGTTTGCGCTTCTGAAAGCCACGGTTCAACAGAGTCCATTCCCATGTAGGGGCTTATGGTTACAAAATCAGCCCTAAAATCGCCGGAGAAGTGGGCTTTCGCGTAACATCGGGCCGTGTCGGCAATGTCTCCGCGTTTGATGTCGGCGATAACAAGTCCGCCTTTTTTTCGTATATATTCAAGGGTTTTGGCATAAGCGGTTAATCCCTCTATGCCCATTTCCTCGTAATATGCAATCTGAACTTTATAACACGCGGCAACGTCAATAGTTGCGTCAACAAGCGCCGTGTTAAAGGCAAGAACCGCATTGGCCGCGTTTGGCGCTTTTTGCCTTTCGCTTTTTGGGACATAATCCGGCGATGTATCAAGGCCGACGCAGACATGTCCTTTGGACGCTACAGAGTCAAAAAGCAAATCTACGGCCGGCGTTAAGGCTACCACTTTAATTCTCCCGTAGAAATTATTTCGTCGCAGTATTCACAGCGGTATGTGCAATGTTCGCGGTTTTCAAGATGGAAAACATGGGTTATATATTTTTCAGTTGAACTGATACAGCGCGGATTTTTGCATACAAGAACGTTTTCCACCCTTTCGGGAAGCTGTAATTTTATTTTCTTTGTTATGCGCTCATTCTCGATAATGTTAACCGTTATGTTAGGATCGATTAAGCCCAGAACGTCAAGGTTAATAGAGATGGTGTTGTCAATTTTTATTATGTCTTTTCTGCCGCATATTGACGATGAGGCGTTGGCGACAAAAGCAGTTGTGTAGGGGGCCTTGTCCAGATTTAACCAGTTGAAAATTTTAATTCCAAGGCCCGCCTTAATATGATCAATTACAATCCCGTTTTTTATCTGTTCTATATTCAACATATTAAACCACTCCCAGCACGCTGGATAACAGCGCCATGCGTACAAACATTCCGAACCTTGCCTGCGCGAAATAGGCGGCCCTTCTGTCGCTGTCTACTTCTACGGAAATCTCATTTACTCTCGGAAGAGGGTGAAGAACTATTAACGTATCCTTGCCCGCCTGCATTTTTTCCGCGTTAAGAACATAAGTGTCTTTTAACCGTATATAATCATTCTCGTTAAAGAACCGTTCCCGCTGAACCCTTGTCATATAAAGCACGTCTATCTCCGGCATGGATTCTTCAAGTTTTTCCCTTTCAAAGAACTGGACATTTTGTTTTTTAAGGATGCTTTTTATGTAATCGGGAAGGACAAGCTCCTCCGGAGAGATAAAAATCATTTTGATGTTTTCATATCTGGCAAGCGCTTTCGCCAGCGAATGGACAGTCCTTCCGAATTTTAAGTCCCCGCAAAAACCTACGGTAAGGTTTCCGATTTTTCCCAGGAGCCGCTTGATGGTAAGAAGGTCTGTCAAAGTCTGGGTAGGGTGGTGGTGTCCGCCGTCTCCGGCGTTGATGATAGGGACGGAGGAGTACTTTGTCGCCAAAAGCGCCGAACCTTCCTTGGGGTTACGCATGACTATGGTGTCCGCGTAGCTTGAAGCCATGCGTATTGTGTCGGCAAGGCTTTCGCCCTTTGCGGCGGAGCTTGAGCCGGGGTCGGCAAACCCAAGACAGCTTCCCCCAAGGCGCAGCATGGCGGCCTCGAAGCTAAGGCGGGTTCTGGTGCTTGGCTCAAAAAACAAAGTCGCCAAAAGTTTCCCTCGGCAGCTGTCCCGCAGGTATTTTTCGTCTTTTTCAATTTTTTCCGCCAGAGTAAAAAGCCCGTCCATTTCGGCTAGTGAAAAATCTTCAGGCTCTACAAAGGATCTTCCTTTTAACATTTATCCCCTCTTAGGTTGCTTTATCTCTAAATTTAATGTATTATTGGGTATGAGTAAAGGCTTATCTTATGTATTTGTAACCCCATATACGGTTGCGAAGAGCAGGACGGGCGGGGTTCTTTCCCGTTTGCTTACCCGCACCGATTTGGATTTGGTTGGAGCTCAAATTTTCGCTCCGGATCAGGATTTTGCCGATAAATACTCACAATTTTTAAAAGAAAGGGCGCCTCAAAACCAGCTTGTCCTTCTTGCGGACTATGTAAAGCAGTATTTCGGCCCGTCGGGCGGCAGGCCCCACAGGACGCTTTTTCTGCTGTTTTCAGGCGAAAATCCCTGCGAAAAGCTATTGAACGTATGCGGCCACCTTTATACCCAGCATGTTGAAGTAGACGCCCTTGCCGGCGAGACTATCCGCGACACATATTCTGATTTAATTTTTAACAACGGCAACCCGAACGACGTGCGTTATTTTGAACCCGCGGTTCTTACTCCCAGAAAACAGGAAGAGGCAAATACGGATTTGCGCCTTATCGCGAATTGCCTTGAAGGAAAGGAAAACATTGTTCAGAATGTGGTTCATCCCGATCCTTCAAAGATAGAAAGAACGCTTGTAATTATTAAGCCCGACAACTGGACGCATAATTCATCTCGGCCGGGAGCGATTATCGACATGTTTTCGCGCACCGGCCTTCGTATTATAGGCATGAAAATCCACCATTTCTCGCTTTCGGAAGCCCTGGATTTTTACGGACCTGTGGAAAATGTTCTCAAAGATAAATTATCCTCGAGTTTCGGGAGTAAGGCCAAAGAGCTTTTAGAAACAGAATTCGCCATAAAATTAAGCAAAGAAACATTAAATATATTAATTAATGATTTTGGAGCCCAATGCGCGCAAAAACAATTCCATGACATTATAGAATTTATGTCAGGCCGGCGTCCCGGAGCTTATCACGACGAAGACATGAAAAAACCCGGACAGGTTAAATGCATGATACTTGTTTATGAGGGCGAGAACGCCGTTCAAAAAATACGCGATGTCTTAGGCTCAACGGATCCGACAAAAGCCACGAACGGCACCGTACGCAGAGAATTCGGCAGCAACGTGATGGTTAACACCGCCCACGCTTCGGATTCCAAAGAAAGTTATGAGCGCGAGCAGAAGATAGTGAGGATTAATCATAATTCGGTGGCTTCGATAATTAAAGAGAATCTTGGATAGAAAGGAAATCCTGAATAGCGAGAAATATTATCACTCTATGTAAAAGCCGACCTACGCGAAGCCCTGCCGGTGCTTAGCGGCCGTGACATTATTCTACGCATGCTTTGGCATGGCTTGGTTGGCGATCCACGCCGAGATCACCGGCAGGGCTTCGCGTAGGCTCGGCTATTACCTAGCGGGGGATTTTTTCGGTATTTTAGGTTAAGTCAAGCATCTTTTGGTACAGGGGAGACTTGGTAGCTCGTGGGAGCAATATATAATTCTGAAGTTTTAACAGGTTATATGTTGTATAGAATAAATGACCGTTTAAATTGATCAATAAAGGAAACATCAATAATAAAAAATAATACCAAAATATTTCATATTTTGTCAAGTAAAATTATAAAAATAACTAAATTTTATCAAAAATAACTAAATTTTAATAATTTATAAAAGAATAACTTTTATGGAATATATTGAAATTAAACGGTCGTTTTTTTGAATCATGTTAAAAAGAGAAATATTTTAAGGAGGAAAGAAAAATGGGTTTTTTGATATTTATATTGATAGTAGTGGTAATTATTGTTATTGTTGTAAAAGTAAGAAAAGAAGATGAAGAACTTAGTAATAAAAATATGTACGCAGATCATAAATGTCCCTATATTCAAAGATATGATTTAAATTGCAAATTAAGTCATAGTCAATGTTACGGAAACATGGGCGCTAATAGCGGATATATTTTTTGTCATTACTACATAGATGAAATTAAAAAGAGTTAACAATGAGACCTAAACAATTAACTTGAATACTAATTTTAGTCTTCATAAATAAAAGAATAAATATGAATAATATCCTTGTTTTTATACCCTAAAAGAGGTAAAATAAATAATCGGATAAATCACTATCCGAAAAAGATTTTTAAGGAGTAAATTATGGGAGTTTTTAGTACGATTAAAGACAAAATCTTCGGGAAAGCCGAGCCTCCGAAACCGGCGGCGCCGACAATGGCGCCCGCCGGAGCCACGGCTGCGGCGATAGCGCAAGCGGCAGGGCAGGCGGCGTTAGCGAAAGCGGCGGCAAGGGAAGTGGATGTCGAGGCCATTATGGAAAATATCGTGAAATCCAAGGGTATAAAACTAAACTGGCGCGTGTCCATCGTTGATTTAATGAAAGCGCTTGACATGGACAGCAGCCTTGCCGCGCGCAAGGAACTTGCCGCCGAACTGAACTACACAGGCACCGATCCCGACGGTTCCGCCGAGAAAAACATCTGGCTGCACAAGGCACTGATGAAGAAGCTCGCGGAAAACGGCGGCAAGATACCAAGTGATTTGCTGAAATAATTATCTGACGGCTTTCTTAATTATTAGAAACTCAGTTAAGAAATTTTATTGACAAATATCAAAATTTATACGATATTATAGGGTAGGCGGTAGCCGAAAACCGTGATATTGAGGTCGGTACACCCGAAAGGGCTAGCTGGAATTCCCATTATCACGGATTTATAATTCTTTCCAGAATATTGATTTACTAAAAGTTGTCTTAGCCCCTAGGAGAATCGAACTCCTCTTTTAAGATTGAGAATCTCATGTCCTAACCGATAGACGAAGGGGCCTCCTGTGTAAATAATATTACATAAAACGAGATAATGTCAATGTAGTAATTGTAACCAGTTGTTATTTGTTTTATGTAAACCTCATGTAAAAGAGTGAGAAAAATTCTCTCACAATAAAACAATATCTATTTCAAGAAATATTCTAGATACTGATTAAAATAATTCAGTGAGCGGTGGCGCAAAGCCTACTCAGCGACACTGGTGTGGATCGCCGATCCAGCCACGCCTAAGCGTGCGTAATCCGCCGTCACAGCCACTAGGAGCTGAGTAGGCTTTGCGCCACGCTCACGGAGAATAGTTAGTAAATAGCAAAATTATTAATTAGGGAGATGTGTTAAATTCTTATCACTCAGCCTGATAATCAATCAACGTAGTAACAGGAGTAGGCGCGAGCACTTTTTTGAAGTTAAGAAACGGAAGCCCCAATATGCCGAATATTTCCGGAACTTCCGCCCCGCCTTCGACAAGAAGCGCTCTCGCGGCGTTAAGCGTGCCGCCTGTAGCGATAAGGTCGTCGGTAAGCAAGACGCGCTTGCCTTTAGGAACGTCGGACGAGTGGACTTCAATTTCAGCCTGCGCGTATTCAAGATCGTATTTTTTTGAGAGCGTGACGCCGGGGAGTTTTCCTTTTTTGCGGATGGGAATTAACGGAATGCCCAGGCGGATTGCGAAAGGGGCGGCAAATAAAAAACCGCGGGCTTCTATCGCGGCTATGGCGTCTATCTTTTTGTCTTTGTAAATTTCCACCATGCGGTCTATGCAGAAAAGGAACGCTTCGGGGGACGCGAGAATGCTGGTAATGTCATAAAAGAGAATTCCCTTCTTGGGGAAATCCGGAACTTTTCTGATATAGTCGTCTAAGTTTAATGAAGGCATTGTTAACCTGTTATTCCTTTAAGCCATTTTTCTATAGCTTTATTGTCGGTTCCGCCGTTTAACAATAAGGGTTCGCCTAAATCAGCCTCGCTGTCTTTAAGAATGCCTTTAAGGTAATCAAGCGATTTTTTATCGGGAGAAAAAATGCCGCATTTTCTGGAAACAAGATTAATGTGGGAAAGCATTTCCTCAAGATAGGAAAATGAAGCCGGTTTTGGGCTGTTGCAGCCTATAAAAAATATCTGGGTGGGGAGCAGATCCTTTCCGTCAAAATCGCCGGCGGAACATATTTTTACTGTGTAATCTTTAAGGCAATTTTTTATTGACTGCGCGGCTGAGTCAAGAGATTCAACTTGGTCTGTAATTATCAATACTTTCTTCTCGATATTCACTTGTTTATCCTATCCTTAAATAAAATAGTTGTCAATTACGGTTCCGTTCCTAATCCTCTTACCGTATAATTTACAATTTTCCAGATATTGTCTTTCCGTTCAAGATAATATGTATAGCGCCTTAATTCGGTAAAATTTGAATAGCGGAATTTGGCTAAAACGATAACGGTTCCCTCGTTATTGTTGTATTCGGTTTTTTCAATCCGGAAATCGGAGGGAATAACGTTAATATCGCCGTCTATAACCGAACTTTGAAGATTTTTGCGGTATTCCTTAACCATGTTTTTGCGGCCTTCCTCGTTTTCGGTGTTCCATTTCTGCTTTTGGCTTGCTTCGCGGGAGATCATTTTTTCAACGTCTAAATACAGGAAAAACCTTTCCCACTGGGACTGCTGGCGTGCGGTAATCATGTAAGATACGACTTCATCCGGGGGGATGGGCTGGCAGACAAGAACCGCGCCAGTGGCGATGTCCATTTCAAGCGGAATGCCGTCCGGACCGGGAATGGCGGTGGGGCGCAGGTTAAGAGCGAGATAATTTGATTCAAAAACGAAGTTGGAAGCCTTAAAAAGCTCGGGAAAAACAAGGGCTTTTACCCTGTATGAACCGGGCTGGATTATCTTTACATAATCGCGCAGATTTTCCACAAAGGAAAAAGACTCGCCGCTTTCAATGGCGATTTCGCGGAAATAAATTTGCTGGTACTGGGTCCGTTTCCTGATAAGGTTGTCCGCTTCCGACAGGCGGCGGTTTGTCATAGTCCTGATGTCAAAATCAAGAGAAAAAACACGCTCGTCCGCAAGCTTAAAACGGTATGTGGATGGGGTTTTATTGTTAACGGTGATCTGTATAAAAATAGGGTCGGACTCGACATAGTAAATCTTGCGGTCAAGAAAACGGATGTTAAATTCAACGCCCGCCTCGGCTTCTACCGCAAAAAGAGGGGAAAGGCCCACAAACCAGAAAAGAAACGGGATTAACATGCAAAATTTTTTCATTTTACTTCCTTTTTTATGGTTTTCAAAACAAACACACTTCTATATTATAATATCGGCAGATTTATATGAATATCTTATCTATTAATGAGCTTATTAAGAAAACAGCCGCTTCAAAAGCTGTAAATTCCTGTATTTTAGCGGTAAAAAAAGGGAAATTCCCCATAGAAATTGAGGGAAGCGAAGGCTCTTTTAACGCGATTTTAACCGTTCATATTTATTCCGCCATAAGAGAGCGTTCAAACTCTCCTGTTTTTTTAATAACTCCGACAGAAGCAGACGCAAGAGATATTGCCCTTGATTTGGAAGGCGTCTTTCCCTTCACGCTTTTTCCGTGCTGGGGTACGGTGCCTTACAGGGAACTGAGCCGGATTTCGACTGTGTTTGGGGAAAGGACAAAAACACTTGGCGAACTGGCTCAAAAAGCGCTAGGCGCTTTAGCGCCCAATTTAGTTATTATTCCTCAGAGGGCTTTTATTAATAATCTGCCTCCGCCTGAATATATAAAAAGCCTTTTAATAAGTATTCAGGTAGGGGGAAAAATAGACACTTCAAGCCTTGCGAAAACTCTTGTCATTTACGGTTATACGCGCGTTCCCCGCGTTCAGGAAAGCGGCGAATTTGCCCTGCGGGGCGAGGTACTTGATATCTTCATGGGCGGCGACGATTTGGCGTACCGTATTCTTTTTGATTTTGACAAGGTTGAATCCGTCAAAAAATTTGATCCTGTAAACCAGACCACGGAACAAAACGCGCAAGCCGATAAACTTAGGGAAATGAAAATCCGCCCTATGCGCGAAGTTGTATGGACGGACGACCGCATTGAAGTACTGGAAAAAAACCTCGCCTCTTTTAAGGAATTTGCTAACGGCGGAAAAGAAATAATCGAAGAACTGATCCTGCACAGGAGCGTTAGAGGCGAGGAAATCTTTTTCCCCTTTGCGTTTGAAAAAAGCGCGAGCCTTATGGATTACCTTGGCGGCGGCGCCTTGCTTTTGCTTGACAGGGAGCGGCTGGATAACACGAAAGAAACTATTTTCAGCGAATACAGAGGGATGTACTCACAAACCGTAAGGGAAACTAAATGCGAATATCCTCTGCCCGAACGCCTGCTTCTTGATTTCAACGATTTGATTAAAACCTGCAAAAAAACCGTTTCCTTTATGACAATCAAAAGCGCGCCCAAAGACGGCGTCTGCCGTATTGAGCTTCCGTGCGAACCCTCGCGCAGTTTTTTCGGCAATATCGACTACATGAAAGATGAATTCGCGTCTCTGCTTTCCTGCGGATGGCATATAACCGTCGCCGCCGAATCGGAAGTGCAGGCCCAGCGCATTAACATGATCTTTATGCCTAAACAGGAAACGGACAATACGTCAAAATGGCCCGGCGCGGATTCCCCGCTTTTAAAAAAGTTTTCGATAATGGCAAAACCCCTTACCGCCGGTTTCTCGCTTCCTGACATCAAACTCATGCTGATACAGGAAAACGAAATTTTCGGAAGGAAAAAACGTCCTGTGCGCTCGCTGAACACGGCGCGTTCAAAACCGATTGACACGTTCATAGAACTTAATCCCGGCGATTTTGTTGTCCATGTAAATTACGGCATAGGGCTTTTTAAGGGGATAGAGAGGATAACGGCCTTAGGGCATGAAAGGGACTATATCCGGCTTGAGTACGCGGACGAGGATACAGTCTTTGTTCCCGTTGAGCAGGTTAACCTTGTCCAGCGTTATATAGGCAGCGAGGGAAATCCTCCGCGGCTTGACCTTATGGGTTCCAAAAGCTGGGAAAACCGCAAGAATAAGGTGAAAAAATCCGTAGAGGACATTGCCGAAAAATTGATAGAACTGTATTCCAAGCGCAAACAGGCGCATGGCTTTGCCTTTCCTCAGGATTCCGAATGGCAGACTATGTTCGAGGCGGCTTTCCCCTTTGAAGAAACGGAAGATCAACTGCGCTGTATAACGGAAATTAAAAAGGACATGGAAAACCCTCATCCCATGGACAGGCTTGTGTGCGGCGATGTCGGCTTCGGCAAAACAGAAGTCGCCGTTCGCGCCTGCTTTAAGGCGGTTATGGGCGGCAAACAGGCGGCTTTTCTCGCTCCGACCACTATCCTTGTAGAGCAGCATTATGATAATTTTATGGAAAGGTTTTCCAATTTTCCGGTAAATGTCGCCATGCTTTCCCGCTTTGTAGACAGAAAAAAGACGCGCGTTATTTTGGAAAAACTTAAAAAGGGCGAAATTGATTTATTGGTCGGCACGCACAGAATTATACAGCGTGATGTGCAATTTAAAAACCTGGGGTTTATAGTAATAGACGAGGAACAGCGTTTTGGGGTAAAAGACAAGGAACGCTTAAAAGAGTTAAAAACAAACGTGGACTGCCTAACTCTTTCCGCGACTCCCATACCGCGCACTTTGCACATGAGCCTTGTCAACATACGCGATATGAGCCTTTTGGCGACGGCCCCCCCCGGGCGCCGTCCCATTGAAACCTTTGTTGACGAATACGATGATTTTACGATAGCGAAAGCCATAAGGCGCGAAGTTGAAAGGGGAGGGCAGGTGTTTTTTCTTCACAACCGCATTGAGTCCCTGCGCGAGACGCGGCATAAGATTGAACGCCTTGTCCCGGAGATGCTTGTTGAAACCGCGCACGGGCAGATGGAATCGTACGAGCTTGAGGACATAATGCGCCGCTTTATCCACGGCGGCTTTCATGTTCTGGTTTCCACTACAATAATTGAAAACGGAATTGACATACCAAATGTAAATACCATCATAATAGACCGCGCCGACATGTACGGCGTCTCACAGCTTTACCAGTTGCGCGGCAGGGTAGGAAGGTCGGACCGCACGGCTTATGCGTATCTTTTTTATCCGGAATCAAAGTCGCTGTCGGAAATCGCCATGAAAAGGCTTCAGACAATTTCGGATTTTACTGAACTTGGAAGCGGTTTTAAAATCGCTATGAAGGATATGGAAATACGCGGCGCGGGAAACCTCCTGGGAAAAGAACAGTCCGGCGACATTTATTCCGTAGGCTTTGACTTGTACATAAAACTGCTTGACGAAGCTGTTAAGCGCCTTGAAGATTCCAGCTATGAGGCGGAAACCGAAACGCTTATGGAACTGGAATATTCGGGTTTTATTCCCGACTCTTACATCGACTCTCCGCAGCGTAAAATGGAAATTTACAAAATGATTGCCGCCGTCAGGGAAAAGGACGAGCTTGACCGCGTTTACGCCGAACTTACCGACCGTTTCGGCCCCCTGCCCGACGAAGCCGCCTCCCTGCTTTCGCTTGCCGAGATACGTATCATCTGCCGGGAACTCGCGGTCTCTTCGATAAAGGAAAGGGGCGGCAATGTCCACATTGAATTCGCGAAAGTCGCCCGCATTAAAGTGGATACCCTTGTGCGCATGATGAAGGAATCGCAGGGCAAGCTGAAGATAGATCCTAAAAAACCTAATGTGCTTCTGTTGGCGGCGGGAAATATCGGGTTAAAGGAAAAAAGCGAATTTATACGCGAAAAACTGTCGGTATTAAAGGCTTAACAGCATATTTACATCAATATATTTTTATGATAGGATAATTTCATGCCCGCAAATGCGAAAAAAGTTGATTTTTTTGACAAAATTCAAGTAATTACGGAAAAATATTTATCATACCGTAAAATGAAACGCCGCATAAAGAAAGAAGAACAGAAGGCAAAAAATCCGCTGCTTGACTGGATCGGCGCTTTTGTTTGGGCCGCCTGCATGGTTTTACTGGCAAATCAATACTTAGTTCAGGCGTACAGAATACCTTCCGGTTCCATGATCGATACTCTTAATGTAGGCGATCATATTTTTGTAAACAAAATTAAATACGGGCCTGAGCTTCTGCCGGGCGTTTTAAAGATACCAAGCATTTTTAAGCCGAAACGGAACGATATTATTATTTTTGAAAATCCGTCATACCTTTCCAAAGGGCCTGTTTTTGACATTGCTCAGAGAATTCTTTATATGGTTACCCTGACGCTTGTGGATATAGACAAGGAAGACAACGGGGAGCCGAGGGTTCACTTTCTTATAAAAAGGGCGGTTGGGGCGGCGGGCGACCGTTTTGTTCTGGAAAACGGCAATATGCGGATCCTTTTTTCAGGCGAGAAAGACTGGGTAAACGAACATGATTATATATCAGCCCGCGGCTGGAAGCATAAAATAACAAGGATTATGAAAGCGGAGCAGTATCAGTCTATAGCCGCCTCGGGACAGGCTTCCGCTCTTATTGATCTGGAAATGAACATTCCGGAGGATCTCCTCGCGGCGGCGGAGCAGGCGCGTAGTTTATCCGCTCCTGATTTTATCGCCCACGAAAAAGCAAGATTGGAAACCTTAAGAAAATTAGTCCCAAATGAAAAACGCTATTCAATGCTCCTCGCGAGGCACAGGCTTGGCTGGTATATAGGCGAGGGAAGGATCTTCCCTCTTGGCGACAACCGCGATAATTCCCGCGACGGACGGTACTTCGGTCCTGTCAGGATGACAAGGGTTCTTGGCAGCGGAATGATTGTTTTCTGGCCGTTATGGCGTATGAGAAATATTAAATAAAGGCGCTTTTATGTTTGATAAATGGATGCAATATTCTTACGCCGCGCAAAAACAACAGCGCTACCAGTATTTAAAATTTATTTTTGTTTTCTTAATATTGATTTTATTGTATAACGTGCTTTCGGCGTTTTTTGTTTCAGTTTGGGCGTTGAACAATGACACAATGCAGCCCGGATTCGCGTACGGCGACAGGTTAATATTCACGTCTTTTTTCCTGCCCACTAAAGAAAACCAGCTTCCTTTTAAGCGCGGCAGCGTTGTCCTTGTTGACATGGGAAATATTAAAAACAGAAAGGCCCCGTTAAAGTTATTGGACGCCGTCGTTAGGTTTTTTTCCGCGCAAACGCGCAGTATTTTCCCGAAGGAAGACCAGTATTTCATTAAAAGGGTAATCGCGCTTCCGGGCGATGAAATTTCCATGAATAGTTTTGTGTTCAGGGTAAAACCCGCCGGCAGCCCTTACATTTTGACGGAATTTGAGCTGGCTCTTAAACCGTATCATCCTTCCCTCCCGAATGTTCCCGCCATCTGGGATGAATCTATTCCGTTTTCCGGCAACATGGACACGATTGTTTTAGGGCCGGACGAATGTTTTGTTGTCTCAGATGACCGCGCCAACACAAACGATTCCCGCACATGGGGCCCCATATCCCCGTCGATGATTACCGCGAAGGCGCTGCTGCGCTTCTGGCCTGTGAATAAATTTGAACTGTACTAGTCTTTATATACATATTCCTTTTTGTGCTGAAAGCAAGTGCGATTATTGTGATTTTTATTCTTTTGTTTTGGATGAAAAATCTGAAAATATATTAGATTTATTTATAAAAGCTTTAATAGAAGATATAAAATATCAGATTGATTATTTTAATGTAAAAGAAATCTGCACAGTTTATATAGGGGGCGGTACGCCTTCTGTTCTTGGAGCGAAAAGACTCCATATTCTGCTTAAAACGTTAAATGCCATTTCCGGTTTTTCTCCGGTTGAATTTTCAATAGAGGCGAATCCGGAATCTGTTACGGAAGAATTTTTATCTGCGTGCCGCGAAGGGGGGATAAACAGGCTAAGCCTTGGAGTACAAGCTTTTAATGAAAAATCGCGCCTTGCCGTAAATCGCAGGGGAGATGTGAATTTGCTTGAAAAACAACTTGCGCTTGTTTCAAATATGTTTCCCGGCGCGTTTTCGGCAGACTTGATTACAGGGCTACCTTTCCAAAGTGAAGAAAGCGTTAAAGAAGACATAAAGCGGCTTCTTGCCTTTAATCCCGTCCATGTTTCGCTTTACAGCCTTACATTGGAAGAGGGGACGCCGCTTGAAAAAAAGGTGAAAACGGGCGCTGTAAGCCTGCCGGATGACGACGCTTCCGCTCTTCTTTGGCTTGCGGGACGAGACGCCCTGATAAACGCCGGTTTCAGCCATTACGAGGTTTCCAACTTCGCGCTAGAGGGAAAACGCTGTCTGCACAATATACGCTATTGGAATATGGACGAGTGGCTTGGAGCCGGTCCCGGCGCAAGCGGAACCGTGATAAACGAAGAAAAAGGAACCGCGGAGCGTTTCACTTATGCGCCCGATTTAAAAAGCTACCTAAACTCGCATTTTATTCAAAATGCCGCCTGCGAAAAATTAGATAGAAATGCGCTAATCCGCGAAACCCTTCTAATGGGCTGCAGATACCGCGAAGGTCCGGACAAAGAAAAATTCAACCGCCGCTTCGGACGCGCTATTGAGGACTGTATACCAAAAACACTGGAAAACTGGAAAGACAAGGATAAAATGCTTTTTTTGAACCAATTCTTAATAGAAGCTTTTTCTGAATTAAGTGCAAATCAATCCGCGTATAAATCATAAATTTTGGCGAAGTCGTCGGATATTTCATTGAAAACCTCAATAAGGCCGGGATCAAAAAGAGTGCCGCTTTGTTCCAGTATTTTTTGTTTTGTCATCTCGTGTTTTAAGGCGGGTTTGTAGCTTCGTTCCATGCGAAGAGCGTCATAAACATCCGCTATTGTAACAATTCTGGCGGAAAGAGGGATCATCTCCCCCTCAAGCTGGAAAGGGTAGCCGGTTCCGTTCCATTTTTCATGGTGGGAAAGGGATATTTCTTTTGCCATAGGGTTTGGGTAGGTGGAAAGGATATAGGCGCCGTTTTTCGTGTGTTCGCGCATTACTTCCCATTCCCAGTCGGAAAGAGGGCCCTTTTTGTTTAATATGTCGTCGGGCGTGCCGATTTTTCCTACATCATGCAGCGCGGCAAGAAAACTTATGTTTTCTATAAAATCTTCGTCTATGCGTTTTAAATTATCCGCTTGTTTAATAAATAGTTCTTCCGCAAGCCGTTTTGAATATTCATTTACGCGGAGAGTGTGATTGCCGTGATCGTTGTCTTTTAGTTTGGAAGCCTCCAGCAATGAAAGAAAAACGCTTCTTAAAAGCTTCTTGTTGTCTTCGGTAAAATCATCGAACATTACAACAAAATCGCTTGAAACTTTTAAGTCCATTTCCAGCGGGAAAATATATACCCTGATATGAACCGATGACATATTGCGCGTTTTTAACTGCGCCGAACCTTTCCATGATAATCCCTTGTCGCCGCTTAAGATCATCTCCCTTATTTTTCTGGCGTCTTCTATTAAAAAAGCCTTGCCGAACAAGTCAAAAAAGCGTTTTCCGTTAAGCATAGTAAAACCGGAAAACATGGTTTCGCACGCCTCATTCGCGTAAACAATTTTTAATTTTTTATTTAAGATTAATACGGGTAAAAAACTTGTTTTAAAAGGATTAAGCGAAGATGACAAAAGCATATGGGTATGCGGATCATTATCGTCTTCCTCAATTTCGACTTGTTTTGATTCGTCCAGGTCTTCGAGAACTTCATATTCTTCATCAACCAAATATGCCATTTCATTTCCGTAACAAACTGATTTCCGCGTCTGATTTTCTGATATATTCGGGACCGGAATATAAAAACGCGGTATTGTCAGTATAAAACAGATCTTTATTTTTTGCAAGTTTTATTAACTCAACCGCGTATCCTAAACTATTACATGAACAAATGCAAAGAGATTTTATTTCTGAGGGCAGCGTTTCGTAAATCTCGGCAGCGGAATGGCCTGTAATGTTAATTTTTTCATTTTCACGCGTGTTTTTTATGATTACTTCCGTAATTTGACTTAAAGTGCCGTCGCAGTCTTCCGTTATCCGCCTGCCGTCATTAAAAAGCGAATAAAAAAACGCGTCTTTTCTTGCCTGAATTACGGGAAGAGACAAACCTATGGCGGAATATGCTATACATTCAAGAGTCGGAACGGGAACAAAAGGTATGCTAAGGCCCAAAGCAAGACCCTTGGCGATTGAAAAGCCTATACGAAGGCCTGTAAACGAACCCGGACCGCCCATGCAAAGAATGCCGTTTAAGTCCGCCGGTTTCATTTCCGCCTTTTCCATTTGTTTGTTAATTATTTCCATAACAAGCTCCGAATGTTTCATCCCCGCTTCCGTTTGCGCGTAATAATAATCCCTGTCGCGCGAGACGGCGACGGAAAGGACGGAACAGGCGGCGTCTATCGCGAGTAAATTCATATTTTTTCCAATCCTTTTAATTGAATTAATCTGGAACATGGACCCGTTATTTTTATCATAACTATAACCGCGTCTTTTGGAATTGATTTTGGAATGCGCTCTCCCCATTCAATTAAGGAAATCCCGCCTGAGTAAATAATTTCGCGGCCGCCTATGTTTTCAAAATCCTCGTCGCCTGACAGGCGGTACGCGTCAATATGGTAAAGAACCGGAGTAGAATTGTATTCGCTTATTATTGTGTAAGTGGGGCTTGTAATTGTTTCCGTTACGCCCAATCCTTTCGCGATTCCTTTAACAAGATATGTCTTGCCGCTTCCAAGCTCTCCGTGAAGGGCAACGACCGATCCCGCGGTTAGAAAAGAAGCTATACGCTGTCCAAGGGAGAAAGTATCATCCGGTGAATTGGAATTGAATTCAAACAGGAAGCAATCCGCCTGAGTCCATTTCGTCTATATATTTTTTTAATTCTTTGTTTACCGGCACAAGAGGGTAGTCAATCGAGTCTATAAAGGTTATGGATATGTCTTTATTGCCAGTCGGTTTGTATTCAATGGAAAAATCTATGCGGTAATCCTGAGAGCCTTTTGTCATTTCAATTACGGCAATGCCCGTGTAGAGTTTACGGTAGTAAATTGGGACGTCTTTTCTTATTGCGTCTTTAATTGAGATTACTTTCATCTTTTCCATCCTTTTAAATGTTTTTTATTCATTGGAATACTCATATACAAACGCGTTTATCATATTCATTGACTTTCTTGAAACCTTAAGGAATTTAACGTGAATAACCGTTGCCGCGCCGGTGCGGTTTGTTCTTAATACCTGTCCTAAGGCAGCCACTGAAAAATCTCCTTGCGTAAACTCAATCTTCATTCTGGCCCCAACCTGTACAGGAGCCTTGACTTTAATAGAGCAGCCTCCTACTGAAATGTCGGCAATGTTTCCTGTAAGCCGGCGTTTGTCAACAATAAGACGCTGTTTCTTTCCGCTTCCTTCAACATACACTAAATACAAATTACTTGCAATAACTATTTGTCTCCGGCGGAAGCGCCTTTGGGAAAGGAATTTCAGCTTGTTTGAATGGGCAAGCAGAAGGGCGTTTTTCCCGTGTACCGTGTTATAACCGGTAACATGGCTTTCAAAAGAAAACCCTTTATTGTTCTTTGTAAACAATAACGCGTTGATTCTGGTGCCTTTTTGTAATTTTACAGAGCTTCCAAGGGCGTTTTGGGGGGATTCTACCGCCAGATTTTCCCCATTTGTTGAAAGAACCAAAACCTCATATTTTTCCTTTCCGTTGTTCACATTAATTATTACCGAAGTATCGTCCCTTAACTGGCGGGTAGATGATATGCCGCCGGAAACCCGGCTTTCCAGCATATTTCTTGTGGAAAAAAGCACGGCATGCCTGTATTGGACTTCCTCGTCATTTCTGGAGGTTTGTTGAATTACACGGTAAGCGCGCCTGAAATGCCTGTCTAAAAGGGCCGGCGTTACAAAGGATTTTTCAGGGTCCAGCACCTGGTCCGTCTTAAAAACAAAGTCGAGCATTTTTATCTGTTCGCCGCTAAGGCCTATATTCCTTGCCATTTTGTGAACGGCAAGCCTTGCGAAGAAACCGCCGCCTCCTCCGCCTCCGCCGGATGAGGCTTTTGCGGCGCCGCTGCCGCCTGGAATTGAAGGTTTTTTTCTGATGAAGTTAAGAAAAAGAAATAAAGCAAAAACTACGACTAAAACAACAATTAATGTAATAACTTCTTGCGGATTTGATTCCTTATGGCCAAACTGAATGTCGGAAGCTGAAATCAAAGGATACAAAATATAAGTAATAAAAAACGTCATTTTTCACCTGCCGCCGTATAGTATATTTTTTGAAGACGCGGCGCTATCTCATATTCCGCAAGATCTCCGACAAGGACGGTGTCATTTTTTTCATAGGCAAGAAGAAGTTCTTTTACGGCGTTGTTAAAATCATTTATTTGGAGCGAAAGATCTTTTTCAGCCGCGGCTTTGGGAACATATCCCTGGATTTCAAGCTGTCTGTAAACGCGGAAAATTTTTTCTGTAATACCTGTAAAAATTTGTATTGTCTGCGAGGCGCGCGCGTCCTTGCCTGTCTGAATATCAAGCGGCAGATCCGTTAACCTTGAGCAGGTTTCTTCAAGAAGAGGGCGCAGGTTGGAAAATTCGTCAACCGGCGTTTGAATCTCGCGCAGTCTTTCTTGGGTTATTGAACGCAGGGCTTGAACGCTGAAGGCGCCTTTTAAAAAAGTGTTTTCAAAAAAAGAAAAAAGGTCCGGCATCTGTTCAAGGATAAAGAGGGCCTGCGGCCTTTCCTTCCATGCCGTAAAAAAATTGTTCCTGCCGTCAAACGGAAGCTGTTCAAATTCATCTGTGTCGGCAAGAAGGTTTTCAAGGCTCATCGCCGCGAGATCAGTAATACTCATTGTTAAAATATCAAGCGTTTTAACGGCGTCGATTTCTTTCGCGAAAATAATTTCCAAAGAAGACAAATCCGCCGTCTTGCCGTCGATGACAAGCCCGCTTATCCTGTGCCCGGAAGGCGCGAGCCATTGTTCAACGCCCGCAATAACCTGCGCTACGGTTTTTTCATTGTCAATGGTAATATCCGCGTTTTTGCCGTTTATTTTTATTTCCATACCTTACCTGTTGTTGCCTGAACGGTTTTGCTGGTTGAAATTATCAAGAGAAGTGGACATGGATTCCATACGCGCGTAAGCGGCTTCCATTCTTGCATATTGAATTTTAAGTTCCTGTTCTTTTGCGGCAAGCTGGCGTTCCATGGTGCTGACGCGCCTTTCATCCTGAGTTATGCGCGAATCTATGGTATTTGTTTTTAATGTGATAATTCCGCCGACTTCGACAAAGGGTTTTACAATAGCGTCTACGTTATACGCGACTCCGGTATCCGCAATCATGTCGCCGGACGTGTCGCTCGCGAAAAGCTCCTTGATAGCGGGAATTTTATTCTCTAGGGAGGCGTCCAGTTTTTTTTCGTCTATTTCAAGATAGCCGCGAAGCTTGGACGGCTCATAACCGGCGCCTCTTGCCGCGTTAGTTCCAATGCCGATTTGCGCGAGAAGTGAAAGATCGCGCTCAAGGCTGGTGGGGTAGGGCGCGGTAACGGACTGCAAAAGCCTGTTTTTAAGCTGGTTAAGCGTAAGATCCCCGTTAAAAGCGCCTAGTCTGGTTCTCATTTCGGCTTTTTCTTCCGCGGTTAAATATGTCAGTTCGTTTAATACTGAATCGTCTACGCTTGTTTTGGTTCCCGATCCCGAGGATACGCTTCTTGCTGTGAGTACGTTTATTTCGGCTATAAGCCTGTTGTAGTTTCCGACAAAATTTATAATTGATTCTTTTACTTTTTCCGTGTCGCCTTTTACTTTTAATTCCACAGGGCGCTCTGATACTCCCCTTACATTAAGGGTAAGGCCGGGAATAAGGTCGTCGATATTATTGGTCGGGCGCGTTATTTCTATGCCTTCCATCGTTATAATCGCGTCGCGGGCGGTAGAAAGAGAGTTCTGCGGCACTAAGCCGCCCGTCGTGGATGTCGGGTCAAAAATCTCAATTTTACCTACTGAGACTTCGCGGTGGGTATTGTTATTCTCCACTCTAATCGAAGAAATCGTCCTGCCCTGCGCCGCGTCGGAAAGAACGTACTGCCTTGGCACAAACACGTTGGAATCCGTGATGGGCGGCAATTTAGCGGAAGTTCCGTCGGCGAAAACAAGGCTTAAGACGGACATATCGTCGCGCCGCGGAGGAACTTCGGGAGTTTTCCATTCGGGAATAGGCGCGGAAGACGGCTCGTTTTCAACCGTAATGCCGCCGTAAGTAACGGAGCCTTTGGGGATAGACGGGCCCGGCGGCTTCTGGGGAACGTCAAAAACGCCGGAATTTTCCACTCTGGTGGAAGTTTCAAGTTTTAATATCACGGGAGAATCGGCGCTTAATGAGAGCCCTAAAGGAAGCGTCGCGGAGGATTGTACTCCTACTTTCAAAACACCGTCGTTTATGCTGGTTGTTCCGCCGCCGCTATTTACGTTATTTTCCGTTATGGCTATATCCTTTCGGGTGTCGTTACCCTGTTCAACCATGCCTGTTTTAAGCGCCAGTTTCGCGGCGTCGTCAAGAAAGCCCAGCCTGTAGGCGGAACCGGTTTTTTTGGATTCTATTAAAAGAGATTTTGTTCCGCTTTGTACCGCTATAAGGTTTGCGGAGATTTTATCGTTACCGCGGCGGTTAATAACTTCAACAAAGTCTTTTAAAGTGCCGCCGCGGAAATTTATCGAAATTTTATCGTTGCCCACGGTAAAATTATAACTGCCGGCTTCGATTTTGGTTTTTTCATCAAGAGGGGAGGACAGGAAACGGTCCGCCTGCGCCGTTTGTTTAACGGTAAAACGGTATGATTGCTCATCGGCTTCCCGCGTGGCGGTTGCCGTTAACGCGGATTCATCCGTGGAAATGGCGAGCCTTTCGTTAAACGGATTTTGAAAAGAATAAAGAAAGCGGGCGCTTTCCCGCATTGAATTAATACGCCGTCCGACTTCCTGCCAATAACCTTTTTGAGTTTGCAGGTTGTCAATGTTTTTCTCGGTTCTTTCTTTTGGGATACGCTCAAGGCGCATCAGTTTATCAATGATATCTTCTGAATTAAACCGGCTTTTTACTCCCGGCATGTAAACGTCGGACATAGACCTGATCTCCCAAAATTCCGGCTATGACTGTAAAAAAAACAGTCAGAAACTAAACCAGTTCGTCAAACAAAAACCCGATAGATTCCTTTAAATCGCTGTGCATACGCTGTAATTCTTCGGGCGGAAGCACCTTAATCACCTTATCGGTATCTTTGTCAATGACCTTTACGGTTACCTCATGTGAATTGTGATCCACGACAAACTGCAATTTTCTGTTGAAAACAAGCCTTTCCAGATCAGACGCGGCAGCGCTGATAACATGATGGGCTTTTTCTTCGGGAGCTTTTTCTTTTTTTGGTTCAATTTCTGCCGCATCAGGCCTGTTCATTATAAAAGCAGGCTCTGGTGAGACAGGGGTGTATCCCACACTTGCTACGGACATATATACCTCCATGTAATAGGGCCTTATAAGCCCTTTAATTTCCGCCAATCCCTGGCAGAAATGTAAAAATTTTTCCTGACAGCCCGACCACTCGCGAGTGGTCGGACGGTCGGGAAAGCAGTGGAGGCGCGAACTCCACTGCAATCTGTTAAAAAGACGACGTCCAGAAGTCTCTTTAACGGTTCTTATGAAAGAAGCTGAAGCACCGACTGCGTGCGCAGATTTGCCTGCGCCAGCATTGCCGTTCCGCTCTGGTTCAGGATGGTGTTCTTTGTGAAGTCCACCATCTTTGACGCCATGTTCGCATCCCTGATGCGGGATTCGGCAGCCTGAATGTTTTCGGCCGCTACGGCGACGCCTTGTGCCGCTGATTCAAACCGGTTCTGATAAGCGCCCAGATCGGCCCTTTGTTTGGAAACGATCTTTAACGCCTTGTCGATTGAACCAATCGCCATGTTAGCTTCTGAGGGATCGGAAATTGAAAGTTTTCCGGTTTCTCCCTGCGATGTCACCAGTCCCAGAGCGCCAGCTGACATATTGCCTACATAGACCCTTGTGTTCTGATCCATATTGGCGCCGATATGAAGCTGCATAATTCTGCCGGTAGCTGAATCTTGCGCAAAAGCTCCTGTAAGCATATTCATGCCGTTAAATTGCGCATGACTTGCTATACGATTTACTTCATCAACCATCTGCGATACTTCGACTTGGATCTGCATGCGATCTTCATCGGTATAAATACCGTTAGCTGATTGTACCGACAATTCTCTCAGACGGTGCAGTATATCCTGTGTCTGCTGAAGGTAACCCTCAGTAGCCTGTATAAAGGATATCCCGTTCTGGATATTGCGTTCGGCCTGATGTAATCCGCGAATCTGGCTCCTCATTTTTTCGGAAACCGCGAGTCCGGAAGCATCGTCTCCCGCGCGATTGATCCTTAGACCTGAGCTAAGTTTCTCAATGTCTTTGGACAAATCAAGCTGGGTTACGCCGAGCTGACGATCGGCATAAATGGCGCTCATGTTGTGATTAATAATCATATTGTACCCTCCATGTTTTGCTTACACCGGCAATCCTTGCCGGAGTCGTCCCGCGGGGCGGTTTTCAAAGACGGTCTCGCGCAACCGCCATCTATTCCCGCGTACGGAACGAAACGGCCATCACCCCAAGGCACACCCAAGGTGTATGAACGTTTCGAGCCGTCCCACGCATATTTAACCAAAGGTTAAATAAGGCAATGAAGAGTGTTTTTCAAAGAACACTTTGCCCATCATCTGAATTCAGGTGATGGGCGGATTCACAATCTCAGAGGAGGGAAGTTCCGAAATCGTCCGAAACTTCCCATTCACTCATATTTTACAACATTATTGCAATAATTGCAATACCGATGTTGACCTCTGATTGGCTTGCGCCAGCATTGCAGTCCCGCTCTGATTCAGGATTTGATCCCTTACATAGTCAACCATCTGGTTGGCCATATTGGTATCCCTGATTCTGGATTCGGAAGCTTGCAGGTTTTCCGCGCCTACGTCAAGTCCGCGCACCACGTGTTCCAGGCGGTTTTGATACGCGCCAAGGTCGGCTCTCTGTTTGTTGATGATTTTAATTGCCGCGTCGAGAGTGCCGATAGACCTGTTTGCCGTATCCGGGGCCGCCAAAGAGATAAAGGATTCGTCCGCTTGGCGAACTCCCAGTCCTTTTGCGGTCATTGTGCCTATAAAGACCTGCGTGCGCTGGTCCATATTGGCGCCGATGTGGAACCACATAGAAGCTGTAACTACGTTTTGGCCTAATTCGCGCGCAAAACGTCCGGTAAGCAGGTTCATGCCGTTAAATTGGGCATGGCTTGCTATACGGTCAAGTTCCGCTACTAACTGGGAAACTTCCACCTGGATGTACATTCTGTCCTCTTCGCTGTAGATGCCGTTTGACGACTGAATCGCCAATTCGCGCATACGCTGGATGATATCTTCCGATTCCTGCAGATAACCTTCGGTTACCTGTATCAGAGAGATACCGTTCTGGGCGTTTGTAGAAGCCTGGTTAAGGCCGCGAATTTGGCTCCGCATTTTTTCGGATACCGCCAGTCCTGACGCATCATCGCCTGCGCGGTTGATACGCTGACCCGAGGAGAGTTTCTCCATGTTTTTGCTGAGGGTAACTTGTGTTACCTTGAGGGACCTGTCCGCAAACATTGCGCTCAGGTTGTGATTAATGATCATATAGATCCTCCTTGAACTTATACGGAAGCATCCATGCCCCCGTTTTGCCTGCCGTATCCGTCCGGAAATCCGCGGTTTCCCCGTAAAGATAAAGCTTGCCATAATCTTTATCGGCAGATTATATTATTAACTTTAATCTTTTTTTGAGCCGATTTCAAAAAAAAATGACAAAAAAATTCCCAAAATATTAATATTGTGTTAAAATGGGAAAAGGTGTAATATTAAGCAAATAAAGACAAAAGTTATAAAAAGGACGGTAATATGAAAAAGACAGTAAAAACCGCTAAAAAATCGAAAAAAACCCCCGTAAAACCGGCTGCTAAGAAGGCCGTTAAGCTGGCTAGTAAGCCGGCTAGTAAGCCGGCTAAAAAGCCTGTGGCTAAGACAGCCCCAAAAACGGCCAAACCGGGTACAAAAAAAACCGTTAAAACAGCCGTTAAGCCTGTAAAGAAGACAGCCAAACCTGTTGTAAAAAAAGAGACAAAGCCGGAAATATCCTATATTCCGGAAGAACAGCCCGCAATTCCGGAAAAGCAGGATACCGCGGCTGAATCCGATAAGGATTTAAGCCTGCCGGAAGGCAGCGTATACCAGCAGACAGGACAGCGCAGGCCGCTTATAGTGTTTCCAAAGTAGAAACTTTGCTTTTTTTTTGATATATTGTAGATATAAGATAAACAGGAGGGTCCATATTGAAACAAAAATTTTTTAAGAATATTGCTGTTTTTTTACTTTTATCAAGTTTTATTATTTTAACCGGATGTATAGATATTGATGAAAAAGGTAATATTACTATTCTCTTTAACATAGCCATTACACAGGAGCCTGATAAAACAACATATTATGTGAATGATATATTTGATCCTTCCGGGCTTGTTGTAACCGCTTACTACTGGGATTCAACAAAACAGATTCAGGAAAAAAATTATACCCTGATTATACCGGATATGAGTACAAGCGGAACAAAAACCGTTACCGTAAATTATTCGCTTATGTCTATTTCTTTTAATATTACGGTAATTGATGTTTCTTCGGGCGTATTTATTGATTCAATATCTATAACGGAACCCCCCCAAAAAACCACTTACTATGTAAATGAAGAATTTAACCCTGACGGGCTTATCGTAGAGGCTGTTTACAGCGACGGCTCTTTAAATTATGTTTTTGGATATTCCTTGAGTAAACCGGATATGAGTACAACGGGGACAAAAACCATTACAGTTAACTATTTGGGAAAGACCGCTGATTTTAACATCATAGTTAACGCCGCCCCCTTAAATATATTACTTAATTCAATATCCGTTACGCAAAATCCTGTAAAAACTTCTTATTATGTAAATGAAGCGTTTAACTCCTCCGGGCTTGTCATAACAGCCAACTACAGCGACGGTTCGAAAAGGCATGTTACGGGATATTCTTTAAGCACGCCTGATATGAGTAAAACAGGGACAAAAACCATTACCGTAACCTTTGAAGGCAAGACCGTAACATTTAACATTACGGTAAGCGCCGTTCCTCAGAGCGTATATCTTACATCAATAACTGTTACGAAGGCCCCGACAATAAATACTTACTATGTAAATGAAACGTTTAATCCTTCAGGGCTTGTCGTAACGGCCAACTACAGCGACGGCACGTCCAAACAGGCAAGCGGATATGAATTAAGCACGCCGAATATGAGTACGGCGGGAACAAAAACCATTACAGTTACCTTTGAAGGCAAGACCGCTGTTTTTAACATTTCGGTAACCGCCGATGACGGCGATGGCACTTTGGGTGTTATTATTTATTAAGGAGAATTAAGAGGGAAACCATGAAAAGAAACGCCGTAATTGTTATTTTTTTAATTTTATTAACGTTATCTTCCTGTATTGATCAGCTTTTGCCTCCTGCGGCTGATATTTCTTCCGATACGGAACAAGCTCCGGAAACAGGCGGGATTAACATAAAAATATTTATCCCCGATTACCAAAAACTGGCTGAACAAAACAATAACCGCGTAATTGCTCCGCAAACCGCTAAAATACGGTTTTCTATCGCTAAAGGGGCGGATAATTATATACAGCACGGTGAACTCATTCAGTTAAACTTAAGTTCCCTAACACCTGTTCAGGGTGCGCCTTCAAGCCTTCCCGGCGGCACATGGAACGGCACATTTCCCTCGTTAGAATGTAAAACATATACGGCAGGCTCATTAAAAATTGAACTTTTGGATCAGAATAACAAAGTTATTACTAATGGCGTAAATCAGGCTGATGTCACAGTATCCAAAAATCAAACCGCGCAGGCTACGTTTTTTACTACCCCTGAGATAAAAGGCAGTATATTAGGAAGCCTTGCCAAGGGAGAAATGCGTTTCTGGCGTGTAACCATGATGGGGGGATATTCTTATAAATTAACAGTTAACGCCGAAGGTTCCTACCCGGACATCGTAGTTTTCAACGATAACGGCACTTACAGGGATTATAACAGTATTTCAAGCGGCGCGAATTCCGTGATCAATTTTACTCCTTCTGCCGAAGATAACTGCTATCTTGGCGTATGGGCATCACGCGGAACGGTAAGTTCTTACAGCGTTGCCATGTCGTATAACTTCAATAATTTGCCGCAGGATTTTTCAGGCAATAACTTTAACGGGTGGCAGGCAAGCGCTCAGGGAACTAACGCTCCAATGCCGGTAATCGTTTCTGAAAACGGAAAATCAATTCTTGAATTTGCGTCAAAATCCATGTATTCCGGCGGACGGGCAATTCTTTCACGTACTGTTAATTATTCCGAACCTACGGCGATTGGTTTTAACATTAAAACCGACATAGGCGGCAGTAGAGACAATGTTAATACATTTTTTAAGTTTTATATTGATAATGTTGAGATGGCCTCTTATTCGGGATTAAATGGCGCATGGAAAGCCGATTCTATCATTATCCCGGCCGGTAATAAAGAAATTAAATGGGTACTGGAAAAAAACAGTGGTACATCTTATCAGGATCCATACACCAATAAAGTATGGTTGTCGGATATATCCTTCTCTCCGGATGTTACGGCCTATCTTGATTTACAGCCAAGAGGACCCAAAAATACCTATGTAGGAGGATTCCCTATACAGTATACGGCGCGGGCCTTGCGTTCAGACGGTTCTGTTAGGGGTATAAGCGGATTTGCTTACAGCGGCACCGGCGTTGATCCGGCAACAGGACTTTTCACTCCGACAGCGCCCGGAACATACACAATTACCGCGTCAAAAGACGGCAAAACAGTAAAAAGCGACATTATAACAGTTCATCCGGCCGATTATTTACGAAAACCTTATAACAACCCTGTTACGGGTAAAACCTATTATGGCTATCAAGGCGTTCCGGGAACCTTGAATTTGTCTTCCGGATATTTAATCTTTACCCTTCCGGCGGAAAGAAATATCAGCGCGGATGGTTTTGTTACATTTGAGGGCGAGTCAAAATTTCCAGCCAGAGTTTACGCGATTATTGATAAAGAGGGCGATTCTTCATTAAGGACCACTTATGAGATTCAGCCGGGTAAATTTTCTTTTAGAGCATGGCTGAGGTTTGGACCAGGACGGTATTCGGTTTATTTTAACAGCCTTTCCAGCGTATTATTCACCGTAACAAATACCTGTACCGAAACAGGCGTTGACGGCGATACGCGGTTTAAGTATCCTTCTTCGGTGATACAGAGCGACGATTTCAGAATAACAAACCTGCTTTCTGATCTGCTGTACGGCGTAAGCAAGGAATCGGATAAAATAAAAATAGTTAATGATTATCTGGTTCAAAATACAGTATATGACAGGGACTCGGTAAACAATACCCGAAAACCTCAGGATGCCTTAAGTATTCTGGGAACAAGGTATCATGTTGATTCACAATACGAACCTACGGGCCATTACTTGGCGGTTTGCGAAGGATACTCAAGCGCCACGGCGGCGCTGTTGAGAGCCGCGGGAATTGAAACAAAATATATATCAAGTAAATCTATGAATCACGCCTGGAATAATGTATATACAGGAGGTTCATGGAAATTCCTTGATGTTACATGGAATGATCCAATCCCAAGCGGTTCATATTCTGACCTTGGACCTTTGTATGTAAGGTATGATTATTATCTTCTTACTACTTTGGATGGAAAGAACGGCGATCATCAAGGCGGAGTTGAAGATAAATCCCGCAGTATTAATCCTGTTCCTGTACTTCCCAAAATGAGGGGAATGCCCGACGGCTGGTATTAATTTTCGCGTAAAACTTGAAATTCTGAAAAAAAGGGATATATTATTCAGAGGACGGGGGGTAAATTTATGAAAAGAATATTCTTTATCTGTTTTGTTTTACTGGCAATGCAGCAGAATATTTTCTGCCAGAATAGAAAATGGACCATTCAAACAAGCCCTTTTCTGATGTTTAGTGATCTTTTTATCGAAGATATTAACGATACGCTGATTATCATGGATCTTGAAACCCAATATAGAATAAGCAGCAGCTCAAATTTCTCATTAACATTGTCATTTCTTTATAATGACCGTACCGTTTATGAATATGATTATCAAACAAATAAAGAACATTCATTTAAAGAAAATTATTATCAGGTAGGCATTAAGCCTATGTACATACACAGGCCTTTTGAGACAGGCTTAAGGGGCTTTTTTCTTGGCGTTTATCCGAATTTAGGTTTTCGGTTCAGTGAAGTTGACGAAAACAACAAGTTTTTTACGGAACTTGGATTTGGATTTAATTTGGGTTATAAATGGATATTCAGAAGCGGGCTTACCATGCAGATTGGCACAGGGATAGGAAAAACATTTAGTATTCCCTCAAAAATAAATAAGGACGCTTATATAAATTCGGATGGAAGATTAACAATAATTCGTACTGATTTAACAATATGTGAATTTAAAATAGGTTATTCATTTTAAGTTTACATTAATATACGCCAATATTTCGTAATATATACCATTGAAACTCCCCTTATTTCTTGATAAAATAGCAAAAAGCGCCATTTAGAGTGACTTTTATCATAAATGTGAGGTTCTTCAGATGCCGGATATTGGTCAAATCCATAGAAAAGAATATGAACTGGGATTAGGCCGATCAATTCCCGTCGTTATAGCGGCGGCTCCGGGGCGAATTCACTTTTTAGGCGGGCAGGGCGATTCCGCCGCGGGCATTTACCTTTCCGCGGCGATAGACCGTTACATACATCTTGCGGTAAACACGCGAAAAGACAATTCATTCCGTTTTTATGCCGTTGACTTAAATGAACGAAAGCGGAGTTCATTGGCCAATATAAAATACAGGCGCGAAGACAGATGGGCAAATTACATTAAGACGGCTATTTTTCTCTTTTTGGAATTGGGTTATCCCATGCACGGCCTTAACATTTCTTTTTCCGGGGATATACCCCAGCATATAGGGCTTGCTTCCTCAACCGCGATAGAAGCGGCTGCGGCGGCGGCGCTAAGGAGTTTGCTGCGCGTTCATATAAGCGATACTGAATTGGCGCAAAGACTGTACGAAGCCCATATTAAGTTTTTCGGCACGGACGCGTCACTTGCGGATTATCAGATTTGTTTATCGGCAAAAAAGGATCAGTTTTTGTTTATAGACTCTTCTTCCGGGGAAATAAATAAAATAAAGTCCCCCCTTTCGCGGTTTCGTATTCTGCTTGTCGATTCCCGCGTTCCGCGTATGGGAACGGAAAGCGAAATTGTTTCGCGTAATGCGGATACTATGAAAGGCCTTGAGTTTCTTACAAGAAAATTTGACGGGGAAAATTTTAAGGATTTCGGCTCGAAAGACCTTCTTGACGCCTTAGGCGATTTTCCCGAACAAATACGGCGCAGAAGCGTTCACATTGTAGAAGAAATAAACAGGATAAAAGACGCCTGCGGAGCTTTACAGCGCAGCGATATCGCGTCTCTTGCAAGAATTATTTATCACTCGCACGAAAGTTTAAGGGACCTGTACGAAGTAAGCTGTCCGGAGCTTGACTGGCTTGTAAAAAGGGCGCAGGAACTGGAAGGCGCGGCGGGTTCGCGGATGACGGGCCACGGGTTCGGGGGCTGTACTTACACGATAATACGGCGCGAACTTGCGGAAGAATACAGAAGAAGGCTGGAAGATTACGAGCGTATCTTTGGTTTCCGCCCCGTCATCTACGAAGTTAAAATCGCCGCGGGGGCGCGTATTGTTCATGAGCGCAGAGAAGTTTATGCGGATACTGTTAACTAACGACGACGGAATAACGTCTCCCGGAATAACTCTTCTTGCCGGGGCTTTAAGAAACGCGGGGCATAGGGTAATTATTGCCGCTCCGGACAGAAACCGCTCAGGTTCCTCGCACTCAATCGCGTTTTTGGACGAGCCGGTTAAAATTAAGGAAATTGAAAAAGACACATGGTCGTGTTCCGGAACCCCCGTTGACTGCGTGATAATCGCGCTTTTAGGCGGAGTGCCGGATATTGATATAACGACCCCGTATGAGAACAATTTAAACCTTGAAAAAGCACCCGATGTGATTTTATCGGGGATTAATTTAGGAGCGAATTTGGGGACGGATCTTAACTATTCGGGAACCGCCGCCGCGGCAAGGCAGGGGAGCTTTTTCGGCATTCCTTCTATTGCCCTGTCCCTTATTGACAATGACATGGGAATATACCATTGGGAGCCTATTTTATCTTATATTACCGAAAAACTGCCCGAATTCATGAGTTTTTGGAAATCCGGCTCCTTTATCAATATAAATTTTCCAAATAATGGGAAAAAACCGGCCGCCCTTGTTCCTACTTTTCCCTCTATACGTTATTATAATGATAGAATAGAAAGGTATACCGCTCCCGACGGAAACATATACTGTTTCGCCAAAACGGGTAAGGTCGGAAAACAGCCGGCGGAAGGTTCCGATTGGGCAGAGGTGTTAAAAAATAACGCTGCGCTAAGCGTGGTTAGGTCTGAACCGGTATCAAGAGGGGAACCGCGAACCTATGGTTCGACGTCTGACCACTTACCAGTGGTCAGACTCGGTTGAGGTTCCATGGGAGGTATGAACGGTATGGATGAATCCGCAAATATCGCCAAAGGCGGCGGTGAAAAAATTGAAATCCGCGCTTTTGAGAAATTACAGGATGGAATAAACCTATACCGCAAAAAAGACTGGGATTCGGCCCTGAAAGAATTTAAATCCAAAGCCATAGATGTTTTTGAGGAAGACGAACAGATAGAACTTGCCTATTACCTTGGATTATGTTACACGAAATTAAAACAATATGACGAAGCCCTTAATTACCTTGAACAGGTTGTTACCACGGGCAGCGACGTACTGCGTATTTACCAGTGCAGGATGACGCTTGCGTATATCTATGTTATAACCAAAAGAATCAGGATGGCGGAGTTTGAGTTAAAAAGGCTTCAAAACTCAGGTCTTGAATCGCCCCTGCTTTACAACACTCTCGCTTACGCCGCGTGGTGCCAGAAGAAAAACAAGAACGCGGTTGATCTTTATGAAAAAACCCTTGAGATAGACACAAATAACGCGACGGCGATGAACAGCATGGGATACATCCTTGCCGATTCGGGGCTTGATATAATGAGGGGACTGCGTCTTTGCAGAAAGGCGGTAGACGCAAAACCCAACAGCGCGGCGTATCTTGATTCGCTCGGCTGGGCGTATTACAAAAGCGGCGAAGTCGCAGAAGCAAGGACATGGTTAAGAAGGGCGCTGGATTTGGCTCCCGAAGAAAAAGAAATAGAAAAGCATTTTAAAATTGTTACCGGAGAAAAACTATGAGGAAAGGTTTTTCTTTCTGCGTGCTTTTTATTTTTGCTTATTTTTTTATTTACGCTCAGGGCGATCAACTGCATCCCGCTCCGCCGTGGGGAACGGGAGCCGACGCTCTTGTCGCCGCCGAAGAGTTCAGGCTTGGCGTTCAGGCTTATAACCGTTTTTCATATAACGATGCGATTTTATCTTTTGAAAGGGCGCTTTCTTTCCGTTCCGGCGCGGCTATAGTCCTTGACTGGCTTGGCAAGGCTTACTACCGTACCGGCTCTGAAGAAAACGCCCTAAGGCAATGGAGGGCGGCCTTAAACGCTTACAGCAAAGGTTCAGACGAAATCAGGCTTGTTTCTTCCAGAATAGAAATAGTTTCCAACAGGCGTTTTTTGCTTCCTGTCGCCGATGACGGAGTGCGTTATGTGGAATCGGGCCGTTATCCTGGAAGGAAGCAGGATATTGTCTATTACAGACAGCCTTCCTCAATTTTACCGAATAACGACGGCTCAATATGGGTAGTCGCCTACGGAAGCAATGAGTTGGTAAAAATTGACGTAAACGGAATAATAAAGGATAGAAAAAGAGGTCCCCTTAACGGGTTTGACCGCCCTTATGATCTGGTTAGGGGAATTGACGGAAGGCTCTATGTTTCGGAAAACCGCGGCGGCAGGGTAAGCGTTCTTGATAAAAACGGAAACTGGCTTGGTTATATTGGTTCAAAAGGCATTGGAAAAGGCCAGTTTATCGGCCCGCAGAATCTTACGATTGATGAAGACGGATATCTTTATGTTGTTGATTACGGACTCAGGCGTATTTCAAAATATGATCCGGACGGAGCGTTTATTATTTCGTTTGCCGAAAAAAGCCCGGTTTTCCCGGGCATGCTTTCCCCGACGGGAATTGCGGCGGGCGGCGGCAAAATCTACGCTGCGGATAATCTTTCGAAAGCAATCTATATGTTTGATACAAACGGCAGTTATCTTGGGAGGCTTGCCGTACAGGGTTTAAAGTCGCCCGAGTCCATGAGATTTTTGTCAAACGACAGGCTTCTTGTCGCCGACGCGAACAGGATTCTGCTTGTTGAACCGGAAGCCGCGATTGTACGCGAACTTGGGCTTGCCGGCAATGAGAAAACGCTTGTAACACACGTGAACATGGACGTTAACGGAAATATTCTTGCCGCAAAATTTAAGGAAGGCGAAATCGCGGTAATGACGCGCTCTTATGATATTGCTTCAGGATTATTCGTACAGATACGCAATGTTTATGTGGAGCGTTTCCCGTCCGTTGTATTGGAATTTACAGTTGAAGACGGGCTCCGCCGCCCTATAACAGGGCTTGATAACAACAATTTCCATCTTACGGAAGGCGGCAACGAACTGGACGAGAAAGAGAAGATTTTCCTTGCTCCCGGATACAGGTACGCCGGCGCGGATATTTCCCTGCTTGTTGAGCGTTCGCAGGTTACTTCCGGTTTGCGAAATGAATTTGCGGCGGCTTCCCGCGATATAGGACAGGCAATAAAAGAAATTGGCAATTCAAAAATCGTTTCCGTAATTTCCGCCGGCGCGCAGCCAAGCCGCGAACAGCACGACCCCTCTCTTGAAAACGCGCTGCGGGGAGCGAATAATTCTTTTTCCGGGCGCTGGCGTTTTGATTTGGGCCTGCGTCTTGCGGCGACGGATCTTCTGTCCGCCGCCCCAAAGCGCTCTGTAGTGTATATAGGCAGCGGCAATGTAGGGGAGCTTGCGTTTGAGCGGTACAGCCTTTCTGAGCTTTCAAATTATCTTGCAAATAACAGCATTGTGTTTAACGCCGTAATAGTTGGAACCGGCCATGCTTCCGCCGCGATTGAGTATCTTTGCAGGGAAACAGGCGGAAAGATTGCATATCTTTATCAGCCGCAGGGTATAGGCCCGCTAATTAAAAGCGTAGCCGATCTTCCTTCCGGATTGTACAGCTATTCGTACATTTCCCATCTTCCCACCGATTTCGGAAGAGCGTGGCTTCCCGTCGAGGTAGAAGTTAAACTAATGGAAAGATCCGGCCTGGATAGTACGGGTTATTACCCGCCGCTTGAATAAATTTTTCGAAAAGACATCACACAAAGGCATTTTCCGAGAAGACAATCACACAAAGGCACAAAGGACACAAAGATCACAAAGGAAGAGAAGAGAGTGTTGTTTTAAGTAAGCTTGGCTTGTGAATCTCACGCTAAGCTAACGGACAAAAACTTAAAATTCTTCTTTGTGATCTTTGTGGATCTTAGTGATCTTTGTGTGAATTCTTTTCGAGACAAATTTATTATCAGTAATATAAAAACGCAGCGGGAGTTCTTTGCCTAAGGTTAGTCCGATTCGCGTGGTTGTCGTAATTTCGGGTTTTATTTTGCTGTCGTAGATGCGGAAATCTCCGTTTAAAAGGCTTTTATTGTTTTGTTTGCGCGTTATGCCGAAGGCTTGCGTTAATTTTCCCGGTCCGTTGCACAGGTTTTCTGTCTTTTTTGTTTTGCGTCTTTTTTGCATGATTTCTATGCCGGTAACAGGTTCAAGGGCGCGTATAAGTACCGCCTCGCCTTCGCCTTTTTTGCCGCTTACTATGTTCAGGCAATGATACATTCCGTAGATTAAATAAACGTAGGCGCGGCCGGCTTCTTCAAACATAGGAGCGTTGCGGGCGGTAATTCCGCGGCACGCGTGGCAGCCGGGATCACCATTAAAAAGATACGCTTCTGTTTCTACAATTATGCCTTTCATGTTCTTAAAGACAAGATATTTGCCTAAAAGCGCTTTTGCGAGGCTTACGGTCGGCTGATTAAAGAATTTTTTCCCCAGCGGCATACACTTATTATACAATATGATAGAATAAATTTGTGGCAAATCTTAAGGAAAGGCTAAAGGTAATACAGGAACAAAAAAAGAATGATGTAAAAAATGAAAACCGGCAGGATGCTCCGCAAATCTCAAAAGAAATATCAAATGGATATTCAGACGAATATTCAACGCTGAAAGAAAAAGGCTGGATTGCCTGCGGCTATAAGACTCTAAAACGCGAAATATTTACAGATTCGCCATTTAATACAAAAACTCCCTTGCCGCCCGCGCTTTCGATCATTATTCGTGATTTATCCGGCAGTTTTCTGTCGGAAAGTTCACATATAGAGTATGAAGATTTTCTTTTTTTCGATCTTGAAACCACAGGGCTTTCCGGCGGCGCGGGAACTCTTGCCTTTCTCGCGGCGTTCGGATGCATTGTCAAACACGGTTCCGTTAATAAATTAAAAATAACTCAGTATCTGCTTCTTGATTATCCGGGAGAAATTGATTTTCTTGACGCTGTTCTGAAAGAATTTACAAAAACCCGCGTAATTGTAACATATAACGGAAAATGTTTTGATTCGCAAATATTAAAAAACCGCTGTTTAATGAACCGTATAAATCCGCCTGAATATCATCATGCGGATTTACTTCATCCCGCGAGGCGGCTTTGGAAAAATATAATACAGGACTGTTCCCAGTCGTCGATAGAAACCAAAATACTGGGTCTTGACAGGACAGGGGACATACCCGGCGCTTTAGCTCCCGAAATATGGTTTGAATTTTTAAGGACAGAAAGAACGGAAAGACTAATGGGAATCTGCGATCATAACACGGCGGATATAAAGGGACTTGCGGCGATTCTTTCGGCAATGATAATAATAGCCGAGGACCCGTTTAAAGTAAAATACGATTATGACATAGGCCGTCTCGCCCTAAACTGGCGCTTTTTTTGCAGACACAATGATTCAGATGATTTGTTGAAAACCGGCGATAAACTTCTGCGTTTTGCCGCGCAAAAAAACATAAAATGCTTACCAAACATAAAGGCCGCTATATATAGAGCCCTGGCCATAGACTGCGAAAGAAAAGAAAAAAACTACGAACTTGCGCTTGAGTATGTAAAAGAAGGTCTAATAATGAAAGAATTAAGCGAAAACATGCAAAACGAATTTGAGCGCAGGAAAGAAAGATTAGAAAAGAAACTCTCTGTTGATAAATAAATAAAATTTTGTTATCATAAAAAGAACCATGTACGACTATAAACAGCCTTGGAAAGAAAAAGTTGCTTCCGCGCTTAACGAGATTTTAAGTGAAGCGGGGATTAACGAAAAAATAAATCCACAGCAGGTAATCGCCGAAAACCCGCCTAATCCTGAAATGGGGGATATAGGCTTTCCCATGTTTAGTTACGCGAAGTTATTGCGTAAAGGGCCGCCCCAGATAGCGCAGATGGCATCTGAAAAACTAAAAAAAATTCTCAATGAAGAAAATTCCGCCGCTGTTGTACAGGCGCAAGGCCCGTATTTGAATGTAAGTCTGGACCGCGCTTTTGAATCAAAAACGGTTCTTTCACAAGTTTTTAATGCGGGAAAAGACAGCGGTAATTTTAATTTTTCGGGTCCGCAAATATTAGCGGGGAAAAAAATTATGGTGGAGTTCTCTAGCCCTAATACAAATAAACCACTGCATTTGGGCCACTTGCGTAATGACGTGTTGGGTGAGAGCGTTTCCCGTATACTTGCGTCGTGCGGCGCGGACGTGAGAAAAGTTTGTATTATCAACGACAGGGGCATTCATATTTGTAAATCCATGCTCGCATATATTGAACAAGGGCAGGGAAAAACTCCGCAGTCGGAAGGAGTAAAAAGCGACCGTTTTGTCGGCGATAGGTATGTTTGTTTCAGCAAGCAGTTAAAAGAGGAAGTTGACGAGCTTGTAAAGGAAGGCGTTAAAAAAGAAGAAGCCGAAGCGCAGGCGCCGCTTATGAAAAAGGCGCAGGAACTGCTGCGTAAATGGGAAGCGGGAGACGGCGAAACAATAGAGCTTTGGAAAAAGATGAATGGCTGGGCGATAGAGGGAATGAAAAAAACTTATGAGCGTACGGGGGTTTCTTTTGACAAATACTATTTTGAAAGCGAAACCTATATGCTTGGCAAGGATGAGGTTCTAAAAGGTCTTGAAAAAGGAATATTTTTCCGCCAGGAAGACGGCTCCGTCGCGGTGGATTTAAGCGGGGAAAATTTGGATAAAAAGATTTTATTGCGAAGCGACGGGACTTCTATTTACATAACGCAGGATTTCGGAACGGCGATTAACAGGCACAAGGACTGGCCCTTTGATAAAATGATCTATGTTGTCGGCTCCGAACAGCAGTACCATTTTAAGGTGCTTTTTATCCTTCTTGAAAAATTAGGGTTTGAATGGGCAAAAAATCTGTACCATCTTTCCTACGGAATGGTAAACCTTCCCGAAGGAAAAATGAAAAGCCGCGAGGGAACAGTCGTGGACGCCGATGACTTAATCGAAAACTTGCGCGATATGGCGTTAGCGGAAATCCGAGAGAAAGAAAGGGAAGGGGAGGTAGGCGATCCTGAGACTGTGGCGGAAAAAATCGCCATTGCCGCCCTGCATTATTTCCTTTTACAGCCAAGCCCTGTAAAAGACATGCTTTTTGACCCGAAAGAATCGCTTTCATTTAACGGCAATACGGGTCCGTATTTACAGTACATGGGAGCGCGTATTTGCTCGATGTTAAGAAAATCAATGAGCAATGAGCAATTAGCAATTAGCAATGAGCAAATTGAAGATTTGCAAAGGGGTTTTTCTTTGCTGGTTTCTGATCCTGAGTGGGAATTGGTTAAAATTCTTGCGGCTTATTCGGACGCGGTTAAGGAGGCGGCGGAGAGCCTGAATCCGTCTTGCATTACAGCGTATCTTTATGAGCTGTCTAAAGCGTTCAGCCGCTTTTATCATGACTGTCCGATTCTTAACGCGGGCAATCCCTCTCTTTCCAGGGCAAGGCTTGAATTAAGCCGCGCCGTGATGATGGCGTTAAAATCGGCGTTTCATTTGGTGTGCATACCGTTTTTAGAAGTTATGTAAAAGAAATACATGTATTTCACACAAAGGAAGAAGAATATTAATTCAATATCGTATAATTTATTTCTCTGCGGACTGTGCCGTCCGGTTCTACGCCGTAGGTGCCGCCGCCGGCTGTGCCGCCTTTGATTTGAATGCGGTCGTAATAAATTCTTCCGGGATACATTCCTGTGTTTGTTACGTTTCCGTCCATGGTTCCGCTGGAATCCATGCTTGCCGATGTGTTGGAATTGCCGTTCAGGATAAAGTACGCGCCTTTGTCCGGCTCATTATCAATATAGAAATCCGCGTAATTATCCAATTTAATGATTATCCTGGCTCCCAATCCCGACATTGCGGCGTTGTAATAAACAGTTCCGCTTATCGCGCCGTTCTTTGTTTCTGTCCCCAGTTTTTCAGTGCTGCCGGGCTTGTTCATATATGTCAGTTTTTTAAGGGCCGCGCCCATAGTTTTATTGTATTCGATAATATACTGTTCATGCGTAAGAGCGCCCCAGCCTATAGCTTCCGTAGACGGAAAATTTCCCTGTTTAAGCTCGTTAAGGGAAATTACCCTGTAATAGAATTTCCTGCCGGCTCTGGCGGTATCGTTCTTGTCGGTATAGGTGTAAACCCCCGTCGCGGAATCATAAGAATAAACATCGCCAAAGGGGCCGTTTGCGGCTAACGGGGTTTCGTTGATTACGGAATAACCGGCTCCTGATCTTGTGGAACGCTGAACATTATAGAAAGCCGGCTCTTCATTTTCAGGTTTTTTCCATGTTATTTTAAGAGGGTATACCCCGCTGGAATTAGCGGAAGCGCCCTGAAAATACTCGCGCTGTGTCGCGCCCTGCATGACTGCGGCCGCGGGCACGGGAGACACAACGGCGCTTTTAATGCTTTCAGCTCCGGAAGTATTAACGGTAGTTACTTTGAAAAACGCGCCTGATTCCACGGAAAGCCCGTCTTTGGAAATAAAACCTTCCAAATTATTATCAGGGGAAATCCCGGAATCGACCTTTGTTGTAAAATTTCCGTTCATATTTCTGTCCGCGTAAATATTATAAGTAAACAATAAGCGTTCGCCTTCGCTGCCTATGGCGGGTTCCCATTTAACGGTTACTTTTCCGTCAGGGTTTTTCACGGCAACCACGTTGTCGGGAGGGCTTAAAATATAACTTTCTGTTTTTTCGTCGGAAGTAGAAAACGGGCTTTTAAGCGCCTTGCCCGATTTTATATCGTCAACAATTGCCTGAACCTTGTAATAATAATATATGCCGGGTTTTAACGCCGCTTTATCAGTCCATTCCGTAGTATTTTCGATTTTATCGGTAAGACGCGTGAGGGAAGAATCAACGGAACTGTAGCGGTACACGGCGTAATATGCTTCAGTCTCATCGGCGGCATCCCATTTAATTTTAATTTCACTCGGCGACTGTCCTCTTCCGGAATTATCCGCAAGGCGGACTTTAGGCTCGTCCGGCGCTCCGAAGATGCGCGAATAGCCGTAAGCAGGTTTTGTAAGAGGGGTTTTATTTCCAAAATTATTCCGCGCCGATACCATATAATAAAAATCCTTTCCCTGCTCGGCGGCGCTTACTATGTTACGAAACCATGTCTGGTTTCCGTAGACTACGCCTAAAGAACTGGCCGAAACGCCGCTGGGGAAATCGCTTCTGAAAATTTCATAGGAGTCCGCGCCCGAAGAACGATCCCAGCGAAGCTCAACATAATCCACCGAGACGCCGCCTGAAGCTTTCAGGTTAACCGGCGCGTTAAACAACATGGCGGATACAGGCTCGGTAGCGTCGCTTTCATCGTATTTTTTTGCGGTGTTAAACGCGGAAACCCGGTAAAAGTATTTGTTTTGATACTCAGGCGCGTCAAGGGAAGCGGTTTTAAGTATTACGTCGGTAAAGGAAGCGCTGTATATATAACGGTCAAGAATTTCAAAATCGCCGTCATCCGGCTGGTATCCCGGTTTCTGCCAATCCTGAAAAGAAGCCGTCGCGCGCTCTATCATGTAATACGCCGCGCCTTTAACTTCCGTCCATGTAAGGCGGATTTCTGTAGATGAATAATAGGACGCGGCGTAAAATTGCTGGGGACGCTGGAGTTTTGTTATTTCCTCCGCCATGCGGAAAAAGTTATCTAGCGAGTTGTTTTTTCCTGAATAGGGAATTTTTTCCTGAAACATTTCTTCGCAGGAGGAGAGGAGAATTAGCAATGAGCAATGAATAATTAGCAATGAGCGATGAATAAGGGAAGAGATGTTTTTACTGCCGCGATTGTGCCATTGCGCGGATATTTTCATGGATTATTAATCCCAGCCTGCATTACTACCGGTAACAGGATACCACCACTTATCAGGGCTTGTTCCGGCTATCCCGCCGGAGGGTGACCAGTCAAAATTTCTGGTTCTTTTATAGTTTTTAGAAGCTGTTTCAAAAGTAAAACATTCCCGATAATGTTTAGCTTCAACGGCATAATCAGTTTGTAAGTTATATGTTACCTTATAAGGTCCTGTACCGGCGCCTGATCCCATGCGTAAAATTTTTACACTTCCGGAATACATACCGTTAACGTCACTGGGACCAGTGATGGTCAAAGTGCTTTCATGATTTTTTGCGCCTGATAAAGCTCCTAAACTTCCGTTGCAATCTGCTCCGTATTCTTTAGGTGTCATTAGTGTCGCAGTAGAAAAACCATATAGATGTCCGTTTACATTGACAAAATATGGTTTTGAATTGTTAAAATTAATATCCCTGTTAAATCCACTATTGGTTTCTGAAAAACTGACATTATGGTCGCCTCTTCGATCCGGAACATCGCTTGTTTGATTCCCTGCCCAGTTCATTCCTGTTCCTATGCTTAATGCGGTAATCGCCGCGAATTCATCCGCGCTTACTTGCCGCGCTCCCCATTTAACATATGGTTCGGGATCTGTTGACCATACGTAATTAGACATAGGATCGGGGCCGTAAATTTTATTGCCCGCTTCATTTAACATGTAACTTCGTACCTTGTAATAATGTTTATAATCCCTTAGTACCTTTAGCCTGTTATTGGTATTGGCAATTAAAACGCTTAACGTATTTCCTGAAACTGAATCACATTCTATCCATTGTCTGCCGTTGTTTACATTTCTGTTCAACAGATACACCGTGTAGCCGTCAACAGTGAATCCTTCTCTTGACCATGTAACTTCTTCGCCAAAGCTGCCTTGACCGTCTGAGCGCGCGTCGCGGCTTACGCTTACAAGTCTAACCTTGCCAAGCATAAAGCCTATCATTTTTGGCCTGCCTTTTTCATCATGAAGACTGTAACTTTCATTAATAAAGCGGGAGGTAACACGAGGATCAGAACCGTTTGATAGGCTTCCGTTAGTTATGCCAACCAAATATTGATAATTGACACCGTAATCCTGAACATCAATAAGTTGTAATGTACTGATATTATCACCGGCTATATCCCAGTTGCTCCATGTGCCTTCGTTGATTGCGTATCTGCGATATACGGTATAACGGGGTGTAAAACCTGAAACCGCCGCGAGAAGAGGCGGAGGAGTCCATGTTATTTTTATTCCGTCATTAGCGCTTCCGTTTGAGGAATAAGTTCCTTTTGTGGCAGTAACATCCTGTCCAAGACCGAATGTAAAACCTGTTCCGTTATTTTTTTCAACAGCAGCCGCTCCTGAAAAATGAATCGCGCCGTTTTCCTGTATTGTATAATAGGAAATATCTGTATTTTTATTTGAGGAATCCTTATTGTAAACAAAATCTATAGAACTGATATCCGTACCGTTTATCACAGGAATTACCCAGTAACGGTAAGGATTGCCCCTAATTATATCGTTCTGTTGATTGCGGTATGTATCCGTGTGCATTTTGTATGTGTTGCCGTCGTATTCGATATCTGACATATAAATGTCTTTAAGCGTGTAACGCGAACTTGAGAACGCGGCTGTCGCTTTTACTATACTTGTGTCAATTTTAGCTTTATTTGAATCCAGAGCCAGATTTTTTCCGGTAATGTTAAATGTGCCGGTCTCGACGGCGGGGATATAATATACTACAGCATCAGTTCCTTCTTCCGCGGAATTGGCCATGTTAAATTTACGGCGGAACACATAATAGCCGTCCGCGCCTGTTATCTTGTTCCATGAAACGTCAATTTCCTGCGCCGAGGACGCCCTGCCGGCCGAAAGACCGAGTTCAGACGGTCCTACAAGACGTGTTCTTACATCTTCTTTAGAGGATGTGGAAATTTCCGGGCCTCCGGCCGACACCCGCAAGCCTTCGTTCAGCGCGTCTACCTGTATCTGTATCTCTTTGCCGGCTTTGGTAATGTCAATTTCATTCCCTTCCGGTTTAAAGGTATATTTCAATTTTCCGCCGGCGTCGAAAGAGAGGTTTTCCTTTTTAACTGTCGCCGTTGTTTTATATGCTGTTTCTCCGGTATAACGGTATTTTATCCTGTAGGTGTCGGCTTTTTGCGTGTCTGACCACGCCGCCGTAACGGAACTGTAGGAAACTCCGCTGTCAAGCGTTAATTCAGGCACGCCCAGAGTTCTGGAAGCGGAAGCGGCGTATACAATTTGCCCATTCTTAGCGGAACCGTCAACGATACGGGACGGTTTTATGGCAAAATAGCGCGTAACGCCTGGAACAATGTCGGACGCTTCGTAAGTGTAAGAATATAAACTGTTAAGGATCGCATCGGCTGTAGGAGTTTCATTAACAGAGCCGATTTCTTTTTCAACGGTTCCTTTGTTATCAACAATATAAAGCGTGTATTTCCTGTTGGAGTAGAAGTCCCATTTAAGCACAAATTTATCTTTATACCCGTCCTGAACACGGAAGTTATCTACAACAATGGGATCGGTATTTTCGGAAACTTCTTTTTTGCCTATTGTAGAAACTGTATCCAGTAATTCGCCGTTCTTCCGGATTTCTACCGAGTAAGAGTATAAACCTCTTCCTGGATTATCTTTTGTGGTCTTTTTTGTCAGATCCATTGACGGAACATAGACGCGGACAGCGTTATAAGTTTTAAATGAAACTTCTCTGTTTATTTTCCCGGCCGGATCAAGTGAATCTCCGTCTCCAAGAGGCTCAATATCTTCTTTAAGTATATATTCATAAGATTCGGTTAATGGATCAAATTCAAAATCAAGCGGTAATGTCGCGGAAGCGTAAAGATCGGTTCCCATGGTATATTCAACTTTACCGAATGAAAGATTCCCTTCGCTTAATGCCCAGCCGTAAGAACTTGATTTGGAAGAGTCGGAAGTGATTATTTTAAGCGTATCGTCAACATAGGACTGAACCATGTACTCATACTTAACGCCTCTGCTAACGCTGGTATCGTCCCATGTAACTGTCGCGCCGGGAATGTAACCGCCTGTAAATGTTGTTTTGTCTTTACCTGGAAAAATACCAAAGTAATCGCAAACTTTAAGGTATTCATTGTTTCCGCTCTCGCTGTAAAAACGTTTGAAAATCTTAAAATAGACGGGCTTGGGATCGTATAAATTTTCGCCTAACGCGATATCGACCATGTCGGGCAGTTCAAAAGAAAGCGTTATCTTGCCGGTAGCTGTTCCGCGCGACGCAATAAGGTCAATGGGGGCGCCGGGCCTGAAACGGCGCGCGGTCGCGGCGTCCATTTTATCGCTCTTTTCGCTTGAGCTTTGATCGCCGCGAAGATACGCTTCAACCTGATACTCGTAACGGGTGTTCGGAGAGAGGCCGGTAAAAACCGCGCGGTTCTCGGAAATAACCCTGCCGTCAAGCGCTATCTGGGCAATTTCGGAGGCGCCGTTAAAGCAGTAAACGGTGTACAAAAGGTCGTTTTTATAGGAATCCTCAAAGACATTTTCCATGTACCATGTAACCGCCGCAGCTGATTCGGTTATATCGGTAATATCGCTGATTACGGGCTGGGCCAGGCTTGTTCCCCTTACATAGACGCTCTTGGATGACTCCATTCCGTCATAAGAAACAGAGCTGACCCGGTAATAAATTGTGCTTCCGGGAGGCACGTTGAACTTAAATTGGGTTGATGTCGTTTCCCCGCATCTGACAAATGAATTTAGGGGGTTTTCGGTTTGGTAAATATAATAAAGAACGGCGTTCGGCTCTTCATTCCATGAAAGAGTAATATTACGTTTTTCACCCTGACTTGCTTTAATTCCCTCAGGAGCGGTAATTCCGCGTTCTTTAACGCCGCCGGACGAAAGCTGAGGTCCCATAAGGAACGGTTCCTGACAAGAAAACAAAACGGTTAAAACCGATAAAAGAGAAAAAAAGACGAGTTTTCTTGGCTTATTCATATAATTTTAATTTACCTCATTAGAACCGGATTTTCAAGTACCGTTTCCTTGGGCGGAAACAGAGACTTGCCGTTTTTCAGCTTTTTGCTGTATCTTACTCCAATATCGACTTGATACTGGTAAACTATATCAAAAGGTTCCATATCGCGGTTAGCGCCGAAATTTCCGTTGTCAAGCGAGGCATAACCGTTAAAAACAAGCGTCCAGCGTTCCGTAATCGGCAGTTCTATGCCCGTAAACGCCGCCATACCCAGCTCAAAATAGTTCCACCTGTCTGAATTTAAGAAAAATAAGTGAAAAGCAGGCCCTGCGTTCAGGCGAAAATACGAAAAATCAAAAATATCGAAATTTACACCTAAATTCATGTCCATGCCTATGTGCAGAGGGGTCTTTGGTTTCTGCGGATATTTGTTAAAAGTTGTTTCCAGCGGGTAAAAAACGGCGAGTCTTGCCATAGGCGTGATGTAATTTTCTATATGCATATCCACTCTGGAATATATGCCAAGCAAAGAATCCTTAAATACAAAATTGCTCCGCCCGGATTGCTTGATTATACGCGTTAGCCATGAAAAAGAGGCCCCTTCGCTGAACAGAAAAAAAAATGCATGCTGTTTGTCTTCTGCCGGATGTACGGTTTCACCGTCCGACTCGGAAAATAAATTTTCGCCTTCCTCATCGAAATATTTGGCCTCGCCGCCTTGCGGGGGATTTTTGGACTCGCCCTTTTCCTGTGAAAAGACTGCGGCCGCCGCTAAAAGAAAGAGAAGTGAAAAAACGGCAAACGCATAAAGTTTCTTCATATATGTTTAATTTGAGATTTTATACAGAGTCATGGAAAGGGGGACTCCGTCTTCATTGGTCCAGTTAAGATAGAGCATATTGCCGCGTATATCCCATTCGGTAACAACCCGTAATTCTACATTGGTGCAGCTTAAGGTTAAGGCGTTCAAAAGCACCGAATAGCTTCCTTCATAGCTGGTTTTAAGACCTCCCGCTGCGGTAATTTTAGCGTTAAAGGTTTCGTCTTCAAAGAAAGAAAACGTATTGCCCAGATTATCCGACCATGTTCCGTAAAGGGGGGACGGTTCCGTACAGGCGGTTAAAAGAAAACATACTAAAACGGCGCCAAGCAGCGGAAAAATTAATGTTTTCTTCATCATATATCTCATATCGGTTATTATAGACTATTTATTTAAGAACGCAAGGGACACAGTTCCCCGGTTGAAATACAGGATGCCTTTTTCGGTTTTTAAGATACACCGCCCCGCGGGATCAATGCCTGAAAATACGCCGCGCGCCAGAATTTTTCCCGTCTTTTCTGAGGCAAAATTTACCGTTTTTTCTTCCGGTTCAAAAACAACCGCTTTCGCGCCTACGCAGTCGGAAAGCGAGTTCCATTCCGCGGCAAGCTTGCGGTTGCCCTGCGAATAGGCGGCAGAGGAGGAATAAGTTTTTTTTACGTTTTCGATTTCGTCCAATATGGAAATAAGCGTTAACCGGCGTGATACCGGATGCCCGGTAATTTCAACGCAGCTTACCGCCTTGCCTGAAGGGACGGGATTGTTAATATTAACGCCCACGCCGCATGAAAGCCATGAAATTAAATCGCCTTCCCCTGAAATTTCCGTTGTAATGCCGGCGATTTTTTGCCTGTTAATGTAAACATCGTTTGGCCAGCGAAGATACGCTTTTTTTCCGCAAACTGACGAAACCACGCGGACGACGGCGATTTGCGTGACAAGGGAGAGCAGGGAATAGTCCGCAATCGCCAGGCGCGGGCGTTCCAGCATCGTAAAGAAAAGCCCGCCTTGCCTTGATATCCACGTTCTGCCGCTTCTGCCCCTGCCCGAAGTTTGCTTTTCCGCCGTAAAAACGCTTCCGCCGGCCGCCCCGCGCAAAGCCTGTTCCCTCGCCCTGTCCATTGTGCTTCCTGTGTTCAAATAATGAAAAAACAAATTTTCCTTTTCGCCGAATTCCCAGGGGTATAAAAAGTCTTTTTCGTTTTTGGGAGAAAGAAGATAGCCGTTGTCGCCTGTTTCGACAGAATAACCGGCTTGAACTAAAGACTGAACGGTTTTCCAGACAGCGACGCGGGAAATGCCCATTTCTTTGGCAAGAAGACTGCCGCTAACGCGTTCCCCGTTCTTTTCACGCAGAAGGGCGAGCAAACGCGCCTTGCTTGATAAGCCGGAAATAGGTTTTTCTTTCATTTTACACGCTCCTTGCTTCTATAGCTTTTGCTTTTAACGCCGCTTTTTCAAAACAAAGCGAAATTAAAACAAAAATAACTGTTTTTATTTTTAATATGCCGTCTTTTCCTCCGCGCGCTTTCCACGCAAGATTAACGGAAGTCCATATCTTAAAAATCTCCGGAATAAAACATAAAAATACGGATATTATTTCCGATTTTACGGCTTCTCTTATTTCAAGCGCGCTTGTCGTGCGGAACACCAAGGCCGAAATCTGCACAATAAGCGCGAGACGCAGGGTAATTCTTAAATATTCATGGCGCGGAATCAGCGTTTTTATTATTTCATTAATGGGTATCAGCCTGAAACTATCTGTAAAATTTGTAAAAACGGATAAAATGTACATGAGGATCGCGTAATAAAAAGCGGGTTTTAAGTCCGTTAACTGCTCTTGTAAGGACAAACCGCAAATAAAAGACGCAATAACGCAGAAAACAATTCCTGTTCCCAGCCAAAGAGGAGGCAGGGACATGCAAAAGAAAGACAAGGGCAGTAACAGTAAAAGTTTTATTATTGCGGGAACCTTATGCAAAGGCCCTTTAATTGTTTTATACCTGAATACCGTGTTATTAACCATGTTATTCACCATAAAAGGTCCTCCGGTTTACAAGCGGTATTTTTCAAAGGGTGATGTATTCCCCACGCCTCAAGATCACCGGAAAGCGCGTCAGTAGAAGCGCCGTCAAAAACTTTCTTCCCCTTACATAATACAATGAAACGTTTTGAAAGAGCCAAACATTTTTCCAGTTCGTGTGTAAGAATAACGACCGTTTTGCCGTCCGCTATTAATTTTTGGAAAAGCCTGTTTACCTGCACAACGCCGGGATAGTCCATGTTGGCGTAAGGTTCGTCAAAAATAATTATTTGCGCGTCCATTGCCAAAACTCCGGCTGTTGCGAGCCGGCGTTTTTCGCCGCCTGACAGAGAGCGGGCGGGGAAGTCCGCGCGCTGTTCAAGGCCGGTAAGCAAGAGGGAGGAGTAAACGCGGGCTTTTATCTCGTTTTTGGAGAGCTTCATGTTGCGCGGCCCAAAGGCGATGTCTTCCGCCGGAGTCTCCCCGAGTATCTGCGAGTCCGGCTCCTGAAACACCAGTCCTGCTTTAGAGCTTGTCCTAACTGATCCCGACGAAGGCTCTTCAAGACCCGCGATTATGGACATTAACACGCTTTTCCCGGAACCGTTCGCCCCTGCGATTATTGTACACTCGCCGTTTTCGATGGAAAATGAAACGTCGGAAAGGGCGTAAAAAAAGCCGTCTTTTATCTGTTCGTTTAGAGGCAAATCATCATAGACAGGGAATTTTTTTGTTATGTTAAGAAGGTCTACCGCCGGCATTTTATCACCATGCAACTTTGTTTACTTTTCATTGTTAATATACCTTGCCGCTATAGGGCGGAGAGCAATGGTAAGAGGAATACTGAACACGAATTTAATTGTGTCGGCAATAATGAAGGGCGCAGTCCCTGCCAGAAAAGCCGCTTTTAGCGTCATTGGTTTAAGTAAGGTCATGTAAAGAGAGCCGCACGCTAAAATTAAGGCAAACCCCAAAAAAGACCCTATACAAACCTTTATAAACGGAACAGGCCTGATTTTTCTCTCAGTTATTTTCGGAAGCCCGCAAACAAGCCCCGCGCACAAGCTAGCGATAAAATAGCCTATTATATAGCCGCCAAGGGGAGTGTTAAAAACCCCTATGCCTCCCGGTATTACAAAAACGGGTATTCCGATAATCCCCGCCGCAATTAAGACAAGTACCGCGATTCCGCCGTAAAAACTTCCGAGTATAGTCCCTGAAAGGACGACAAACATATTTTTAAGGACTATAGGCACGCCGAGCGGAGTAGGGATTTGAAAAAAATTGGAAACGGCGATAAGAGCCGCAAAAACGGCAGCGAATACGAAACGGTTCCTAACGGACTTGTTAATTTTATACATGTTAACCCTGTTGAAATTAAGGTTAACATGTATTTATTATATTGTCAATAGGTGGTGATGACTATATTGTCTACATTTACTGATGTACTGCCTGAGGCATTGACTTTCTCTATTTTGAAACGTACTTTGCCTGTTATATTAACTTCAAATTTGGCGTTCAGCATTTGACTGCCTCCGTTACTCCATGAGGGAATATTTGAAATTCTATCGACTTCTTCCCAGTCTCCTTCTTCCTTTTTACAAGATAGGATTATTGTGCCTCCTTTATAGCTGCTGCCGCCATACGAAGCATAATCGAAAGATATTGATTCTATGCCGTCTGACAGATAACTTAACAGCTCAAGATGATTAATATTATTGTTATCATCCGGTATTTTACCGCGAAATCTAATCCCTCTTGTACCAATATAATGATCGTTAGCTAGCATTTTTGTCGCTCCTGAAATTGACCAATCATATCCTTTAAATTTTATAATGCGGTTAGTAAATAAATCTGCCCTACCGACGGTCCACGCGCTGTCTTCAAAATCAATAAGACTGAGAGGTTCTACGATTACTTCGGTAAAATCATCGTCATCAATTAAATCTTCTTCGTCGTCTTCATCCGGATAATTATCATCCGTATCATCATCGTCAGTATCATCTTCGTCTTCGTTTTCAATGATGCCTGTGGATTTTTTGTTGATGGTAAGCGTCCCCGCTTTAAGGCCTTTTGCAGCGTTAAAACCTTCAACCGCCTCAACGTCAAAGGTAACCGCGTACTTTCCCGCCGCGGAGGGCGCATTAAGGCTCTTAGGATAAACAGTCCCGCTTGTCCCCTCATAATAAATGGTTATCTCCCCCTGAGATTTCCCGCTTTTTGGCATTATACTTACAATTACAGGACTTCCGTCAGCAGTCGCCGATAACCCAATAAAAGTAAAATCAGAAGCAACCGGCGTAACCCTTTGCACGCTCTGTATAATTTCAGCAGCCTGCTCGCACCCCGCAATTAATAAAAAATATATAACAATAAGCGTAAAAATTATATTCAACGCAATATGTGTCTTAAATAATTTTTTCATAACAACCTCCCTAAGTTATTATTTTTTCGTTTTTATATAAATTTTCTTCTTTCTTTTTTTGTGAACGTAATTTAGGTACAACGTACCGAAATTACGCTTTCGTGTGCGCGGTAAAGTTACAACGTAACTTTGCCGCGTTTTCGTGTGTTTCTTGTTAAATTTCTTCGTTAATTAATTATTTGTTACAAAGCAAAACTAAAAATTAGATTTTTTGTTTTTTCTGAACGCCTCAAGACACTCGCGCTTGAAAATAACAACCGAAAGACCGCGATGCTCAATTTCAGCTTTTAATTTTGCGGTATTTTCTTCCAGCAGTTGTTTTTTAGCTTCAAGTTCAAGAAGGTGTTCGCGTTTTACTCCACAGCCAAGAATGAGGTTCACTAAGTTGCCGGAGGGTACAATAGTCGGTTGGCAGCCGGTCATCGCAACGGTGGAATTGTCCAATATGATAACGGTCATTGGAGTATCCGCCGCCGCCGCGTCAATAAGAGGCGTTATCCCTGAATGGATAAACGTAGAATCGCCGATAACGGCAAGAGAGTGCTTGAGCCCAGCGTCCGACGCGCCCTTAGCCATGCCGACGCAGGCGCCCATGCAGATAACGCTCTCGATAGCCGAATAAGGCGGGGTAGCGCCGAGCGAATAACAGCCTATGTCGGAGTTAATTCCTATGTCGGGCTTTTGCGGGCGCGGGTCTAATGCGTTCACAGCTTTGTTGATAGTCTCGTAACTGTCGGCGTGCGGGCAGCCCTGACAAAGCTGGGGCGGCCTTTGGGGCAGGTTGGCGGGAATTTTTAAAGAACTTTTTCGGGGGGGAAGTCCCAGGGCGGTCCTTACATTATCAGGGTCAAGCTCTCCGCACCGGATAAGAGTCTTTACATTGGTAAAAGTACCGCCGGTAACGCCGAAAATTTTTCTTGCGATTAAATTATACCCTTCCTCTATTATAATTATTTCGTCTACGTTTTCACATAAAGTTTTAATTTTTTTTGAAGGCAGGGGATACGCGCCTATATGAAGGTGAAGATGGGGCTTTTTTCCCTGTTTTTTCCGCATGGCGTTAAAATCATCAAGGTTTTCCTCGTAATAATTACAGCCAAGACCCGCCGTGATTATACCGAGATCGCTTTTTTTTCCCGTAAGTTTATTTACTTTATGGTTAAACGACCATTCCTCAAAAAAAGACTGCTTGTCAAGAAGTCCGGCGAAATTTTTGCGCGCAAAGGCGGGAAGGAGAAGCCAACCGGCTTTTTCGTTGGTTTTGGAAAAATTGTTTTGCTGTTTTTTCTTATCAATAATAACTCCCGCGCGGGCGTGGGCCAGGCGGGTAACAAGGCGAAGAAGCACCGGCACGTTAAAACGCTCCGATACGTCAAACGCCTCGCGGACCATGTCGTATGCTTCCTGCTGGCTGCGCGGTTCTAGGCAGGGAACCATGGCGAAATCGGCGTAAAAACGGGAATCCTGTTCATTTTGGGAACTGTGCATGCCGGGATCATCCGCAACCGCGACGACAAGGCCGCCCTTAATTTTTAAAAGGGCGGCGTTGATAAACGGGTCGGACGCGATGTTAAGCCCAACGTGCTTCATGGTGACAATGGCGCGTTTTCCCGCGAAGGAAACGCCTAAAGCAGCTTCCAGCGCGGTTTTTTCGTTGGCGCACCACGCGGCTTTTGGACCTGCCGGGTTTTTTTCGTATTCGTCTATCAAATATTGAAGTATCTCCGTAGAAGGCGTTCCCGGATACCCGTAAGCCGCGCTAATGCCTGCGTGAATCGCGCCAAGAGCGACGGCTTCGTCACCCAAAAGCGCTAGTTTCTCGTTACCCAATTATCTTTCTCCCAAGTCGTCGCGTACTTTTACGTTTACCGTTTCTTCGTAACAGGCGAAACAATGTTCAACAGACACTCTTTCGGGCTCTTTTGTAAGTACGCTTATGAGGGGCACAATGATAAAGCCCGCAAGCATTGTAAACGCGCCGGCGTTAATCGGCGACTGTAAAATAGCCGGGAATTTGGGCCTGAAAAAGATGTTAAGCGTCATAAGAGCGACGCTGAAAATAAAGTTGCACCAAACGGCCGGTTTTGTAACGCGTTTCCAGTACAGTCCGAAAAGGAAGGGGGCAAGGAAGGAACCGGCAAGCGCGCCCCATGAAATTCCCATAAGCTGGGCGATAAACGAAATTCCGCCTTTATACTGGATAATGGCTATAAAGGAAGCTATTACGATAAATACGACAATTAACGAGCGGATTATAAAAAGCTGGCTTTTTTCGTTCATTTTCTTAATAACATGGCCTTTAAGGAAGTCCAGCGTAAGGGTTGAGGAGGACGCCATAACAAGGGATGAAAGCGTTGATATGGAAGCCGCGAAAACCAGAACAATAACTATGCCGATTAACAAATCGGAAAAATTAGAAAGCATTGCCGGTACTATGGCGTCATAGATTACGGCTCCGCTCGCGTTTTTTACTCCGGCGTTTTCATATAATCTGCCGAAACTGCCCAGGAAATAACAGCCGCCGGCCACGACAAGGCCGAAGAACGTCGATACAATCGCGCCCTTGCTTATCATTTTTTCCGATTTAATTGAATAAAATTTGGAAACCATCTGCGGCAGTCCCCATGTTCCCAGGGACGTTAAAATTATTACGCCTAACAAACTTAAAGGATCGGGACCGAAGAATGACGTGAAAATGCCGGGTACGGCGGCATTGTTTACATTTTTACCGGGAACTTCCGCAAGTTTCGCCAAAGCGTTAATCAGGCCGCCGTTAGTTCCAAGAACCGCCGCGATAATTGCGACAATTCCGACCAGCATGATTATGCCCTGAATAAAATCGTTTGCGGCGGTGGCAAAGTAACCTCCGACTACGACATATACGGCGGTAAGGACGGCCATGCCGATAATGCAGTAGATAAAGTCAACATGAAACGCCATCTCGAACAGGCGGGAAAGGCCGTTGTACAAAGAAGCGGTGTAGGGGATAAGGAAGATGAAAAGTATTATAGACGCCCCTATTTTTAACGCCGATGAATTGTAGCGCGAGCCGAAAAATTCAGGCATAGTCGCGCTCTTCAAATGATTGGTCATGACGCGGGTGCGCCGCCCGAGTATTACCCAGGGCATAAGCGAGCCGATAAACGCGTTGCCCAAGCCTACCCATGTGGCGGCGGTGCCGAATCTCCAGCCGAATTGTCCGGCGTAACCGACAAAGATTACCGCCGAAAAATACGATGTTCCGTAAGCGAAAGCGGTAAGCCAGGGGCCTACGGCGCGTCCGCCAAGGACAAAGTCATTGACGCTAGACGCTCTTTTGCGGAAATAAAATCCTACAAAGATCGTTACAACGAAAAACAACAGAAGCAGAATAATTTTGATGGCCATAATTCACTCCTTATTTTTTTATTCTGACCGCTTTAAAGTGGTCAGTAGTTTTTCTTATAAATTTAATTGTTAACTCTTTCTACATATTCGTTGGTTTCGGTATTCACTAATATTCTTTCATCCTGTTTGATAAAGAGCGGAACCCGCACCGTTAAACCTGTTTCGGTAATTATAGGTTTTGTCGCTCCTGAAACAGTGTCGCCTTTTACATAATTTTCGCTTTGCGCCACGGTAAAAATAACCTTGTAAGGAATCTTGATGTCTATTACCTTGCCTTCCCAAATTGTAAGATCGTAAACGTCGCCGTCTTTAAGGTAGAACTTTTTGTCGGGAGCGTCGGAAATCGGAACTTCGTACTGGTCAAAAGTGGTGTTGTCCATAAAGTGATAATTGTCCTGATCTGAATACTGGTACTGGCAGGCGTGAAGATCAACCTGAGCGTCTTCAACTTCCTGCTGTGTGGGGATGGTTAGGCTCAATACGGAGCCGTCCTTGATGCTTTTCATTTTAATTCTTGCTACGGAAGTGCCTTTTCCCGGATTGTGGAGTTCTCTTTCCACCACGAGATACGGCTGGCCTTTCTGCAGCAAACAAGTGCCTTTTACAACATCTACGGCTTTTATCATGTTAATCCTCTGAAGATAAGTTTAGTATTAGAAAAAGAATACCAAATAAATATTGATATGGGAAGAGGTAAAAATAAAAACCCCTTTATTGGGATACCGCTTTAAAACACACGCTTTTCCAGAGCCACATTACCGGCCCTTGGGCTATTCTTAGCCTTAGAGCCTGCTCAATGGCTTCAAAATCGTGTTTTTCAAGCGTTTTTGACATAAATGAGCCCCAGCGGGACTGTTCTGTGTTAAACCACGCGGACAGGTCTTTTTCCGTGATAAGGCGCTCTTCGCTCTGGTCAAGTTTTTGAATGTTGACGGTAAAGCCCTGTTTTTCAAAGGCGGAAGATAAAATATCCTCGTCCCAAAAGCCCGTAACTTCGCTGCCGCAGAAAAACGCTTTTTCCGCCTGTTCAAGTTTGGCGGCTAATCCGCCCGCGGAGCATTCGTCCGCGAGGATGCGGGAAATGCGCTCGCCGTAACGGGGCGGGGAAAAAAACAGGACAATATTGCCGTTTTTTGCCAATAGCGGCTTTGCGTTGACAGCGGCTTGGGACGGCTCCGTATTAAAACGCATGTATTTTATTAATATATGGTCAAACACTGAACAGGAAAACCATTCTTCGCATTGTTCTGCGGACGGCAGTAAATCTTCCGTTACGGCAATAAGCGGCTTTTCGGCTTCGTCCAGCGTTTGCGCGTAACGCAAGAGCGCGTCTTTGGCGGCGGATGTGTTTACAAGGGCGGCTGTCAGTCCCTCGGGACAGCGGCGCAGACTCTCCCACAGCAACAAGCCGTCGTTCGCGTTAGGAATAAGGACGCGCCCTTGCCGGGCTGGGGACGCTGTTGTAAAAATTGTATCCCTGTTGCGAAGGAGCAGGGCGCTTCTTCCGGATTCAAGGCGCTTGTACCAGCCTTCGCGCCCCTTTGCCGCCTGCGACCATGAAAGCAGTTCTCCCGCCTGTTCCTGATTGTCGCCGAAAACGATAGCCGCTTGCAGTTCGCGTTTTTGTAAAACATCCTCTCGAATTTTTCCCTCGTAGCCTATTGACGAAGGAATGTAAAAAGTTCTGCCCTTAAGCGCTCCCGGCAAATACTGCTGGGCCGCCCAATGGTCGCGGTAGGCGTGCGGATAGACATACCCCTCCCCGTGGCCGAAACTTTCGGCGTCGCGGCTCGCGTCGCGCAGGTGGTTGGGAACTTCCGCGTCTTCGCGTTCCACTTCTTTGAGAGCGTCAAAGTACGCCATTGTCGTATTGGATTTGGGGCAGGTCGCGAGGTACAGGCACGCGTGGGACAAGGGAAAGTTTCCTTCGGGAAAACCTATGCGCTCAAACGCCTGCGCACAGGAGATGACCACGGAAAGCGCCGTAGGGTCGGCAAGGCCCACGTCTTCGCTGGCGAGTATTATCATGCGCCTGAAAATAAATTTTGGGTCTTCTCCGGCGCGTACCATCTTTGCAAGCCAGTACAATGCCGCGTCCGGGTCGCTGCCTCTGATACTTTTTATAAACGCGCTGATAGTGTCAAAATGATAATCGCCGTCGCGGTCGTAGAGCAGGGCGCGGCGCTGTATGCTTTCCTCCGCGGCGGAGAGGGAAATGTGAATTTGCGTACCCATTGGCGGAGGCCATTTAAGAGTATTAACCACGGAGGACACGGAGTTACACGGAGTTTTAGTATGAAAATCTTCTTTTCCTCCGTGATACTCCGTGTCCTCCGTGGTTAAAAATTCTTCATTCCAATTACTAGTCTCGACGGCCAGCTCAAGCGCGTTAAGCAATGTGCGCGCGTCTCCGCCGGCGACTTCAACAAGGTGTTCAAGAGCGCCTTCCTCAAAACTGATCTTCCATTTTCCGTAACCGCGTTCCGTGTCCGCGATTGCGCGGCGGACTGCTTCCATCATATCCCGCGAGTCAAGCGCTTTTAGCTGGAAAATACGGCTGCGGCTTACAAGGGCGCGGTTTACCTCGAAGAAGGGGTTTTCTGTCGTGGCGCCGACAAGTATTACGGTGCCGTTTTCCACCCACGGCAAAAGAGCGTCCTGCTGAGCTTTGTTCCAGCGGTGGACTTCGTCCACAAAAAGAATCGTTCTTTTTCCGTAAAGCCTGAAACGCTCGTCGGCGCGGTCAATTACCTCGCGTATGTCTTTAACGCCCGAAAGAACCGCGTTAAGGTTTTCAAAAGCGGCGCGTGTCGTGTTAGCGATTACCGCGGCAAGGCTTGTTTTTCCGGTTCCGGGAGGGCCGTAGAGGATAATTGAGGAAAGACGGTCGGCCTGAATCGCGCGGCGTAAAAGTCTTCCGGGCCCTACAATGTGATCCTGCCCTATAATGTCTTCCAGTACCCGCGGGCGCATTCTGTCCGCGAGCGGGCTTTGCGATGATTTGTCGTTTTTTGCGGAAAACAGGTCATCCATTAATCTTTAGGCTCATCTTCGCCTTCGGCATTCCAATATTTTTGCTCTTTATCTCGGACGCGGTATGACCAAACGCCGTTTGTTTGCGTGGAAGCAAACAATGTCATTTTGCTGTCTATTTCGGACGGCGTTTGAAAAAGATAATTAAGAGGATACTTTCCCAATGAAGATTGATAACGTTCATAATCAAGTAAAGTGGAAGATGACGGATTTCTGCCCGGTTCGGCAAAGCCTGCCCCGCTTTTTACTCCGACCGTGTCCAATTCCAATTCCATATAGCCGTATGAATAACCGTAAGAGGATGAATAATAAAGAGAGTCCTGTCTTCCGGCAAGAAGCAGTTTTTTGCAGTCCGGCTGATCATTTTCCCGCCAGATTGCAAGCGCGCCTGTAGACATCCTGCCCATAGAAACATCGGGTATTTTATTGATAGAAGCATTAACAGTGTATACATCTCCGTTACGCGAAATCAATAAAATTGTGTCTGCGCCGTCTTTAAGGTTGATTATCCCGTTAAAATGGACATTTATATCGTTTCCTTTCTCGTTATATATAATTGTTTTTGCCCCGGCCCCGGCGTTTATGTTGTCTATTTTATATACTCCGCTGATTTTTTCTTTGTCCGTTTTCTTCGCCGTAAAGGGCAAAAAGTATGACGTTCCGTTAAAGGCGGCGCCGGTTATTATTCCCGTGTCATCCTGATTATTCATAATATTTAACGCGTCCGCGCCGTTTTTGATAAAAAGAATATTATAATTATAATTAGAAGTTGACAACGCGGCCCAAACAAACAAAACGTCGCCGGCGGCAAAAATATTTTGTATTTTTGCGTAATCATTAAGAATTCCGCCCATTGGCAGCCATATTGAATTATCCTTATCCAGACGCTTTACGGTCGTTCTTCCGTCGTTATTTTGATCTGTAGTGCATAACGCGTATAAATTATCGCCGGTAGACGCGATTTGTAAAATATTTCCTCCTGGACTTGTTTCTCTTTTCCAATAATCTTCACCTGCGCTTTTGTTGTATCTGTATGATAAAAGAGCGTTGCCGGAAGCAATATACATGCGTCCGTCAAAAACGGCAAAATTTGTCGGCACTCCGCTTATTCGCGGTTCTATAGGCTTAATTTCCTGTGAAATCGCGTAAAAAACAGGATCATTGCACGTGCAAAGAATAAAAATTATAAAGATATAAAAAAAATAAATTATCTTATGTGTTTTCATAAATCTCACCGTTAATTAAAAATGATAACGTACGGACGCCATTAAATCTATCATGTTTCCGTATACGTTTTTAGAACGATCGTTTGTAAACTGGGGAATCCAATACCAGTTTGTGTGTATTCCGAATGACCATTCGGCGTTATACCTGAAATAAGCCGCCCCTCCTCCTTTTAAATAAAAACTGTAATTTTTGAAATTTAAATACTGGTGCCATGCCATACCCAGAGTTATATTTAAGGGAAATTCAAGCCTCCAAAAATAAAATTGATATCCTGTTCTTGCTCCAAGAAATATTCCGTAGTACATGTTATTTCCTATTGTAGGAATAAAAGAGCCGCTGAGTTCCCCCCCTAAAAAAATATTGTTGGTAAAATAATAATTATATGACAAAGAACCGGCTCCGCCCAACGGAGGATTAAAATTATTTTTCAAGGCGTTTCCGTCATTAAGGAAAACAACGGGGAATACCGTTAAAAGGGAAATAATAAACGTTTGATCCCCGTGGGAATAGGAATCCGGATTGTAATAATCCCAATCGCCGCCGTCAGGCGGGTTTTCTGACGGGGGATTTTCCTGCGCGTAAAGCAGGGTAAAACTAAAAAGCAGAATTAAAAAAAAGGCTGCCGCCTTGCGCATACTGTTTTTTCTCCTCTTTTGTGATAATCGGCTGTTTTTCGCGGATTATCGTCAAATTAACAACAAATAAAACCGGCTATGGGTTACTTGCCCTTTTATTGCGGTTTTTTGTTTTCCAGAGCCAAATACTCAAGAAGCACCGGAAATTTTGTAAGCAGTTCTCCGTAACGTTCAAGTTCCTCAAAATGAAGTTGCATGGCGTAATGATTTTCCGCCCTTTTGCCGAAACCGGCAGTAACCATCTCGCGTTGTTTTTTAAGGTAATCCTCGTATAAAAGGCGTACTTCCCTGTAAAGGATAAAGTCCGGGAACTTTGCCGATTGAACGGTTATTGAAAAATTTTGAATTTCCGGGTATAAAACCGCAATTTCCTTCTCCAATTCAGTGTCATTTTTACCGGACATGATATTTTCCAGCCGGGTACTGTCTGTTCCTGATGATGAAATAGTACGTAAAATGAAATTTTCCACGTTTTTAGCTTTTTCCCGTAAAAACGCGTCCAAAGCCGCCTGATCCTTTATATTATAGGCGGATACAATATGGACAAGCGAGTCGGGATTAATGCTGAATAAAACCTCAGCCTTAAATTCCCATGAAAAATTAACTGAAGTAAGCCCCGCAAAAGAGGCATAATTGTCCCCGGAGGGCAGGGTGCTGTTAAAATTTATGTTAAATTTTACAGGATCAAGATGGAAAATGGTTATTTCGACATTTGTGGGTATCAATTTATACCATAACCAGCGGAATTCGCCCGATTTTACCGGTTTTGGGTCCACCCCGTGCGTTTTTGAGGATATTATTCCATAATAGCCCGGAGGAACTTTAAATTGAGCCCAGCCAAACATGAACACAACGCCGCCGATAACCAATAACAGAAAAAGGGTAAAGAAAAACTTTTTCATACTGTACTATAATATATAAATAACAGCTTTTTGGCAATATTAAGGAATGGGGAAATAAATAAATAATGATAAAAGAAAGCAGGAAAACCGCCGGCTGGATACTATTATTCAGTTTTTTGGTTTCATTATTCACTTTAATTATTTATATGTTAGAAACCGGCTTTGAAGATAAAGAACTATTACTTCTTCTTGCCATTATGCGGTATTCCTCGTTTACGGTATTTGTCAGTTCCATGTTTTTTTTTATTACCGGAATAATAAGTCTTGTAAAAAAAGTTTCGGTGCAATTAATTATACAGGTTTTCCTGTCTTTTTTAGGCGTTTTTTACGGTGCGGGAATAATTGTAGTCGACGCTTTTATTTCAACAATATCCAACGGGTAGACGAACACTAAAAACTGAAGTTTTTAGTGTTATTTAACCTGTTTTTCCAGACTGATGTAATTCCAAACATCGGAAGTTTCCTGCCCGACGCGCCAAAAGCCGATTGAGGCGACGCCCATTTTTTTGTACATTTCCATGCGGGTGCAAAGAGAATAAGCGTCTTCAAAATAAACCACAATTGACACGGTTTTGCTGTATTCAAAGACGGGGATTCCGTTTTCGCGCCGGATTTCCTTAATTTTATGTTCATCGATTATTTTTTCCGTAGTTGTATAAATAAGAGCGCGGGAAGGAGTATAATCGCCCCAGGCGCGTCCGTAGAAGGGAAGCCCCATGATTAGTTTTTCCTTGCCGACTGCGCCCAAACAATATTCGGCCACCTTTTTACACCAATTCATAGACGCGACGGAACCCGGCTTGCTGCCCGACCAATGTTCGTCATAAGCCATTATTAAAATGCGGTCAACATAAGGTTTTATCTTTTCATAATCGTATTGGTCGTCGCTTATTTTTTTATTTCTTGCCGGAAGGGCTATTGTTAGCATTTTATTGGAAGGCAGTCCTTTGCGCAGGTCTTTTAGAAAGGAAACAAAGGTATCGCCGTCCAGTTTAGGAATGTTCTCAAAATCAATCTGCAGCCCGTCGTAGTCTTTTGTCGCTTCTAAAAGGTCGGCTATTAATTCCTTGCGGTGGACGCTTCCGGGAAGCAGGACAAAGTGCGTTAATGAGCGGCTGTTGCAGACTACGACAAGATGAACCCTGCCGGGAAACTTAATTTTACTCCGTCTAGGAATATCCGTAAGTTTGCCGTAAGAGTCAACTTCCGCGGCAAAGTACCCAATGTCGGAAAGCGGGAGCGTATTTGTAAGAGCGTCCTCCCTGCCTGTAACCACATATCCCCAAATTTCCCCAAACGCCGAACTGCGCAGCGGCTCTCCCTTTACCGGCAAAGCGATAGGCAGCTCCTCAATTTCTTCAGGAGTATTCTCGACTACTTCCACCTTAGGCGGGGTTTTGCAAGACACGAGGGAGAAAAGTATAAATACGGTTAATGCTTTTAAAAAATGTTTCACCTTTTTAATTATCGTTAGATTTTAGAGGAAAACTAAGAGAAAAGATACGGAATTTTTATCTCACAAAGGCACAAAGGACACAAAGATCACAAAGTCGTTGTTCGAAAATATTATATTATAAATTTCATGATTTTCGTTAAAAGATAAATTATTATAGTAAAACGAAAATTTTACGTACAAAAGCTTTGTGTCCTTTGTGATCGCGTACCGAAGGTACGATGTGTCTTTGTGTGATGTCTTCGCGATTAAAATTTTGATTTTTCTGCCCAGAGGCCAAGGGCGGGATTGGGGACGTAGAAGACGCGTTCTCCCGAGACTGTGTTCCAGCCGGGGGAGAGGGTTTTTATGTCGTACCGGGACATTTGCTCTTTTAAGCCGCCCCATTGGAAGCCTACCGATTCTATTTCTTTGCGGGAGAGTCTTTCTCCCGGGCAGTAGCGGACGGTGAAACGTCCTTCGCTGGAGCCGTGGATAAGGTGGGCGGCGGCGCTTAAATTGCACGCCAGTTCAGTATCTGTTTTTGTCTTTTCTATGATTTCTTTGCCGGGACGGTAGCCGTGCTTTCTGATAAGGGCGTCCACCCCCATGTCTTCGCCGAAACGTTCTAGGGCGGGGGCGAGGATTAATAGTTCCCCTCCGTCGGCAATAGCCATGCGCGTCCTGTAGATTGCCTTGTTTCCAAGCCATGTCGTGCGGTATTCCTCAGGCTCAAGGTATACGACGGCTTTGTTAACCGGTTCATTCATTAGGTTAACATTAATTTCCCGCGATAGGGCGGCGGCTTTTTCAAAACACTCACGCCCAAAGCCGATAAAAAGCCCGCGAACCGCCAGAGAGCCGTCTTGGCGCGCTCCGATTACGGTTAGCACCCAAAGAATGGGCGGTAAAAAGGAAGAAAAGCGTTTTAAGCCTTCGTCGAAAAGGGCGCGAACCGGCGTGTCGGCCCTGCCCATGATTTTTTCCATGCCGTAGGCGGCACCCGCGAAGTGGCTCTTGTCAATCGCTTCCTTTCCGCCCGTCCCCACAAAGATATTTTTCCCGTGATTGGCCATGCCCGCGACTTCATGCGGGACAACCTGCCCTATGGAGAGGGCAAGCGAAAAATTGCCGCCGTCAGGTCCTTCTTTTTTAAGTAATTTGTTTACCTGAACGGGCCAGTCGTACTTAACTTTTCCCTCCGTAACTTTTTCAACAAAGTCTTCCTGAAGGCGGCCAAGCTCCGTAACGCCGTTACGCCAGTCGTGGACAAGAAATTTCTCTTTGGGAGTAGTTCCGAACATTCGGGAAATTTCGGTATTAGTCATCGGCGTATGGGTCCCGAGGGCGGGAAGAACCGCTCCCAGCTTGTCGTCAAGGCGCTTTGCGGCTATTTCCGTAAAAAAGCCGGCGCGCGAATGAAAGCGGGTAATGTCAGGCGGCAGAATGATGACCTTTCCCGAACAGTTTATGTCGGCCTGCGCCTTGGACAGCGCCGTTAAAAAGAGTTCTTCCAGTTCCTGATTGCCTATGTCTTTGTCCGCGCCGCCGAGAGCGGCATATGTTTTTTCCAAGACTTTCTCCTGTCCTTATTAAACAGAATAGGTAGAAGCGCTTGTCGAGCCGCCGTGTCCCGTCCAGTTTGTATGGAAAAATTCTCCCCGCGGTTTGTCCAGCCGTTCGTAGGTGTGCGCGCCGAAATAATCCCTCTGCGCCTGAAGCAGGTTTGCCGGAAGGCGCTCGCTGCGGTAACCGTCAAAGTAGGAGAGCGCACTTGAAAGGGCGGGGGCGGGAATCCCGTTAAGAACCGCCGCGGAAACAACGCGCCGCCATGACGCTCCGGCTTCTTCTATTGTTTTAGAAAAGAAGGGGTCAAGCAAAAGGTTTTCAAGATTCGGGTTCTTGTCAAACGCCTCTTTAATTTTTCCGAGGAAAACGGAGCGGATAATACAGCCGCCCCTCCACATAAGCGCGATGCCGCCGTAGTTAAGGTTCCATTTGTATTCTTTCGCCGCTTCCCTCATTAAAAGGTAACCTTGAGCGTAAGAAACAATTTTTGACGCGTACAGCGCCTTTTCCAAATCCTTGATAAACGCAGCCTTATCCGCGGGAGAAGAAATTTTTGGGGCGGAAAAAACTTTCGCCGCTTTTACGCGCTCGTCCTTCGCGGCGGAAAGACAGCGGCCAAAGACGGCCTCGCCGATTAAGGTAAGGGGTACGCCGAACTCAAGCGCGGCGATTCCCGTCCATTTGCCGGTTCCCTTCTGCCCAGCGGTATCCAGAATTTTGTCCGCCAGGGGTTTGCCGTCGCCGTCTTTGAAACGCAGAATATCCCTTGTTATTTCGATAAGGTAGCTTCCCAAAGCCCCTTTGTTCCATTCGTCAAACACATTGCCCATTTCCTCGTAAGTTAAGCCGAGGACGTTCTTCATTAAATCGTAGGTTTCGCAGATTAACTGCATGTCGCCGTATTCAATTCCGTTATGAACCATTTTTACAAAATGTCCCGCGCCGTTTTCGCCTACCCAATCGCAGCAGGGCGTGTTCCCCTCGACCTTGGCGCTGATTGCCTGAAAGATATTTTTAACCTGAGGCCACGCCTCGGGAGAGCCGCCCGGCATGATGCTTGGCCCGGTAAGCGCGCCTTCCTCGCCGCCCGAAACGCCAGTCCCTATATACAACAGTCCCTTTGACTCGACATATTCGGTACGGCGCATTGTGTCCTGATAATTTGAATTGCCGCCGTCGATTATAATGTCGCCTTTTTCAAAAACTTCCAAAAGCTGCTCGATGGTAATGTCCACCGCCTGCCCGGCCTTTACCATGATCATGGCTTTACGCGGCCTGCTTAAAGCGGCGGCCATTTCCGTAAGCGTCTTACAGCCCGTTATTTTTTTGCCTTTTCCGCGCCCGTCAAGAAAATCATCCACTTTGGACGTAGTCCTGTTGTAAACCGCTATATGAAATCCTTTGCTTTCAAGGTTCAGCACAAGGTTTTCGCCCATAACCGCAAGCCCTATAAGGCCTATATCAGCCGATCCCGAAGGAAGCGAATTTCCCATAATTTTCTCCTTGTGTTATAATATCATAATGAAAGGATAAAGCAAATATGCGTTTTGAATTGGATAAAATTCTTATAGACGAGATTCTCTTTCACATGGAAGATCAGGACGGCGAATATCTTTTGGATACTCAGGAAGCAAAAATAATAAATATAGACATGTATGACATGGATAATGAGCCGGAAAACATTTACGAAGATGAAAACCGTTACATAAGCCTTCCCGAGTGGGATTCCAACGACGGCTTCCGTCTTATGGAAAAATTTACTTCTCAATTAAAAAATCCCGTTCTCCGTCATGAATTATCCTTCGCCCTTAATACAAAAAGGGGAGTGTTCCGCTCTTTCAAGAACGTCCTTGAACACTATCCGGAAGCGGAAAAGATGTGGTATAGCTTCAAAGAACGCAAAATGAAGGAAGAAGTTATCGCCTGGTACAACAGTTTAAGGGAGGAGTGGGGATTAGAACCCATAGGCGGCGACATTTCAGAAATATCCGAGGACATTTCCGCCATTGTTCTGGAAGATTTTATTTTCAGGAAAGGCGAAGGAAAAGACGCGCCCGAAGTATCCGCCCTGCACAAATTTTGCGTTGAGGAATCAGCAGAAAATGTAAAAGCCTGTGTTACAGACTCAAAAGCGCCGTCTGATTCACAGGGCGATATTTTTCTTGCCGCGGAAACCGCAAGCGGAGAATTTTGCGGTTATATATGCGCTGTTAATAACGGTGAATATTTGCAAATAACGCGGCTTGAGGTAAAACCCGAGTACCGCGGCATGGGTATAGGGAAGACTCTTCTGACGAAGTTGCTGGAAAAAGCGGAAGGGAAGGGTGTTATTTTTGATTTGCCTGCGGGGTTTGAGTATTTTTCACGGACTTTGCATATTGAGAATTTCAGGCCTGTTATGCAGAGGTTTGTTACCACTCGCGGGGGATAAAGTCGTCGGGCATGTCTATTTTCATGGTGTCGCCGGATTGTTCGATGACGTACAGACCTGCTTCTCGTACGGCTTTCTTTACATCATCTTCGTATATTGCGCCTGCAATCGCTCCTAATATTTTTCGTTGGCCTTTATTGAGTAAATTCATTTTTTCTCGGAATAATTCAAGCCGTTTTATATGATGTTCAATATCCTGTATTACAGGTCTTGATTTTACTTCTATCACTATTGAAATATTACCGTTTTCCAATAATAAATCAATTTCCGCTTTAACTTTTCCTTGTTCATCATATAGTTTTGCTCCCTTGGTCGCCACTAAATCAAAGTGATAACCCAGTTCATTGAACCGTCTAACTATACCGGGGGCGACCAAATGTTCAGCCAACTGCCCAAAACGGCGATGCAAGTCTCCCATCTGTTTGCCGTTTCGCTTTACTAGCCGTTCTGTTTTTTTATGTTCTTCAGCGATTTCTTTTAACAGCCGGTCAGTTTCTTTTCCACTTTCGGCAACTTCCTGTAAAGTTGCCCATACTGTTTCAAAAGTCGGCCTTTTCCCGTTGTGGGAAATTATTCGAGAAAGTCTCTTCTTTTTACTTTTTGCTGTAGCCATAAATCACTCTCCTAAGCATAAGATATTATATCATTAAATGATATACCTATATATATGATCGAACTTGCGGTTTTGCATTACTTTAGAACAAAATATTTTTGAAATTTTTTAATAAATCTTTCAAATCTTTCTTTGTGAGAATTTTTTGAAGAATTTTACCACGAACTGCCAAAAAATTTATCGAAAATTTTCAAAATTTTTCCCGCGAAAGTAATGCTTTTTTCATCTGCGATCATATATAAGGGTATGGAAAATATTATTACAAGGTCGTCTTTGTACGACCCGCTGGACAACTTTTTCTTCTACAAGGTTATGGGAGAGAAAGGAGATGAGGTCCAACTCCTGACCTTCATCAACGCGGTTCTGGGAAAAACGGGGGATGAGCAATTCACTTCTATCGAAATTCTGGAAGATAAAAAACTTACTCCGGATGTTATCGGTAAAAAGACAGGCATCCTGGACGTAAGGGCGGTTCTGCACGGCAATAAAAGGGTAAATGCCGAAGTCCAACTGCGGGACCAGCAAAACATGGACAGGCGAAGCCTTTTTTACCTGAGCAGGGAATACACAAGATGGTTAAAAGAGGGAGAAGATTATATAGAACTGCCGGATATAATCGGTATTAATATAGTAAACTTCAATTTCCCCTAAACCAAGCATTACCACAGCAGTTTTCACTTGCGCGAGGACACCGAAAGGGACATAATTCTGACAAGCGCGCTTGAGATACACTATATTAACATGGTAAAATACAGGAGACAGAGGAACAAGAACTTGAAAGATCCCCTGTGCCGGTGGCTGGTTTGGTTTAACAAGAACAGCCCGCCCGAACTTATTGAGGAGGCAGTGAAGATGGACAGCGCGATACAAACAGCGGCCGAACGGATGTTGACTTTAACAGCAGATGAAGAAGTTATAACCGCCTATAACAGAAGATTTATGGACTCATGTGATCGTACCAGCGAGATTAACTATGCTCGTAATAAAGGCAGAGAGGAAAGCCGGCAATATTTTCTTGAATTGTTAAATCAAGGTTTGACAATCGAGGAAATCAAAGAACGTCTTAATTCCCCTAACTTTTAACTTTCCCTCCCCGCCGACTATTCACCCGTGAGCCTGGAGTATATTATGAATATTCAAGAATTTCAAAATGAAATTAAAAATTGTAAAGAATGTTCAAAATATAGTGATCTAAATAAAATAACATTTAAGAAACCGAAAAATTTTTTTATAAAACCTGAAATAAATACAATAATTCTGGGGCATTCGCCTAAAGTAAGAACCTCAGAAGAAGCGGAATATGTATTAAAAATGGATAAGGAAAATCAGCCTTTATATAAATATATAAATAAGAAAATATTAGAACCTTTAAATATTAATGTTGATAATATTTATTGTACAAATTTATTAAAATGTATGACTAACGAAATGCCGGAAGATATTAAAGACAAGAAAAATTTTATTTCTTTATCAATTCATAATTGTAAAGAATTATTTGAAAAAGAAGTTGCTTTGATTAATCCAAAAGTAATAATTAGTTTAAGTAAAACAGTACTTACTTTTATTTGTAAATATTATTATTTTATGAATTTATCAATAAGTGAATCTTTTGGAAGATTATTTGAAATAACTATAGACGGCAAAATATATAAATATATACCTGTAGTTCATATACAAAAGAATAAAAAAGGGAAAGAAAAATATTACGCTGAACAGATTAACAGGTTAAAAGATCATCAGAATATTTTCAATGAATAATTAAAATCCGCGCAGGGAAATAAAGCGTATTCGCGAGTTAGATAATGAGAATTTTACCACGAAACGTAACCGTCACTGGACAAGTACCCGTGGCCGCAGGATGAAAGCGAAGTGAGGGAACTGACGGCGGCAAATTCTTCCATTAATAATACTTAATTTGCGTTTCCGAAGGAAAATTTTCAAAAATTTTCAAAAAAATCTCCGCGAAAGTAATGCTTTTTTCATCTGCGATCATATATATAGTTGAACCTTCTTTTGAAGGTTCGGGATAAAACTATATGGAGATAACTATGGAAGCTAGCAATCAAAAGCCCATTCGGTACGAGTGGGGACCTTTCCCTCTCAGGGAAGGGGAGAGTGTCATGGACATCCGTTACGACCAGATATTCAAAGCCGTATTTACCAAAGAAACTTCATTGTCAAAAGGCGCCTTATCAAGATTGATTTCAGCGCTTATCGAACGTACTGTTGAGGTGGAAGTTGTAATCGCCAACGAGCCGGCCATTGACAATACGAGGCAGCGGTATGTCCGCTTTGACGTAGTCTGCAGGACAAAAGAAGGCGAACTTGTTAACGTTGAAATGTCGTTCAACCCAATAGCCGGCGAACAGGTCAGGCTTGAGTACCATGTGGCAAGGTTATTTGTCGGACAGGACATACATGGGGAAGGAAAAACTTATTATGATTTGAAAGAAACATATCAAATAGCGATTTTGGCAAAGTATCAATTCTTCCCTGACGAAGAACTTATACACGACTTTATATATTATGATCCAAAAACGTGCGTCTCGCTTGGCGGAAAGACCAGAATAATTACTGTTGAAATTATAAAGACGAAACCTGTAGTTGAAAAGCCTGTTGAAGAGATGACGATATCAGAACTATGGGCTGTATTTTTTCAATATTTGACAGACGAGGAGAAAAGAAGTAAGATAATAGAGATAATCAATCGAGAGGAGGGCATAGCGATGGCGGTAGAAATTTTATCAAACATCACGAAGGATGAAGTGGAATACGCCCGCCTGTCTAACTTGATAAAAAGCGAACTTGACTGGCGAACCGGAATATTTGAAGCCGAAAACAAGGGTCGTAATGAAGGACTTATAGAAGGTCAAAACAAAGCCACTCTTGACATTGCCCGGAATCTTAAGGGAATGGGGTTATCTATTTCTCAAATAGCGGAAGTGACTGGGTTATCTGCGGAGACTATCGCCCAGTTGTGATATTTACCGCTAACTTTTTAATTTCCCTCTTTACTGACTTATTCTCCGTGAGCGTGCCGCAAAAAATTCCGCTGCCGTTACACGAAAAAAAAGCGGGCAAACGCAAATGCATCTGCCCGCTTGTGATTAAATGTTACGCGCTACTTTTGCAGTTCTGTCGGCGTTGTTGTCATGTTGCCCTTAAGGATTGCGCCTTCATAATACGCGTTGGTCATGTAGCCAATTACAATTGATTGATTAAGATTTACGTCATTTCTTAACAATGGCGTTCCTCCTGTGCCATGAGTATTAACATCTACCCACCTGGCGCCTGTGGTTTGGGCGCCTGTCACTGTTGGCAAGCCGTTACAGATAATTTCTGTCGCTACAGGCGTGTTAATTGCCGGAACCGTCATTACTTCCCATTTACCTGTAAACATGTCTTCCTCATCTGTTCCGTTATAGTTAACGTTAGCGGTAAATTCTTTACGCCATGCGACGCGGATTGAGTTTCTGGTTTCGGAGAATGAACCGTGGAAGTAGGTAATATACGGTACATAACGGTTAGTTCCATTAACATTATCCTGCCTGACATTGATCATTAATTTTGTCCCAGCGGAAAGATATGTGTCTACCTGAACCGGAACAAGATTATTTGTGTTGACTGAAGTACCGTCATTGGATACGGGTATTAAAAGATAATACAGTCCGCCATCGGTAACATTGTAATAAGCAAGGTGAACATTGTTTCCCGCGTCAACGGCTAAATCCACATGAGCTCCTTTACTGGCGGAATCCGGAATTGTAACTGTAGTCCATGAAGGAGTGGCAACAATGTTATTAGCGCCGCCACCATTGGGATGAGTAGTTCCACTTGGAATAGCATTACCATATGCGAATGTAAGAGAACTGCCGTTATAATAGGCAATTACAGGCCGGCCGTTTGACAAGGCTCCTACCGCGGAATATTTGCTGGCTGTAGTGGTAACAGACGCTTGCGCAAAACCTGTCCAGTTGGCGTTATTTCCGGCAGTAGCGGTAGTAGCTGTTGAACTGCCTCTTGATCCATAACGGAAATAAAGATTGCCGTCATCATTATCAAAGTAACTAGCGATAACCCTGCGCGCGTCTGTGGCGGCAGTACCGGTACCACTATTTTTAGCCCAAATTCTGGGAATTTCAAACCGTCCGGGGTTACTTGTTCCGGATAACTCAAACGCATATACCGCAGGATCTGCCGGAGTTCCCGGAGCAAGTGCGCCTGATGTATATAAACGGAATGGCGATCCTCCCTGTGTCTGATTACTTGATAGTACATAGAATTCACCGTTTGTACCAATAGCGCTGGTAATGCTGATATAACGGTTTTGAGTCGTAGCAAGCTGCCTGCCGAAAGCTCTGGGGTTAGTAGAACCGGCCGGCATCAGAACAGAAGTTGTATCATCCCATGCTCTGCCGTTACCGTTATTAATTAACATACGCAAACTGCTTTGCATCGGTGTCTGAGCATTAGCCGCATCGTATGTTCCATAAAAACCATGAGCTATATATCTGACTCCGGTAGCCGGATCCATACGGAAGAACGGGCTGGTAATATCCGCTGTACTCTTGTTCAGCATATATCCAGCAGTCCATACATACATATACCGTGCGTTATCAAGGATGTTGTTGTTTACATTGTTGGGTTCCTTGTTATACGCTGCGGTCTTGGTCTTGCTCGCGCTGTTATTAAAAGACGTTATACCATTTACCCTGACTTCCAGAGCGCCTGATACGCCGGCGGCGGGGATATTGCCTGTTATGGAAGTTCCGTTATTTGTAACAGTGCCTATCGTCGTATTGTTTAAGTATGCCACATTAGTAGTGGCGGTACCAAAGTTAAATCCCTCAATCGTAATCTCATCGCCTTCACGCACCGGGTAGCCGCCTAAGGCTGAACGGTTAAAGGCAGAAGGAGCCGATTTGTTAGCGCCGCTTAATGGTGTTGTTATTTTAGATATGTATGGAACAATGTTTACATTCTTTATTGAAGTTGCCGACGAAGTTTCATCATAAACCCTGAATGTAATATCAACGTTACTTTGGGCAGCGTTGTTGATCTTTGAACTGTCCCACATAAATTGCCATACGACGGTTTGTCCGTACGCAAGAGAGAATTGCGGAACTTTATCATTATCATAAACAAGCTTGAATTCCCTTTCTCCGGTTGTAGTGTTTGTCGGTTTAAGCAATTTAGTGGTAGAATCTCTATTAGCTATTTCTAATTCACCGCTAGTGTAACCTGGGATTAAAACTGTAATTCTGTTTATACGGTGGTTATCATTAACTTTGCCGTTAAAGATTACCTTTCCGCTTATGTTCGCGGTCCCCCCATTGCCGGTTATGCTCGTTGCTCCGTTAGTGCCGGTGTCTGCATTATCCGAACCCGCGCCCGTATTAATAACTGATGAATGCGCTTGATACTGAACATAACCGTTCTTTGTTGTACCTGTTGTACCTGTTGTAACAACATAATCGGTGTAAACAGCGTCGGCTATTTTTGTCAACTTATTGTCTTCATATTTTTGAGCGGTTCCTGTTGCGTCGGCTAAATGTCTTCTGCCGAAATTAGCGACTTCTATTTGGGGCGAAATGTTATCCGTATTATTTACAGCCGCGTAAAGCAATACTGCCTGAGAAAGCTGATCAAACTCGGGGTCTACCGGCGAGCCGTTTGAAGTGTCTGAAACGGTTGTATCGTACACCTTTAAGATAAACATCCCCTGTGATATATCTGGAACATTGTCAAAACTGGTAAACGCATGTTGCGCAGTACCTGTTACCGTCCCTAAAGATAATGTTTGTGTACTTACATTAGTGAACTGATAAACTTTAGCAACTTTTAGAGGATCTCCTTCACCTGGACAAGAGGCTATAAATACAGTGCCTTGATAACCATTCGGAGAGCCGTATTCGGTAAAGTCGGTAATTGACGCGTTTGTGGCAATCTGATAAACATGGCCTCTTTTCATTTGCGTAACATCTATTGGTGTGGGATCGCGTGTAACATAGGTAACTCTGGCCGTTTTATTACCATTTCCTTTTTCCTGGGTAACGCTGATTCCGAATCTCTTATTGCGAATTCTGAATTCGCTTTCAGGCGTTGCTATAGAACCGGTACTTTCGGAAGTATTATTCACTTGATAAGCCGAAGCTCTGTATTCGCCGGGGTAAGCAACAGCATCATCAAAGTTAATGTCCGTACCAATGTTGATATTGGTAATAAGCGGCTTGTTGTTTTCTACATAGATGTCTTTCTGGTAATGCGTTGCGTTACCTGCCGTATCCATTACAAGATAATGGATTATATACGGACCGTCCGGGAATTGTTGATTTGTCCCCGCAAAATTGGAAATCATCATTCTTGCTTGCCATATTTTATCAGTCAAGCCTGCCCATCTTTCTCCGTATGTTCCGTCTTTATCAGTATCTTCCTTAGGGTCATTTTCCGCAGCGTCAATGACCATACCGGCTGGCGATGTCCATAGTTTTGTAGTTTCATTATAAATAAGCTTTGGCGCTGAAAAACCTGACGGCTTATTCGGTACCGTAGTTTTAGGATCAAAACCATCTACTGAAGCGTCCATAACATTAGGATACTCGACAAAATCCGCGCTGCCGGCGGCGGCGGTTGAGCCATCCGGCTTTCGCATTTTTTGGTTTCCTACTACCTTTCTGCCTGTCCATGATGTAGTATTGGTATAGGTAATTTTCGCTTCCTCAAAGTACACCAAAACCCTTTCCAGCCCCTGGAGCGCGCCTGAACCATCTCCCCAGTCCTTTGCCGTTCCCTGAACATAGAAGAATTTATTTGCGGCTACATTATCAGAAGCCATAACTGAAGTTTCTATTTCGGCGCTTGGGTAGAAGTTGTCAATGCCTATTTTAAAATTGCGCGTCGTGGTAAATTTAGATTCAGTATTGTCTTCCACCGTAATTTCTATATTGAAAATATCTGTTTTACCGTAGCCTATTCCGCCGACTTTACCTAAAGTTGTTGAATCAATGGTAATTTCAAGTTCAGATACATACCTATTGTTGCTGCCGGTTGCTGTAGGTGAGGTAACAGACCATACAGGGTCGTTGGATGCGACTTGAACCGAATTATTAGTGATAAGCGTTACCTGGGGGTTACTGCCGGCCTTTGCCAAAAGTTTATAGATGCCTTGAACCGCGCTGATTTTCATGGTCATGACAAATATACCGGAAGTGCTCATATTATCATCGTATACCCGTTTGTTTTCAATTGTAGTTCCCTTATTTTTGTAGATATTTATATCTTCGATTAAAGGAACTTTTGAACTAAACTTAACTATCTGTGAGTAAACAGGTCCTGCCGCCCTGGGATTTCCGGCGGATGATGTGGCATCAATGGCGACAACGTCAATTTTAACGTCTACCGTATCGACGTCGGGAGCGGGGTTAAGCCCTCCATCGCCGTTTACAGTGGATGACCAGTTTACCACGGCGCCTTCGCCCGCTATGTTTGTAAGTTTAAACCAGCCTTTGAGCGGTTCAGGCACATCAACTCCGGACGGCTTGGCAACAAAGCTTGGATTTTGTTCATAGAATAATAAGGTTTTAGGAACAGTAGTCGGTATATACCAATAATCGGCGTCGGCAGGGTTATTACCGCCGTCTCCGTCTTTATGAATTCTCATTAAAACGGAATGCATCCATGTATTGTCTTCCGCCGTACCGGACATTCTTACGGTTCCGCCTACAATGTCGTTTTCCTTAGGATAAATAAAAGTAACCTGCGGATCGTCCAGGTCAGGATCTACGCTTAGTTTATAATGGACTATTTGCCTGTTTCCTGCCTGATCAACCACTTTAACATATAAGGGAAGATAGAATCTTTCGCCTACCGTTTCAAACCAGTCAACCGGGGTGTATGGACCACCACCAAGATCGCTTAATGCCTGTACCTGTGCCGGATAATTTATTTTATAGTTTTTGGGGAATGCCTGAGTATAAGTCCACGCGTAAACAGAGCCGCTCCAATTTTCCGCCATATTTGCGGTACCTAGTCCGGTATCTTTCCAGAAGTCGGAACCGTCCAGAGCTTTTGCCTTGTCGTCCTCGTAGAACGCTTTTAAATCAGTGTCGGACATTTTATCATCGTTATGTTTGCCTAAATGGTAATAGACTTTATCAATGCCGTAGGCGTCCGTGCTTTTTCCTCCCGTCGTTACAGTCGCGGTTACCCATTTTGGCCTTGTATTGGCGGAAGGATATAAAATAGTGTACTTGCCGCCTGTAATGTCGCCCGATTTAAATTTATTGGTTAAAACCACAGGCTGGTCAAAATTTACTTCCGGCGGCGTTAAATCCAAATCAAAATACTTGCTTTCAACAGGACCGGCGACGCCTACATCGTCTGTAGCCGTCAATTTTAGATAATATCTTCCTTCCCTGTTTCCCCATAAAGCAGCCTGTTCTTTAGTAATAGTAAGTGTATATTCATAGGGATTCGAACCAGTCTTTCTAACCGCATAGTAGGTTCCTCTGGGGAAAGTACCATCATAATCATCAGAAATTTTCGCTTCTACAAAGGAATCGGCTGTTTTCATGCCTTTGCCGCTTAAAACCACAAAATTTACCTCAAAATCGCCCGCCCTGTTGTAGAACATCTTCATTTCAGGAACCTGGACAATGGCCTGATCGCCTATTGATTTATAGTATACGGGTATGTACTTTCTCTCAGCCGTCTTGGGATCAAGCGGAGTACCGTTCGGCCCGCGCTTGTTATCAGTACGGTTAGGATAGTAATTATCTTTTCCAAAACCGTCTCTTACCCATATCCTGAACCTGTATACTTTGTTCGGGGTAAGTGATACAAATTCATCTCCGTATTTGCCGTTTTCGAGTCTTTCCGGCTTGCGCCAATGATCAGGGCTTGTTACGGGTTTTGACTCATCTTCTATAAGGTCCGCCATAGGCCAGGAAAATCTTACAACTTCCGAGCCGCCTTGATAATTTTGCGGCAGTTCCACCGTTCTCCATTGTCCCCATTTATTGTCCGTCGGTATGCCGTCGTCATCAACAGGAAAACCGTATAAATTATTATCCTCGGGCCAAAACATTATTTTTGGGAACCCGTCGGCTATTTTGAACGCGTCCGTGGCAATTCCCATTAAATCCAGACCCTGATAAACTATATCGGTTGTAACCAGATTGTCCAGTTTTTCTTTGATATCAAAATCATTTTCAGAAACTTCAGGTATGTTCAATTTTATTTGCGGAAATAAATTTTTAACCGTGTAGATGATGTCGGTAGTGGTAGTTTTGTTTCCGTCCACGTCCACGGCCGTAACCCATGCGCTGATTTTCCCGTCTACCATGTCGGTGGTGTCAAGATTGACGTACCATTGATTTTTCTTTTCGTCGTAAGAAGCCGGTACTCTTTTCTTTACCGTCTTGCCCTCTGATATGCTTGAATATTCAACTTCTATGTAGACGTGGTCTATGCCGAATTCCTGTTCAACTTCCAGCCATATTTTGTTGTCGATTCCATGAAGAAAATCGCCCGGTTTGCGCTCCGCGTCATCCGGAGTTTTAATAACCGGTTTTTCGGTGTTTACCTTCGTGCCTAACCCAACCGGGTTTTCGCAGGTTGTAAAAACAAAAACAAGCGCCAAAGACAGCAAAATGCCCCTGATAAATGACTTCATAACGACCTCCTAAACATAATACGGGAAAAAACAACGTTTTTTCCGTTTTTTAAAAAATATCCGCTTTTTTGGGCAAATATAATAAATTTTAGAACTCTAAGATAATTTTATAATATTTTTAAATAAATGTCTATATATTAGAAAAAAATCTTTATATATTTTGATAATTTGAGAGGAGAATTTGAGGGAATTTTGCCTGTTTTTTGGGAAAATTTGAGGAAAATTCGGTTTTTTCTAAAAAAAACGGGCTTACGCCGAAGCATAAGCCCGTTTTACAAGCAATGTTACGCGCTACTGCTTTTGCAGTATTGTCGGCGTTTGTGTCATGTCGTCCTTAAGGACAGCGCCTTCGTAGTAGGAACTGGTAAAATAACCTACCAGAATGGATTTGCTTATGTTTGCAGGCCAAGTGCCGGTTGTTGGCGTAGTCCATGACGCGCTTGTAGGTACGCCGTTGCAGACAAAATCCAATACCGGTACTGTTTCCGCCGGAACTGTCATTACTTCCCAAGAGCCGGTGAACATGTCATTTCCATCACAGCCGTCTTGCAATGTAGCGTTTTTCTGCCAGGCTATCCTTATGCTGTTTTTGCTTTTTGTAAATGAACCGTGATAGTAGGAAATATAAGGCACATACCAGGAACCGTCTCTTCTTACATTTAACATAATGTTTGTTCCGGCTGTAAGGAATGTATCTACCTTTACTTTGTTAATAGCGCCGGTCGGCCTTGTGGTTGTTGAATTTGGGGTATTCGGAGAAATCTTGGCATACCACAGTCCTCCTTTACTCACGTCATAATAGGCAAGGTGAACATTATCTTCCGGGTCAACAATCAAGTCAACGTCCGTGCCTTTACCTATGTCAATTTCTCTGCGGTTGCTTAACCACCTGGAGCTGTCTGTCGCAACCCTTGACGTATTGGTTAAATCCGTAGTCAGAGGATAAGTAACATTGTTGCCGGCATCATAAGAGAAGTACAATCTATCAGCCGCGCTGTCAAACCACGCGATAACGGGTACGCCGTTGCTGAGTAGACCGCATGCCGTGTACATACTGCCGCTATTCGTTACCAATGCTGCGGAAGCGGCCATTGCGGCCTCTCCGCCGTCAGTCGGTGTTGCGCCGGGAGTAAGATTTGACGTGCCTCCCTGAGCGTTAGCCTGACTTGTATTGTATTGATAAGTACTTCCGACATTACCGTATATAACCCTGACTTCACCTTTGACTTCATCATAAAAGCTCATTAAAACTCTGTCGGCAAGATTGTCAGTTCTGGCGGAGGAGCCGTTAGTCGGTTGAACGGCAATACGCGGGATTTTAAAACGGTCGCTGATTGAATTATACATACTGATAATCCTGATAGCTCCGAACGCGTTGGCTCTGGCGGGGTCCAGAGCGGCTCCTGAGGGATTACTCCTTGCCAGTTGGAATCCGCGGTTATTGTTATATGCGGAACTTAGATCGGTGCCTGCCGCGTAGAAAGAACCGTTGCCGCTGAAAGCGACAGTGGTATTTATCATTCTGTTTGAATACGCTGCTCCAATATCAATACCGGCGCCGTTATTCTTCTGTACTTTTAAAGCTCCCGAACTTTGGGTAGTTCCATAGTAACCATAACTTAAATAACGGTTGCCGCCGCTGTCCATCCTCATAAAAGGCGTGTTCATATTGGCAACAGGATCGGTGGATATACCCCCTGTCTTCCATACATAAAGATAACGGCTGTTGTCAAGATTATTGTTGTTTACGCCGTTCTTTTCCTGATTGTAAAGAGGACTCTTGTTCTTGGAACCGCTGTTATTAAAAGAAGGAATACTGTTTACCGTAACTACAAGTCCTCCCGATACGGCGGTACTGGGAACAGTGCCTTTTATTGTTGTTGTGGTTCTGTCTGATGAAGAAATGGTAAAATCTACACTGCCTATTCTAACATTATTGGCCGCGGTATTGGTTGTGAAATTTCCCAAATTAAATCCCTTTATCGTAATTGTTTCTGTTTCACGCACAGGATAGCCGCCTAAGGCCGAACGGCTGAAAGCGGAAGGAGTAGAGGCGTACGCGCTGCTTAGAGCTGTAACTATATCCGATATATACGGAACAATGTTTACCCTTATCTGGGAAGTGCTGCTTCTAACCGTACCGCCTGATTTCGGCGACATGGCGTCTCTAACCTCAAAGGTAATGGTTACGTTATTTTCGGCAGAAGAAGAGTGATATGAACTGTCCCACATAAATTCCCAGTTAAGCGTATGGCCGTAATCAAGCGTTAAATAATCTGTGGTGTCCAATTTGAATTCCCACTGATCCTTTTGCGGGGCGCTCGGAGTAACAGCCTCCAGCCTGCCGGAAGAATTTGCCCTTGCGATTGTAAATTGGGCGCCGCCGTTGTAACCGGGAATAGTAACCAAAATTTCACCTAAACGCTGGTTATCCACCGCTTTACCCAGGAATTTTACCTTGCCGCTGACATACGCCGTACCAGTATCGTTTATAGTCGTATTATTAGGCATATACGCGTATTGCACATAACCGCCTTTTTCGGTACTGCTGTTCATTCCTATATTTCTTATGTATTCCGCGTTGGTATCCGCTAAATTTCTTGTAAATTTAGCTTTGTCGTTTGCCGGAGTATTCATGGGCGGATCCTCGTTTGGATCATACGTATATTCCTTACCGAACGGAAGAACGCTTATAGCCGGAGCCTTGTCATCCTTATTGTCAATATCCATCTTTAAAAGTATCGTGTCTACAAGATTGTCTAAATCAGGATCATTGGATCCTGTATTTGTAAGTGCCGCTAATGTAGAATCGCGTACTCTTATTATAAAGAATCTTTGACTATGTTTATCGGTTTTAATATCACCTGTCGCGAAACCTGAAGGAGGCGTATCACTTGATATATATTTTTCAGAATCAGGTATTCCGGAGCCGAAATTTTCAAAGGGGAAAGTTTTAAGAAGCTCGCCTTGCGACATTGGACCGCTGTATGAATTAGAAAGAGCGTATGGCGTAACCGTACCGGCGCCGCTTGAAGCAAGAGGACCGCCTGTAGCTACAAATGTTGTACCCTCAATATTATTCGGAGCGCCGTACTTGGTAAAGTCTGTATATGCCGCGCCTGATCCTTGTGAAACAATGGTATAAACATTGCCTTTTTTCATATTCGGAGCGGTTATATTTGCCTGTGGAACAGCATAGTCGATTAATACCTGTTTAGCTCCGTTTCCTTTTTCAACGCCCAGCCTTACGTCAAACCTGCTTCCTCGTACCCTAAATGTAGATTCGGGGCGTGTCGAACTTGTTGCCGGACTCATTTGTCCGTATTGTTGGGAACCGGAAGGCGCGGATATTACCGAGTCTGTAGTCCACAGGTATTCGTTTATGGGACTAGCAGTTACATTGTTGTCGCCGTTTATATCCGTTCCAAGGTTAATAGACGTGATACGCGGCTTGTTGTTTTCAAGATAAATGTCTTTGTAGTAATGGGTTGCGTTACCTGCCTGATCCATAACAAGGTAGTGAACTATATAAGGACCGTCTTTCCAGCCCGAGAAATTTACCCTGGCTCCGAAATCCCTGTCCGCAGGCGCGCCGCCCCAGGTCTCTCCCTGAGTACCGTCGCCGTCGCCGTCCGCCGTTCCGCCGCCTTCCTGATAGTCAATAACCATGGCTACATCGGACTTCCATACTTTGGTAACCGGATCCTGCGTTATTTTTGGGAATCTATTATAGTTAGCAAGAGTTGGTAATGGTGATAGTGTTGAAGGGCCGTTGTGATCCATTACATTCGGATATGTGACAAAGTCGCCGGATGCAGCGACAGCGCCATTCGGTTTCATATAGTTTGTATTTCCGGTTACCTTTCTGCCGGTGCGCGCGGCATAGTTATCGTAGTTTATTTGCGCAGATTCAAAGTATACCAAAACCCTTTCTATCCCCTGGATATTACCGGAAGTGTCACTGAAGTCTTTCGCTTTTCCTTCTACATAAAAATATTTGCCCGTAACGGTATTTTCAGAGGCAACTTGCGAGGTTTGTATTTCCGCTGTCGGATAGAAATTGTCTATTCCCAAATTAAAGGTATTTGTTGTTCTAAGATTTAACGAGGTATTGTCTACCGCTTCTATCTCCAATTTAAGCTCTCCGGATGCTCCGATTGGAATAGGCGTAATAACGCCGCCGGTTATTGAATCAATTGTAACCGTTATACTGCGTTTTACTTTGTCTCCTGATTGAATTGATTGTCCAACAGTCCATGACGCCGCGGATTGCGGTTGAGTATCTGTAACAAGTCTTACCGGGGTTGTAGACCCGTTTATCCGCACCTCAAGAGATTTGATATTAGTAACAGCCTCAACATCAAAGGAAAAAGTAAACGTACCGGATACTTTCATTGACTCGGTATAAGTCCTGTCACTCATTAAGGTTTTTGATATAACCGGAGTGGAAATTGAAGGTACGTCTTTGCTGAATTTAAGAGCCCATGTTTCTATAGGGCCTACTTTCCATGTCGTTTTATGCGTAGGATCGCTTTCTGCGCAGTCAAGGGCGATAGCTTCGATAGTTACGTCTACCGTAGTACCGTAAGGACTGGAAGCCGGCGGTTCAAGAGCCTTATCTCCGTTTATATTAACCCACCAGTTTACCATGCTGCTGTCGCCGATTTTGGTGGTTTCAAACCATCCGGCAGTGTCAGCCGGTTTTGGGTATGAAGGATGCTCATCATAAAATTTTAACGCGCCGGGAGGCAAATAATAAATTCCGTCTTTATTTACAGGAGGAACAAGAACAGGATAACTGTTGTCATTTCTTTTTACCCTTACAAGGACTGTGTGCATCCAGTAATTGTCTTCGGCGGAACCCGCTAAGCGTACATTGCCGCCTACCGTGGCGCCTTTTTCAGGCTGGGTTATGGTAACAACGGGGTCGTCCAAATCCGGGTCTACGCATAGTTTATAATGAACAATCTTAAAATTGTCCGCGCTGTCTATAACTTTTACATAGAAAGGCAGGTAGAACCGCACGCTATCCGGGCGGCTGAATTCGGGAGCCGGAAGGGTTTCTGAGTATTGGTTTCTGGGATAGCCGTTTAATTCGCTTAATTCCTGAATTAATAAGGGATTAGAAGCTTTATATGTCTTAAGATAAGGAGATTGAGGTATTTTATAAATCCATGAGTAAAGCGAGCCTGACCAACCCGGCTCTTTAGTCGGCTTGTCAAGCAAAGTATCTGTCCATGAGGCTGCCGCGTAAATCGCCTCGCGCTCAGCGGTTGTTTTATTATCGTCGTTAAGTTTGCCTATATGGAACAAGACTTGTTTTATTTGGGTTGAATCATCAACTGACGATCCGCCTATCTGTATCGTTCCTGTTACCCAGGGCGGTCTGAAGTTTAAATTCGGATTGGGATAAAAAATTTCATAAGCTCCGCCTGTTAATTTGCCGCTTCCGCCGGCTAAGGGACTTGCTATCAAACTTACAGGCCGGTCAAATACTACAGAAGGCGGCGTGTCATCGTATGTGAAATACTGGTATGCAAAAGGGCCTTCCTTGGTATCTGTCCATGCTCTTAATTTTACATACATAGTTCCGTTTGTTTTATCCAGCCAGTTTTTTGCTTCCTCCGCTGTAATGGTCAGTTTGTATTTATAAGTAATATTTTTTCCTTCGGATGCGGGAGTGTAAGGTCCGCCTATCAGATGTTCATTGCTGATATCATTTGAGTCGACTATGGAAGCCGTAACGCCCATAACATCGCTTGTACTGCTGACAGAAAAATTAAGCTCAAAATCTTTAACGGCATTATAGAATTGCGGATAATCATTAACCTGAATTATAGGCAAATCCGTAGCCTGATATTTTATCTCTATGTATTTTTTGCCTATCTCGTCCGGATTCATGGACTGTCCGCCGGGTCCCCGTTTGTTGTCCGTTCTGTTGGGGTAGTAATTTTCATTTCCGAAAAGGTCTTTTGTCATTATTCTTACCCGGTAAGTCCCGGTGGTAAGGCTGTTGGATTCTTCTTCTTTAGGCAGGCGGTAATTTCCGGAACCTTTAGGATCTTCCACCAGATACTTCATTGGCCATGTAAACTTTGTCGCGGTTAAGCCGTTTCTCGCGTTTGGCACCACAAGAGAATACCAGCTTCCGTATAAGCCGCCGGGAACAGGTATTCCGTCCTTGTCTAAATCCACATAAGCGTCTTCCGGCCAAATCATGATCTTGGGATAGCCTTCCGCAATGCCGTAATTATCCGTGGCCAATCCCATAAGTTCAAAGCCAATATAAAGCGGATCGTCTTTTTTAAGGTTGTCAAGGAAGACGTCATTGTCCCAGTTATCGCCGTCTACAAGAGGCATATTCAATTTTATCTGCGGAGGCGTATTTTTAACGAAGTAGACGATATCGGTGGTAGTGGTGGTGTTTCCGTTTACGTCAATGGCGGTAACCCAGGCTTTAATTGTGCCGTCTTCCATATTGGAAGTGTCAAGATCGACGTACCATTTCCATTGTCCTTTTTCTTCGTCGTAAACGGCGTAAACGGCGTCTATGATTTTCTTTTCTGTCGCGCCGGTGGTTTTATTTGTGTATTCAACTTCCATGAAGACCTTGTCAATGCCGAATTCCTGCTCAACGTCAAGCCAGATTCGGTTACCGTCCCCTTGAATAAAGGACCCCGGCTGGTTTTCATCGCCGGCGTTCCTGATAACTGGCTTTTCCGTGTTTACTTTAGCGCCCAGCCCAACCGGGTTTTCGCAGGTTGTAAAGGTAAAAACAAGCGCCAAAGACAGCAAAATGACCTTAACTAATGATTTCATAACGACCTCCATTAAAAAACCACATAAAATACATGAAAAAACGGCATTTTTTGCCATTTTTACCTAAATATTCCAACTTTTTTGTAAAAATTAACGATTTGAACCAATCGAAAAATACGCCAATAATATTTTGTATATCTACCATATAATTATACCTTGTTTTCATACAAAAATCAAGAAAATTTTTATTTAAAATAAACAAATTGCCACCTTATTAATATAATTATAAGCGAACTTCCCCGGCAAAAAAAATGATAGAATGCTTAAAATAAATGTAGGTTTTTCTTATACAACCCGCAAAAAATCGCAAAATATATGAAAAAATCTTAGAATTTTCTAAAATACGCTATATTTAGCGTGTTATATAAATGTATACACTATATATGGTGTATTTTTATTATTTTTTTATAATTATTATTTGACTTTTTATAGAAAGAAAATGTATAATTATATAAATAGTACTCTAATTTTTTGGTACGTTTTTTATCGCTTAAACTTTTATAGACTTCTGTATGGAGGTTGTTTATGAAAACAATTCTAAGAGTCGTTTTATTATCTTTATTGGCCGTCTTGGTTTTTACCACCTGTGATTCTTCACCGGGCATGGGGGATTCTATTGACTGGGAAGCGCCGGTTTTAACAATAGACCCGGTTCCTAATCCGCTTTATGTCCGGCAGGGAATGGCGCTTACCGGAACAGCTACTGACAATGTCGCTGTTACACGCATTGAATTTATTGACGTCTCTACAGGCAAAGAGCTTCTTCCCGTTAAAAGGGACGGGGACAACTGGAGAATTGAACTGGCATTCTCAGAAGAACAAAACGGGCGAAAAATAGTCGCGCAGGTTATCGCGTACGACAGACGCGGAAACTCGGATCTGCAGTCCAGCGCCTTTGTAACAATGATAATAGACATCCGTGAACCTATAGTCGAATACATGGACATTAAACGCACGGACTCAAGAATGGCGAGTATTCTTCCGTACTCTGAATTAAAAGCTCTGGAAAGAACGCCTACGGACAGAAAAACCGACTTGTTCAAATATCAAAACGGCTGGTTTTATATAAACGGCATAGTGAACGACGAAGATACCAAAGTTCAGGTTATATCGCTGGAATTCTACGATTCCACGGCGATCAACACCGTTCTGCTTTCACTTGACATAGACGATGGTTATACGCCATATTTCCCGCGCTGGACCATAAAAGAAGAAGACATAATAAACGCGGGCGTGAGGGTATTCGGCGAAGATTACAAGACAAATTATTACGAAAAAAATGCGCGTTATTATTACCGCGTTGTAATTAAAGCGATAGACATGAGCGGAAATGAAAACCAAATTATCGAAGAAGACGAAGGATTCATCTGTTTATGGGCGGAATCGGACAAACCTAAGGGCCTTATTGATCCCGGCGTCGGAAAAGAAGTGTCAAAAGGCACGCCTTTCCCTATAGATTTATACGACGACGACGCGGTCCTTTGGGCGTACGCGGGTCTTCTTACTTATGACCAATGGATAGGAAAAAGCCCAATTGCCTCTTCGGCTTATATTGAATTCGGGACGCCTACGCCTGATTCTTTCCACCCTGACCTTGAAGACGACTTTTATAAAGATGAAGATAATAAAAATTTAAAACTTACATGGTTAAAAGAAAGGCTTACAGGATCGAAAGGTGATTCCGTTGAGCGGGGAGCGCTGGGACCTGATAATATTGTTTATAACTGGTATTACGACAAACACTCCGCGGACATAACCGACGCCGATAAAATAGCGGACCTGATTAAAGGCAGCAGTGTGGATGAAAAGCTTGTTTATGTTACAACCCCGAATAATGAAGCCGACTGCGGCAATTATATTCTGTTTACCATAGTTGCGGATAAAAAACTTACTCCCCATGACGGAAACGGTCCGGAATGGACAAACAAAAATATTTGGGTGGGAAAAGCCGAGTTCGTTAGAGTAAAAGACGAAAACGCCCCCTTGATTGTATTTGATACGGATAAAAAACTTGTAGGCGGCGTTCCTTCAAAACTTTGGTGCCCGGAAGAAAATACCTTTCCTGACCCGCTTATTTCGGGAGAATATTTTGATATAGTCGGTTATACTCTGCGTGAAAACGGCGGCGGAGGAAACAATCTTGTTGAAAAATTCCGTATGGCGTGGATTCCCTATAATATGCCGGGCGGGGCGGACAAATATATTTCCGAGGTACAAAAAGCTCTTAGCGCGGACAATAACTTGGACAGTGACAAGAATTATCCCGCCACCATAGACAAAAATTCGGATTTAAGAGACATACAGCATTGGGAATTTGTACCCGGCGGAGGAACCGGATTTGGAACATTTACTGACGACGGAAACGTAGATGATCAGGGAAATGTAAACGCTGACCCGAAGAAAAACACATACAGGAGACAGAGGTTTTCTAAACGGTTCTCCGTAATGGGCGGCGCCGATAATATTAAATCCGCCTATAAAAATTTTCATTACGATTACAAAAAAGCGGACGGAACACCCGGCAAAGACGGAATAACCGAGCTTGAAAACGACACGAAACTCTTTATCTTTTACGCGATAGACAATATGGGGCATGAAGTTTTCAGACAACTGCGCCTTTTGGGCTTACAGGATAAACCCGTTTTGCATATTTACGATATTTCCAACAGTATAACCGAAATGCCGAGAACTGATACAACACCCTCTGTGGCGACAAATATCCCTAATCCCACCGCTTCTGTTGGCGGAATTCCTAATACTAATCCAAGCACAGGAGAACCTATTCCCGCGTATTATACCGCGCTTAATACTTATAATAAATATACAGAAGTAAAATCCAAATTAAACGCCGTTATTTCCGGCTTATCCGCAGCGCAAAAAGAAAAATTAGAAGCTGAATCATTCAAAATATACCCGCGCGGAACCATTGTTAAATTCACGGTAGAAGCGCCGCAAGTAGGAAAAATCCCTATTCAAAACATAACCATGAAGGATATAACCTTTGCCACGAATGATTCCCCGCCGGTATTTATAGGAAGCGAATATGATTCTACCGCAAAAACTTTTAGTTTCTGCGAATATTATCCCGACGTAACACAAAGAACGTTCCTTTTTGAGGCTACGGATTTGTTAGGCAATGTTAAAGGCATACAGCGTACAATAGCTGTTTCCAACGCGGCGCAGTTGGAAAGCATAACAACTACCTCGCAGAACGGCACTTACGGCCACGGTAAAACAATTACGCTTTCCGCCAATTTTACAAGCCAGATATATCTTTCGAGAGACAGCGCGGGAAATCCGATTACGGATAATACTCAAAAACCAAAGTTAAACGTGCGTTACCAGTTAGACGGCTCCGCCAACTGGATATATACGTCTATTACATGCAGTAACAGTCCCACAAAAAGTTCTCCTTCAATAAACCTTAATTTTGATTTTATAGTTCCCGAAAATGCGAAAGGCAATCTTGAAACGGTTTTTTCAAGATCATTTATTGGCGGCACGCCCCTGCCTGCCGTTGGGGAAGATATTCCGATAACCTTGCCGGGCGACTCAAAAATAAAGGATTTAACGCGTGAAGGAGACGCGTTTATTCCGGGATACAGTTCCGGCTCCGTATCTATGCCTAACTGGGAAAACGCTGATAAAACCTTGCAGAAGCTGAAGACAATAACGCTGGACGGAGTGCATCCAATACTTGGAACTCTGACTTGGGGGGGGAAAGACGCCTATACCGGAGCGGCTAACAATTACTACTTTAAAAGCGGAGAAACAATTCAAGTAACCATTCAGGCTACGAATAAGGCGATAAGGGCTTCCGGCTCTTCTCCTGTCTTAAAATACAGAATTAAGGATTCATCCGGCGCGGATCATCCGGACAGTACAGGCCATTATATAAACAGTTACTTTAAGTATATGAAACCGGGAACAGGCAACACGCTTATATACAGCCTTACCGTAGACGCGGCAAGCTGTCCTTTTGACGGAGAAATGACCGATGTAAGACTTGATACCAGTAACGGCAAAATAGAAGACAGCGCGGAAAATGTTATTTATACTCTGAATGCTTCAAGCAATCCTGTTGACGGTATATCAACAGTAAACCTGATACCGTCCGGCACAAGAATTTTCATTAAAAGAACACCACCTGCCGCTCCGGCTGCGAAATTCGGCGGCGTGGCGTTTGCGGACGCTGCGGTAAATTACAATACGTCAAAAAATTTGGAAATAACGCCCTCAACAGCAAGAGGTCCGGGTAGTGTAGAATGGGAAGACGCGAGTGAATATATAGATCCCGCTACCAACGCGTGGAAACTTTATGGAGGGGCTGTTCCTATAGGAACTAACGGCACTTATAATCTTCAAGCGCGCTATAAAGACAGGGCGGGAAATGAGGGCGCCGTCGCGTCAAAAACCATAATAATGAATAACAAATTCCCGAATCTTGTTTCCGTTAACGCGGTGCAGGCAAACGGCACTTACAGAGCCAACAGTAACTTAACTTTCCAATTAAATTTCGCGGATAAAGTAACGGTAACTGACTCGGCTAATGTAAAAATAACGATAGAAAACAGACTGCCTTCCGCCAGTAACGGCACAGATAATAAAATAGACCTTCCAGCGCAGACCGCGACAAACTCTTCAACTATTTCATTTAACTGGACAGGCATTAGCGGTAAGGAAATGCGGGAAGGCGTTTATATTTCAGCCGTAACATTAACAGGGCTTACGGACGCGTACGGCAATACCGGTGATACGGCGACAGGCTCATATACCGCTAATGACGGCACTTTCTCAAGTGACACAAGTGGCACAATAAAAACAAGCAAAAATTTAGCGAAAGGTATAATTGTAGACGCGATAAACCCGACCGTTAACGGCAGAAATCCCGCTATTACCCCTGCTCCTACCACCAATTCACTTGTTAAAGAAATTCAAATTACTTTTTCTGAACCTGTAATGCTTGGAAAAGGAATTATTACAATTAGGCCGAAAGGCAGTTACGCGATTCCGCCCGTTTTGGATGATACAGGATATTATCTTGGATATACGTCCACCGGATTTTCCACCGGAACTGAATCGGAAACAGGAGCTCCCGCGAAGTTTACTTCCGCCGGTACAAACAGAACTTATATATCCAGTTTCTACGATATTTACAACGCGATACCGAGCGCGCCCGGCGGCGGCAGTGTAACTCAGGCTACGTTACGAGGCTATCTAGCGGCCGGCACAAGCATGTCCGCGCTTAACGAAAAAGACAGGTCGGGATTGAATACAGGCCCGTATATAAAAATGACCCAGGGGTTAATTCCGGGATACGGACATACAGGGAATTATTCCAATACACCTTCTACAGCAAGCGGAGTAAACGCTCCAAGTCCAAGCAGCGGGCTTTTGGTACCGGATACCGCTACCAAATGGGTGCTGGATTACCAATACGGTATCGCGCAGAATATTGCCGCCGTAAACAATATACGCACAGCCCTTACCCACGCAAAGTGGCGCTGGCAGGAAATTGACGTTGTTAACGCAAAACCCAGCGGAGCGACAGTTACAATTCCCCTGAACGAACCCTTGCTTAAAGGTCTGGAATGGGAAGTGTATTATCCGGCGGGAACCTTTACCGATCTGGCTGGAAATGACGCGCCGGCTTCCGGCGTTACAAACGCGAATCCCACGTCATGGTCAAATTCCGATTACTCTTTTACAAGCCCCGGCGTACAGGCGCCTGTAATACGCGTTAACCGCAGAAGTTCAGACTCAAGAGCGAATACATGGAAAACAAAAACAACCTATGACACGATAACGGATAATACGACAAGCATAGCAGGTAATACGACATGGGCCGATAAAGATACGGTTATAAACGATACTATAGGGTGGAGCGCCGACAATTTTAGATATGTACATTACCGCGTGGAAAGCGAAAGTCCGGGCGCGGATGTATCGGCAAGAACATTAAAAGGAACAAGTAGCGGCGGAGGAGCGATTACAGGGGCTTGGTCAGGCACTGCCGGTACAGTAGGCGCTAACACCAGGACTTGGGATCAACCAGCGGACAATACTGCCGGTGAATGGGTATTGCCAAACCTTATCCGAAGGTCGCGGAACACTGCTAACTCATATTATGATGTAACTAACAAAAACGGAATAACTGAACGGCGTACGCAAAATAATGTAAATTTACGAATGTACAAATCGTATAACAGGGATGTAACGGCCAACGATCTAGGCTATCCCACCGACGGCGGTTCAGGTTTATCAAGTGAAATTACTTTATCTTCCAATGCCGCTACTAAAGGGCAAGCTTACCTTGATTTTACGGAACTCGAAGCCAACAAGAGCTATATTGTCGGAACCGCTTCCAAAAACAGTCAAACCGCCAAAGGTATAGAAGGAGTATTTAGAACCGTTATTATTCTTAACCATGGCACTAGCCGCAGGGATAGTTTTATGGCTGTAGAAGGCTCCAATATTAAAAACGGAATACCGTCTATCGCAGGCTTTCCGGTAAGGGATGCCGATGAAGCGGATGCCCGTTATCTTAAAGCGTTTTTTGACGTAAGCCCAACTACCCCAGCAACTAGTGCTTATACCAGATACTATTGGGTAAGCACGGAAATTGTCTGCGAATGGTATTTCATACTCTGGGGCGGCGGTGGTGATAATATTACTCCAAGGCCTAACGGAACACACATGACCAGCGGAGAGGTAAATAATTATATGATGGTAGGTTACGGTGACTTAACCTATGGTTATAATATAGTTCAAAATTATGGCCTTGCGTATTAGGAGGAAGGACATGAAAACAAAGATAGCGATTTTAGCGATTTTATTAAGTATATTCGCGGCGGTAATGTTCTTTTCCTGCGACAACCCGGTATTTCTTGGTAAGTTACTTGATATTGAAGGACCTATTGTAGAAATAGTTTCCCCCGCGCAGCGCCAGTCTGTTCCTGTAGGTTTTATACTTGAAGGAACCGTTTGGGATAATTCCGGCGTAGACAGGATGATAATAAAAGCGGTTAATGAAAACACGGAATTCCCACGGCAATGGCGTTATCAAAAAAATACATGGGAAATTTCAAGCGATAAAGGAAAAACATGGTCGAAATTCGCTAACGCCGTGTGGGAAACAGGCGCTGATAATGTCATATCATGGAAAATTCACGTTGATATGGATATTTCGGGCGTTACAGTAAAGGAAGGCGAATATACATTTAACGTTCAGGCGTGGGATAAGGGCGGTTTTACGGATGATAATTCCTTTAAGGCTGTAGTCCTTATTATAGACTTTAGTCCGCCAAAAGTGGATATTTCCTATCCGTATCTTTACAGGGGTAATAACGCTTATGAATATTCGCCTCTTTTGGAACTGCACGAAATAGGGGATGACGGCGATGAAAGACAAAAGCCGGAATTCTTAGGCAAATTCCTTACACAGGAATTTGAGCTTAAGTGGCAGGTAGAAGACGTTAACGACGTTTGGTCCATAGACCTGCGTTTTTACAAGAACGATGCCGTTATTGACGACAATCCCGCAACGCCTCTTCCGCAGGATTATTTTTATAAGTTTAATCAAAACATTCCTCCGGTTCCGCTTAACGCTAACCCTTTGGATTACATTAAGCCGAACGGTTCCGTAACAATTCCCGACCTTACATTACCGGCCGGAATTTATGATCAGGGCGGAGAAATAAAAACCCCCATTACGGAAAAAACAACTTTAAAAATAGTAGCATCCTGTTACGACGCGGCGGGAAATCCTAATCAGGAAAAAACCCTGGGTTATTTAATCTACTGGCCTAAGGCCAATTTACCGTGGATTGCTTTTCCTGATGATATGAAAAGCGCGGATACTTATTACGGCAGAAACGTTGCTGACTTTGAGGAAAATGACGTATTAACGGTTTTCCCAAGCAAGTATATTAAAGTTACGGCTTATCAGGCGCACGGCGTTAAAAAAATTGATTATGAATTGTATTCATGCCTAGTTAACGGCGTATCTGAATCCAGCAAGGGAACGCTTACCAGTACGCTTACGCTTATGCCAAATTACAGCGGAACAAAATCAAATGTACAATACGCGCCGGGGATGTATACCAATATATTCACGGAGCAATTCGACGTGCCTAATATTACAGGGTACTATGTTGTTAAGGCGACAGCGTACAGCAATAAAGACAAAGCAAGCGAAAAATATGAAATGCTTTTCAGGGTAAACGACATTACGTTTCCGGATTTTCCGGAGCCGGTTCAGCCTATAGCATCCGAGCCGCTGTTTTTATCGATAAGCGGCCTAAATGAAATTACTATCAGCGGATTAGTAGGCGACGTTACCGAAATTGAAACCCTGTGTTTGGCGTGGATTAATCCTGAATCCGAAAATTATAAAGCGATGAACCAGCTTGCCTATTTCCGTGAAAAAAATTACAGGGGATGGCTGAGAGCGTTAACTCTTAATAAGGGACAAACAATGCTGGAAGTATCCGGAGAAGCTTATGATCCGGCTAATCTAAACAGACTGTGGAAATTAAACTTTTACCCGTATAAAACGCCCGAGTATGAGAATGGTTATAAAGACGGTATAGACCCCGACACAAACCGCAGGGTTTTTTATTTTGAACAGAAAATAAACTTAAGCGATTTGAATATAGGAACTGAAACAAAACCGACTCAACCTTATAACCCCTTAAAAAGCCAGATATTCCTGTTAAGGGCGGAAAATCCGGCAAAAAGATGCACTATAATAACTTACGCTCCGCAGGGGGATACAGTAGGACCTGAAATTAAAATTGAAACTGTTATAATAAACAAAGGCGGCGGTTTGCTGGAAGAATGTAAACCTAATCAATCCGCGTTAATCACGCCGTTTAAAGACGGCAATACAATACAAATTAACGGAACATGGAAAGAAGATTCCATGGCAAATAACAGTTTGGACATTTTAAAATACTTTAAGAATAACTTTGAAATAAAAGTTAACAATATCCCTATGATACACATGAATAATACACCTTCTTTAACTGTAGTTAGAGGCGCTAATTCCTCGGAAGGAACATGGACTATTACAACTACTGTAGGCACAGGCGCGGGAAGAGTTCAGCTTAGCGAGCTTAAAGACAATCTTGTAATAGACGTAAAGACAAAAGATATAGGCGGAAACGAAGCGACATTAACTAATTCATGGATAATACAAAGCGATCATCTTGAACTAAACCGTATTTCCAGCAATAAACCAGACGGAACATACATTGTCGGAGAACAAATTGAAATTTTCCTGGAATTTAACAAACCTGTTAATCTGGCGACCGGAGTTACAGGCAATCTTGACCTAATACTTACCACGTCAAAACACCCGGAGTCGTCAACGGAACCCACTGTAGGATACGCAAGATACCAGAGGAGCAATGATCAAAACAGCCGGCAGACATTTATATATACGGTTACGGCTAATCAAAATACCGTTACTCCGGAATATTTGAATGTAAAAGGACTTCGTTATAATGGTACTGAATACACTACAGGTACTGCCTATAATGCGGCAGATTACCCGTTCAGATGGACAAGAGGCGGTTCGCCTACAGACCCCGAAAGCAATTATGAAGAAATACGTCTGACAATGATATCCGGTGAAGACGGCAAAACCCTAAAAGGCATCGGTTCTTCAACCGTGCCCAGAGGTTACTATGTCCGCACCCTGCCTACAGCCAACTCGGGCGATGTGTATACTTTGATATCAGGCAAACATATAAAAATTGACACCTTCGCTCCTTACGTAAAAAGTGTTTATTCAAACAGCCCGCAACGCTGGTACAATTCAGGTGATATTTTTATAACGGTTGAATTTAGCGAAGCGGTAAAATTAATAACAACAACACCACCGGTTAATCCGCGTTTGAATTTACGGATAGGGAGCAACACGTCTATTCAAACAACGGATTCACAAGCCGATATAACCGTGAACGACAAATTGGTTACATTCAGATACAATATAGGAACCAGTCATACATCAAACGGAAATGTAATTGCCGTAACAGGATATACAGGAACAGGAGCGATTACCGATATTGCCGGTAACGTTCTGCCGCAGAACGCGATTACAACAACCAATAATCTTACCGGAATATATGTAGAAACAAATCCGCCGTCTCCTCCCCGCATAAGAATTTTTTCACAGAAACGTGATAATCAGACAAATGATAACAATGTCATATTGTCAAATGTCAGCACAAACGGTATTGATAATAACGTAAATTACGGAAGTTCTACATCAAGCACAGGACTAAGGAACCTTGTCAACGTATACGAAAATGATTTATGGCTTTCGTTAGAGGGGGTAGGCTCATCATATCAATATGACGCTATGGAATATTCATTTGACGACGGCGTTAACTGGTTAACGGCTCCTAATACGGCGAATGAAGCATTCCGGCTAACTACGACCGGCGCCTACATTGTTACGGCGCGTCAAAAAGACAAAGCGGGAAATTACAGTACAAAACAGGGAAACACAATAAATTTTAATTGGGATCCCGGTAATATTATTTCCCGCGTCAGTTCGGATAACGCCAATGGAACCTATACTCATAATGCGGGACGCAACGAAATTATCATAACAGTATATTTCAGAAAACCTGTGTGCTTCGCGCCTTCAACAGTGCCGGGATCAGGAAACGCTTCTATTAGAATTAACGTTACGAGAAGCGGTGTTAATTATATTGACATACCGGCGGATCCGGCAATTAACAGAAACGGAAGCACGCTTTACTCTTCGCTTACTTTTAAATATACTGTGGCGGACGGAGATACAACCAACGGCGCTAATCTGGACGTTATCAGTAATAATATCACGGGTACTGTAGCGCATGACGGCAATTCAACTTCCAGAGTAAGACTTTCCGACCCCAATATTCTTACCCTGCCGGCAGGCTCTCCAAAACTTGACAAACAGTTAAAGATTGAAACAGGCTTGCTTTCTCAAACCGGCAATTTAACCTTTAAAACTTATTCCTCGTCAGATTCTGATACAAGCAATGTTGAGTCAAACGATAAATTCCACGGAATAAGGTTGGACGACGGTTCTTACTGGACAACCTTGTTAATACCTTTTAACCACGCTATTAACAAAGGTTCTGGAATAATTACCATTACGCAAAGTTCAGACGGATACCGTCTGCCGGCAGTCATTACGGAAGCCCAGTACAACAGGTTAAGGAATGTAGACGACATAAATATCTATTATGTTAAGGGAACAAATGGGGCTGACTCAAGCGGAGTTTCGGATACCGCTACCAAATATGTTTTACAGTACAAGTATGATCCCAACAGCGCGGTTACTCAAGATGGTACACATTTTCCAACAAACTTCAGAATCCCGTCCGCTTTCTTTACAAATTTCCGTAACGCGGAAGCGATAAGCGTTAATGTAAACGCCCAGGCTGTTTCGATAGATGATAGAACGCTTAAAATACGGCTTACAGGTTCCAGCGCCCCGCAAGTACCGGGCGCGACATACACGGTAGAATGGGAAGCCGGAGTTGTAACCGACAGCTTAGGCAACTCTATAGCCGCCGCTACCGGCACCGGTAAACAGGCAACATTAGCGGGCGTCGCAAAACCATTTATCAGGATTAAAAAGACCCAGGATACCATAGCTGTAAACAACAATCCCTCTATGACTCAACCTCGGCTTGTGGCGACCCAACCGTTCCTGGCTTACGCGCGTATTGACTGCAGAACGCCGGGTTCAGCCATTACCTATACCGCGTCGGAAAAAAGAACCGATTTAACCGGTGGATTAAACAGTGATGCCAATAGTCACAATAACTGGGCGCCTTCCGGTACCGCGATACCTAATAATACTAATAATACCGGTAACAATACTGATGCCCTGTTGATAAACACCCGCCCCGGTACCCCGGCTACTGCTTATTCGGAAACTACCGCCACAAAACAAATAACCCTTGGGAGCGGAGACGCGAATATTGACGACGTACAAGGTTACCAATGGTGGGCAAGGGCAAGAGCGACGAAAACAGGAAGTACAGACAGCTCTGATACAGATGAAGTAGCTAACCGTACTGTTATTACATACCAACTGCGTAACGGAACCGCAGCAATTACCGGGACAGGTAACAGGTCCCAACTTACGGAAGGAGATCAAATCTGGATACGCGGAGGAAACGCCATAAGCTCTTCTTCAATACCCGGCTTCCCGTTTACATGGGATGACGACTGGGACAGTCTTCAAAGAAAACGCGCAGGCGTCAGATTAATGACTATGGTAATCAGCGGCGCCGGCGCCAGTACTAATTTTATAGCTAGTAAAGCCACTACCGGAACTGACGGTACCAACAATGTATATACCGGTACGCAAGCATCTTGGACGGCGCTCACTTCAGGTACTTATTATACTATAATAGTTAATAATACCCAATATACTATGTATCTTGTAAGTAATACAAATAGAACTTTTAGAGTACATCCTCTCGGAACCAGCGCTAACGGCGATACTACTGCCGGAATAAATGTAGGTGGTAATAATGTTAATTTTACGGTTCTTCCCTCCATGAATCTTAACAACTCGTTATGGCGGCTTGTATCATGGGATATTAACGCAACCGCCTATGTAGACTTTATAAGGGGGCGTGATTCCACATCAACCGCAAATGAAGCATGGCAGTACGGTCCAAGAGAGCTGGCGTATCAAAGCGACGGTTGGACCTCGGTAAAGAATGATTATCCCGCTTACGCCGGCAAACACCGCTGGTGCGACACCGGATATAACCATAATTTTGCCGGGGGTACAAGAGGAGCTATTAACTTCTCAGGAACCTTCATGACGCGGCCCGTAAGATCCACTGATCCAACTTGGGCGGAATTAAATCAGCCATAGAGGGACTTAGCAACTAAGCACTTGCGAATTAGTCAACAAAGCGGCTTCCATGTTGGGAGCCGCTTTGTTTATTTATAAAAACTTGACAATTCATATTAATTCCTATATATTTTACATGAGGTATTTATGACTGGTAGAATAAAAGTCCTTGAAAATAGGATAAAAAGCAAGAAAAAACCGGCTAATAAATTGCTTAGACTTAATCAAAAGTTATTTGATAAACTTTATAAAAAATGGCGCGAAGAGACAAAATTCGATTCATTTATAGGAGATCCATATCATAAATCTTATGAAAAAATTGTAAAATTTGGCAATAGAGCAATTCCGTACATAATAACAAAATTAAAAGAAGAACCTTCACTTATATTTGTCGCTTTATTTCGTATAACAGGTGAAACCCCTATAAAAGAAGAAAACAAAGGAAATGTAAAAAAAATGACGGAGGATTGGATAGAATGGTGGGAGAAGAAAAACAGTGCCAGGAAAGATTAAAAAGATATTTCCCTGACATAACACCATCTAACTCTAGATGTACTAGTCCGGCAACATATAATTATAATTGTATAGCATGGGCCTATGAGAGAGATAATGTTTGGATTCAGCCTGGTTTTTTTTGGCCAATTCATCAAGAAGAATGTTCCATAGAAGCATATATAGAATTGTTTTCTTCAATAGGATATATTCATTGTGAAGATACTGCATATGAAGAAGGTTTTCAAAAAATAGTCTTATATATTAAGGATGGAAGACTAACACATGCCGCAAGGCAGTTACCAACAGGAAAATGGACAAGTAAACTAGGTTCAGATATTGATATAGAACATGATTATCCTGAAGTTTTGAATGGAAATGATTACGGTGTCGCATCTATATTTATGAAAAGAAAAATTGATAAATTTTAATTTAAATCTTTTATCGTTATAAACTACCACCATTTCTAAATTTTATAATAATTATTAACCCTCTTATATTGTCGATATTTTTAATTTTTTTATATTTTAAAAGAAACCGGCTTTTAAGGAGGTTTTATGTCAGTTAATACTAAAATTACTATTTTATTTATTTTTCTTATAATCTTGGTATTTCTTTCCGCCTGCGAAAGTTCAACGGGCATGGGGCACAGCATAGACCTTGAACCCGCGTCAATTAAAATTACCGGCATTGTGCTTCCGGACGGAACGGAAATTCATCTGCCGGAAGACGACAATAAATTATTTGCGGGACCCGGAATACTTGTAGGACCGGGATTCTATCTTAAAGGTACGGCTTGGGATAATGAAGAAATTGTTGAAATAGCGGTTGAAGAAACAGGCGCTAACGCTGAAATTGTCGACGGAGTACCAAGAAGATGGACAGGCGCTAATATTGGACCTAAAAAAGCCTTTACGGGCTCATGGGGCGGGGAATATGAATGGACTATCAGCCTGGACGGAATTAGCCCGGGTGAACGTAATATTATGGTAACGGCTTATGATTTAGCGCGTAATATAGGGCCTAACAGCGTAAAACAGCTTGTTTTATTGGTTGATCTTGACCCGCCCTTTGTTGACAAGATAAATATCGAAAGGCAGGCGGGAATAAATGTAACTTTACTGCCTAAAACAAGACTTGAACAAATGGATCCTTCATTGTATGAAGAAATTGACTATTTTCAGAATGAGAATTTTACCATACGCGCGTCCATTTCGCATAATTTCAGCCTTTCTGGAGTAAGTCTTAATTTTTTTGATGAAGACGGAAATAAACTTTTCAAGAACGGGCTGGAAAGGATAAGCGGAACAACCGTTTACGCCCCATCATGGCATATAACAGCGGATATGATTATTGCCGCCAATAATAAATTCGCGTCCGGGCGGCATTATTTTAAAGTCGTCATAACGGCGAGGGCGGAGGCGGGGCATATAGGGCAAAACGGGGATAAAACAAATCTTTTGTATAACCTTTGCTGGTATCCGGAAGCGGACATTCCGAAAATGATGATGACAGTTCCATCCGATGAAAATGATGTTTTCCGGTTTGAAAAAGGAAGCTCCATACCTGTAAGGATTTTCGACGACGATAATCTGGAAGAAGTACGCGCCGCGCTGATACCTTTGGATGACTGGAACAAGTATATGAACGGAAAAAGCGATGATGAAAAAATGATGTCTATTTTTAATAATTTTTCTCAATTTACGGATTTAAGCAATAATCGCGTTAACTCGACGGCAAGAAGCGCCTTGATTGAGGTAAAAACAGGGGAAATTCGCGGAGATTACAGGTTAATTGTTTTCGCGAAAGACAAAAAAGAAAAAGGAACGGCGGGCGTTTGGGGACATAATATGTTTCATGTCGCTGTTTTAGAAGAAGGCATACCTGTAATAACCGTAATTTCACCGTCCGCGAATATCAGCCCTAAACTTTCTAACGGGAAAAATATTACTATTGCCGGAAATATTCAAAACCTTGACAATCTGGATAAAGTTAAAATAGCGTGGATATCGGATAATATAGACGACGCGAATTCAATAGGACAAAAAGCGCTTTTAAGCGGAAAAGACGGCTCTGTCGGAAACGGAATTAAAATATGGGAATTGCGTTTATTGCCTGGAAAAGACATAACATTTTCATCCGGCAAAACATATAAAAAACAGGAATTCAATTTTACGTTTGATATATTCACGGATTTTATATATGACAATTTAACAGAAAATCAAAATAAATTATTCATTATCTATGTAAAAGGAAAAGGCGGCGATAATGTTTTTGAGAATTTTCATCTTTTGTCTTACAGTAAGCCGCCGGCACTTGTTATTGAACCAAAATCATGGGACAGGGATTACGCGCCGGGAGGCGAGATTAAATTTGAAATAGAGGCGGTATCGCCGGACGGGGTACAAATTGAAGACGGGGAAGTAACTTTATGGTCAAATTACGACAGCAAATTTATACCTTTAACAAGAAGCGCGGATCTATGGACAGGCTCAAACAGCCATAGCGTAAAGAGGGAAGAGGGTTATTCTTATTCAATTACAGCAGCGGACAAACTTGGAATTAAATCGCTTCAGACGGTAACTGTTAGGGTAACGGACGCCCCTGTATTAAAAATGATTACTTCTCCTCATAATTCAGGCTCTGTCTTCAGCGGAAGGGATACTGTAACAATACAGGCCGTCTTTGACAGCGCGGTAACAACAGTAACAGGGAAACCACGGCTTAAACTTGAAGGTTTTACATCGTCTCCTAAGGTTCGTTATGCGAATTATACAGGCGGGGAGGGAAGCGCGACGCTGAATTTTGAATACAAAGTACAGGCTGACGATTATACGGGAGCGCCGGGACCGTTAACAGGATTAACTGTAACAGCTTTTGAGTTAAACGGAGGCTCTATTACGGCTTATCATCCGGATATCGGCGTTATTGCTTCGGCGGATAAATTACCAGCCGTAAAAAGGCTTTTTGTGGACGGCAGGCCGCCTAAAATTACTAATATTACCTTTACAGGAATAGACGGAGACGCGGCGTATCCCGGCTGGTACAGAGAGGGGATGGGCGTTGAAGCAAAAGTAACAGTCAATAAGGAAATAAGCCTTGTCGGAACTCCCAATTTAATACTGCAATTTAACGGCGGAACGCGGAAAGCGAGTTTCCAAAAGATGGAAAATGGCAATACGACAATGGTTTTTAACTATAAAATAGCGGCAAATGACGCCGCTGAGCCGGTTAGCTGCAATGGCGCTAACTGTTTTGCGAATAATGATCTTCAGTTTATAATCGACAAAGCGGGATCAAACGGAAATTTCCTGTCGCTTTCGGGAGGAACCCTATATAAGAGCGCCCTTAATGTGGACGCCATACCGCCGGCAAGACTGAGCGTTCAGGATGCTTCCCCCTTAAATCTTTCTTCAAAAACCATTCAAATTTTAACGGCTAATATAGAGGCAAACGCGAAAACGGAATACACGATTAACGGAGGAGCGCAATGGCTGCCTATTTCAAGTCCTTACATATTACCCGTAATTACCGCGGCCAATAAATACACTGTTTTGGCAAGACAGACGGACCGAGCGGGCAATGTTTCGCAAAACAGCGTTCCGCTTGAATTTACAATAAGCGTCTGTAATTTAATAGCCGTTTCCTGCGGCAGCCCGGACGGCGCGTATAAATTAGGAGATACGCTTACATTCAAACTTATTTTCAGCGCAAAGGTGTATAACCCTGTTTCCGGCGGCGCGAAAATTACTTTAGGAGGCGTAACGGGCAGTACAGGGGCGGATATAACGCTTAATTTTCCGGCTCTGTCCAAAGCAAACGCGGATTTTTCATTGACAGCTTCTTGGACGGTTCCGGCAAATTTAATTTGGGACCCCTTACAGATTAAGTCTGTTGACATAAGCGGCATTAAGTTAAATGATAATGATTCAACACCCGATTATACGGATTCTGTCAGAACTTCATATAACGCAAGCCGGACAGGCATTAAAGTTTTATCCGTCCGTCCGTCTATTAACGCCATTAACGGCTCGGCAATAAACGCGAATAATATTGTTCTTGCCGCATCAAATAATACCGTAACGCTGACATTCAGCCAGAAAGTCTGGCCGGAAAAAGGGATAATTACCGTTAAACCCGCGGCTGACTGGCATATCCCGCCTGTTTTAAGCAATGACGATTTTTCAAAAGCGTATAATGCCGCTGTTTCCAATAAGTCAAGTTTAACGGATAACTACATAAAGACTACACAAGGACTAAAGTCAGAAGGCGGCAATTATGTTCCTGATACCGACACAAAATATGTTTTAAAATTTAACCTGAACTTGTCAGATACTGCCGGAACTGTTAATGAAATACGGACGGCGTTTAATTCAGCGGAATATTTGTGGCAGAAGATTGAGACGGTAAATACCGCAAAGGTAAGCGGCGCGGGAACAGAAAACATAACATTAACGCTTGATAAACTTCCCAACGGGCGGCAATGGAAAATCGAAATAGACGAGGGAGCGTTCCGCGATGAAGCGGGAAATACCTTTGCCGGATGGAACGACGCGTCGGCTTATTCATTCTGGTCATACAAAACGGCGGAACCCGTAATCCGCGTTAACAGAGTTTCAAATAACAGGGCGACATCCGCAAGCGCCGGAACTTACCAAACCGGAGTGGAGTACCGTATTGACTGTGAAACGCCGGGCGCGAACATTCAATTCGGCGATACAAGGAATAACGCAAATAAAGTTTCGACAGTTCCGTCCGTTACAGCGGCGGGCCCGCCTTATACCGCGAATTCAAACGACGGTTCTCAAAATTCAAACATATCAGACGCGTCTTCTTCAGATTTAACGGGAATAGTTTTAACAGCTTACACGGCAAACAGTATTCAAAAAATAGACGACGGCAAAAACAATACCGCGCGCAAGGATTATATCGCGGCGACGGCAATAAAGAGCGGCACACCCTCCCTTACAACAAGCGGCCGCGCTTATGAAGGGGCTTTCAAAACATTAGTCGTTTACAGGAAAATTGAAAATCAGATTAACGGGGGCAGCGGCAAATTCCTTAAAATCGAAGGAACAAATCTTCGTAATGGGGCGGTTACCATTGCCGGTTTCCCTCTTAACATGAATGACATGAGCGGAAACAGCAGTAAATTCGCGTACAGGAACGGCAGCAGCGCGTCCGACGACTGGATTTGGATTACATGGGAAATAATCAGCGAATTTTGGCAGGTAAGCCCTTTGTCGTTAACTTCAGTCCAACCGGGCGCGTTATTCAATTACGGCGATAACGATAATTCATGGCAGCCGTTCAGCGCGAATTATCAGGTTCATAATTACCGCAAATACGGTAATTGGGGCATGCAAATAGGAAATAACTAAGATGGAGGCGGAATATGAAAACGGTTAAAAAAAGAATTAATTTATTTTTTACAATATATGCGCTTCTTTTTGGAATGTTAAATGTTCTTTCATGCGACGGCCCTATTACGCTTGGCTCAAGATTAAATATAGACTCGCCGGCAGTCACTATTGAAAAGCCGGATTTTCTTGAAAATATCAGGGGCGCTCTTGAAATAACCGGAACAGCGGAGGATAATGTAGAAATAGCTGTTCTTTATATTACTGTGGAACGCGTTACCGAAAACGGCCAAACATGGAAACAGGAATTGGTATCGGAACGGGGAGTATGGCAAAGCCGAAGCGCAGGCGGTTCATGGACAAATACAGACTCTTTCGGGAAATCGTGGCTAATCACGAAAAATTCGGATAAAGTTACCGTCGATTGGTCTTTAACAATCACTATGAACGGAGCCCCAAACGGGGAATACCTTATTACAGCGGGAGCGGAAAATAACGTAAAAACTAAAGGCGCGTTACAGCAGCGCCGCGTTGTCATTGACAACGATCCGCCGGTTGTTAAAATTCTTTCTCCCGTTTTTTATTTTGATGACTTTGAGAGCAATAATGTATATTCATACGATGACGATGTAGAGCCGGAATTTGACACATACAAGCTTAAAGATCCGGCTGTTCTGGACAGGCTTCACAATAAATCGATAAAAATTCAATATAAAATAGAAGATAATTTTTCCGTTAATACTTTATATTTTCAACTTGCCGATAAGTTCGGTAATATTTACTATAATCAAAACGGGGAATTTGTTCAAAATATAAGCTGGAGCGGAATTATCGAAATTCCCGGCCAGGAAATTATTGATCCTTCAGACAATCATATTATTGGCGCTTCGGGCGAAAAAATTTATCTTCAGGTTATAAGCAGCGCGTCAGACAAGGCGGGAAACGTAAGAACGCGAAGCCACGGATGGCTTGTATATTGGCCTGACGCGGACAAACCGTGGGTTACGGGCGTGGGAGGGGACAAACCTTCTGATTTTATTGTATATCCGGGCTCCGATGTTCAGGGGCATGCTTATGACAACGACGGAGTTCTCTCGGTTTCCTATAAGATATTCAATAATGTTACAGGCGTTTTAATTCAGGAAGAAAGTTTTACGAATGAACCGCTTGCTCAAGGCAATCCTCCCGCGATGTTTTTCTCATGGAAATTCAAAGCTCCGTACGACGGCGACGAATACTATATTATAATTGATTGTACGGACATGTACGGAACGGAGGGGGATACTGTTAAGCGCTTCTTTTTTGTTCAGTCTTCTTCCGCTCCCGATATAAAAATTGAATTCCCCGACGCGAAAAATTCCCTGTTTGGGGATAAAAACGGGAATTTTACAATAAGCGGGTTTACTGGAAACGGAGAACCCGCGGGGCCTGAAAAACTTAAAATGGTTTGGCTTAACGCGAATGATACTACCGGAAGCCGTTTTAATTACCAGTCAAGCGAATATAAAGGCTGGGATAAAGCCGACACAAGCGGATTTACCGACAATGAGGGAAACATTATTTGGGAATTGGCTCTTGACGCTCCAAAACTTGATCCTTCAACTCAGAGGTATAACAGAAAATTCAAGGAGAATATTAACCTTTTTACCATGCTAAACATCGGTTCCGGAGCGGGGAAGGTTCCGCTTTCTTCACAATCTTTCATATTCATGGCTAAAGGCGGAAACGGATTAACGGCAATTAAGTCATATTCATTCACCGGCGATGTTAAGAAACCGGAACTTGAAATAAAAAAAATAAAACTGGAAAGCACGTTAACAAATGAATACACGGCGGAAGAATTAAAAAACAAATCATTACCTGTTCTTAATGTCGGCGATAAAATAACAATAAACGGAACATGGGGAGACGATTCTTTTGATATTTGGAATGATACAAGTAAAATGGTTAAACCTCAAGTTTTATGGAACAGTACAATTCTGCCTGTTACGTTAAATTCGGACAAAACATGGAAAGCTTTATACACATTATCTTCTCTGGAAGAAGCTCAAATAGGGTCTGTTCATATTACGGCAATCCTTGGAGATTTTGGAAATAATATAACCGAAAAATCTATTTCCGCCAAAGTGGAAACCGATGTTCCCGTTCTTATGTATATTACAAGCGAAAATAAGGACGGATACTATAACAGCGGTAAATCAATTATTATTGATCTTGAATTTAATAAGCCTGTTACGTTTAACGGCATACCGCCGGTTTTAACATTAAACAGCGGTACAACCGCCGCTGTATTAAAAACTTCAGGTTCGCAATTAATACATAAATTTGAATATAAAGTAAACCCCGGCGAAAATACAAATAAAAACAGGCTTATTGTTTCGAAGATTAACTACGCATCCTGTACGGGAGCCGGCGGAAACGCGGTATTGAATATGTCGGGAAGAAACCTTGATAAAAATAAAAATATAATAATTGACACTTCTTCGCCGTCAATTAAAAGCGTGGAAGCCTTAAACGGAATAGAAAACGGAACGTCTTATTTTAAAGAGTTTCAGGACATATACCTGCTTGTTAAATTTAACGAAGATATAATTTTTACGCCCGCAAATCCCAATAATACATTTTTAACATTAAATTCAGGCGGATCAGGCGCAAACCCCTCGATTAGCGGAACGGATTCATTGATTTTTACATATATCGTAGGCAGCGGAGAAAATACAAGCCAATTAACCGCAAGCGGTCTTGCAAACGCCGGTTCAGGCGTAATTACGGATCTTGCCGGAAATAATTTAACGGGATTAACCGGTATTCCTTCCGGTTTTAATATCAATAACGTCAAAAATAAAACTATTGTAATAGATACTTTACGGCCTGCTTCTCCCACATTTACTCCTTCAAACATTTCCGGAACATATACCGATAAGATAACATTTAACATAAACGGCGAATCTAACGCCAGACTTGAATACAGCGTAAAAGGAACGGCCGGCCCATGGACTTATTCTCCGACGGGAACGGTAACTTTAGACAGCGCCGGAACATATAATATTTCCGCGAGGCAGACAGATCTTGCGGGAAACGTATCTGTTTCAAGCGCCGAACAACAGGTTATTATAAAAATAAATACTCCGCTTTTGGTAAGTTTTGGAGGAACGCCGGGCGCTTATAAAGCCGGACAGGATATTGACATACAAGTTAATTTTAGGGGAAATGTAACAGTAAGCGGAACGCCCAGACTTGCGCTTGGCGGAGACGCCGCGTCATTTGCGTCAACTCCCGCGTATGCCGATTATTATTCAGGCAGCGGATCAGACAAACTTATATTCAGATATAACGTAAAAACTTCTGACAGCGTTAATGTCCTTAAAATTGCGGGCATTAATCTTAACGGCGCGGCTCTTACCGAGGGCGCGGTTAATGTTTCCATGGAATTCGCGGGTTCCGACTTAACAAAAAATCTTGACTATTATTCAATTATAAAGATTGACACGAGTCTTCCCGCGTTTATTCAGACAGGTTCAGTGTTAAACGGCACAACCCTTACCCTTAACTTTAACAAACATGTTTACAAGGGTATTGGAAACATCACGCTTGAACATCAGGCGTCGCCGCGCCTTGCCCCAGCGGTCCTTTCCAAAGCGGAATATCAGCGTTATGGCGGCGCTTCCGCTTTAGGCAATTATTATACCATTGGAACAAACGGCACAGACAGGGCCGGAAATCCCGATTTAACGGAAAAGTACGTTTTAAAATACGGCATAGATACCAACAATTCCGCGCTCTTAACAACTCTTAACGCCAACGGAGCTTTTAAAGTTTCAATTCCTGTCGCGTCCGGAGCGGTATCCGGAAGCGGCACTACAGCGTTAAAAATTGATTTAAGCGACGCTTACGGCTATGTTTTGCCTGTAAAAGGAGTGAATTATACGGTTACAATCCCGGCAAGTTTGTTTCAGGACAGCCTGAGTAATTTTTTAGCTTCTTCTTCTTCGCTTACCGTTGCCAATCCCGGGGTAAACGCTCCTGTGATCCGGGTGGAAAAGAAAAAAGAAAGCTTTAAAACATCGGGAACGGTACTGCGTCCGGACATTTCGGTTAACGAAACGCCTATAGTAATTCCGCCAAGCGGATACTGGGTTAAAAACGCCGACATTCAAATTTCAACAAGTCAGCCGGCGGGTAATTGGGCAAAGGCGGATCAATTTCACATATACATACCCGCGCAAACAGTTTTAAATCTAACTACATATGGAATCAGCGTTAACAATCCTAATGACAATAAATACATACAGCTTCCGTCCGGCGCCAGCCAGCATCAAGGCCCGTTACGCGCAAACGGTTCGGGCGGTTATTTAAGGTCTTACAGCGATTGGATAAACGGGGCAAACAGGCCGGAAGTCTCGCCATACTGGCTTAACCCTTATGTGAATACTGTTGGACAGGGCGGCGGAGACGGCCGTGAGGGAGCGATTGTTATCAGTAACGCGTGGGTTAATCTTTCTTCTTCAGGAATTCAAACATCATCCAATAATAATCCTTCAGGTAACGGCTGGCTAAGGGTTACCACCGGCGCCGGCGGGGCGGCAACAGAGTATGACGTTAGCGTTACCGTAGGCGCGTACACGTCATCTGCGGTAACTAATCTTTCCGCAGAACAGCCTCTGCAGGCCGGCGTTAAGATTGACTGCCGGACACCCGGCGCGGTTATAAAGTACGGACTTACAAATAAACAAGAGACGCCTTTCGCCGGTCCTTTTAAGATGGGGGATAATCCTAAGCCGACGGTTAATATGCCGGCAGCATCAACAATAACTGCTTCAACTTTTAATCTTGGCGACGCGAATAATTTGAACGGTTACCTATACGGCATCAGGGCGGAAGCGTCAAACGGCGCCTATTCCGAAACGGCTTATGAAAGAGCGTCCCGTTCGGTCATTATGTTTTTTAAAATTTCCGACGTGGGATATTGGAGCAATCTTGTTACCCAAGCCGGCGGCGCTTCCAATCTCCAGCTTTGGATTCGCGGCGGAGACGATACATCAGGTTCCAATCTTACTCCCGGTTTCCCGCTGTCATGGAATGAAAAGGATTTAAACGGCATACGCTGCCTGACCAACGCCGGCGCCGATACAAGGTACTGGGTCACATGGGAAGTAAATACTCCCGCGTATTTCCATTTCATCGCCGGAAGAACCGCCAACACAATGACTGATCCCGAAAAAGGTCCTCTGTCATGGTCATGGGCCAAAAACAGCTGGGCGCTGCAGTACCGTGAATATCCTCTGTATCCCGGCGGAAGTTTAGTGTTTTATCATACTACCAGAGTATCAAGCCCCGCGACATCAACTCTTGAGTTCTACGCGCCTTTCAGCGGAAGCAGGTAATAAGAAGAATTCTTGACTAAGGACAAAATTTAATATACTCTGTTTTACAAGTCGCGGCAGACTAGCTCATTTGGATAGAGCGTCAGCCTCCGGAGCTGAAGGTGGTGGGTTCAAATCCCGCGTCTGTCAATAATAATTCCCTATCGCAGCAATTCCGCGTTTTCCGTTCGGTTCCACCTGAGCGCGATGTCTACCGGCACTTCGGACGATATGTTCCGTATATTCTTGTTCGCTCCGAGTTCTAGCAGGGTAGTGATAATCTGCGGAGTGCCGAACCTTGCGGCAAGGTGAAGAATCGTGTTAGATGAATTATCCTTCGCGTTAATCAACGAGCCGGAGAAAAGCGCCCTTATGCAGGCTTCACCCTTTGTAAACGCTATATCCGACGGGCTTTTGTTGTCAACCGCCATAATGAAGGGATCCGCTCCGGCGTCCGCCAGAATTTTTGCCTGTTCAAGCAGTCCTAAATCCACAGCCGTCCTAAGGGGAGTTTTTCCGTTATTATCAACCGCGTTGATTCTTCCGCCGCGGCCTATTATCGCTTTTATGATTTCGGGAGACGATTTTTCCTGTAAGGCGATATGAAGAACAGAATTTCCCATGTCGTCGGGAGTGTTTACCCTGTCCCTAGTCAAAAGAACGCTCGTCATGCGGGATGAAACTCCAAGAGCGAGCTGAAAGGGAGTCCTGTTCAAGGTGTTACGCGCGTGAATATTTGCCCTCATTCTTAAAAGCTGGGTGACAATATCCTGCCTTCCGGCGGCTACCGCCAAATGAAGCGGAGTGTCGCCCCTTGTATTTCTGGTATTGGGATCCGCTCCGTTAGCTGCAAGTTTTTCTATTGTGGGCAACAAGCCGATCTTTACGGCTTCCATAAAAGGGGTATTGCCGTCAATGTTGCGGACTTCAAGATTGGCGCCTTTGCTGATTAGCAGGGAATCAATGTCGGTTAATCCCAGGGAAACCGCTATGTGAAGCGCGGTGTCGCCGCTTAACGAATGGGCGTTAATGTCTATACCGCTGTCAATAAGGAAAGAAACTGCGTCAACCGCGTTCCATCTGATTGCAGCGTGAAGCAAATTATACCCCTGGCTGTCCGCTATTTTTATGTTGGCGCGGTTGTCAAGAAGAACTTTTATCGTAGGCGGGCTGTTTGCTTTTACTGCCATAAAGAGGGGAGTCTCGCCCGTCGCGTTTACCGATTCTACGGAAACGCCTTTTTGAATAATGGCGGGTATTGCGTTAATTAATTTCCATCCTGCCGCGTAGTGAAGCATATTGTTCCCCAGTCCGTCCTTCGCGTTTACGGTATTGGGATTGATTATCCAATAGCGTATTCCGCCTGAGGATGTAAGCGCGTTGAACAACGGACTGTCTCCCGCGGCGTTGGCGGAGAAAATACTCGCTCCTCTGGAAATAAGAAATTCTCCGTCTTCACGAAGATTCATCCTTACAGCGATGTGAAGAGCGGTGTCTCCCTCCCTGTTTCTGGCGTCAACAATGGCGCGTTTGTCAAGAATTATCCCTATATGGCGCGGAATTCCCCGGTTTCTGATAACGGAATGAAGCATAGTGTTTCCGGCTCCGTCCCTTTGATTTACAGTATCCTCTGTAACAAGCATTTCAAAAATATCATCACTGTCTTTTACCGCAAGCGCGAACGGCGTAATCCCGGAATTTTCAGCCGCGAAAATCTCGGAACCGTAAGTCAATAAAATAGGGATAATTTCTTTTCTTTTTTCTTCAATGGCGATATACAGCGGAGTTTTTCCCTGAATGTTTCTTATAAACACGTCGCCGCCGCCGCCAAGAAGCGTTTGAACCAAATCGGCAGGCCGGTTTAAGATAATTAATATGTGGAGGGGAGTGTCGCCGTGCTCATCGCGAAGATTCGGGTTTGCCTTCATTCCAAGAAGAAGGTTTATCGCGTCTTTATGAACATTTGCCGGGACTCCGACATGAAGGGGAGTGTTTCCCTTCGCGTCAACGGCGTTCGGATCGGCTCCAAGGTCCAGAAGCATCTTCATTAATTGGATATTTCCGGTTCTTGCCGCTTCATGAAGGGCTGTAGACCCGGAAGCAGTTTTTATATTAATGTCAACTTTCTTTTCAAGCAGGAAACTGATAAGACCCTGATGATTTTCCCTTACGGCGTAATGAATAGGCGCCAGACCGTCGCTGCGGCGTATGTTGTAATTGGCGCTCCGAGCGGAGGGCGCTAGGTAATAAAATATAGGATTGTCGGAATTACCGCCCGCCAATATCAGTTTTTCCGCAATTTCTATGTGGTTTCTGGAATCAGCCCTGGCGAGCGCATAATCAAGAGCTTTATTTTTATCGTTGTCCATTTTGTTTACAATCGCGCCGGAAGACGATATTTCCAGTATGTCATGCACCGCAAGAACATTTCCAGCGATACTTGCGAGATGAAGTATAGTCTTCCCGTCGTTGTCAACCGCTTCAATTGTAAAAGGAGTTATAAGCGCCCTAAGAAGGGAGCCGTTTTTGGAAAGGGCAATTTTTGCCGCATTTGTATTATCCTTAATCGGCAAGAAAATGTTCGCTTTTGCGTCAACCAGCAATTCAGTTATTTTAGCGTCGCCTCTTTCCGCGCTTATTCCCAAAGGGCTTTGTTTGGATTTATCCACGACATTAACATTAGCCCCATGATTTATAAAAAAAGCCGCAAGCTGTGAATCGCCCTTTTCGGCGGCATAATGAAGGGGGGTTTTCCCGTCATTGTCTCTCGCGTTTACCTCAACTTCGCCGACAAAGTAATCCTTTGCCTTGTTATCGCCTTTTTGAAGCAATGTCCATATATTGCTTTTTGCAGGCGCCGTAACATCGGACGCGGTTACGTTTGAAGATACATGTGAGTTTACAACTTCGTCTTCGTCCGTTTTATCATTATTTTTGAGACTTTTACAACCGGTAAAAGCCAGCATAATAACGACAACCAAAACGCTGATTAGCGAATAGGAAAAAAATGCCTTTTTCATACTTATATCATCGGTAAAAGAAAAATAATATTGACAAAAGCCTTAGTTTTTGGTAGAAAAGAGTAGTGTTTTGCGGCCTTGGTGGAACTGGTAGACACGCCAGCTTGAGGTGCTGGTGCCGAGAGGCATGGAAGTTCAAGTCTTCTAGGCCGCATAAGTGTTCGTAACTCCCTATATGATAAGGAGTTACGAAAGTAAATTTGTGTAAATTATATTTAATATATCGTATTGTAATGTCAAAAAAAGCCTAAAAAGTACCTAAAATAGTATCTTGAGGAATGGTTGTATTTTTACATAAGGATGATCAATTAATGGAAACAACCCAAATTATAATAAACACTCAAAATACTCAAGAACTAGCTTTCCGCTTATTCCCCAAAGAACAATGGATACCCATAGAAACCAATATTTGGGTTGCCAAAAGCCGCCTTATTGAAGAATATCGGGAACCTGATAAGTGGGAAAAGGAGTTATCACAAGTAAGGATTTTAACCGGTAGGGGGAGTGTAGCGTACTTTTTGCCTGAACTGGAAATCAAGGGAGAGAAAGGGAAAAGGTGCGCCGATTTAGTACTGGACGGTGAAATTTTAGAAATAAAAACCGTAACAGGTTCGCGTGTAACATTGGGAGGAGAATTCCGTCTGGCATATAAACAAGGATCGTCCCTCTTGACAGGAATAGCAGGGACAAAAGTCCATTCCGTTTTTATACGCTTAAAAACTGATTTGCCGTTTATGAGTGTTATGTCAAAAATAGCCGGAGAATTGAAAAATCGCCATGACTCCGGCCGCTTTATTTGTTATTTTGAGACAACCGGGGAATTACATTCATGGACTTATGATGAATTAAGAGCCATTATAAGAAAAAAATAGCCCGGGTTTTGACCGGGCGTTGGCAGATGAGGCCACTTCGGACTAACAGCCCGCCGCCGCCTCATCAAGTGGCGGTCTCCTTGGACTAAAGTCCGGCGGAGTTATTAATAACATAGCTTGTTTTCGGCTGAATGTCAACCTCTTTCAGTTTAATTTTTACAAGTTACACGTATCAATTGACAAAAAATAAAAGATGATCTATAAAAAATAATGAAAAAACGGGCTCTTGTCAGCGTATTTTATAAGGACGGCATCCTTGAATTGGCCTCTTTTTTAACCGGTTCAGGCTGGGAAATCCTTTCTACGGGCGGAACATCCAAGTATTTACAGGAAAATAAAATCCCCGTCACCGATGTAAGTTCGGTTACAGGCTTTCCCGAATGCCTTGACGGGCGTGTAAAGACCCTGCACCCTGCTATTCACGCCGGCATCCTCGCGCGCCGCGACGTTCAAAGCCATGTTGATACTTTGAAAGACCTCAATCTTGGCTATATTGATCTTGTCTGCGTCAATCTTTATCCGTTTTTTGAGAAAGTGCAGGCGGGGCTTTCCCTTCAGGAGACTATAGAGTTCATTGACATAGGCGGGCCGTCCATGCTTCGTTCCGCGGCAAAAAACTTCCGCGATGTTATCGTTCTTACAGACCCGGCAGATTATCCGCAGGTAATCGACGGCCTTAAAGCGGGAGATGTCCCGCTTAAATTCAAGAAACAACTTGCCGGCAAGGTTTTCGATTTAACTTCCGCTTACGACGCCGCAATAGCGCGTTACCTCTTGGAAGACGAATACCCAAAATATCTTCCGCTCTCGCTTGAGAAAGGCCAGCACCTGCGCTACGGAGAAAACGGCCACCAGTCCGCCGCGCTATATCTGCATACGGACAGCAAAGGCGTCCTTAAAGGCATGGAACAGCTTCACGGCAAGGAACTTGGCTATAACAATATCAGGGACTTTGATTTGGCGTGGAAAGCAGCCTGCGCCTTCGGTTTTGACGCCGATAAAACGCCTCCTGCCGGTAAAAATGATGTTAACCAGTTAATTCCACAGGTTAACGACACCGTAAAAGCGTGCTGCGCCGCCATAAAACACAATACGCCGTGCGGAATCGCGCTTGGAGACACCTTAATTGAGGCGTACGAAAAAACTTTCGCCTGCGATCCTGTTTCGATATACGGAGGTATAATCGCCTGTAACACTATTGTAGACGCCAAAGTTGCCGAAAAACTCGGCGAGCTATTTTTGGAGATTGTAGCCGCCCCCGATTTTGCACCTGACGCGCTTGAAATCCTAAAAAAGAAAAAGAACCTGCGTATCTTAAAACTAAAAAACGCTCCCAAGGAAACCCATGAATATATCGCGGTAGACGGCGGCTTTTTGGCCCAGCAAAGCGACCGCCGCCTGTTTGAAAAGTGGGAAGTAGTAACAAAAGCCGCTCCCGACGCCTGCGACATCCCCGACATGATTTTCGGCATGAGGGCGGTAACCTTCGCCAAATCCAACGCCATCATTATAGTGAAAGAGCAGTCCGCGACAGGCATAGGCTGCGGACAAGTGAACCGCATCTGGCCCACAATGCAGTCCCTTGAAAGAAGCGCCGCCGTATTAAAAGCCGAAAACAGCCCGTGGAAGGACAACGGCCCGGCGAGGGTACTTGCCTCCGACGCGTTTTTCCCTTTCCCCGACATAGTAGAAGCCGCCGCCGCCGCCGGCATAAAATCAATAATCCAACCCGGCGGCTCCATGAACGACAAACTGTCCATAGAAGCCTGCGACAAACACGGCCTGGCGATGGTCTTTACCGGGATAAGGCATTTTAAACATTAGAACTTTTATAAATTTTTGTTTAAAAGACCTCACGCAAAGGCGCAAAGGCGCAAAGAACGCAAAGTTTTCGTCCGTAAAATTTTCGTTTTACTATGATATTTTTTCTTTTAACGAAGATCTTGAAGTTATTAAGATAATTTTTCAAACAACAACTTTGCGCCTTTGCGCCTTTGCGCCTTTGCGTGAAAAAATTTCAGAATAAAGCCTCGAAAAATTTTATTTACTTGAAATAATCTACAGCTCCTGCGAAAATGTCCATTTTGCGGATTCCCGGTATATTCCTGAATAGCCCTTCGTCGAAGCGTTCGTTGTGGGCCATGCGGCCTAAGACGCGGCCGTCGGGGGAGGTTATGCCTTCTATGGCATAATTGGAATTATTCGGGTTATAACGTATGTCTTGTGTTGGGGAGCCGTCTATGTCAACATACTGCGTCGCTATCTGGCCGCTGTTTGCAAGAGAGCGGATTTGTTTCTCGCTTGCGATAAAACGGCCCTCGCCGTGAGATATAGGGACAATGTAATCAGAGCCAAGTTCAAGACGGGAAAGCCACGGCGATTTATTCGATGTTACCTTAGTCCTTACAAGGACGGCTTGATGGCGGCCTATTGTGTTGAAGGTTAGGGTGGGGGAGTTTCGCGTCATGTCGCGGATTTCGCCGTAAGGGACAAGACCGAGCTTTATCAGAGCCTGAAAACCGTTGCAGATGCCGCAAATAAGGCCGTCTCTTTTTTGTAACAGTTCCATCACGGAGGCGGATACGGCAGGGTTTTTGATAAAAGCCGTTATAAATTTTCCCGAGCCGTCAGGTTCATCGCCGCCTGAAAAACCTCCGGGAATTACCAAGCCCTGCGCCGATTTAACGGCTTTTTCAAAAGCGCTAACGCTCTCGGCGATGGAAGAGGGGGTTAGGTTTCGTATTACAAATATTTGCGCTTCTCCTCCCGCTTTTTCAATCGCCTTTGCCGTGTCGTATTCGCTGTTTGTTCCGGGAAAAACGGGGATGATAAATTTCGGTTTTGCAAAACGCTCTTTTGTTTTGATTGTTACGCCCTTGTCATAAAAGAACGATTCGGTTTTTCCTTCTTGTTTTATATTGTACGGATAAACCGGCTCAAGGGTTTTTTCCCAGGCGCTTTGCAGTTTTTCAAGCGGAATGTTAAAAGTTTTTGTGTTAAGAGTGTATTCATCCGTCGTGCGCCCCAATAAGACGCCCGTTTCCAAAGGTTTGTCCGTTTCAAAGATAAAACCGCCGAAGCCTAGCTCACAGGAAAGAGGCATTTGGGCGTTAAAACCTATCCTGTTACCGGCGCACATTTTTACAATGGCTTCCGCCGTACCGCCCGAGCCGACAGCCCACGCGGAATTTATCTTTTGCCCGGCGATTAATTTTTCCGCTGTGTCAAAATATTCGCGCAAAGCGGAAAAGTCCGTCTTTTCAAAAACAGAGAGGGACGGAGTATAAAGATAAACATAGCTTCCGGCGCGTTTGAATTCCGGCGTTACTATTTTATCTGTCTTCGCGGTGGAGACGGCAAATGAAACTAAGGTGGGGGGAACGTCGATGTTATCGCCGTTTTTAAGCGTAAAGGAGCCTGACATTGAATCCTTGCCGCCAATTGCCGCAATTTCAAGCCCAAGCTGGGCGTCAAGAGCGCCGAGGAGGGCGGATACTGGCTTGCCCCACCTTAAAGGATCGTCGCGTAACCTTTCAAAATATTCCTGAAACGACAGCCAGCACCGCTTTCTGCTTCCGCCCGCGGCTATAATTTTCGCAAGCGAAAAAACAACGGCGAAAACCGCTCCGTGGTACGGGCTTGCCGACGATATTTCAGGATCAAATCCCCATGACATAAGGGAGCAGGTTTTTGTTTCGCCGTTAAGGACGGGTATTTTTGCCGCCATAGTTTGCGCGGGCGTAAGCTGAAATTTTCCGCCGTAAGGCGCGATAACGGTCGCCATCCCCACGCTTGAATCAAAACGGTCAACAAGCCCTTTCTGCGAGCAAAAATTTAGGCCTCCGATAAATTTTTCCAACTGCGCCGCGTCGGGTTCGCTCTTTTTACAAGTTAACTTGGATGAACCAATACGGACTTTTGCGTGTTTTTCCGCCCCGTTGCTGTTAAGGAATTCCCTCGAAAGATTTACAATGGTTTTTCCGTTCCAGTTCATTACAAGGCGTTTTTCAGGAGTAACTTCCGCTATTACAACCGCTTCCAGGTTTTCGGCGGCGGCAAGTTCAATAAATTTTTCCGCGTCTTTTTTCGTTGTTACAACGGACATCCTTTCCTGGCTTTCGCTTATCGCAAGTTCCGTGCCGTCCAGCCCCTCGTATTTTTTCGTAACTTTATCTAGGTTTATAGAAAGACCGTCCGCAAGCTCTCCTACCGATACGCTCACGCCGCCCGCGCCAAAATCGTTACATCGTTTTATCAGGCGGGCCGCTTCAGGATTGCGGAAAAGCCTTTGAAGTTTCCGCTCTTCCGGCGCGTTTCCTTTCTGTACCTCAGCGCCTAAGGTTTCAAGGGAGCTTGAAGTGTGCGACTTGGATGAGCCTGTCGCCCCTCCTATGCCGTCCCTTCCCGTGCGTCCGCCCAAAAGTATTACAAGGTCCCCCGGCTGGGGCGTATTGCGTATAACATTTTCCGCGGGAGCCGCTCCTATTACCGCCCCTATCTCCATGCGTTTTGCGGAGTAACCGGGGTGATAAATTTCATGGACGTGCCCTGTAGCGAGCCCTATCTGGTTGCCGTAAGAACTGTAACCGGCCGCCGCCGTCCGGCAAATTTTTCGCTGAGGCAATTTGCCTTCTATGGCGGAAGAAGCGCTTTGAAGCGGATCGGCGGCTCCCGTTACGCGCATAGCCTGATAGACAAAGGCGCGGCCAGAAAGCGGGTCGCGTATCGCCCCGCCAAGGCAGGTAGCCGCCCCTCCGAAGGGTTCTATTTCTGTGGGGTGGTTGTGCGTTTCGTTTTTGAACATCAAAAGCCAGTCCTGTTCAACTCCGTCCGCGTCCGCTTTTATTTTCACGGAACAGGCGTTAATTTCCTCAGACTCGTCCAAATCCGGCAATAAACCGCGTTTTTTTAACACTTTTGCGCCAATAACGGCCATATCCATCAATGTTACGGGCTTTTTGTCCCGTCCCGTAAACGCCCTTGATTCAAGATAATTTTTATAGCTTTCGCTCAATAAATCATCTTCGATATTTACTTCGTCAAGTTCAGTTAAAAAAGTGGTATGGCGGCAGTGGTCGGACCAATAAGTGTCAAGCACGCGAATTTCCGTAACGGACGGATCGCGTTTTTCCTGATTACAAAAATATTCCTGACAAAAGAGCATGTCCTGCGTATCCATTGCAAGATTCATTGTTACGCGCAATTCATCAAGCGCTGTTTTTGAAAAAGAAATAAATCCTTCGACAATTTTCACATCTTCCGGCTTGCCGTATTTTTGAAGGAGGGTCAGCGGTTTTTCCAAAGACGCTTCCCGGCTTTCAACAGGGTTTACAAGCCATGATTTTATTTTGTTAAACTCTACATCGTTAATTTTTCCGTACAAGGCGTATATTTTTGAAGAATGAATAAGCGGCCTTTCCTTTCCGTTCGCAAGGGAAATGCATTGGGCGCAGGAATCGGCGCGCTGGTCAAACTGTCCCGGCAAAAATTCAACCGCAAAAACCTTTGCGCCGGGCAAATCGGGCAGTTCATCATAAACTATATCGACGGGCGGCTCCGAAAATATGGCGCTTTTTGCGGCGTTAAAATCTTCGGAAGAAATCCCCTGCGCGAAATAGCGGTTAATTATCCTTACTTTTTCTATCTGTATATTAAGCGCAAGCCGCAAATCTGAAGCAACCGCCTCAGCCTCCTCAGCAAATTCCGCCCTTTTTTCAACAAAAATACTGAATACTTCCATTTTGTAGAATTATATCGAAATATAAAAAGATAATCAAATGTTTCCCGAAGACATCTCACAAAGGCACAAAGAGCACAAAGAGCACAAAGGGAAGAGGAAGAGGGTTGTCGTACGAAAGCTTAGCTTGAGAATCTCATGATAAGCTTTCGGACAAAAACCTAAAAATTCTTTCTTGATTTTCGTATTTCTAGAGATTGTCTTGGGAAAAAGAAAATCTTGCGGACGATAGCTTTGTGATCTTTGTGTCCTTTGTGTCTTTGTGTGGAATTCTTCGTGTATAAATTCTTAATTACCAGTAGAAATAATTTAAGAATTTATGATATAATTGAATCTGTATGGACGAAAAAATTCAGGCGCATAGGTTTAAGCTCAGCGATTTTGAGGGTCCCCTGGATCTTTTACTGTATATGATACGGAAAAATGAAATAAACATTTATGACATTCCTGTGGCACAGATAACCGACCAGTACATTGAATACCTGCGTTATGCCGAGACTATGGACCTTGAGGATATTACCTCTTTTCACGCTATGGCGGCGCTTTTGCTGTATATAAAAAGCCGGACGCTTTTGCCGGTGGAAATGGACGCCGACGCGGATGAGGACCCAAGGGCGGAGCTTGTCGAGCGCCTCATTGAATATCAGAAGTATAAAAAATATTCCGAACTGCTTGAAGAAAAACAAAACGAGAACGAGTGGGGAATAGAGAGGCGCAGGCTTCAGCATAACCTTCCTTTTGCGGACGATGATCAATGGGAACGCATAGACATTTGGGATCTCTTAAAAACATTTTCCGCCCTTACCGTGAATATAGACGCGGAGCGTATCATAGACCTTTACGAAGAAATTACGGTAAACGAAAAAACAGCCCTTCTTATGGAACATCTTGAAAACAAGGGAGAATGCAGGTTTACGGAACTTGTAGTGCGGACGGGCGCGCTTGATATTGTTTGCGCTTTTCTCGCGATGCTGGAAGCCGCCAAGATGCGCATGATAGTCATTTATCAAAACCGCCTGTTCGGCGATATCCTTATCAAACCCAGCGTAAGCGGAGACATAAATTGAGCGCAACGGAAAAGGAAACCGCCCTTGTCGAGGCGGTTCTCTATCTTGAATCCGATCCCATTGACGAAGGGACAATTTCCCGCATATCAAACTTATCAAACGAAACAGTAACAAGCGCCCTTGAAAATATTAAGAACCGTTATGCCGATTCGGACTGCGGGCTTGAACTTGTCCGCATAGGCGGCGGGATAATGATTTCCGCAAAGCGGGAATACTGGGAGCCTCTTAAAGAACGCTACGGCAAAAAAAGCGAGGGGAAAATTTCCCGCGCCGCCATGGAAACCCTCGCCATAGTCGCGTATATGCAGCCTGTAACGCGGCCTGAAATTGAAAAAATACGCGGAGTGTCGGCGGACAATATGATACGCCTGCTGTTGGAAAAAGGGCTTGTGCGCGAGGCGGGGAAAAAAGACATTCCCGGACGGCCTGTCATGTACGGAACCACGAAAGAATTTCTTAAAATATTCGGACTTTCCTCTATATCGGAACTTCCAAAACTGGGAGAGAGCGACGTCGAAAAATTTGAACTGGAGGGGGAGAAGTATTAGGCTTCAGGTTTTTCTCTCACACGCGGGGGTCGCATCAAGAAGGGCGGCGGAGGAAATAATTGCTTCGGGGCGGGTTTCCGTAAACGGCGTAACAATTACCGCGCAGGGAACCAAAGTGGAAGAAGGCGATACCGTTCTTTTGGACGGAAAACCTGTCTTTCAGGAAACTGACAAGCATTATATCGCGCTGAACAAGCCGCCCGGCTATATTTGCAGTTCAGGCGATCCGCAAGGGAGGCCTTTGGCCCTCAGTTTGCTGCCGGCGGCAAAAGAACGGCTTTACAATGTGGGGAGGCTGGATTTTTTATCAAGCGGGCTTATCTTTTTTACCAATGACGGCGCTTTTGCCGCGCGTTTGGGGCACCCGTCCTGCGGCCTTGAAAAAGAGTACATGGTAGAGGCGACAGGCCTTATCCCGGACGAAGTCGCAGACGCTTTTTGCGGCGGAATAACGATAGAGGGCGTTAATTACAAGGCGAAAACGGCGGAAAAAACCGGCCGCAAAAGCATGAGGATAGTGCTTGTCGAAGGCAAGAACCGCGAAATCCGCCGTGTTTTTTCCCATTTTCATTTACATCCTTCGGTACTGTGCAGGGTAAGAATAGGCAATGTTTTATTGGGAAATTTGCCGGAAGGCGGTTCCAGACCCCTTACACAAAAAGAGATATCCGGGTTAAAATGAGGTATATATCATGGTAATCGCTATTGACGGCCCCGCAGGCTCCGGTAAAAGCACCATAGCCAAGTTACTGGCAAAAAAGATGGATTTTACCTATATCAACTCAGGAAACCTTTACAGGGCCATTACATTAGGCTGTATAAGGGCAAAAATCAACATTTCCGACAGTGAAAAAGTGATAGAATTTGCCAAAAACATCAAAATTTCCTATAAAAAAGACCAAGTTTACCTTGACGGAGAGGATGTTACGGACCTTCTTCATACGGACGAAATTGACAAATATTCCGCGCCCCTTTCGGCAATAGTCCCTGTAAGGCACATTGTCAATGATTTAATACGTTTTTTGTCAAAAGGGCTTAATATCGTGGTAGAGGGCAGGGACATGACTACAGTGGTTTTCCCCTATACACCCTACCGTTTCTACCTTGACGCGTCCGCCGATTCAAGGGCAAAAAGGCGTTTTGAACAGGGAGTGTCAAATCTTAGCCTTCAGGACATAAAAACGGCCATTTTACAAAGGGACAAAATTGACAAAAACAAGGCCGAAGGAAGCCTGAAAATCGCCGAAGGAGTCCAATATTTAGACACATCCGACTTGACCATTATTCAAGTTTATGACAAATTAATAACTAGAGTTAAAGAAAAGCAAGGAAAAGAAAGAAACATGGCAGAAAAGGAAGTGGCATCGGACACGAGTCCGGTAAAAAACGCTGAGAACATTCAAACTCAGTTGCAGGAAGAATCCCTTAAATCTTTTGAACGTCTTGAAGAAGGTCAGATGATCGAAGGGGAAGTAATCCAGGTAACGCCTGATCAGGTGTTTATCGACGTAGGCGGAAAATCAGAAGGAAAAATTCCCATTGAGGAATTTCAGGATATTCCGAAAGTAGGAGACACCGTACAGGTCATCCTTATCACAAAAGAAAATAAATACGGGGAAGTAATTGTTTCCAAACAAAAAGCGGACGCAAAACTTTTCTGGAAAAATTTAAGGCAGGCTTTTGCCGAGCATCTTGCCGTGGAAGGCGTTATAGAATCGCAGGTTAAAGGCGGCTTCGACGTTAATCTCGGCGCGGGCGTTCACGCTTTCCTTCCGGTCAGCCAGTCCGACATACAAAAAGTTGAAGCGCCGGAAAAGCTTCTTAACTTAAAATCACGTTTCTATGTGGAGCGCCTGTATTCCGACGGAAAAATTAACATCGTTGTTAACAGGCGCAAGTGCATGGAAGAAGAGCATGACACCAAACGCAAAGCCTTTTTTGAAAATACGCCCATCGGCTCCGACGTCACCGGCGTTGTAAAAAGTTTCACCTCGTTCGGCGCGTTTATAGATCTTGGCGGTTTTGACGGCCTGCTGCACATTAACGACATGAGCTGGGGGCACGTTACGCGCCCAAAAGATTACGTAAAAAAAGGCCAGGAAATAAAATTAAAAGTTATACGCATAGACAATAAAGAAAAAAGAATAAATCTTTCCCTTAAACATTACACCGACGATCCCTGGGTTCATTTTGAGGAAAAATACCATGTCAACGACATTGTAAAAGGCAAGGTTACAAAGCTAACGGAATTCGGCGCGTTTATCGAACTGGAAGAGGGCATAGAAGGCCTCGCGCACATTTCAGAATTTTCGTGGATTAAGAAAATTCAAAAACCGCAGGATCTGTTAAAAAGCGGCGACGTTGTCGAGTGCATGATCCTGGGTTACGATCTTCAGGCGGGCAGGGTGTCCCTCGGTTTAAAACAGGTTAAGGATAATCCGTGGGAAACAATCGAGGAAAAATACCCCGTCGGCACAAGAATTAAACGCAAAGTGGTAAAAATCACAAGCGCCGGAGCCTTTATTGAACTTGAAAACGGCATAGACGGATTCCTTCATGTGGACGACATGTCATGGACAAGAAAGGTTAAAAATCCGGGAAGCGCCCTTGCTGTGGATCAGGAAGTTGAAGTCATGGTTATTTCCGTGGACACCGCCAACCGCAACATAAAACTGGGCATGAAACAGCTTTCCGAAGACCCATGGAAACAATTCTGCGAAACTTACAAGCCCGGCTCCCCGGTTGAAGGCGAAGTCGCGTCCGTTACGGATTTCGGCGTTTTCCTTCGCGTTCCCGGCGGCATAGAAGGGCTTATTCACAAGTCAAACCTTGTTGACAACCGCGAAGATGATCCGGACGAGGCCCTTAAAAAGATCAAAGTCGGCGACAAATTAAAAGCCATTGTACTGGAAGTCCAGAGCGACAAGCAAAAAGTCGCTTTTTCACTGCGAGGATATCAAAAGAAGGCGCAAAAGGATGAATTATCGCGTTACATGGCGGAAGAGGAAGTCTCCGATTCCACTTATACGCTTGGATCCCTTTTAAAATCCAAAAATCCTCAGGCAAATGAATCTGAGTGAAGGTAAGCCCTTAATAGCAAAAAGCCACGCCATTCAGGAACAAATAGAGATTGTTAAAAAAGTGGCAAAAACCGACTCATCCGTCCTGCTGTTGGGGGAAAGCGGGGTAGGGAAGGAAGTTTTCGCGGAGCTAATACACTTGAACAGCCGCCGCAATTCCCTGCCTTTTGTCAAAGTAAATTGCGCGGCCCTTCCGGAAGGGCTTTTGGAAAGCGAATTATTCGGCCATGTAAAGGGCGCGTTTACCAACGCCGTTTCCAACCGGCAGGGGCGTTTTGAAATGGCGGATACGGGCACTATCCTTTTGGATGAAATAGGCGACATACCCCTGCCGCTTCAGGCAAAGATTCTGCGGGTTATACAGGAAAAGAAATTTGAAAAAGTAGGCTCCGATATTACCGTTACCGCCGACGTGCGCATCCTTGCGGCAACAAACAAAGACATTGAAGAACTTGTGCAATCGGGCAAATTCCGCGCCGATTTGTACTACCGCCTTAACGTGCTGCCTATATATATCCCGCCCCTGCGCCGCAGGACTGAGGATATTCCGGAATTGGCGCGCCATTTTCTTGAAATTTATATGAGGCAGAATAACAGGCAATTTGACGGTTTTACTCAAGACGCCCTGCAGGCCCTGCTTTCTTATTCGTGGCCGGGAAATGTCCGCGAGCTTCAAAATTGCATAGAACGCGCCTGTGTAATAGGCAAGAACAGCCATATAGGCCATGAAGATCTTTTTATCAAAAACGCGGATTCCCACGACATCAAAGGGCAAATTGCGGACCGCAGCCTTAAAACGGCCGTTAATGTATTTAAGGCCAATTTTATCCGAAAAGTGCTGGAAGAGAACAAATGGAACCAGACGGAGGCCGCCAGGGTACTTGCCATACAGCGCACTTATTTGTCAAAATTGATTAAGGAACTCAAAATAAACGTAAAGGAGTAAGGCAGATGCAAAAAGAACATGCGCAAAAAGAAGACGCAGAAGACAAATTCAGCGATTTTTTAAAAAGAAACAGAAAAGGCATATATATATCTTTTGGCGTAATCATCATCCTGTTCGTGGGCATAATTGTATATCTTTCCGTGAACAGTAATTTACAGAAGAAGGCAACCGCCGAAGTGGAAGATTTAAACGAAAAATATATAGAATTGCGTTTATTGCTTGCCGACGAAGCTTATAACGATGACGTAAACGCCCTGCTTGAAAAACTTGACGTATTTGTAAAAGGCAAATCAAGTTACGCGGGAGCCAGAGGATGGACGATTATCGCCCAGATTTATTCCGGAAAAGAAGACTGGGAAAAGGCGGAAGAAGCGTGGCGAAAAGCCGCAAAAATAGGCGTTAAAACATATCTCGCGCCGGCGGCGTATTTTAACGCCGCAGCCTGCGCGGAAAATCAGGGCAAAATTAAAGAGGCGGTTGAACTTTTGGAAAAATGCGTTACTTATAAATTTGATTTCCCGGCGGCGCCGCGCGCGCAGTTTTCCATAGGCAGGTTAAACGAACAGCTTGGCGACATCCCGGCCGCGATAGCCGCGTACCGCGTGATACTGGCTAACGAACAATGGTCAAAAATTGAAACTTGGTCAAACCTTGCCCAGAGCCGTCTTATCGCGATAGAGGAGTAATGCTTAAGCAGCACATAAAAAGTATATTTCTTTTTCTGCCATTTTTTGCTTTAAGCTTTCTTTCGACTACATGCGGCCTTGAGGAGTACTATTATCTTCCTCAGGTTCCGGAAACCTATATTGTTACAGAATTAAACACGCAGGCTGTAATTAATCTTCCGCCTTTAACCGGTTATTATTACGCTCAAAACTATAAAATTTTTTACCGCATATATATAAGCGATTTTTCGACATCATCCAGTGAAACATCTATTTTCAGTAATATTAATTCAACCCTTGTAAACGATTATGGTAATATTTGGCCAAATACAGACCCTACCAGCACTTCAATGGGAACCGCCGCCGGCACATTGTTTTCCAGCCGTAATTATTATGAGCTTTATATTGAAAATAACAACAGGGGAGAGACTCTCGATAATTTATTAACAACAAGCGGAGGAAATGTCAGAATATTATTTCCAACCGCCCAGGGAGATTATCCTTTATTGTCCGTTAACAATGGTTCTGAATACAGGCTTTTACGTTCAGAATATATTTTTCCCAATTCTCTTGATGATAAAAGGTATTTCCGAAACTCATTGGAAATAAACGTCTCCGATTTTGCCGATTTAGTGCCGCGTACCGGCTTGTCACAGACCTTCGCTTATGTTTCCATGTATATCGTCGCCTCAGGTACAAACCCAACCGGCTTTACGCCCATATACAGCAAGCCAACCCATATCAGCGTTTTCAGGCTCCCGAATAATTAAATTTTCCCCAAAGACTCTCACAAAGACACAAAGAGCACAAAGAACACAAAGAAGAATTTTTGGGTAGTTGTACGTTAGCTTATCGTGAGTTTCTCAAACTCAGCTTATATACAACAACCTTTAATATTCTTGGTGATCTTTGTGTCCTTTGTGCCTTTGTGTGAAATTTTCCGGTTTTATTCTACTAATCATAATGCGTATTCTGTCTACTAATATATATGGTATTATACGCGTCAAAATACGATGACCATTCATCCGCGTTTCCTGTTACGTTTCGGGCAAGAACTAAATTACGTCTCAGGTAAAATTGCGATTCATATTCTTTCAGGCGTTCCTGCCTGTAGGCTTTTTCTTCTTTGGCTCGCACATAATCAACCGCGTCTTTATTTTTGTAGCCGAAACCCCATAATAACGACGATAAGGAGTGTTTTTTCATGCCGGACGGAATGTAATTACAGCAGGCGTTTTCTATACGGAAGCCTTGAGGCAATTTTAAGTTCATATCCGTTTTGAACTTTTCAGGCGAAAAAGGTTCATAAAAGTCCACTGCGGCTATCTCGTTATCGGCGCTTATGCCTGTAGACAAGGGAGAGGCAAATTCCATCTTTGGGATGGGATTAAAACCTTTTGTATATATCACGGGAATGCCGGCCCTTGTAAAAGTCATGGAAAACAGCTCTATAAGGCTTAAATGGCCGTGAAAAACCGCGCCGCTTGACTTGCTGAAACTGAACAACAGCCTGTAAATATCAGGATCCATTTTATTTTTGTTAACCTTATTATTTTGAAAGTTAACATTAGAATCAGAATTGACATTATTGTCTTGGTCTAAATTGATACCGGGGGTTATGATCGAAGGCTTAATATCCGTATTTTCAATTATCCTGATTTCCCTGCCGCAGACTCCGCACAAGCCGCATTTTTCCCTGCATGTTGGAGTAAGCCGCGCGTTGTCGGATTTCTCTTTTTCGCTTTGTATATATTCGTCCGAAACGCGGGAGTCAATTCCCCGCCAGGGCATTTCATTCTTCCCATTCAGGAATGAATCGATTAATTCCTTGTTTTCCTCAAAAAGCGAGAGCCACTTTTCCCTGTCTATGTACTCGCTCCACGCGTCAAGCCTTGAGCCTCCAAGATAGGCTTTTTCAAAAATATAGCCTGCCCTTTCGTCGCCCCTGCTTATTATGCCCTCAATTTGGGAAATTAAAGTATCAGGGACGCTTACCTTGTGTCCCAAAGGCTTCAAGCTGTTTCGGATATATTCTGTCTTTTTTACGGCTTCGGCGGCGTCCAACTGAGGCGAACATTGGTAAGGGGTGTGCGGCTTTGGAACAAAGAGCCCTACGTTGATATTAAAATGCATTCGGGTCCTGCGCCCTAAACAGGCGATAAAATTGACGATTTCCTCTTCTTCGCTTTTTTCAGAAGCGGTTAGCGGAAGCCCTATCATGAAATAAAACTTAGCCGTTTTCCAACCGCGTTTTTTCGCTTCGTTAAGAATCGCCGTTACGGAATCAAGCGTAACTTCCTTGTTAAGGGAGAATTGCCACATATCCCTTGGCGTCTCAACGGCAAAGGTAAGTCCGCTTTTTCTTGTTACGGATATTTTTTCAAGGAGCGAAAGCGAGAAACTTGAAACTTTTAATGATGGAAGCTGGAAGGAAACGTGCGTATCCTTGAACTTTCCGTTAAGATTTTCAACAAGGCTGTCTATGCCGGCATAGTCGCCGGAGGATAGGGAAGAAAGGCTTATCTCATGCCAGCCGCCCTTTGTTACCATTTCCCCAACCTGCGCTTCGATAAGGGCGGAACTTTTCTGCCGCATGGGCCTGTACCAGTAACCGGCGTGGCAAAAGCGGCAGCCGTTGGGACAGCCCCGCATAATTTCCACGCTTCCGTGGTGCTGGACGATCTTCATGCTTGGAACGGGAAACACGGCTGCCGCGGCTTCATCATCGTCAGAAAAGTCCGCGCCGCAAAAATTTGCGAAAATGGCGCGTAACGTATTATTTTTCCCTTTTACATAAATATTAGGGTGCGCATGAATTTTTTCCAGCAGCGCTCCCCTGCCCTTCCCGCCCTCTTTCATCTTTGACAGTTCATAAACAAGATCAAAAAAACCGGCTTCCGCCTCCCCTATCCAGAACGCGTCGACAAAGGGGGAAAAAGCCGCGGGATTTGAAACGGCGGGGCCTCCCGCTATTACAATGGGGTGTTCTTCCGTCCTTTGTTCACAGCGCAGGGGAATAAAAGACGTATCTAAAATTAACAGGAGGCCGCCAAGCCCCAATTCGTAGCCTACGGTAAACATAAGAAGATCAAGACATGAAAGGGCGATGCCTGTATCAAGGCCGTATAGCGGGATACTCATTTCGCGTAACAATTTTTCAAAGTCGGGGGCGGGGGCGAAAGCGCGGTCGCAGGATATGCCCTGTATATTGTTCATTCTGTTGTAGATAATTTTTAACGCCTGATTTCCCATCCCAATTTCATAAAGATCCGGAAAAGCGATAAGCGTTTTGAAAGACGAGTCTTTATTCGACTTGATGCCGTATTCGCCGCCCGTGTAACGCGCGGGTTTGTCGACAGTTAAAAGTTTTCCGCCAAATTCCGCGACAGGATCAATGAACCTGTCCCGCGTCAACGGTTGTACCTTCTGATATAAATGCTAAGGACAAGACCTATTCCTATCATCCCGGAGAAAACCGCTGAACCGCCGTAAGACATGAATATTAAAGGTATTCCCGTTATGGGCATAATACCCATTGTCATTCCGACATTGATCATAAAATGGAAGCTGAACATTCCCGCAAGTCCCGCGCATAAATATTTTGCGAAAGGATCAGTCGTTATTTTCATTGTTGTTAAAAGGCGTATGATTATTAACAGGAAAAGAAGGAATACGATTACAGCGCCGATAAATCCGGCTTCTTCCGAGAAAATGGAAAAAATAAAGTCGGTGCTTTGTTCGGGCAGGAAACGGTAATGGCTTTGGGTTCCCTGCAAGTATCCCCTGCCCGTAAGGCCTCCCGCCCCAATGGCCGTTACGGATTGTATAATGTTCCACCCGGCCCCCTTAGGGTCAATGTTAGGATCAATAAAGACAATAAGGCGCATAATCTGGTATTCTTTTAAAACAACACGCCCCGCGTAGGAAGCGCCGAGTGAAAAAACAATTATTGCGGCCGCGTAAACAATCCAGTAAAAATAATTTTTTTTAAATTTAATATATCCAAAAAGGGAAATCGCCGCGATTAAAAGCATAAAAACCAAAACAATTAATAATATTTTAGGGTTTGTAAGCAGCGCCAGAAGAGGAATGGATCTTTTTTGTATATAAGACTGCCAAAGCGGAAGAACCAGAAAAACGCCGGTTAACGCTATGCTTAATATCATGAATGACACATAACGCATGGCGACGCCCGCCATAAAGGTCATTGTTATAAGGATGGCGAGATATACAAGGGCCGTTCCAAGGTCGGGCTGCATAATAACAATAAGCATGGGAACAAATACAATAATACAGGAAATTAAAAAACGGGAAAAAGCGTCTTTGTTCCTGTCCGTATCGGCAAGGAAGCGCGCCAGAAGAATAATAACGGAAATTTTAACAAATTCCGAAACCTGTATTCCGAACGAGCCTATTTGAAGCCAGCGCGTCGTCTGCGTGTGCGATATTCTCATGAAGAATAAAGTATAAAGAAGCGGCAAAAGGGACGCCAGATAAATATAAACGGATATATTATAAAATCTGCGGTAATCCACAAGGGCTAAAACAAGCGCTATAATTAATCCTATCGCCGTCCATATAATCTGCTTTATATATTCGTCGGAAACCTGAATGCCCGCCGACGTTACGCCCGACGAATATATAAATAAAATTCCCATTGTTAAAAGAACAAGGGCGGGAAGCAGCAATAAAAAATCAATTTTAAGAATTTCGTTAAATTTCATTCCCTGCGGTCCTGTATAGGTATCCAATATTGATACCCCAAAGCGCGTATGGCCTCTTCGTAAGTTTGATTGTTAAAATACCCCTGAAAAATTATCGCGGACGCGTAAGGCGCCCACCATTCCCATTTATTTACGGCTTCCACAATGACAGTAAGTGCAATCGCGTTTTCGGCGTTTCTGTTGTCATAAGGCGCGAAGGCGGTAAACCATGAATGCCAGCGGTCTAAATAACCTACTTCTGCGGTTCCTGTTTTTCCGGCGATTTGCACCGATTTAATATTCAAAACAGACTGCGCTGTTCCGTTGGTGATTACGTTTCTCATATCACGGCGCACTGTTTCAAAAATTTCAGGAGACAGGCTGCTTTCGTGTAACAGTTCCGGTCTTACGTTTCTTTCCACGGCCCCCGTTGCCGGATCGCGGACTTCTTTTAATATGTGCGGTTTATAAACTTTGCCGTCATTTACCAGCATACAGATCATATTCGTCATTTGAATGGGAGTAAGCAATGAAAAACCCTGGCCTATGGACATATTCATCGTGTCTCCCTGAACCCATTTTTCCTGTAAACGCCGTTCCTTCCACTGCGGAGTCGGAATAAAGCCGGCTATTTCGCCGGGAAGGTCAATTTCAGTTATCTCGCCGTAACCGTATTCTTTGGCGTAAGCCGCGATTCGTTCAGGGCCAAGATGATCCCTGCCCGCGGTCATATAATATATGTTGCATGACTGCGCCAGCGCGTTGTGAAGATTTAACCTGCCGTGTCCCGTTTTTACATGGCACAGCCAGTCGCGGTTTCCGAAATGAAGAACTCCCTGGCAAAGAATAGTCTGCTCAGGCGGGAATGTTTTCTCGGAATAAATGCCTGTGCTTATTACGATCTTAAAAGTAGAACCCGGCGCGTAACTTGACTGTATCGCGCGGTTCAGGAAGGGCTTGTTGGGATCATCCGCAAGCTTCTTGTAATCCGTGCTGAGCCCGTCGGTAAAAATATTCGGATCGTACCATGGATAAGAAACCATCGCGAGCACTTCCCCCGTCGAAGGGCGTATAACAAGAGCCGTTCCTATACGCTGTCCCAGCGCTTTTTCCACAAGAGTCTGAAGCCTGTAATCTATTGATAAAACAAGATTTTTCCCCACTTCAGGATGAATGCGCACGTTTTCACGCCCCGCGATTCTCCTTCCCCTGACATCGACCGTCCTAATCTCCCTGCCTTCTTTTCCCCTTAAAAGCTCGTCGTACTGTTTTTCAACTCCCGATTTTCCGATTATGTCCCCCTGCTGATAACCAAGGTTGTATAGGGACGTTAGTTCGTCGCGGGTAATGTCTCCCACATAACCTAATACGTGGGAAAGACTTCCTGAATCCGTGTAATTTCGCACCGGTTTGCTTATCCATGAAACTCCCGGAAGAGTGTTTTTTCTTTCCGCAAGAGCTGAAATTGAGCTAAAAGGCACATTTGCGGCGATTTCAACAGGCTGGAAAGACTGTAAAAATTGTTTTGGCAATTTTGCCGTAATTTCATCGGTCGGAACGCCAATAATGCTCGAAACGGCGTATATTATGTCTTCCATTTTGCCCTTAGGCACTTCCGCGGGGGTAATATTCACGGCAAATGAATCCTTGTTCATCGCAAGCTGTTTTGTGTAATTCCTGTCGTATATTTCTCCGCGCTGGGCCGGAATAGTAAATGTCCTGCGGGATATGTCCTGGGCGCGGGTTAGGTATTCCTGCCCGGAAAGTATCTGCATAGAAAAAAGTTTAACGCTGTAAACGGCGATTAGCATTATTAGGATTATTTTAAACGCTGTAATCCGCCATCCCTGATCTTCAATCATACTAACTCCGTTTAGGCGTAATAAACCTAAAATGTTTTAACAGTAAAAATAAAACCGGCGCGCATAATGAATTAAGTCCAAGTTCTATCCAAAACAATATTGAAAACAGCGAATAAACGGGAACCACATTGCCCATAATAAAATTAAGTAAAAACATAATTAACGCCTTCGCTATTGTCGCCAAAGCGCAGAGAATGAAGGGCAGGAAAAACACGTCAAGAAAAAACGCGCCTTTAAAAATCCCCGTAACCGCCCCTATAACGGTGCGTATAAGGCAATTTAGCCCCAGAGGGGCGGCGGAAAGAAAATCAAGCAGCAATCCTGAGAAAAAACCCGACAGCTGTCCGGTCATGGTTCCGTTTACGTATGCCGAATAAACAATAATGCACAGGGCAAGGTCGGGAACGGCGCCGAAAAGCGCGAAATTTCCAAGTATGGTTGATTGTAATATGCCGGCGACTACGGCAAGGATTATTGTCCAAATTATATTTCTAATCATTGCGGCAATTCCTGCGGGACTAAAGTTTCCCTTTCAATCAGAAACACATACTCCAATCTTGAAAAATCTATCATGGGTATAATTTCTATTTCCAATGTTGTTTCATATTCCGGCGAAATAATTTTATTTACCCGCCCTATATTAATATCCGGCGGGTATATCCCGCCAATTCCGCTTGAAATGACAATATCGCCTACGTTTATTTCGTCCCGCGCCCTTTTTGGCACCAGACGCATTAAAAGGGGAGTTTCCTGACTTCCCTGCCCCTCCACGATTCCATCATATCGCGTAACAGACAGCCGTGAGGCTACATAAGCGTTATTGTCAAAAATCGGCATAACAAGGCTTTCAAAAGCTCCTATTTGTATTACTTTTCCCACAAGCGACTGCGTGCCGTTTTGCCACGCAACTACCGGCATGTCGCGGGTAACGCCCGCAAAACTGCCTTTATTAATTACAACGGCGGAAAAAAGATTGTTAGGATCTCGGCCTGAAATTTGCGCCGGAATACGCTTGTAACGCAATGATTGCGCAAAACCAAGCTGTTCGCGAAGACGGTTGTTTTCCTGATATATTTCGGCGCTGCTTCTTTCCAGTTCTTCGTAACGTTCAAGCTGTTTTAACAGTTCGGCGTATTCTTTTCTTAAATTCGCTAGTTCCTTAACGGAAAGAACAGTTCTTGAAACCGCGGAAGAAAATTCGTAAATGCCCCCCCTGACTCCGGAAAACAGCGAAAGACCGGTGTTTTTAAGGTGAAAAATAAAATTACCGCCCGAAAACAATAAAAGCGCGATTGATACGATTACAAGAGATATAAAAACATAAAAAGACGAATTAAAAATTACTCCGGATAATTTTCCGCCGCCTTTTTGCGATACCGAACCGGAATTAAAATCGCCGGAATATCCATGCCGCATAATTAATTATTTATTCTGTCATAGATATTTTTTGTAAGGTCAGAGCCTTTCATGTAATCAAAATACTTGCCGGCTCCCAAAGCGACGCAGAGTTCGGGCTGATCCGCGATAATCGCCGGAACCCCCGTTTCTTTCGCGATAAGCTTGTCAAGGCCTTTTAACATGGAGCCGCCGCCGGTCATTACAATGCCGCGGTCCACGATGTCGGCGGCAAGTTCCGGCGGCGTTTTGCCGAAGACGGCTTTGATTTCGTCAATTATCGCGGTAATGGGATCTTTAAGCGCTTCACGCACTTCCACCGAATCAATCTCAAGACGCCGCGGAAGACCGGTAATGGCGTCGTTGCCCTTAACCTCCAGTTTTTCGATAGTCTTGTCCGGAGATGCGTTCCCTATTTCTATTTTTAACTTCTCCGCCATTTGCTCGCCTATGACAAGGTTATGAACGCTGCGTATGTGCTTGATTATCGCCTCGTCAAATTCATCCCCGCCTATTCTAATCGCGCTTGTTACGACCATGCCTCCCAGGGATATAACCGAAATTTCCGAAGTGCCGCCGCCTATGTCGCAGATCATATGTCCTGCGGGCTCCCTTATGGGAATGTCCGCGCCTATCGCGGCGGCAAGGCTTTCCTCTATAACGTAAACTTCCCTGGCTCCTGATTTATACGCGCTTTCTTCCACGGCGCGCCTCTCCACTTCCGTGATGCAGGACGGGATGCCGATAACCATGCGCGGTTTTAAGAAACGGTAGCGCGGGAAAACACGGTAGATAAAGTAGCGGATCATTTTTTCGGTTGATTCAATATCCGCGATTACCCCGTCCCTCATAGGCCGTATGGCGATAATGTTCTCCGGCGTTTTCCATAACATACGTTTCGCGTCGGCGCCTACGGCGACAATTTTTTTTGTGCCCCTTTCTACCGCCACAACCGACGGCTCGTTTAATACAACGCCTTTTCCCTTAATATAAATAAGCGTGTTACACGTCCCTAAATCAATTCCAAGATCTGTTGAAAAACTTCCAAACATACAACCTCCCTATATATTGAGCCGCGCTCTCGCTTTCGCGTGCGCCGGATCCTGTCTGTACGCGATTCTCCATTCGGCGCGCGCGCGCGCCGTATCCCCCATAAGGCTGAACAATTCTCCCAGTTGATAACGAACTTCCGCGTTTTCTCCCGTTTCATTAAGAATTTTTAAATACTGCGCCTGCGCCCCCGAATGATCGCCGGAATGTATATAAACTTCCGCCAGCAACAGGCGCGCGGTAAATATCGACTTGGAATCGGGAGAAAGTTCAATGCACCGCTGAAGATAACCCGACGCCATATTGTACTCCCCCATCGCCATGTAGGAACGCGCTATGGACATTAACAAGTTATCTGAAACCGAACCTGTCTTAAACGCTTTTGTAAACGCTTCAACGCTTGAGCGGTAATCTCCCGCGGCGGCGTAAGCAAGACCTAAATATTCGGGTATGTCCTGGGCTTCATAATGAAGGTTATCCGCCATTTCAAGATATTTTACCGCAAGATCGGAATATTCAGGCCCCTTGTAACTGTACGCCTTTCCAAGCACATAATAAACGCGCGCGTCTTTTGCGGAATTTTTTAAGAGCATGGCTTTTCGCAATGACCGTATGCAGTTGTCAATAAAAAAAAGCGTATTCTGATTATTGATCTGCGATATTCCCCATTGATACGCCGAAAAACCGTTAATCGTTAAAAGAAAATAATCTACCGGTTTTTCATCCAGCGCTTCTTTGCTTATTTCGTACGCCTGTTCGTAATTTCCGGCGTTCCAGATACGCAAAAGTTCGCGGCTTTTATTTTTTACGCCTTTATGAAGCCCGGAAATGATAAGCGTCGAAACAATTACAGCGAAAAAAATTATTAAAATAACCGTAAAAGATCGGATTTTATTGAGACGGTATATATGACGCCCTGAACGAGACCTGATTTTACTGCTAAACATCTTTCTTGATTATCATTTAATACGAAATTTGACAAAATGTCAATGAAAAGAGGCTTTTTTACCCCATAAATTGAAAAAAAAACGATGAACCATAAGCCGGGTTCTGTTA
>Ga0268262_10000016_pt1 | contig 184874 bp, 177 predicted proteins | sample TergutNc150P3_FD_190354 | JGI IMG/M metagenome (GOLD analysis project Ga0268262, IMG submission 190354) | Nasutitermes corniger P3 segment gut microbial community from laboratory colony in Florida, USA - Nc150 P3 (SPAdes) (version 2) | ecosystem: Host-associated > Arthropoda: Insects >...
CACTTGTTTCCTCCGATAAGGGTTTTATGGATGGCGGTTTCATAGGAAGAATAGAAAAGAAAGAAGCGAGCCACGTAGATAAACCTACAGTAGCCGACTTAAAGAGCGGCGAGGCATTAGCCAAGGCTCAGGAAAATTTTGAAACCCTCTATAAGATGATTGATATGGAAAAGCTACCTAAGACAGCGGCAGAAATAACCTCTGCTTATAAACAGGATGCACGTTTGCTAGACGGTGGCGACACCAAGGGCTGGTTCCAGAACAATACCAGTGCTGGCGGTGTTCATCACTACAGAAAAGACGTTGACCTTGATGAATTCCGGTTCACCGTTAATCAGGGTGGTAACAGGGTTATGCTCGCTAACGGCAAGTGGTTTACAATCAACAACATATTCCTGCGCGTAATACACGAGAAAGGCTATACAGCCGATTATCTGTACTCCGTGTCTGGAACCGGTGATAAACGCAACTTCTATCACGACTCCTTCCAGGGTTATGAACGTGGCGACTTCAGAATGTTCGCGATAGAGACCAACGGCGATGCTTGGCCCAAAACCACCTGCGGCGACATCTGTAGCAAAGAGATTCCAAAGGGTCTGGATCAATCGATGTATAACGGTCAGGCAAACGGCAAATCAACATTTACGCCAGCTCCTTGCCCAACGGGTGGTTGCAGGTAAATATTCAACCCAAAGAGAATGATTCGCCAAGATAAATTCTCTTTGCTTCCTCATCATTAGCCAAAAACTGCGAGGCGCCTTCTTTAAGCACCTCGCTTTTGTACATAATATAGGCACGGTCTGTAATGGAAAGCGTTTCCCTGACATTGTGGTCTGTTATCAAAATCCCCATGCCTTTAGCCCTCAAATTGCTAATTATGGATTTAATATCGTCCACCGCAATAGGGTCTATGCCGGCAAAAGGTTCGTCTAGCAAAAGAAAGCCTGGCTCGCTCGCTAATGAACGCGCAATCTCAAGCCTTCTGCGCTCGCCACCGGAGCAGCTATGAGAAATGGTTTTTCTTATATGCGTAATTTTAAATTCTTCCAACAGCTGCTCAAGCCTCTCTTTGCGCTGCTTGCGGTTCATTTTAAGCGTTTCCAAAATAGCCATTATATTGCTTTCCACAGAGAGCTTGCGAAAAATAGAAGCCTCCTGCGGAAGATAGCCAAGACCTAATTTTGCGCGGCTGTGCATAGGCAAATAGCTTATGTCTTGAGAATCTAAAAACACGTGCCCTTTGTCGGGCTTAACAAGCCCCACTATCATATAAAAGGAAGTTGTTTTGCCAGCTCCGTTAGGCCCCAAAAGCCCAACAATTTCGCCTCTGGAAACGCTCAAAGAAACATCTCTGACAACGGTTCTGCCGCTGTATGTTTTGCAGATTTTATCTGTGTGTATGGTGCTTACGGCAGAGAGCATAAAGTTTCCACAACTGCGTTTCCCATTTCTTCTGTGCTGGCTTTTTTGCAACCTTCAACCCAAATATCTCCGGTGCGCACACCTTTGGATATAACGGCTTCAACCGACTGCTCTATAGCCTTTGCCGCCGCCTCTTCTTTAAAGGTGTAGCGGAGCATAAGGGCAGCCGAGAGTATTTGCGCTATTGGGTTTGCTATGCCTTTGCCAGCGATGTCTGGAGCGGAACCGCCTGCGGGTTCGTAAAGCCCAAAGGCACCTTCTGCTATGCTTGCGCTTGGCAAAAGACCCATAGAGCCAGTGAGCATTGCGCATTCATCGCTTAGAATATCGCCAAATAGGTTGGGGCAAAGCATAACGTCAAAATCTCGCGGACGTTTTATGAGCTGCATAGCCGCATTGTCCACATATATATGCTCAAGTTCAACCTGAGGGTATTCTTTTGATATTTCCTTGACAATTTCGCGCCAAAAAACGCTTGTGGTCAAAACATTGGCTTTGTCTATGCTCGCAAGTTTTTTTCTGCGGAGGCTTGCGGCTTCAAAGGCAAAACGGGCTATGCGTTCCACCTCGTAGCGGCTATAAACCATTGTATCAAAGCCTTTTTCGTTTTCTCCCGTGCCTTCTCTGCCTTTTGGCTGCCCAAAATAGACATCTCCCGTCAATTCCCTTACGCATAGAATATCAAAACCATCGCCCACAATATCTGCCCTTAGCGGGCAGGCACTGGCGAGAGCCTTGTACACTCTTGCGGGTCTCAAGTTGCAATAAAGTTTAAAGTGTTTGCGAAGCGGCAAAAGCGCGCCTCTTTCGGGTTGGAGTTCAGGCGGCAATTTTTCCCATTTTGGCCCGCCAACCGAGCCAAACAATATAGCTTGGGCGGCTTCTGCAATTTTAATGGTGCTTTCGGGCAACGGGTGTTTGTGTAAATCATAAGCCGCACCGCCAACCGGAGCATATTCCAATTTCAATGAAAAACCAAATTTTTTGCCAGCGGCTTCCAAAACCTTAACGCCCTCTTTCATAACTTCGGGCCCAATGCCATCTCCGGCCAAAACCGCTATGGAAAATTCTTTCATTTATTTCCCCTTAGGCAAATAGGCAAGTTCCCTTGCTTTCTGTGATATGCAACGCATTGGCAGCAAAGACCATTCCTTTCGCAGTCCCTGCTCTGACAAGGGCATTGCTCCTTGTTTATTTTGATATTCGGACAATCTTGAATTACAGGCATAAGAGGAAAATAGAAATTTATATATTCCCGATATGAATAATATGAATCTTTCAAAAACAATATTGTTTGTGGCAAGCCTTGCCACGGTGGTCTTCGCACAATACAAAGTTATCAACAACCCCTACGAGAGCGTTGATTGGGAAACTTATGGCAAGTATAAAGCCGCTTTCCACGTTCACACAACCTATTCTGATGGAACAAACACAGTAAAGGATATGCTTATGACCCATTACGACAGGGACTTTAGCATAGTCACAATTACAGACCACGGCAGGTTTAACGAGAGCTGGGCTAAGACACCTGAAAAGGGCGCACCCGATGAGGGTGAGTTGGCGGAGTGGAGTAGTAGTTCTAAAATGAAAGAAAACTTAGACGATTTGACAAAGGAACAAATTAATATAGGAACTTTTAGTAATGATAGCACTAAAAGAACAATCCAAAACGGAATGATTGGGCTTGAATGCGGGAGCGAACTTTTAGCATATACCTATATGTACAGCAATGGCAATGCTCCTATAGATGTAGGGCACAGTTTTACTGCAAATGCCTGCTTTGCCTATTCTGGCAAGGATTCAATAACCAAGGTATTGAATTTATCGAAGCTTGCGGGCGGTGTTAATTATATTCATCACCCTGGCAGATATACCGGTGGCGGGTATGTCGGAGAAGATACCGCGAAAGGAACAGCAATTTCAAATAACCGGACCTATATTGATAAATACGTTACAATTATAAAAAACACAGACGCACTAGGCATAGAAATTATGAACAAACTGGACAACGAATCCCGTTCCGACAGGATATTTTACGATAATATACTTAAGGCACTTGCGCCTGAGGGAAGAAAAGTGTGGGCTTTTTCAAGCGATGATTCTCACAGCCTAGATGAAATAGGCTATTCTTTCAATGTAATGCTTTTAGATACGCTTACCGAAGCTGCAACTATGGAGTCAATGAAAAAAGGGACTTTCTATGCGGTAGCTCGCATTGACCGTAGGGAAGGCATAAACAGCCCTTTCTTAAGCAAAAGCCCACCGCAACGTGGAGATGCCACGACAATACAATTGTTGAGCAAACCCGTTCCTAGTATTTCCGAAATCACGGTAGATAAAGAGAGAGGTATCATAACCATCACCGGAGCAGATTACACTACTATAGAATGGATTGCCGATGGTGTAAAAATCCTTTCGGAGAGTAGAAAAGCAGCGGGCAATACCCTAGAATTGAATAGTAGTGCGTATGAAGGCAAAATAGGTCGTTATGTCCGCGCACATTTGAAAAGTACTACAGGCATCGCTTACACCCAACCTTTTTACGTTCAGAACTCAAACGTTAAAGTAAGTCCTTGGTACACCATACCTACAGACCTTAACGCTATTGAAGACGTTAAGCTATCAAGCGTAATACTACCTACAGGCTGGATCTGGGTTAATGGAAATCAAACTGTAGAATACGGTACACAGCCTTACAAGGCGATATTTAAACCGAATAACCTAGACCTGTCTGTTTACAATATAGACACTGTAGATGTGAATGTAATGGGCAAACCCAACGACTTAACTTTAAATATGTACAAAATTTCCGAGTCTGGTAACTATTACTATTATTTCGGCAGAAAAAATGACCCACTTTCAGACAGTGCTTTTAATATATCGTATGTGAACGGATGGATTAACGCACCTACTTCTATAGGTTTCGGCACCACTCCCACGCCAAAGACTACAATACCTAGTACTTCACGTTCCGCTTGGACCTATTTCAAAAAACAATTCATTATTGACAATAAAAATTTCAATCCAGCGAGCGATATAAGAAGCGTTTCTGGAAAACATCAAATAGATGATGCTATGATTATGTATATCAACGGCATTGAAGTCTATCGCTTTAACACTGGCACTTCCTCTACGAAAATAGATACAACTGTAAATTGGAGCGGCTATGCTGGAAATGCCGTGACAACAGCGGCACCAATAGAGTTTTCAATAAACAGCGACTATAATAACACTGTCATCAGCGGAAGTGGTACCAGTACCCTTCGTCATGCGGCGAGTTTCACGAATCTCAAAAAGGCGATTAAACCCGGCATCAACGTTATCACCTGCGTTGTGGGGAACCAAAGCTCTAGCAGCAATGACCTTTTCTTTGATTTGCAAATGACTGTAACAGTGAAAGAAACAAATCCACAGCCTTTTATAGATATTAAGGGGGCAAAGCTCAAGCCAGATACTACCTATACTTACAATAACAAGGAACAAAAACCAGTACTCATGTTAGGCACCGTAGTGCTTAAAGAGGGAACAGATTATACTGCAAAATATACCAACAACATAAATGCCAGCATTGACGAAGCAAAGGTTGAAATAACGGGCAAAGGAGGATACATAGGCAATGCGGGATTGTCATTTACCATCAACAAGGCAAACCAACCCAATTTGAATATAACTCCTGTCACAGGCAAAAAGTTTGGCGGCGATGCAACTTTTAATCTGTCTGTTACAGGTGGCAATGCAAGTGGTACGGTAACTTACGAATTGGTATCTGGACCCGGCACGGTTGCAAGTGCTGGCAAAGTTACCATAACTGGCGCGGGAGATATTGTGGTAAAAGCCACAAAAACATCAAATGAGAATTTTAATCCAGTATCAGCGGAAACCACAATTAAAATTGACAAAGCCCAGCTTACGCTTACAGCGGAAAATAAAACCATTTCCGTAAACGACCCCGCACCTACTTATACCTACGCAGTATCGGGACTTATAGGAAGTGATAAAAAAGAGCGTATTATCACTACACCACCAACCTTCACCGTGCCGAATTTTAGCAGTTCGGTGGCTAATAAAACCTTTGACATAACCATTTCAGGTGGAGCAACCACTAGCCCGAACTATGAAATTAAAACTTATAATAAAGGAACGCTCACCATAAAAGATAAATCTACAGTTACCATCAGCGGCCTATCCAAGCAAGATGGCACATACAATGGCAGTCCTCAAGTGGGATATACAGGCACAGCAAAATTCACAGGCGGCACTCCCACAACCGCGCTAACGGAGAGCTACACAGGGCGAGGCACCACAACATACAGTTCCACATCCACCGCTCCCACAAACGCAGGCGACTACACAGTTAAGCTAACCTTAGACAACGACCCTGGTTACAAAGGTGAAATCAGTTTTAACTTCACCATCAGCAAAGCACCGCTTACACTCAAGGCAGATAATAAAACCATTTCCGTAGGCGACCCCACACCCACTACCTATACCTACACAGTATCGGGACTTATAGGCACTGATACAAAGGATATTATCACTACACAACCTACCTTCAACGTGGCAAATTTTAGCAATTCGGAGGCAAAGACCTTTGACATAACCATTTCAGGCGGAGCAACTACCAGCCCGAATTATGAAATTAAAACTTATACAAAAGGAACTCTCACCGTTGCGAATAAAACTGTAGTTACAATCACAGGTCTAACCGCGCAAAGCGGCCCATACAATGGCAAGCCTCGTGCAGGATATACCGGCACAGCAAAATATACAGGGGGAAGCCCCACAACCGCGCTAACGGTTAACTACACAGGGCGAAGCGGCACAACATATAGTTCCACATCCACTGCTCCCACAAACGCAGGCGACTATACAGTTAAGCTAGCCCTAGGCAACGATCCAAGTTACAAAGGTGACATTAGTTTTGACTTCGCCATTAATAAAGCATCGCTCACGCTTGTAGCAAGCGATAAAACTATTTCCATAGGTGACCCCGCACCTACTTATACCTACACAGTATCTGGGCTTGTAAGCCCTGATACAAAGGCAAATACTATCACTACCCCACCTACCTTAAGTGTAGCGAATTTTAGCAGTTTGGCAGCGAAAACCTTTGACATAACCATTTCTGGCGGGGCAACTACCAACCAGAACTATACCATAGCAACTCGTACAAATGGAACGCTTACCGTGAATAGCTTGGCCCAAGACTCAGTCTCATCGTCTATAGAGATAACGCCAATCCGCTTGCCAAAAGTTCCAAGTTCCAACCACATTATGCAAATCCAAAACGGAATAAACCTAATGGCAACAAGCAAAGCGGTTGTGGAAATTTACGGATTAAAAGGCAATTTAATCCAAAGGCAAAACTTCAAAAGTGGCGTATATTCAATTTCGTTGGGATATTTGCCAAAAGGAATTTACATCGCTAAAGCATCGTTTGGCAGCGAAACAAAAATACTGCGAATTGTGGTGAAGTAATCATTTATAAATGGCACGCTTTTTGCAATCTAAAGATTAATCTTTAGATTTGGAGGTTTTATGAAAAAATCAGTACTTGGAGGTCTTAGCAGAGACCTTATTGACTTGTGCGACCAAGAAATTTTCTACATTTCTCTCCGAAATGAATTTCCCACCATTAAAAGAGCAAATGTCAAAGCTCACACGCGGAGTGCAAGAAATTGTTCCTGAACCTGAATTTGCAAAAAAAATTCAGAAGTCCATAGACACGGGCGTTCCGCTTCGCATAAAGCTCGGTGTTGACCCAACCGCGCCAGATATACATCTGGGGCACACGGTTGTTATGCGCAAACTGCGGCAGTTTCAAGAGATGGGGCATCAAGTTATTTTGATAGTTGGGGATTACACCGCAATGATAGGCGACCCAAGCGGCCGCAACAAAATGCGCCCCCGCATTAGCCACGAATTGGTTATGGAAAACGCCAAGGAATATCAAGAGCAGTTTTTCAAAATAGTGAAAAAAGAGCAAACAGAAATTCGCCTTAACGGAGAATGGTTTGCCAAAATGCAATTTGACAAGATTACGGAACTTATGGGCAGCATCACCATTGCCCAAATGCTGGAGAGAAAAGATTTTAAAAGCCGCTATAAGAATGAACAAGAGATAAGTTTGCACGAATTTATGTACCCTCTGATGCAGGGTTACGATAGCATTGCGATAAAAAGCGATATTGAACTCGGCGGAACAGACCAGAAGTTCAACGTCCTGTGCGGGCGTGAATTGCAGCAACGCGAAGAAATGGAGCCACAAACAGGCTTGTTCATGCCCATACTACTCGGCACTGACGGCGAGCAAAAAATGAGCAAATCGCTTGGCAACTATGTTGGCATAAACGAATCGGCAGATTCAATGTACCACAAAATTTACAATATTCCAGATGCTTTAGTTGGAAGCTGGTTTGAGCTATTAACAGATATTCCCAAAGAAAACTACGAGGCTCTGATAAAGGAAAATATTTTAAACGCAAAAAAAGAACTAGCCTCCGATATAGTTAAGCAATATCACGGTTCTGAGGCGGCAGTGACAGCCGCAGAAAAAGAAAAGGCAATCCACAGCGGAGATGTTTTGCCAAGCGACACGCCCACGGTTAAATTAACCGCTGGCAATTACGGCATTTTGGATTTGCTGGTAGCTGCCGGAGCCTTTGTGAGCAAAGGCGAAGCCCGCCGCATGATTCAAAACAACGGCGTTAAAATAAATGGGTCTGCTGTTGCAGACCAAAATATGAGTGTCGCTGTGGGGAGTGGCGAGATTGTGGTGCAAACTGGCAAACGCAAGTTTTACAAGATTACATAACCACCAATTCTGCGTGCAATGCTCCTGCTTTTTTAATAGCTTGGAAAATTGAGATTATATCAAGCGGCGAAACACCAAGTCCGTTCAAGGCTTGCGCTAACTGACCAGCATTTGTGACCGCTGGGAAAACACGTGTTTCTGTACGTGGTTCCTGCACATTCAATTGCTGATTGTTTATCAGAGTTGCCTGCCCTATGAAAGTTGGAGGTGCTGCTTCTTGCGTATTGGCAATTTGAATTGTGATGCTTCCGTGTGAAACGGCAACTTCGTCTATTTGAACGTTTGCTCCGCTAACCACTGTTCCTGTTTTTCCGTTAAGCACAATGCGTGAATTTGTGTTTGGATTAAACTCGGCAACTTCGGCACGCGCTATGAAAGACATATAATCGTTTTTCATATTTTCTGGCACATTTACCAATACTGTAGAAGCATCTTCTGCCCTTGCTGCGCCAGGGAAAACCCCGTTTATCGCATTTGCCATTGCCACTGCGCTTGTGAAATCTGGGCTTGAAAGCACCCAGCGAAGAGTGCCGCTTTTTAAATTTGCGCTTTCAATTTCTTTATACACAACCCCGCCATTTGGCAGTGTTCCAGAGTTGGTGTGGCCTTTTTTAAAGCTATTGCGGCCTGTTCTTGCAGAAAGCGAGCCAAGGGTAATTGCGCCTTGGGCCTGAGCATAGTATTCGCCATCGGAACCTTGAAGGGGGGTCATTAAGAGCGTTCCTCCTTCAAGAGAGCGAGCATCGCCAAGGCTTGAAATGTTCACATCTATTTTTTTGCCGGGCTTAACAAAAGTGGGCAAACTTGCAGTTACCATAACCGCAGCCACATTTCTAAGCCGCAAATCTGCGGGATTAACAACTATGCCCATCTTTTGCAGCATATTTGCAACAGATTGAACCGTGAATTGGGTTCGGGTGCCGTCTCCTGTACCGGCAAGCCCAACAACTAGTCCATAGCCAACTAGTTGCTGCTCAGAAACGCCCTCCAGCGTTGCCATGTCTTTGACCCTTGCTCCGCTAGCATTGGAAACCAAAATCGCAAGCAAAATGCAGACGGCAATGACTACCTCAATCCAGCTTATTTTGTACTTCTTCTCGTCGTCTATTCGCATACCAACTCCTTTTTTTGTTATGCAGGTTTCTAGAAAATCCAATTAAAGAATCTTGTTATCAACCCAGGCTTTTCCGCATCGGAATTTGTTCCACTTCCAGAATAACGAATAACTGCCTCGGCTATTTTATAGCTATATACTGTATTGTCGGGATTGATATCGTCCGCTCTTATTGTGCCGCTAACTTCCAAAATCTCTTCTTCGCTGTTTATGGCAACTAGCTTAGAGCCTTCAATTAGCAAATTTCCATTGTCTAAAACTTCTGTTATGCGTGCGGTTACAGTTGCTTTCAGTTCTCCATTGCGTGCAGTGGTTCCTTTGCCATCGTAATTGATATTTGCCGAGCCTTTAACTCCAAAGCCGGGTAGCCAGCTAAAAAGTTTATTGCCCACAGCAGCCTGCTGCCCAACGTTTATATCGTTCTTTTTCCCAGTTTGTGTTTGGGTATTGCTACCCGCCTTTGCGGTTTCCATAACCAGAACTGTTACCACATCCCCGGCCTTTTTGCCTTTTTTGTCGGTGTAAAGGTTGTTCCCGTAGAGGGAAGTAGGCGCAGAGAACGCGGAGCAAGCGAAGAACACCAAGGCTACAAAGCCTAAGTTATTCAAAAATGGAGAGTTAAGTTTCATACTTAACTGCTGTGCAAAAACCGTGCCAGTTTGTAAAAGGGTGATTTTTTCCTTAAAATAAGGGATTTTTCCTCTTTTTACACAATTTCATATCTTGCGGAATTTACAAGTTTAATGGAGTTGTAATTATTCACATCTTTGAATTCAAATGACCATAAAGAGTAAATATTCTCTCGTTTTTCAAAAAATAAGACTTTAACCTGTTTTTTGGAATGAATTTGCCATTGCCTATATGGATAATATAATTGCCTGATAATAGTGTTTTTCGTTTCAGAATTTTTTGCCTCAATCAAAACAATCTGCTCTTTGCCTTCATAGCCAGCATCAACTTCTGTCTGCACACTTTCTACTGTTATTTTCTGTTTGAATTTCCCTGCAATAAAATCAAATTTCGGGGTATATTTTCTGCCTCTGATAGTCAATACCAAGCTCGGATCATTTAAGAAAGTACGAATTAAACTGGAAGCATAAGCAAAGTCCAAGTGCTGCATTTCTGAATTGCCGATTTTTGAAGTTTCAAGCTCAAAATCAAGTTTAGATTTATAGGGAATTATTTCAGAAGTAATTTCTGGAATGTCAATGTAACCTTCGCCTTGCAAAATTGCATAAATTCCATTTTTTATCGGTAAAATAAACAGATTATTTTCAGAAAACACATTTGGTCTGTCTTCTCTGGAATCTTGCTTGCACAAAACTCTAACCTCTCTTTCGCCAGTTGTTTTGAAAGCAAGTGTTGCTATTTTTATCTGCTCCGCTTCAAGAATAAAAGGGGTCTTGGAAAAATCGTGTTTATCCATTTTATGCATTTTGAAAATAGCTTGCCAAGGTTTGTGATTCATTATGCTTTTCCGTAATTCGTTATCAGCAATTCGCTAATTTTCCCTCTGCCATTTCCATTGCAATTAACCGCTCTGCTTGCGGTTACTTTGAAAATATTGTAACCTCTGTAGGCATTTTCAAAAAATTTATCTTTGGGGTTTATGCTAGTTGGGTCGGAGTTTGAGAGCATCAGTTTCGCACCCTTTTCGCTGTCTATTTTTCGGAAAAATTTCGCCAATTCAATTTGATTGTCATCGTTGAAAATCATTCCTGTATAGGTTGTAAAACTAGATGTTTGGGTTAAGGGTCTGTATGGAGGGTCAAAATAGACAAAAGATTTTTCATTTATTTTTGAGTAGCAATTTGAATACTCGCTATGCGTAATTTCTGCATTTTGCAGTATTTTGGAAACTGTTGCTATATTGTTTGCGTCAAGGATTGCGGCGGTTTTGTATTTGCCGTAAGGAACATTGAACTCGCCTTTTGAATTTAGTCTGAAAAGCCCGTTAAAGCAGGTTTTGTTCAAAAAAATGAACTGAGCCGCTCTTGATATCCAGTTTTCCGACAATTTTTTGTAGTTGATTTCAAATCTTTGCTCGTTGAAATGTTTGCGAACTGACAAAAATAAATCGTTTCTCTTTTCTTGTTCCGTTGAGTTGTAAAGATTTTGATACTGTTCCAAAAAATCCAACAGAATTTCCGATTTTTGTTGAATAACAATGTAGGTCAAAATCAAATCTTTATTTAAATCAGAAAGAAAGGCATTTTTTATGCTGTATTTTCCAGATAAATAAAAATACAAAGCTCCACCACCCAAAAACGGTTCCACATAGTTTTTAATGGATTTTTTTCTCAATTCATTTGGGTAATAATTCTCAAATTGCTCAAGGAGCTGGCTTTTGCCACCTGCCCATTTTAAAAAAGGTTTTGGTTCTGTTTTGTGTTTTATCATACTTTGAATATAGAAAAATACAATAACTTCAACCCCCCATAAATTTCCAAGCAGGTTGCGCCAAAACATCAAACTCACCAATTTTAATATGTTTTTCCGCATCAGTGGTTATAATTTTCAAATTCCTGCAACTAGTAGCTTTTGCCGCCTCTATCAAGCCGTTTATCTCTCTTTTCTCTGTTTCTGGATTTTCCAAACTCCAGCAAACTTGTATTAATTCGCTCACGCTCTGCTTTTCCAAACACAAAAAATCGCATTCGTATTTTTCCCTGAAATAAAACAAACCTTTGCCAAAGGGATGCTTTTTCCGCAAATGCAAATAAACTGCGTTTTCCAAAAATACTCCCTTGTTTTCAGAAACCGCACCTTGCAAAGCGTAATTAAAACCGTTATCTATGCAATAATACTTTGACATTCCCGAAAATTCCTTTATTGGCGAAACGCTGAATTTAGGCAGGGGTAAAAACATATATATGCTTTCCAGTCTGTCTATAAGTTCGTAAATCGTATTTTTGGAAATGGCAATTCCAGCAGATTTTATTTCGTTGAAAATTTTATTTACGGAAGTTGGCTTGGTTAAATTGGCGAGCAGCCTTTTAATCAGATAACGCAGAACTTTTGTGTTTTTTATGCCATATCTCTCAACTAAATCTTTGAAAATCATAACGTGATAATATTCTTGCAAAATTTGCTCGCAAAAAACATCTTTAGTGAGCGCAATTTCTGGAAAACCGCCCTTGAAAAGATATTCATTGAAGGCATTTATTAAAACAGCTTTTTTTGCCGGACTATAAAAGTTTTTTTCAATATTCTTAAAATCGCAAAATTCAGAAAAAGACAATGGGAATATTTCAAATTGCAAAGTTCTGCCTCTAAGGGCGGTAGCTATTTCCGAAGAAAGCATTTTGGAGTTGGAACCAGTTAAATAAATGTTTTTTGAAATGGTATCGTAAACTCTCCGAACAAATTTTTCCCAACCTTCTGCAACTTGAATTTCATCTAAAAAAAAGTAAACATCTTTTATTGGAATTTTTGGATACAATTCCCTGTAGGCTTCAAGTATTAAACCTATATTATTTTCAGAAAAATCCAACCTTTCATCGTCTAAATTCAAAAACAAAATCTTTTCTTTTGGGATTCCATTTTGCAAAAGTTTGTTTTGTGCCAAAAAAAAGTGCGAAGATTTCCCAGAACGGCGAACCCCCGGAAGGGTTATCACCTTTTCCGTATCCATTGGAATTTCCCAAAAACGAGCTTTTGCCTCCGCTGGCAAATTGCCTTGGCTTTCTACAATGATTTCTTTTAAAACTTCCTTCATATATATAAATATACAAATTTTCCCTCAAATAAGGAAACTTTTTACATTTTTTTCCTTCAAATAAGGAAATTTTCCATTTCTCTTGCAATTAACCGCTTTGTTTGCTCAAAAAATTTATATCTTTACAATAAGTATGAAAAACATCAAAAAAATCGTGAAATTGACACTTGTTGCTATGCTGGTCATCTTTTGCTTTGCTTGCGAGGAAAAAAAGGCAGTGAAGGGCAATCTTCTGCGCTCGGTTGCGGAAACGGAATGGGGTACAGGCAAAACCAACGGTGATTTTGCAACACCTCCCACACGTCTTGTCGTTACTAGGAGCAACGCAAACTCAAGCAAAAAATACACTCGTGCCGTTTATCAAGACAAAGTGTTAAAAATTAAATATATTGGAGAAAAGGAAACTGCCAGAGAACCCGAAGAGATGGAAAACCATTTCCCTAATTATGAGACTACGAAAGGCTCGGAATATGAGGTAATAGACTTTGATACCACTGGCTGCGAAGGCTCTTGCGGAAATCGGTTCTTTTTCTTATATAACGATTCTGTAAAGTGGGGAGGAGTACCGAATAACATCTCTTACTTTCCTTACGAGCGTGAACGTCCAACTGCCTATAAGCCAGATATTGAGGCTATGGAAAAACAGCAAAACGGGCGCAAAATTATTCATTCGGAAGTAATTGCCAACTTTGAGATTGATGGAGAACCGAACAGTCTGGTGTTTATGTTGTACGAAAATACCGATAACGGGCTGTTCCAAATCGTTTTGCGAAACCAAAATTTCGATTACTTAACTGCCGATTACTACATCCAATTATATGAGGGAAAGGCAAACTGGCAATCAGGCGTGAGCGATGATCCGGGGCATTGGGATCTCCAGTTCATTGGAAGAGTTGCCGAAGGCTTATTTTTGGTTACCGAATGGGGTAAAAACGAAGGAAACGACCTTGTAATTTTCATAGCGGAAAACGGAAAGTTGAAAATTTCTAATTGAGGGCAATCTCTTTCAAAAACTCCCCCAAGCTCTTTTTCCCCAAATCACCCTCTTTCCTCTTGCGAACAGACACCGCATTTTCGGCAATTTCCTTCTCGCCAACAACAAGCAAATATGGTATCTTTGCCAATTCACCCAAGCGAATTTTGTAACCGACCTTCTCATTTGAGTTATCTATCTCCGCACGAATACCAGCTTCTATGAGTTCCTTGTGAATTTTCTCCCCATATTCTGAGAATTTTTCGGAAACGGGTAAAACGCGAACTTGCACAGGGGCAAGCCAGAAAGGGAAATCGCCTGCAAATTCTTCGGTTAGAATACCTATAAAGCGTTCAAGTGAGCCTAAGGCGGCGCGGTGCAGCATAACGGGCGTGTGTTTTTGGTTGTCTTTGCCAACATATTCCGCACCAAGGCGACCAGGCATATTGAAATCCACCTGAATTGTGCCGCATTGCCAGTCTCTGCCTAAAGAGTCTTTGAGCACAAATTCCAGCTTTGGCCCATAAAATGCACCTTCGCCTGGGTTTAGCTTATATTCCAAGCCAGCAAGTTTTGTGGCTTCTTCCAAGGAGCCTTCCGCTTTGTCCCAAAGTTCGTCTGAGCCAATTCTGAGTTCTGGGCGTGTGCTGAATTTCACGGTTATTTTTTCAAAGCCAAAAACTTTGTAAAGGTCCTTTACCAATGTGCAAAAACTGCTCACTTCATTTGTGATTTGCTCCTCGGTGCAGAATATATGTGCATCGTCTTGGACAAAGCCGCGAACTCTCATCAAGCCATGCATTGTGCCAGCCGGTTCGTTGCGGTGGCATTTTCCAAATTCTGCAAAGCGAAGCGGCAAATCGCGCCAGCTTTTTAAGCCTTGGTTGAAAATTTCAATATGGCAGGGGCAGTTCATCGGTTTTACCGCCATATCTCGCTCGCCCGCCAAGGTTTTGAACATATTGGAATCGTATTTGTCTGCGTGGCCGCTTTTAATCCAAAGGGATTTATCCACTATTTCGGGGGTAATCACCTCTTTGTAGCCTCGCTTTGTGATTTCTTTGCGGACAAAATCCTTCAACACATTCACAAGCACCGCTCCGTGCGGGTGCCAAAACACCATGCCGGGGCTGTGGTCTTCTATGTGGTATAAGTCCATTTCCTGTCCAAGGCGGCGGTGGTCTCTTTTCTTCGCCTCTTCCAAAAATTTCAAATGAGCTTCCAAACCCGCTTTGTCTGCAAAGCAGGTTCCATAAACTCTGGTGAGCTGGTCGCTTTTTTGGTCTCCGTGCCAATAGGCTCCGGCAAGGCTGAGTACTTTGAACGCTTTTAGCTTGCCTGTGCTTGGAACGTGTGGGCCTGCGCATAAATCTTCCCAGCCTTCGTTTGGAATTCCGTTTGCATAAAAGCTAAAAACGGTATCTCCGCGTTCAATGGCTCTATCAACATTGTCCCTTTTGTATTTATCGCCTTCTGTGCGTTTAAGGGCTTCTTCTTTTGAAACATCAATGCGTGTAAATGGGCGGTCTTCCTTTATTATTTCCGCCATCTTTTTTTCAATGCGTTCAAAATCTGCGTGTGTCAAGGGCTGCGGTGTTGCAAGGTCGTAGTAAAAACCGTCTTCCACAGGGGGGCCATAAGCGAGCCTTGTGCCCGGGCAAAGTGCGCAAATTGCCTCTGCCAAAACGTGTGCGCAGGAGTGCCGCAGCACATAAAGGGCATCTGCATCTTCGTTGCTTGCGGTTATTATGCGAAATGTGCCATTTGTAGTTATGGGGCGGTTTAGGTCTAAAATTTTTTCGCCGACTTTAACGGCAATGGCTTTGCGAGCAAGCCCTTCCGAAATGCTTTTTGCAATATCCAATCCGGTAATCCCGCTTTCAAGGGATTTTTCAGCACCGTCTGGAAACTTTAGGTTTATCTGTGACATATAGGGTGTAAGGTAGAAAAATTTTGGGAATTATATACATAAATCACCACGTCCTTCCTCTAACATAGAATATATAAAGTCCGGCAGGCAAATCTCCGATTCCAAAATTTGTATATTATAAATATGCTAGACAAAGAATTTTCTTATTATCTTGCGAACCAGAACGAGTTATTGAAGAAATACAATAACCGTTTTATCGTCATTATGGGAGAAACTGTCGTGGACGACTATGATACTTACGAGCAAGCTTTATTTCAATCCTCCCAAAAGCACGAATTGGGCACTTTCTTGATACAGGAGTGCACGGAAGGCGAAGGCGCTTATACTCAAACCTTCCATTCTCGCGTTGCTTTTAGGTAAATTTATGAATCAAACACAACTTAAATCATTTACGGTTGATTACAACGGGATAATTCCGTATTTAGAAACTTCCTGCTGGATTTGTGCTGCGTTTGACCCAGTTTTTTTGCCACTGGAAGCTACACCTCCACCCTTGGTGGAATTTAAGGCTTTATGGGATACTGGGGCTCAAAGGTATATCATGCTAACGGCGAATCTTATGCAGAAGTTTACAGCATAAATATTCTGCTTCCGAATGAAGTAAGCTTTCGGGCTTTGCGGGTAACCCAAGGCATTCTGAAGGACATAGATGTTCTTATAGGCATGGATATTATTTCAAAAGGGGATTTTGCGGTTACTACGTCTTTGGGTAAAACTAAATTTTCTTTCCAAATTCCATCTACGCACGATATTGACTTTTCAAGAGATTAAGGCAGGTGCATAATAAAGCCCTATTTATCATACTTCTCCTAAAAATCGGACAAATTTTAAGTACAACTAAAAATCTGTAATATTTTGAAAAATATAGTAAATATCTATTAACTTGCAAGGCTATATTTTCTACATTCCCTACAATGCGCACCCCTCTTTTTATTTTGCTGTTGCTTGCGTTTGCCGCTTATGGGCAGCAGGAGAGGGTGGCTATACTTAACACACTGGATGACAGTGATTCTATTAAACTTTCTGATTTGGATTTTTTAACCAGTAGGCTACGTGAGACGGCTGTCAATGTTTTGCCTAAGCAGCGTTATGGCGTTATGACTACGGAAAGCATAGTTGCTTTTTTGGGTTCGCATGAAAGGTTAGTAAAAGTGTGCAAGGAATCAAGCTGCCTAGCGGAACTTGGCAGGATGGTGAGTGCGGATTATGTGGCGCAAGCAAGGATGGATAGATTTGGCAATGATATAGCTATCAAGACAGAGCTTTACGAGGTCAAAAGCGGAACTTTAATTGGTTCGTTCACGGGTTATTCAAAAGATATTTACGGTTTGTTAGCGTTAATTGACGAGAAAGCACCGGATTTATTTAAAAGGATGCTTGGTACACCTGACAACTCAAGTGCCCCTCCCCCTGCTGTTGTGTTTGCTGCCCCGCAACGGGAAAAAGAACCGGAGGTAGCCCAAGAGGAGGAGCCTCCCGAAGAGTTGCCACTTACCAGAATGGCTACTGAGAATAGAAAAAAATTAGATGCACAACCAAGTTTGTTGTCGCTTGATTTACCCGACTGGCTACAACTTGGTCTCAGGGCAGGTATCAACCTTTCTATCCTTTGTGGTCAAAACGAGGACAGTTACGCTTGCGGAGACTTCCTTCCAGGAAGTCAACTAGGTCTTGTGCTTGACATTGCGCTAAATGAATGGTTTTATATACAGCCTAGCCTTATGTATATTCAAAAGGGAGCAGATCGTTATAATTGGTGGGAGGAGTCTCATGCGCAATCAGAAGCAGGTCTCCATTACCTTGAATTTCCCTTGTTACTATCACTCAAATTTTCTGCACTCAGACTCAACGCAGGTCCATATTTTGGCATACTCTTCCACGCTTCTGTCGCCGATCCGGTCACACACGACATTGACATTGGCTTGAGTACAGGCATAGGCTTTGACATAGGAATGTTCTACCTAGGTGCGTTTTGGGACTATGGCTTGTGGAGTACCTTCTCATCTCTTTCCAACCGCACAATTGGCTTGAATGTGGGGGTGAATTTGTGATTAATCCGCCGTCTCCCTCAACCCCCTAAACTCCGCCAACTCACCAAACTCACCACGCAACACAAAAATAGCCTTCCCAACCAAATAAAGCGAGCCAGTTATCAGCACCGGATTTTTTGATTTGAGAACGCAATTTTTAATGGAACCCGCAAGCGGTTCTACTTTTATTTTCAGCTTTTTGCAAATATCGCAAAGTTCCTCCACACCTCTTGCCCTTGAATTATCAATTTGCACCGCGTAACAAACGGATATATGCGGCTTTAATGCTTTAAGAACATTAAAAGTATCTTTATCTGTTAGAGAAGCGAAAATGCAGGGCAGCGAATTTATGTTTTTTTCTTTTAAACACTTTGCAAGCTCTTTTGCCGCAGCCGGATTGTGCGCTCCGTCTAAAATGGCTTTTAAATTCCCATTTTTGAAAAGCATTTGCATTCTGCCGTGCCACAAACTTTTTTTAAGAGCGGCTCTCGCCAAATTCTCATTGAAATCGCTAGACAAAAACTTTTTCGCAACCGCCCAGGCTAATTCCGCATTTCTAACATAAATTTTCCCATAGTTCCCAACCTTTAACTGTGGGGAAATACGTTTTCTCTTTGTGATTATGATTGCGCCCTTTTTTGCAATTCCAAGTTTTTCCCTTAAAATTTTCTCTTTTGTGTTTCCAAGAATTTCTGTGTGGTCTAAGCCTATGCTTGTTAGCGCAACAATATCACCTTCTGCGATTTTTGTGCAGTCTAACCTGCCACCCAAACCCGCTTCTAAAACGGCAACTTGAATTTTTTGTTCTTTGAACCACAAAAAGGCAGCAGCGGTTAACATTTCAAAATAAGATGGTTTAACGGTTTTTGCCACCTGTTCTATTCGCATCAAGATGGAATCAATATTTTTTTGCGAAATCATTTTTCCGTCTATTTTAATTCTCTCCCTTAGGTTCACCAAATGGGGGCTTGTGAAAAGTCCGGTTTTTATTCCGTGGGTTTGCAAAATATTTGCCAAATAAAGGGCGGTGCTGCCCTTGCCGTTTGTGCCAACTATGTGAATGCTTTTAAATGATTTTTGCGGCTTGCCTAATGCCTTGCACAAAGCTCTTATGTTATGCAAACTAAAAACCTGAAACTCCCAAAATCAAGTATTGAATTCCGCGGGGTCTTCTTCTGCAAAAAGGGCTTCTTCTTCTAGTTCAAGTTCCAAATCCATTTCGCCAAGCGCACTTTCTATGTCGTCTTCGCTTTCAATGTCTTTTGATTTTTCCATTGAACGCCGCATTAGTTCCATTTGAGCATCTGAGAACACGCCTTCTTTGGATTGCCCAAGCCCTAGCAGTAGAGCGCAGTCTGTGCAATAGCCTAGGGATTTGTCAACGTAATATTTTTGGTCAACATTATTTATATTGCACTTAACGCAAATTTGCCCTTCGCAACCTTCAAAGTAGGTTCTGTTTTCAAATTCCAATTGCTGAGAAAGAAGCTCCACTAAATTTTTGCTGTCTAAGGCTCCATTTACTTTTGGTCTGCTGCAAGCCGTTGGTTTTTCGGGTAGTTTTTGCTTGCCAGCAAGGTCATCTTTTTTTAAATCAACAAAAAAAGGAACTTTTAAAAACTTTGCCCCAGCGACCATTAAAGAAGATTCGCTTTTTGGTTGAGCAGGTTTTTGCACAGCGGGTTTTGGAACTTTAGCATCAGCGTGCTTTGGAGTTTTAACAGCGGATTTCGGGGTTTTAGCAACGGCCTTTTTAGGCGCGGTTTTTTTGGTTGGCATAGAAATTCCGTTTTTATTTTGTTTCCGTTATTTTCACGCTTATAATTGGGTCGTAGGGTTCTATGCGATAAATCACATCTAAACCATTTTCTACCATACCAAAAACTGTGTGCCTGCCATCTAAATGCGGTTGCGCCCATTGAACAATAAAGAACTGCGAGCCTCCGGTGTTAGGTCCAGAATTTGCCATTGAAAGCGTACCCGGAACGTGTTTTAGATTGTTAGACTCGTCATCTATTGAATAACCTGGGCCGCCAGAGCCGTTGCCGTTTGGGTCTCCGCCTTGAATAACAAAACGCTGGATAACTCTATGAAAGGGAAGCCCGTTGTAAAAACCCTTGTTTGCTAGGTCTATGAAATTTGCCACTGTGTTTGGGGCTTCTTTAAAAGCCAAATTCACGGTAATTGGACCTTCGTGGGTTTCTATAGTGGCTTCTATTTTCTTAACGCCATCGTAGTTTTTGCCAAAAACCTTGCCACCTGCAAAGGCTTGTGGTGCTAGGGTGCACAATATAAGCGAAAAAATGAAAAAGTAACGCATAGCGGTAATATAGTAAAAGAAATTGTTTATCAGCGTTTACTATATTTTCACTCAAATGTTTGCAAAAACTCTCAAAATTTGGTTATTTTCTATGCTTTTTGCAGGAATTGGCTATGCCGATGGCATTGTAGCCGTTTTGGAGGTGGTTGTTGCAGATGATGCGGATGATGAGGACGATGGCAAAACCGAGCTTACCGTTCAACAGACTATGTTCCTGACGGACGAACTTAGGAAGCAGGCTACAATGGCTTTGTCTGGAACACACACGGTTCTCACTCGTGAAAAAATCATAGAATTGTCTGTCAAAGTTCCTGCAAATGCAGCCACCGTGGTGGATATAGGCAGGGCAATAGGGAGCGATTATATCACGCGAGGTTCACTTGAGCGTATGGGGAACGCAATGGTTTTCACCGTTGAGCTTTACAACTGCGAAAGTGGGCGTTTGCTTGCGCATTTCACCAAGATGGCACCAGATTTGAAAGGGCTGCTGGAGATAGTGCATGAAAACGTGCCTGCGCTATTCAATAATTCTGAAATGAGAAACGAATTGCCAGTTTTGCCACAAAAAAATATTGATGTGATAGAGGAAAAACAGACCGAGGAAAAAAAAGGAGAACTTCAAGGACAGGAACAGAAGCATAAGGAAGATTTGGAAAAAATTACGATAGGAATTCGCACAGGGTTTAACTTGTATAAATATTTTGAAAAAGATTATAAATATGATTTGGGAAAAGGCTATGGCGGCGGCTTGACAGTGAGAATTCCGCTTGCAAGCAAGTTGTTCCTCAATCCGAGTTTGGATGCGTATTATAGGGAGTTGTTTAGCTGGGAAAAGGGCAATGGCACTATGAATGAGTTTGTAATATCCATTCCTATTTTGCTTCAATTTACACCTATTGAGAGAGGTTCTTTTTTCTTGTTTGCAGGTCCTCAGGTGGATATTCCTATTATGAGCAAATTGAAGTATAAGGATGAAACTTATGATATTGGCAGGGCAAAGGTTGATGTTAATGCTGTTTTGGGGCTTGGCTATATTATAATACCGAGCTTGGTAATTGATATTAAAGCTGGGATGGATATAACCCCAGTTTTTGACAAATTCGGCTTATTTATGCAATCTGGTTTAGGCTTGGCTTATTTCTTCTAGGAGTTTGTTATGAAAGACAATCGTTCTCTTTTCTTAGCAGCAATCCTTTTGATTGCAATGGTTTTTACATTCTCTTGTTCTGGTGAGGGTAGCGTTGTTGATAGCATAAATAGCGATGTGTGGAATGGAAAAATTAATACATCTTGGTATAATTCCTTGCAAAAAGAATTTACCATAACTACGGCTCAACAATTAGCTGGGTTTGCAAAATTGGTGAATGATGGCAATATGCTTAGCGGCAAAACAATTAAGCTTGGTGCAGACATTAGCCTTAATAGCCGTGCTTGGACACCAATAGGAACAATAGAACTTGGATTCAGTGGAATTTTTGACGGCAACGGCCATGTTATTAAAGACGTTTTTATAAACAATCCTGATAGTGATGGAATGGGTTTGTTTGGAAGTTTAGAGAATAATGGCGAAATAAAAAATCTTGGTGTTATTGATTCTTATATTATAGGAAATGCTGATGTTGGTGGTATTGTTGGACTTAGCAATGGCGAAATAAGCAATAGTTATTTTAGAGGTAAAGTGGAAGGGAATGAAGGAATTGGCGGTCTTGTGGGGGATAATAATATGGGTACTATAAGCAATAGCTATTCTACAGGTTCGGTATTGAGTGGCATCATTGGTGGTGGTCTCGTTGGAGTGAATTCTAAAAGTACAATAAGCAATAGTTATTCTGCTAGTATTGTAAATGGTGTTATGTACACTGGAGGATTTGTAGGATACAATGATGGTGAAATTATCAATAGTTATTCCACAGGTATTGTATCTGGCGAATTTGCGGTCGGTGGATTTGTTGGTATTAACTTTGATGAAATAAGCAATAGTTATTCCACAAGCACAGTAGAAGGTGACACCATTGTTGGCGGCTTTGTTGGCTGGAACGATGTAGTCGGTGCAATAAGCGATACTTATTCAATTGGTAAGGTATCTGGAAATATTAATGTTGGCGGATTCGTAGGTTTTAACATTGGTGAAATAAGCCGTAGCTATTCCGCAGGCACGGTATCTGGATTAGCTGGAATATCTGGAACTACTGTTGTCCTCGGTGGATTTGCAGGTGGAATAGAAGATGAAAGTACAATTATTAATAGTTTTTACGATAAGGAAAAAAGTAAACAAAAAGAAAGCTATGGTGGTGATGGCAAAACCACGGCGGAGATGAAGGAGCAGGCGACTTATGTTGGCTGGGATTTTGACGAAATTTGGGGATTAAGCAAGACAGAAAACAGCGGCTATCCTTATTTGCGTATGGTGAAATAAATTTTCTAAATTACCCCTCCAACAACATGCCAAATCCCTGCGTTATAGTTCAAAGTAATATGGAGGTGTTGCTCAATGTGGACAGTGAGCAGCATCACGAGGCACGGGATGCCATTGCCCCATTTACGGAACTCGTGAAAAGCCCAGAGCATTTTCATACCTATAGTATTTCGCATTTAAGCCTTTGGAATGCTGCCTCAACAGGACTTAGGGCAGAAGATGTTTTGGAGAGATTAAAAAAATACAGCGCTTATGAAATTCCGGCAAATGTTACTGTGGAAGTAACTGAATATATGCAGCGTTATGGAATTTTGCGACTAAAGCTCTCAAATGAAAATTTGGTTTTGGAATCCGATAGCGAACCCTTGTTTTTGGAGCTTTGCAAAAGAAAGGAAATTCAAGGATATATTGAATCTTTCATATCAAATACCGCCGCGGTGGTTAGCCCGCTTGTGCGAGGCAAACTAAAGATAGTGCTTACTGAGCTAGGTTTTCCTGTGCAAGACATAGCGGGCTATGTTCGGGGAGAGCCGCTGGAAATGGAGTTGAACAACAGTTTTGCGCTAAGGGATTACCAAAAAGATGCAGCCCAAATTTTTCACGCCTCCGGTTCGGAAAAAGGCGGCTCCGGTGTTATTGTGCTGCCCTGCGGTTCGGGCAAAACCATTATAGGAATGGCGGTGATGGCTCTGGTAAAATCTCATACACTTATATTAACGCCCAGTGTTACCGCTGCCCGCCAGTGGATAAGGGAAATTCTACAAAAAACAACTCTGACAAAAGAACAGGTTAAGGAATATTCCGGTGATATAAAAGAAATTGGGCAGGTGACGGTTGCCACATATCAAATATTAACTCAAAGAAAGCGGAAAAGCGAGGAATTCACCAATTTCTCCCTTTTTGAATCTCAAAAATGGGGACTGATGATTTATGATGAGGTGCACCTTTTGCCAGCTCCGGTGTTCAGGTTTTCTGCGGATATGCAGGCTACCAGAAGGCTTGGATTAACAGCGACTTTGGTTAGGGAAGACCATAAGGAAACGGAGGTGTTTTCGCTCATCGGCCCAAAGAAATTTGATATTCCCTGGCGTGTTTTGGAAAGTCAAGGCTGGATTGCGCAGGCAAAATGCCACGAGATAAGGGTGCCTATGGATTCCGAGCAGAGAATATCCTATGCGGTTGCGCCTCTCCGCGAAAAAATTTCCATAGCGGGTTGCAATCCAGAAAAATTCAGCATTGTGAAAAATTTGCTAGAAAAGCACAGCGAAGAAAACGACCGCATTTTGATAATAGGGCAATATATAGAGCAGTTGGAATCACTAGCAAAAGAAATCAATGTCCCTTTAATAACAGGAAAAACCCCGAACAAAGAGCGAGACAGGATTTACGATAGCTTTAGAAGTGGCGAAATTAGAATTTTGATGGTGAGCAAGGTTGGAAATTTTGCAATAGATTTGCCCGATGCAAGCGTTTTAATCCAAATTTCCGGCACATTTGGCAGCAGGCAAGAAGAAGCCCAGAGGCTAGGCAGGGTTTTGCGCCCCAAAAAAGATGGCCGCCCCGCAATGTTCTATTCCCTTGTGACAAAAGATTCCCGCGAGCAGGAATTTGCCATGAACCGCCAGCTATTTTTGGCGGAACAGGGCTATGGATATGAGATAATTTAAGGAAGCCGTTTTTTACTATATTAATTTTATACAAGGAGGTTATATGAAGAATGTTTATTTTGCTGCTGCTCTTGCAATGCTTGCATTTTCCGCTTGCTCAGATGATAAGGTAGATGATTCATCCAAGGATGGAGCGTGCTATACAAAGATTAGAATGTTTGACGATACGGAGTATGAAGGTTCTGACTCTTGCACAGAGGGCATTTCACAATCCATAACTGAGGACGATTGCAATGAAGCACAAGAAATTCTAGATGAATATTATCCAGAATATGGAGCAGATGTTACTTTTATGAATTCTTGCCCTTCTGGATATAAATATAAGTGTAAAGAACGAGATGGAAGAGTTTCGGTCTATAATTATTATTATGGTCCAGTAACAGATAATATGAAATCTTGTCCTAAATAAAATTAGTTTTTTATCTAAAGTTTTTTAAAAATATGCCGATATAGCGTATGTAATTATCGGAGGGAGAGCGTTATGCGTTTTGATAGCATAGGGTGCGGAGCGGACTATATCAAAACTGCTCAAGTTGAGCAAAAATGGCCGCAAAAGAAAGTTGATGTTTCTGAGGTAAACTCAGAAGAGTGTGAAGGTCACTGTTTAAAAGACAAGAGACTAGGGGATGTTAGAACCAAAATGAAACTTGGGCGAAAGTTATCTTACGATGAAAAAGTATTCATAAAACTTAACGCGCATGATTTATACAAAAGAGCGATGAAAGTAGAAGAGGAGCGTGATGAATTTCGCCGTGCGTTAGCAAATTGCAAAACAAAGGAAGAGGCGAGGCGGCTTCAAATCACAAAATCTATGGAGTTGCAAATGGAAACGAAAAACAAAGGCGATTTGGAGTTTATAACTACGAGAATGATGAGAATGATGGGCATATTAGACGAATTTTCCAGTTTTGCAAAATCCGATGAATACGAAGAGCTTCCGAATGATTGTCAGAACCCCGATTCGACCGATTAACAGGATTGTCTTTTCTATATTCCCCCTATGGCAAAAAAAGTACAAGATGCGTTGAAAGATTTGGTTTCGCTATGCAAAAGGCGCGGGATTATCTTCCCAGGCTCGGAAATTTACGATGGCTTGGCTAATACATGGGACTATGGCCCTTATGGGGTTGAGTTAAAAAAGAATATAAAAGACCTGTGGTGGAAAAAATTTGTTTCCAGCCGCGAAGATATTGTGGGATTAGATTCTTCCATTCTTTTGAACCCGCGTGTTTGGGTGGCAAGCGGTCATGTTGGCAGTTTTAGTGACCCCCTTGTCGATTGCAAGGTGTGCAAAGAACGTGCTCGCGCCGACCACCTGCTAGAAGACAAACTCGGCTCTGGCGTAGCCGCGGGCAAAAATTTTGCAGAAATTGCCGAGATGATGAAGGTAAATGCAATTCAATGCCCCAAATGCGGTAGCAAAGATTGGACAGAGCCGCGTTCATTCAATTTGATGTTCAAAACGGAAATAGGCGTTGTGGAAGGAACTGGCAATCAGGTGTATTTGCGCCCCGAAACAGCTCAGGGTATTTTCATAAATTTCAAAAACATAACCGATAACTGCCGGCAAAAAATCCCTTTTGGCGTTGGGCAAATAGGAAAATCCTTTAGAAATGAGATAACCCCTGGCAATTTCATTTTCCGCACGAGGGAATTTGAGCAAATGGAGATGGAATTTTTCTGCAAACCAGGTTCCGAGCAGGAATGGTATGCGTATTGGAAAACTTTTTGCATGGAATGGCTCACGGAAATAGGCATTCGCAAAGAAAAATTGAGAATGAGGGAACATTCAAAAGAGGAACTTTCCCATTATTCCAACGGCACAAGCGATATAGAATACGAATTCCCCTTTGGCTGGGGCGAGCTGTGGGGCATAGCCAGCAGAACTAATTACGATTTAACCCAGCACATCAATGAATCTAAAGTTGACTTGCGCTATCACGATAAAATCACAAACGAGAAATACATCCCATTTGTGGTTGAACCAGCCCTTGGCGTGGACAGATTGCTTTTAACCTTGCTCTGCGATGCCTACGATATTGAAAAAACCGAAACAGGCGAAGACCGCACCGTATTCCATTTTCACCCAAGCATTGCACCCGTCAAAGCCGCCATTTTGCCGCTCTCAAAAGATGAGCAACTTATGGCCGTCGCAGAGGAGCTTTACAAAAAACTCCTAAAAAGATGGCCTGTGGAATACGATGAAACCCAGAGCATTGGCAAACGCTACCGCCGCCAAGACGAAATTGGAACCCCATATTGCATAACCATAGATTTTGGCACAATAGGCAAAGATGGTGAAGACAAAAAGGGTTTGGTTACCATTCGCGAGCGCGATTCTATGAAGCAGGATATTGTGAAGTTGGAAGAGGTGGAAGAGTGGTTGTCAAATCATTTATAGAAACAAATGTATATCTATTCCGGCCATTTTTTTTGGATTCATACAAGGCTTTATCGGCAGCTTTGATATAATCCTGCGGATTTTGTGAATGATTAACGCTCCCAGTTGTGCCTCCAATAGAGATGGTGACATAATCCGCTACATCACTTGCTTTATGGGGTATCTTGCATTCTCGTATTTTTTCCAATAATTTTTCCGCAACCACCTGAGTACCGTTCATATCGGTATTAGGCAAGACAACGGTAAATTCTTCCCCTCCATACCTTGCAATAAAATCTTCGTCCTTTATTACACATTGAGAAAGAGCAGATGCCACTGTTTTTAAACAATTATCTCCCATGCCATGACCGTAAGTGTCGTTGTATTTTTTAAAATAATCTATGTCTATCATCAATAGACTAAGACTGCTGCCAGTACGAGAATGGGAATTTATTATCTTCTTTAAACTGCCGTCAAGATACCGCCTGTTGTAAATACCGGTGAGCTGATCGATTATGGTTAAGTGTAAAAAATCACCCAATGATTCAACTTCATTTTTATGAAGCCCATCTTCCCCAGATTTCAAATCCAAGTCGGTAAATGTTTGATTTATTTTTTTTATTGTCCGGTTAAGCGGTTCCAGCGTTACTTCAATAAATATATTAATAACGGCGATTATGATGACGAGAGTTATGAACAAGGAAATTAACGTATCAAGAAAAAGGCGGTTGCGTTCCATATGGCGCTCATGCTCTGGCACAAGAGCAACAACGGTATTGCCGTTTTCGTTCTTGTATCCTGCGTAATATTGTTTGCCGTCTATATTGAGCCTTGTGAAACCGTTGCCGGAACTAACGATTTTATACCAATCCTCGCCCGATACATCCGACGTATCTCCGTTAGGGTGCGCTGTTATAAATCCATTAGACAGTATCATTCCAAAACCGTTGCGCCCTATTTTCATCTCCTTTATTGTATTGTAAATATTGAGTTCTTTCTGTAGCTTGCCGATTACGTCTGCGCTAAAACCAATCTGGATGAAGCCGCCGTGTTTCCGTGCGATACCAGTATAATGATTAATCTTTCCAAGAATAAGGTCGCCAACATCGTCATTAACTACGGATGCACGTGGTTCCTCGCTTAACACATTCAAAGTTCCGTCAGTCAGCTTCATATATACTTTTGTTGGTTCGTATAACTTATAATCAAAGCCTATGTATTTTGGAACACTGCTTGCTGTAATGATACCGTTAGAATCGGCAACGCTCAATTCTATAATATCCAAAGGTTCTGATATTCGCCGTAATTTCTCAGACGATATCTCACCGGGTGTATTGTCCAGTATTTCCACGACCGTTCTCGCTATTGCCATATGTTTTTCTGTCAGCATTTGTTTGGTTACTTCAAGCACGATATTTAAATGCCGGATTTCCGCTAAGCAGCCGTCAAAAAATATTTCCATACTAGCATTGGTTTTCGTGTTTACAGAAGAGTCCAGCAGCCTATAGTTGTTAAATAAATTGATTAAATCGGAAAATATAAATATAGCCAATATTGGAATTAATATTTTGATTTTGAAATTTAATTTTTTATTACGCATTTTTACTCTAATTTGATTGAGCGGATTCTGAGTTTTTGCGATAAATATGTTAAAAAATACAAGGATAGAAAGAATAATTGCCATCATTATGCCAAAAAAAACAGCCATGTTTCGCAGAGAGCTTCCAATAATAATAGGACGTACAGCGATTATATACCAATTCAACGCAGGTATTGAACCAACTGCGATTATTTGCTTGTCTTCTGCCTCAAAATAATATTCTATTTCTTTCTCTATTTTTAATCCTTTTGTTTTATCAAGAATTTCCTCGCCAGCTTGACCTAGCACTTCGGTTATATTTTTTTTATTTTCAACAAAAACAACATTTTTTGCTCCAGTTATTTCCCCATCAACTTTAAAAAAATACAATTCCGCTGTTCCTGAATATTTTTGATATACAGTATCTATAAAATTAGACAGATTTACGCCTGTTCCAAGCATACCAATGGCTTTGTGTTTGCTATCAAAAACCGGCGCATTAATCCACAGATTGGTCACCTTGAGGTCTGGATTGTAGTTGATATTAAAATTATATTTTTCGGTTTCGTTGAGAGTCATTAAATACCAATAGTTATTGGGGTCTTTTGCGTCAACAAAATAAGGCGCATTGTCATCTGAATAAAATATTCTGTCTTTATCGTTCACCCAAAAAATTGAATTGCTTGCAAAAGCTTTGCGGTATCCAGCTAATTCCTCAAAAGCGATTTTTTCCAGTTCAGCGTCTGCTGGGTTTGAAAAATACCGTTGTATCAAAGGAGAGTTTGCCATTTTAAGAGCAATGGCAATTTGACTGTTCAAAGAGGCTTCTAGTTTGAGTCTCTCTATTTTAATTGTCTGTATTAGTTCATCGCCGATGTTATTAGACTGAATTTTATTCATTAAAAAGATAAATACCACGCTTCCAAGAATGAATATAAGCAGAAATAAAATAGAAGAAAAAACAATAAATTTGCGCCGTGTAGAAAATATATCAGTCATATCACATCACCATAGCCCTGATTCGTGAATCCTCGTTATTCCTTATTTCATTGTAATACATAGTGTCGCTCAGTTTTTTGTCTATTAAAAAAGATATTTTGCTGTTGAGGTCGCGGGCTACGAGCAAATCGTTTATGACCATTATTATGGTGGTTTTGTAGAGTTCCCTTAGGTTGTTTACAAGAGATAAAAGATTGTTGCGGCTGTTTTTGTCTAATCCGGCGGTTGGCTCGTCTAAAAGGAGAATGTTTGCATCCATTGCCCAAGAACGTGCAATAGCAACACGTTTTCTCATTCCAAGGGAAAGTGAGTAGGGATATTCGTTTGCAAAGCTCCTTGCAAGCATCAGCAAAAGAGCGCGGTCAACTTTTTGTTCTATTTCTTCTTCGGTTCCCATTCTATTATAGCGAAGCGGAACAGCTATATTGTCTCTTACCGTTAAATCTGAAATCAAGGCATTGTTTTGGAACACAAAGCCAAGGCCCCTCTGCGCCATTGAGAGAGCTGTCCATTCGTTTGGCTTAATCGGTTCATCAAAAAGCGTGATTTCTCCCGATGTAGCCTTGTCTAATCCGGCAATCACCCGCAAAAGCGTGCTTTTGCCTTCGCCAGATTTTCCCGATATGCAAAGTATATCCCCTTTTTCAAGGGTGAGATTCACATTTTTAAGAATTTCAAGCGGTTTTGGCAAAAATATGGCTTTGGTAAAGCCGGCTGTGCTAAATGTTTTGCTTAAAATATTGGAAATAGACTTGTTCGGAGTCTTTGGCAGTTCCGAAGACGATAACACCGTACGGCTAAACGAGAGTCTTTTTATAGATATGCTTTCCATTTATCTCTTTTTCTTTTTTATGGGCCTTGGCTGTCTGCGATGAACTTCCATCACCAAGTCCCTGATTTCTCTTAAAAGTTCTTCTGCTAGTTCCAACGATTCCGATGTTGCTGCTTCTAAGGCATCCCACAAATATCCGTAAATTATGAACAGGCTTTGAGCTTCTTCGTATTGTATGTCCAAGCTGGATTGCAAATATGCAACTATGTTTTGCGCTCGGTTTCGCTTTTCTAAGTCTCCAGTTTTAATTGAGTGCATAAGGAGTATGGCTTTTTCCAAAAGCATTTGATGAGATTTGAGCTTGCCCGCTGTGTATGCAGCTCCAAAAGCATACAAACGGACTGCTTCTTTTTGTTCCCAATTTTGCTCAGAATCTTCCATATCCACTAGCTACTATTAGCCAAAACCATCAAAATTGCTAGTTACCTAGCAAAGCCAGCATAGAATTCCTCGAAATATCTTGGAAATTGCGCTGCGCCAGTATTGCACTTTGGTTTAAAACCTCTTCTCTTGCTTTGTCCATAGCTGCTTTGGCAAAATCCAAATCTTCTATGCCAGACCAAGCCGAAGTTACGTTGATATTCATATTTTCGTTGTTATTGTATGCGTGTTCCAAGCGGTTGTATTGAGTGCCAAAATTAACCCTTGTGTTTATAACGGTTTCGTTGGCTTTGCCTATGCCATCCATAGCGGCGGCAGCGCCTTCCCTTGAGGATATGCTCATATCCATAATGCCAAGGGCACTTATGCTAAGGTCGGATTTTGCAACATCTATTTGATTTGCCCCGCCAGCATTAGGTCCAACCTGAAATTTGCCAGTGCCATCGCTCAAAGGGCTTTGACCGGATAGCAAATCTTGAGTGTTGAACTGAGTGCTTTTTGTGTGCCTGTCTATTTCTTGCTTTAACTGCTGGAATTCCAAATCAAGGGCACCGCGCTCGTTGTCGGTTAAAGTGTCGTTTGAGGCTTGAACGCTGAGTTCGCGCATGCGGTTAAGCATATCGGAAATACCCTGTGTTGCGCCTTCGCCTATGTTCATGGCACTTTGGGCATCGCCTATGTTTATGCGGTCTGCCTTGTAGCCTCTAGACATAGATTCCAGAAGTTTGGCAACGGCAAGCCCAGACGCATTGTCTTGGGCGTGGTTAATCTCCTTGCCGGTACCCATCTTCTCGTGGGTTTTGGAAAGGGTTTTTTGCCTTTCGCTAATTTGGTGGACTAAACTCAGTCCCGCGGCTTTATCAATCTGCATTGCCATAAAAACCTCTCTTTTTAAGCCTTGGTGTCAACTTCTTTAACGCCTTTTACATCTTCCATTTTTCTGTCATCAGCGACTTTCTCGCTCCTTCTCTCGTCTTCTTGCTCTTTATCCGCTCTTTTTTCGGAATACCTCTCTTCAGTATCTACAGCCTCTTTTTTTGTTAGCTCTGAATTTGTGCGTACGGGAGCAGTAGCAGCGCCTGAACTACCTGAAACTGATTCTATAGCCATAAAAACACTCCTTTTGCAGTTTTATTTTACCACAACTAGAATAATATAGAATTATCCTAATTCGTATATCGGCATAAATATGCTAGGACTTTAGCGATTTTTTTTAAAATTTCTATATTATTTGTTAAAAACGGGGGTTTTTATGAAAATTTTTCCTTTTGCGGCACTGCTTGCAACTTCTGCTGTCTTTTTATCTTGCGATGGCGGTACGGTAGGCGGTTCTATGTGCAAAATAGCAGCCAAAGGCTATGAAGTCCCAGACAATATTAAGGAACTTGATGGCTATAAAGAGCTTGACCCAAGCTGCAAAACCGAGCAGAAAAAATTGGTTACTGTTTATGATTTGTATCCTAAAGAGAATGATATTAATTGGGATTATGTTTACAGCCATTTGCAAAGTTATAAGCCTGGTTCGGGAAATAGTGTTTGGGAAACTGGAGGGGCGAATAGCCAAGGTGTTTATTACAATGTAAATGGCACAGAAATGACCCAAGCAGAATACGATATTTATAAGGCAGAGTATTGGAGAAAATACTATGAGGAAAGTGAAAAAAATACAAGAGTTTTAAATATTCCGTGTGTTATTGAAGGCAACCTAGCACTGCTTACAGATAAAGAAATCACAGAATTAAAGAAAAAATATAATTATTTAGCCATTGAAGACTATATAGAGGCTACTACAGATGGCGGCAGCGAGGCTGGCAATGGTTACGCAGGCTGCGGTGGGAAGTAAATTTAAAGTTATGTGTTGCTTAGAATATCAAACATTGCTTGGTTGAAAAATATATTTTCTCTGCCTTGTCGGTATATTTTTAGCATTTGTGCTGTTATATTGTCTGCTCGCTTATAAGGGCTGCAAAGCTGGTGTAAATGATTTGATGCCGTTTGGCGGCTGATTGTCGGATTTTTCCGCAAATAATCTTCCATCCTGAAATACGGAGCGGAAAAAATTGTTTCTACCAAATCCAAGGAATATATCTTAGGAAAATAAGTTTGCAATTCGTCTTTGCATACCCTGCGAGCATCTATGATTTTATCTATCAATTCACCCGTATTGCGAGCTGTTTGTTCAACAGCGTCTAGCACATACAAAATCCATTTTTCCCATTCGCCATCCGAAGTGACTTTTCTTAAACCGCTGTAATATTCTTCCTTGTGACCCAGAAAATATTTTGACAAGAATAAAATAGGGCGGTTCAGCAATTTTTCCTGTACCAGCCAAAGAATATTTATAATGCGCCCTGTGCGACCATTGCCGTCTGCAAACGGATGTATAGCCTCAAATTGATAGTGCATAACAGCTAATTTTATCAAAGGGTCAATTTCGGCATATTGTGGTGAATACAAAAAATCTTCCAAATTTTTCAATTTATCGCGAATAACATTTTCGCCGCTTGGAGGAGTATAAACAATTTCTCCGGTATTCGGATTTTTTAGAACAGTACCTGGAATAGCACGAATTCCGGCTGTATCTTGTTTTATTTCTTGCACAACATTTATGAAAATATTTGTGGAAAGAGGGCGTTCGCTTATCATTTTCATACCTCGCCACAAGGCTCGGTTATAGCTGCGAACTTCTTTGGTATTGGCATCTAGTTGAATTTCAGGAGTTACGCTGGCTTTGTACAGTGAATCAGCGGTTGTTACAATATTTTCAATTTCCGAACTATCGCGGGCTTCTGCCAAAACTATGCTAGAAATCAAAATATCTTGATTGGTTAAAAGGTCGGCTTTGTTTTTAAGGCCTGCCAAGGCACGATTTGCAATAATGGCTTTTCTTAAAATGGCTTTTGTTTCAATATCCGAAGAAGGCGGCAAAAGAGCCAAATTGTTATTTGGAGCATAATTTGAGGTATTTTGCTCAATTTCGGTTTTTATATTTGGAGACATACCAGATAAATTAGATATTTTATGTTAAGTTTTTTCATTTTTTTTAACATATTTTGGAAATATGTATAAAAACTATACATATTCTTGGGATATGTTAAGTTTTTTCATTTTTTTTAACATATTCTGGAAATATGTATAAAAACTATACATATTCTTGGGATATGTTAAGTTTTTTCATTTTTTTTAACATATTCTGGAAATATGTATAAAAACTATACATATTCTTGGGATATGTTAAGTTTTTTCATTTTTTTTAACATATTATAGAAATATGTATCAAAATGATACATATTCTTGGGATATGTTAAATTTTTTCATTTTTTTTAACATTTTTCGCAGGAATTCCGCTTTATTCCTAAAAAAATTACTATATTTACCCTTTGTTATGGTTTTTGCCCACGCAATGACAGCGAATAAATTTACCGAGCTTCCGCACGAGGCTCTAGGCAACAATTTCATACCCAATTCTGCCCCCCCCCCCCCCCCCCATTGTAAGTACTTATCAGATTGCCCTACAAGGCGTCACAAATGCACGAGAATCGCTTTTCTCGGCTTGGGGATACATTTTTTATCAAAAACGGCTAAAGTGGCTAGAAACGGCTTTATTCACTCTCAAAAAAGAGGTTCAAAATGAGAAATAAATTCTCTAAACTCGCATTGGCGGCAGGCTTTTTGCTTGCCTTGGCATTCACATTTTCCTGCGGCAAGCACGGCATAGACGATGACAACGAAGTACTCGTGAGTTCGTCTTCAAGTGTCAAAACTGGAAATCAGTCTTCAAGTTCGGAAATCGCGGTTACTCCGTCCTCTTCGGGGAAAAGCAGTTCCAGTGGAGGAGTTTCTTCTTCAAGAGGTTCTAGTTCGTCTGTAAACATTTCTGTCGGCGATACTAGTGGCACATTCAAAGATATCCGTGACGGACAGACATATAAATGGGTTAAGATTGATACTCAAATTTGGATGGCGCAGAATTTGAATTATGCCGAAAAATGGGTAGGTCCAACAAGAGGTAATAGATGCTACGAGAACGTAGATGCCAATTGCGAAAAATATGGGCGATTGTATGAGTGGGACGATGCCATACGTGTTTGTCCCGATGGTTGGCATTTACCAACTCAAAGTGAATGGAACACTATGATAAGTGCTGTTGGCTCCGATGCTGGCAAAAAATTGAAAGCCAAAAGAAGCGAATGGAAAGATGGTGCAGGAACTGATATCTACGGTTTCGAGGCACTCCCGGGTGGTGGATTATATGATATACTAAGCACTGGAACCAACGAATTCGATCATCTCAATATGGAAGGCGAATGGTGGACTTCCACAGAGAAACCTGATGACTATCGCTTTGCATATACAAAAAATATGGATACTGGCAATAACGTTGATAATGATCATTGGCAAAAAACAAGCCATTTCTCTGTCCGTTGCGTAAAAGGATATTCTTCATCCTCGTCTATTGCTTACGGAGAAGTTACCGATAAGCGAGACAGCCAAAAATACATCACAGTAAAAATCGGAACATTAACTTGGATGGCACAGAATTTGAATTATGCAGGAACAAGTCCTCAAAAAGGTCTATGCTACAATAACAAAGATGCCAATTGCAAAACATACGGAAGATTGTATAATTGGGCAACTGCTATGAATATACCGATAGATAATAACTACGATAAGTTTGAAGCTACTCCAGGACCGCATCAAGGCATTTGCCCCGATGGCTGGCATTTACCTACCCAAAGCGAATGGAATACTTTGATAAGTACTGTTGGTTCTGCTGCTGGCAAAAAATTAAAAGCCAGAAGAAGCGAATGGGGAGATAACTATGGTATAAATATCTATGGTTTCGAGGCACTTCCAGGCGGTGGATTATACGATATACTAAGCACTGGAACCAACGAATTCGATCATCTCAATACGGAGGGCGAATGGTGGACTTCCACGGAGAAACCTAATGACCATCGCTTTGCATATACATATAATATAGATACTGGCAATAACGTTGATAATGATCATTGGCAAAAAACAAGCCATTTCTCAGTCCGCTGCGTAGAAGACTAAAGGAGGTACACAATGAAAAACATCACAAAAATTGCGCTATCAGCAGCCTTCGTGCTTGCTATCACGTTCATAATTTCCTGCATTCCTCCTATGATTGAGGTATATCCTACATATCCTACAATCAGTTCTTCCAGCATAGTAGTAGATGATTTATCATCAAGCGAAACGGCTCCGAGCAGTTCTTCGTCTTCCTTTGATGAACCAAGTAGCTCGTCTTCTATTGAACTGAGCAGTTCAAGCGTATTGCCAAGCAGTTCTAGTAGTTCTAGTGCGGCAACTTACGCTGTGAAATATGAAGCTAATGGTGGTGTAGGTGCACCGTACGGTCAAGAAAAAATCCACGATATTCCATTGACATTGAACGGAAGCACACCCACAAGGACGGGCTATACATTTGTTAGTTGGAACACAGCGGCTGATGGCAGCGGAACACCTTACCATCCTGGGGCAAGCTACACAGGCAAAACAGGTCTTACGCTTTATGCTCATTGGAAGGCGAATACATACACTGTAAAATATGATGCCAATGGTGGCACAGGTGCGCCACCCAGTCAAGAAAAAATCCATAATATTTCATTGACTCTGAGCGGTGCCGTGCCCACAAGACAAGGCTATATATTTGTTGGTTGGAATACAGCGGCTAATGGCAACGGAGTACCTTACCTTCCAGGAGCAATCTACACAGGCAATGCTATTGTTACGCTTTATGCTCAATGGAAGGCGATATACATTGTTAAATATGATGCTAACGGTGGCATAGGTGCACCACCCGATCAAGAAAAAATCCATGATATTCCATTGATTCTGAGCGGTGCCGTGCCAACAAGATCAGGCTATACATTTGTAATTTGGAACACAGCGGCTAATGGCAGCGGAACGTCTTACGCTCCTAATTCAAACTACACAACCAATGCTAACGTTACGCTTTATGCTCAATGGAAAGCGGATATATACATTGTAAAATATAATGCTAATGGTGGTAACTTTGTTGTGCCACGCGATCAGGAAAAAATCCATGATATTCCATTGACATTGAACAGCACTCCGCCAAAGACGGGTCCGGGCTATGAATTTGTTGGTTGGAATACTGCGGCTAATGGCGGCGGGACACCTTACATTCCTGGAGCAATCTACCCAGACAATACTAGCGTTACGCTTTACGCACAATGGAGATGTAAAGCTGATGTTGGTCCTTCCATAAACTATGTCGGTGAGAATTACAATTCTGTTGTTATTTGCAGTCAAACTTGGATGGCAAAGAATTTGAATTATTCAGTAGATGGCAGCAGTTGCTATGATAACGAAGAATCCAACTGTAAGAAATATGGTTACGGTAGATTGTATAATTGGGCTACTGCGATGGCATTGTCCTCTAGTTGCAACTTAGGTTCTTGTTCTTCGCAAATAGGAACAAAGCATAAGGGAATCTGTCCCACTGGTTGGCATATTCCTAGCAAAGATGAATGGAGTACGTTGGTTAGCAATGTTGAACGCAGCAAAGGTTGCACTAATTGTGCCGCCAAACATTTGAAGGCAACTAGCGGATGGGATGGTTGTAGTGCTTCGGGTACTTCTATAACTTCTTTGAACTCAAAATCTTGCTTGGATTCGTATGGCTTTTCCGCTTTTCCAGGCGGTGGCATCGCCACCCAAGTCCAAGGCATAAAAGTCAAAGAGGATGGTAGCTGGTGGAGTACTACGGAGCGCAGTGATGACAGCAAAAAAGCCTACAACCGATACGCACACAACAGCTACGAGAATTTCAGTGAGGAACTTGTCGGAGACAGAGGTGACAAAGTCAACTTTTTCAGTGTTCGTTGTGTAAAGGATTAAACATAAGATGTCAAAATTTCACTTTAACCCTAAAATGGGAGGTTCAAAATGAGCAGCAAATACAATAAACTCGCATTGGCGGCAGGCTTTTTGCTTGCCTTGGCATTCTCATTTTCCTGCGGCAAGCACGGCGGAGACGATGACAACGAAGTACTCGTTAGTTCGTCTTCAAGTGTCAAAAGCGGAAATCGGTCTTCAAGTTCGGAAATTACGGTTAATCCGTCTTCTTCTTCGGGGAAAAGCAGTTCTTCTACAAATACTTTTGTCGGTGATAGCGGAGTATTCACGGATAGCCGTGATGGGCAAACGTATAAATGGGTTAAGATTAAAACGCAAATTTGGATGGCACAAAATTTGAATTATAATGCTAGTGGCCAATGTTACGATGACACTCCTGCTAACTGCGAAAAATACGGAAGACTGTATAAGTGGGAAGATGCAATGCAAGTTTGCCCCGATGGTTGGCATTTACCTACTAGAGCCGAATGGAATACTTTGATAAGTACTGTTGGCTCTGATGCTGGTAAAAAATTAAGATCCACGAGTAGTGATTGGAAAGATGGTGCTGGTACAGATGACTATGGCTTTGGAGCTTTGCCAGGCGGTAGATTAACAAGCAAATTCGAGTATATCAATATAGAAGGTGGCTGGTGGACTTCCACTGAGAGTGACGCAAACCATTCCTATGAAAAATATATGAGAACTGGCAGTGATGTTAGGGAAAGCAGCTATGCCGATTTGGCCAAAACAAACCAATACTCAGTTCGTTGCGTAAGATACCCTTCATCTCCTCCTATTGCTTACGGAGAATTAACCGATACACGAGATAATCAAACATATAAAACCGTAAAAATTGGAACGCAAACATGGATGGCACAGAATTTGAATTATGATATTGATGGCAGTAAATGCTATAATGATGAACCAAGCAAATGTGATATTTACGGCAAGTTATATGACTGGACAACGGCAATGGATTTTCCTTCCAAATGCAACAGCATTCTTTCCACAGACGATGCTGATTGTGGTATAAAAACTCCGCATAAAGGTATTTGCCCAGTTGAGTGGCATATCCCAAGCAATGCGGATTGGGATAAACTTATGCGTTCTATAGATGGCAATACCGATACTGATAGTCCTTACTACGACGAAACGGCAGGTAAGCATTTGAAGTCAAAAGAAGGTTGGAATGATTGCGGTCCTCTTGGTTCTGATAATAGATACTCGTGCGAGGACACTTACGGATTTGCGGCTCTACCGGGTGGCTACGGTAATTTCGATGGTAGATTCGATGATATTGACGACTATGGCAATTGGTGGACTTCCAGCGAGTATGATAGTAATAATGCTTACCATCGATATATGCGCTATAACCGTGATGACACCGGCTGGTATATGGACAACGACTACTGGCGTGCTAGTTGGTACAACGTAGTTAAGAAAATCTTATTCAGCGTTCGTTGCGTGAAGAATTAAAAGGAGGTACACACAATGGAAACACAACTCACATCCAAGGAAGCATTTATGAGTGAACATCACGGACAACAAGAACGCAAACCACAAACTTTGCTGTCAATCAATGGCGGCGGTTTATACGGCGTGGGCGTAGCCAATTGGCTCACCAAGCTTCATCCTGCGTGGAAACCCGATTATATCGCAGGCACATCGGCAGGTGCCATAATAGGCAGCCTTATAGCAATAGGCAAATCTTACAAGGTGATAGCAGATATGTTCAACGGCGACCTGCCTAAGAAAATGTTCTCAAAGCCAAGCTTCCCTAAAAGCATATTGCCAACTGGATATACTTATGACAATGTAGAAGCCAAAAAGGTGAACTGAGTAGGAAAAAATGGAAGATAAAATAGATATTCTTAAAAAAAAACCTCAGCACAGCCTCGGCGGTTAGAGAGATTTTATAACTTATAAACCTCGTTTAGCCTCCAATGCTCCTTTATAAATTTTTGAAACAATATTTGACATTTTTTAGTTTCTTTAAGTTATTTTCTCCCATTTTATTTAATTTCTCAATCGTTGTCCCTTTATTAGACCAATAGAAACCACTTCTAGCATGAAATTCTAATTCCCAGAATCCATCTCCGCTAAAATGTTCAGCGAATAATGCCAGAATATGGTCCTTATATGATTCTTTTCCTCTCTCAAATCGTTTACACTTATATACCACGTAAGAAAACAAATCAAGATCGCAACGAATAATACTTAACAATTTTTTTCCTAATCCTGGAGAATAAATATCAAGTATATCAGTATTGACTAAGGAAAGTATTTCACCGAAGTTTCTAATCTCATTTAATAATTCATCTACAAATTTATACTTTTTATTACTCGTCCATTCTTTCATTTTCTGAAGTTTTTTTATAAATAATTCGAATTTCCTAATTATTTTTGAAAGTAATTTGTAAAGATCAAGTAAATGTTTTTCTTGATCTTTATTAGTATTCTTAAAGTCTTGTTTGTTTTCATAAATGAATTGAATAATTTCAGATGATAAATCAAAAAAACTATCCATTGCTTTTTCAACTCCAAAAGTTCTAATACCATTTTTTCCGTCCCGAAAATCACGTTTTATTTCATTTATAGCATCAAATTGTTTCGTTTTAGAAAAAAGAAAAGCCATGTATAAACGAAGCTGGGAAGGTGTTATTTTTTTAGTTAAATTACCATGTACTTCTGCATGATGTTTTGCGCATAGTACAGCAATATTACCAATTTCATTGTTTTTAGGATTTTCATCAATATGATGTAATTGTACACCAGAATTCCCACATATACAACAGCAATGTTTGGCTTTTGTCAATAATTCATCCTGTGTCTTTTTAGGAATTTCTTGCCTTTTTGTCATATTCAATTTCTCCTAAGATGGTTGTAAAGGCGGGCTATGGAAAATACCCATTCTCACAGAAAAAGTTTGTAGCTGAAATCCAAGGCTTCCCCTATCTTCATTGCCATTTTCTTGCCTATCGGTGCTCTGCCTTTTTCCATATCGGAAATCTGTTGAGGATTCACACCGATTTTTTTCGCAAGCTCCGTCTGCTTCATTTCGCGCAGGGTACGCATAGCACGAAGCGAACCACCTGGAGTGGTTTTGGCTTCCATTTCCTTGAACCATTTGGATTTGGATATTTCAATGAGTTCTTCATCTTCATCAGCTATTTCCTTTATATTTGGAAACAGCCTTCTAGTTAGGTCAATGTAAAAAAACGGAACATTGCCTGTTATTTTAAACTCCACCATTTTGCCGTTTTCAAGCATATGGGGCATTTTCACGAGAGCCTGCATAAGTCACCTCTATTTTGATACCTTTTTTTGTTTCCACCCAGCAAGCCGCCCATTTGTGGGATAGGTGGCAGTGATGCGTGTTTGTCCCTTTGAGCTTTCCGTAGTTGGGCCAGTTAGCCCTAACAGGACCCTTTTCCTCTAGTTCTTTATAAAGATTTTGAAAACGAGTGGCTTCAATCTCTGGCAGTTTCTCAACCATTTTTTCTACTCTCTTATTATAGAACACTTCAAACATATCTGTAATATACATTTTTTTTGGGTAGTGAGTATAAAAAAATACATTTTTCTGGATATGTCAACCATATAATGTTCTTTTGGCAGGCAAATACCAGTTACATTAAATTCGCGCATTAGGGACAAGGTAGAAAATTACTATATTACCCCCACTAGCCTCTCTAGCTCAGTTGGTAGAGCAGCTGATTCGTAATCAGCAGGTCGGCGGTTCAAGTCCGCTGGGAGGCTTTATATGTCTAATTTTCGTAGATGTCTTTTGAAAATAAGCGGTGAAGCATTGGCTGGAGATGCCGGACACGGCATAGACAACTTAGTGATAAGCCAAGTGGCTAAGGAAATTGTTGGCTCCGTTAAAATGGGTGCCCAAATTGCCCTTGTGATTGGCGGCGGGAACTTTGCAAGAGGGGTCTCTTCAAGCGCGGGTGGCATGAACCGTGCGGCTGCCGATTCAATAGGGATGCTTGCAACGGTTATGAATGCCATAGCTATGCAAGATGCGCTTGAGAAGCACGGGCTGGACGCTGAGATTATGAGTGCAATAGGTATGGAACCGCTTTGCCAAATTTTTGACCGCCGAAAAGCCACGCAGATTTTGGAAGCGGGCAAGGTTGTTCTTTTTGCCGCTGGCACGGGCAATCCCTTTTTCACCACAGATACCGCTGCGGTTTTGAGAGCCATAGAAAGCGGGTGCAATGTTATGATGAAAGCCACCAAGGTTGACGGCATTTATTCCGCAGACCCTATTAAAGACAAATCTGCCTTTAAGTTTAACGATATAACTTATGAGGAAATTTTAAAAAGAAATTTGGCGGTTATGGATACTACGGCAGTCACTCTTGCCAGAGAGAACAAACTGCCCGTTTGCGTATTTAAATTAGCAGAGGGAAATTTGGCACAGGTATTAACTCAAAGCGGTGGTGTTGGCACATTTGTGCACGAATAAGGAGCTTGCATGGGAATAGCCATTGTAATTGCAATTTTGCTTTTGATAGTAACGCTCTCCGGCATAGGAGCATATATTGTTATTCACCACAGCCATAGAGAAAGGGAAACAGAGGGAATTTCAAAAATAGCGGTATCTGGCAAATATGCTGCGGTACTGCGCCCCATAGCAGATTCCCTTGCAAGTGCGAAACCTAGCAAAGCAGAAATTGAAGTATGGCTGAACTTGCAGGGCATAGATTCAGAGCAAAAAAACACCCTTATGGAAAAATGGCAAAATTCATTGAACGAAACAATAAAAACAATAAGCGAAGGCGACATAAATGGCACCACTACTTACCGAATAGACTTAGGGCCAAAAGATAAAAAAATATGCGATTTTTTGCACAAAGACCATTTTTTCACAAGAGACCAGATTAACAAAAATGCCGAAATTTTGCCACCATACTGCTTGGGTGGCGATAGCAAGGTTGTTCCCAAGCACGCTTGGGATAGCAAAGAGGAAACAGGGGGCTGGAAGTCTGTTGTGCCAAAAGATGGCAATTACGGGGTACCAAATTGGCAGCAAATAGTGTGACTAAGTTTCTATATTATATCCGTGGATTTTGAATTTTTATTAGATAAAGTATATGGTTTTGGGTCATTATTTTGGATACCCGTGCTGGTATTGCCTGCATATTTTTTTTGGTGCCGTTCTTATGATTATCCTTGTGATTTAGAAAAACATATTAGAAGCGGAAGAACTTGGCCCTATTTGCCAATGTCTTGGAAAGGCAGAAAAAAGAAACTGATCCGCACAGTGAGCATTCTGCTTTTTTGGTTGGGGAACATATCTTTTGCCTGCGCCTTGTACTATCTAATTCCGTATAGACATCTTGTATTTCTGTTTGTCGGTTTTGGCATAGCTATATTTGCAGAATTTAAAATACGTCTTTACGGAACGGGCGAAATAATTCGTTTGCAGCAAGACAGATATTTTCAAATTTATACCAATTTAGCAAGTCAGGCTATGGCAAAAGGAGACGAAATTTCCGACAGCCAGCTACTCGCAAAAGCGCAATGGCAGCAGCAAAACGACCTTAGACTAGCGGATAAGCAGGGGAGGCTCTTGCAATTTTTGCGTGGAGAAGCGAAATTGTGAATAAAGGAGCTTGGGAATACGCAGAAAAAACGCTTGATAAAGTTTCGCGGACTTTTGCGCTCAATATCAAAGTTTTGGGGAAAGTATTGAAGAGACCCGTTCTTTTGGCGTATCTCTATATGCGAATGGCAGACACAATAGAAGACGACCCAGATTTACCTGCGGAAGAAAAAGTTTCTTTGCTCAAAAAATTTTCAAAAGCTGTGAGCACTGGCGGGCAAAGCATAGATGAATTTACAGAGGCACTTCCAAAAAGTTGGGAAAGCAACAGAAAAGAAGATTGCTTTTTGTGCTGCAATGCGAGGCTCGTGATACCTTTGCTCTCTGAATATGCAGAGCCGGTTTCAAATGCGATAAAAAAAGGCGTTGAAGAGATGTGCGAAGGAATGGCAGAATTTGTTTTGCGGCAAAGCAAGAAAACAGATGATTGGTTTACAATAGAAAGCGAAAGCGATTTAGACAGGTATTGCTATTTTGTGGCGGGGCTTGTTGGCAATATGCTAACAGAATTGTTTTGCTTTGCTGGCAAAAAAATTGATGAGGAACGGCAAAAAAAATTGCGTGAGAGAGCTGTTTCTTTTGGGCTTGCCTTGCAACTTGTGAACATAATAAAAGATATACGAGACGATTTTCTGAGAAACGTTTGCTTTGTACCGATGGAATTTTGCCGCAAGCACGGCATAAATTCCGTGCAGCAATTTTTCTCTCCAGAAGTGCAGCAAGAAAAGAAAAATTCTGTTATAGACGAACTCACAAAAAAAGCAAAAAGACATTTGCAAGACGCGAAAGACTATATAAAAACCCTGCCCCGCTACGAACACAGAATGCGTTTGTTCTGCCTATGGCCCAGCCTGATGGCCGCAGATAATTTGCGCGTTATAAGCGAAGGCGGAAAAAAAATAACAAGAAAAACAGTTAAAAGAATAATTAGACGTTCCACATTTTTCGGCTGGAGCAATAGATGGATTGAAAATGAATTTAAACTGTTAATGGAGAACGCCTAATGACAAACAATTTAAAAATCCTGACAATCCTGATAATCCTGGGTATCGGGGTTCAGACATCTTGCCATAATTCTCCTACGGTAGAAATAACAGAGAGCGAAATTCAAATGAGAAAGCAGGCTCTGGAACCGGCATATCAAAACCTGCTGAACATTCCGGCAAAAACCGCTGTGCCAGATAGCGTTTTGCTGATGCTCACAGATAATTCGCGCTATTGGTTAGAGAACATAGAGCGGGCTGCCCTTTACGAAGACAGTGCTTTTGTTGTGCAAAGGCCTTTCCACGAAATTATGGTTATTGTAACTTACCGCTTGCTGCTAAGGGAAAATGTGCTTGCGGAATATCCAGACTACAAAATGCTCCGTTTTGCCCTTGGCGAAAAGGGAATTCTTCGCAGGGCAAAAGATTTAAAACTTGGCCCTTTTGAGGTGAAAAACGATAGAGGCAGCCGAGGGCTTGCAGAAAGCCCAAAAGTTCCCATTATTATTTTTAAATGGGACGAAATGCGATGGAAATTCGATTTGCCAGAAAGTATGCAGCTTTTAACCAGAGGGCTTGAAACCATTGGAGTGAAAAAAGACTGGTCAAATGCAAAAACAGCAATTTATTTGCTGGAAAAATATTATCACAATACTTTTTTCAACGTAAATGAAAGCCTGCTCAGTCCAGTACCTGCCATTTAATTATATATCCCGTGTGCCCATTTGGATGGCTGCCGCGCAAATGCCCTGCTCCGGCGGAGGCGCGGGAAGTGCTTAAAGTAAAACCAAAGCCAAGTACAGGGCCAGGATATGCAAAGGAGTTATAGATGGTGAAATACCCCAGACTTATTTTCTGAAAAAGTCTGAAGTCTGCTTCGTTTTGCGCATTTACTGGCAAATCCATTCCAAATGAATAAAGCGAACTGAAATTTGTTTCGCAAGCAAAAAGCCAAGAAATGGCAATGGGAGTTTTTGAGATAATGCTCATTTTTTGGAAAGCCGAAATTTTTGCCCAGTCCCTGTAAAAAAAACTTGCGCCCGCAAAAATATTGTGTTCCTGCCAAGAGGCGTTTTCTGGAATCCAAGATATATTTGCGTTTTCTGCTATGCTCAGGGATAAAAAATTAAATGGCTTAAAACCAATGCTTCCAGAAAACTCAAGCTCTTTGTAAATGGAATCCAGAGCTGCGCTTCCAAAACCTATAGCCGCCAAAAAAGAACCATCGCTCCAAGCTATATCCAGTTTGCCGTTATGAAAATTATCAAAAGGCTCGCTGTAGCGAAATGCAATCATTTTAGTTTTTTCAATTTCTAAAATATCTCGCGCGTTCCAAATTGCTGGGCTATTCAGCGATGGTAGCATTAGCGCGTGACATTCAAGGGCGAACAATAAAAGCAGCCGTTTCATTTATTCCCTCCCCTTGCAAGTGTATAAAGCACGGCCCGTTTTGGCAACGCCGCCACTCTGGAATTTCAATCCAAGAATCGTTGATTTGCGTGTTCACAATTTTTTTCAAAATATGAGCACCGCTTCTGTCTATTAATCTGAGTTCTGGTTTGGCACCAGAGTTTATGCGAATTCTGAGCATTGCTTTTTTGTTTGAGCGTTCTAAAACTCTTTCGGATATTTGCAGAACTTTTGTCAGGTTATTTGTGACTTTTGGCACAAAACCAGGGCTTATTTTTTCTGTGCCTGGGCATTTTATTGGGCGATTCACCGCCTTGCCCCACATAACGGAATCCAGTTTAATGCCATTGTAGCAAAGCCGCAAAGTGTCGTTTGTATTTTTCAAAGTTGCAATGGATACCTGATAAATTGGAATTTCCTCTACTCCCAAAAAATCCCTTAAATCTTCAGAATGTTTTGTTATTAGCACAGAACTTTTGCCTTTGATAAAATCTGTGCTTTTTAGCGGAGTTTTGGCTTTGCAGTCGGAAATTCCATTTAGCGGAAAAGCTTGAGCGGTGCGGTTTGTTATCTCAAACCATTCGGGAATTCCCTCTTCTGGGCAGGGCGCAACCTCTGATATATAAAGCGGAATTTCTCCATAAATGGAAACAATGGAATCCAAATTGAGCAAATTGGATTCTGGTCCCAAGCCACCACCACTAGCCGCCACTATCCACTCCCCGCTGACCGTATCTCTAACAAGTGCTTTCCCTGCCTTTGGAACGGGCAAATATGCGGTGTCTCTGCAAAAACCTGCGCTTAAATTCCAAAGGCTCGCTCTGGAATTTGGCAAAGCCGAGCTAGTCAAAGGCTCGCACAGCAAGCCCTTTTTCACGGGGCAAGCCTCTGGTGCGCCTCTGTGCAATAATAGTTCCGTGAAAAAAGAATCTTGCGGAACGTAAATGGCAAAAGGATTGTGCTCTTCCATTTGCAGGTAAATGGTGTCCCAGGGAACTGGCGTGCTTTCCCATTTCACTCTGAGATACTCTCCTTCGTTATCTGCCACATCTGTGGGGTCTGGCAAAAATTCATAAAAGTAAGGACACTGCGGCAATAAAAACATTGCCGCCCCCATTATCAATGGGTTCATATCAACCTCTTTAGGTAAAATTTATTCTACCGAGTATTGGTCTGGTAGTATATAATAAATAGGATTTACTGCCACGCCGTTCACCCACACTTCGTAATGAAGATGGTTTCCGGTTGTGCGGCCTGTATTTCCAATGTAGCCTATAACATCAAATCTAGATACCATTTGCCCTTCTTTAACAAAGGGTTTTTCCATGTGCCCATAGCGTGTTTCAATGCCGTTGCCGTGATCTATGATCACGTGCCTGCCCAAGGTTTCGCTGTCTGCAACTCTTTCAACGCGGCCATTTGCGGTGGCGCGAATGATAGTCCATCTTGGAGCAGATAAATCTATTCCGAGGTGCATTTTTTCTGTTTCACCTGTTACGGGATGAGTGCGGAAGCCAAAAGGCGAACTTAAAAAACCCTCGGTTGGCATAACAGAAGGCGTATGCTGCAAATTTCCGTACAATCGCTCCATATAAAGCTGCAAATTCAAATAAGAATTGCGCGACCTTTCCATTTTAGACTCTATGCTGTGGAATCTTTCAGATACATTGGATTTCAGTTTTTTTATTGGCGCGGCAGACCAAGCGAGCAAACTATCTGGCATAGGAGAGCCACCAATGCCCATTTCTCTTAGATTGGTATCTGGCACCGCAAGCCCGAATTTTATGTACAACAAGTCTTCGTTGCTATAAGTTTGAGATATTTTGCTGTCTAAAGAGTCCATTTCATCGTTTAGGCTTTGAAATCTTGAATACAAACGATTTTTTTGCTCTTGTGCAACTTCCATAAAGTGCTTGTACGTGAAGTAGCCGAGCAGGTTAATGACGAGAATTAGCAGTGCTAGCTGCGCTATGCGCTTGAATACGCCTAAAACAAATAGCAAAAAACCTGGGAAACTCATCTGCACCGAAATGGGCGAGTCTTCTAAACTTATATGGGCACTGACAAATCTCATAATGATAGGGAGTACAATATAGTAAATTCAAATTTATCAACCACTTACAACAATATTCACCAATTTGGCAGGTACCACTATAACCTTGAGAATTTTCTTTCCGGCAATATTTGCCTTTATAGCCTCGTTTTGCAGGGCAAGCCCTTCCAAATCCTCTTTTTTGAGCGTTTTTGAGAGGTTTGCCTTGGCTCGCACCTTGCCATTTACCTGAAAAACCACCTCAACAGAGGCCTCGGCAGCAAGCTCTGCACTGCCTACAGGCCAAGCTACCCCTGTTAAACTCCCTTTATGCCCCAAAATTTGCCACAGCTCCTCGCACAGGTGAGGGGCAAAAGGGTGCAAAAGTTTCACAAAAATTTCGCAAGGCTCGCGGTAGCGCACCTGCTGTTTAATAAGCTCGTTGTTGAACACCATAAGCTGGCTAATGGCTGTGTTAAAACGCATATTCTCAATATCATCGCTAACTTTCAAAATGCTTTGGTGCATAAGACGAGTTAATTCTTCGGGCGGTGTGCTATCTGCATATTCGGGAGAGCCTTCATCGCCAGCAATGGAGCGCATTGCGCGGCTTAAAAAGCGATACATTCCCTCTATGCCCTGCGGCTGCCAAGGCTTAACGGCATCAAGTGGGCCCATGAACATTTCGTAAAGCCTCAAAGAATCTGCTCCGTATTGGTTCACAACATCGTCTGGATTAACAACGTTTTTAAGGCTTTTGCTCATCTTTGCAATTATTTGCTTTAGCTCTTCGCTTGTGCCCTTGCGGTAAAATTTGCCGTCTTTTTCTTCTACTTCATCGCTTGGAACCTTTGCACCAGAGGCTGTTTCGTAGGCAAAAGCTAAAATCATTCCTTGGTTGAAAAGTTTTTGAAAAGGTTCATCTGTGGAAACAAAGCCCAAATCAAAAAGCACCTTGTGCCAAAAGCGGCTGTAGAGCAAATGCAAAACAGCGTGTTCGGCTCCGCCAACGTATAAATCAACGGGCATCCAAAAACTTTCCAAATCTTTTGCGACAAAAGCATTATCGTTTTTGGGGTCTATATAACGCAAGTAGTACCAGCAGCTACCTGCCCATTGAGGCATTGTGTTCAATTCCCTTTTTCCTTTGCGACCGTTTTTATCCGTTACATTAAACCAATCGGTAGCTCCCGCCAATGGCGAAACTCCGCCATCTCCTGGTTTGTAATCGGAGAGTTCCGGCAGCATCACGGGATATTCAGATTCGTCAACCAAACATATTTCGCCATTTTCCCAATGAATTATGGGGAAAGGCTCTCCCCAATAACGCTGCCGACTAAAGAGCCAGTCGCGAATTTTATAGTTGGTGGTTGCTTTGCCAATTTGCTTTTTTTCCAGCCACTCGGTTATTTTTGCAATGCCTTCTTTTTTTGAAAGCCCGTTCAAATTCAATTCATCGTTTGATGAGCGAATGTATTTTCCATCACTTGTCCAGCAAGCCTCGCCGGACAAAACTTTTTCTTTGAGTTCCGGCGGGCAAGAGTTATCGGGCTCCATTATGCAAATCACAGGAATATCAAATTTCTGCGCAAATTCAAAATCGCGTGTATCGTGCGCGGGAACGGCCATAATCGCACCGGTGCCGTATCCTGTCAAAACATAGTCTGCAACCCATATCGGAATTTTTTTTCCGTTCACGGGGTTAATTGCATAAGAACCTGTGAATACTCCGGTTTTTTCTTTTGCGAGTTCCGTGCGGTCAAGCTCGCTTTTGAGCGCGGCGGCTTTTATGTATGCTTCAACTTTTTCTTTTTGCTCTGGTGTTGTTAGGCTTGCCGTTTGCGGATGTTCGGGTGCTATCACCATATAGGTTGCGCCAAAAAGCGTGTCGGGGCGGGTGGTGTAAACTCGCAATTTTCCGGCAGGCACTGCAAAATCCACTTCTGCGCCTTTGCTCTTCCCTATCCAATTCCGCTGCATATCTTTTATGCCAGCAGGCCAATCCAAATTTTCCAACCCGCTCAAAAGGCGTTCTGCATAAAGAGGAATACGGAGCAGCCATTGTTTTAAATTGCGATGCTCAACTTCAAAAGTCCCGCATTTTTCGTGAGAGCCATCTGCCAAAATTTCTTCGTTTGCGCAAACGGTTTTGCACTTGCGGCACCACCACACCTGCGCATTAGCATAATACGCAAGCCTTTTTTCCTCTATGTTTTCTCCTTTTGGTAGTTCGCTAATAGGGCGGCCTCTGTTCTGTTCCGCATCAAACCAAGTATTGTAGAGTTTTGAAAAAATCCACTGTGTCCATTTGTAATATTTTGGATCGGTGGTGTTTATCTCTTTTTCCCAATCGTAAGAAAGCCCAAGCCCTTTGATTTGCTTGCGAAAAGTATCGCAATTTTTTTGCGTGGTTGTTGCAGGGTGCGTACCCGTTTGTATTGCATATTGCTCAGCAGGAAGCCCAAAAGCATCCCAGCCCATTGGATGCAAAACCTGAAACCCCTTTGCTCTTTTATAGCGGCAAATTATATCCGTTGCGGTGTAGCCTTCTGGGTGGCCAACGTGCAAACCTGCCCCGCTTGGGTAAGGGAACATATCAAGGCAATAAAATTTCTTTGCCTTTTCTTTTGGTTCTGGCGTTTGAAAAGTATTATTCTCTTCCCAATATTTTTGCCATTTTGGTTCTATCTCTTGCGGTGCGTATTTGGGCATGGGTGTAAAGTAGAAAATCAATCATCCAATGTCCATTCAATTCCATAAGCAAACCTAATGCCAGGCGGTGTGTAGCCAGCTTCTGGTTCCATAATGCTGTGATTCATATTCTCAATCTTTGAATAGATGTTAAAGCTCTGTATTTGCATGGAACTTTTGAAGTTAAGCCAGAGGTATTTCTTTAAATTAATAGGGGCGGCAAGATAGTCGTTTTCCAAACCGTAATCCCATCTGTCGCCAAACCAGTCTGCATCAAACTGAACGCTCACCTTTAAACGCTCTTGCACAAAGCGATTGCTCCAATAAACCGCCCCCTTGTAGTAGCGAGCTGGAACATTTATCACTGGTGCCCTCAGAATTTTTTTCCCACGCTCCGCATAAAAACGCCAGTTTCCAAGTTCAAAGCCTAGCCGCCAAAAAAGTTCGTGGTTCCATAAATCTGGAGCATTTGCCCATTTGAAAGCTGAATCTGCGGGCAGTGATTCTAAATTATTCTCCTTTTGAAGCGTCCAGTATGGCACAATGGCATTCAGAGCTTTTTCGTGTTTGTAGCCCGCCATATAAAAGAAGTGTTCTCTAAGCCTATACTTCAGATTCATTTCAAATCTCTCTCTTTTTTCAGCTTTCAGTTCTTCGTTGGGGAAAGCAAATCTGCCTACTCGTGTAATATGGGTTTCACGAAAATCTGGGAAACGGGTGTCTTGTTGCCAGTAGGTGTTTAGCGACAAATGATGTGGCAAGAATATGGTTAAACCGAGAAAAAGCGCAGGCGCAAAATCCTCTGAGGAGGCGGAGTCAAGAGCAAAGGCATTTCTTTGCAAACCAGATTCTCCTTTAAAGGCAAATTTCCATAAAGTGTCCTTTATGCCAAGCACAGCTAGTTGCCTGTCTTGGTATAGATACTCTTCTCCCCACATATACTCATATTTAACTTTTACGCTAGGGTTCAAAAGAGTTTTGTGCGAAATTTCTGCTTCGCCGCTTTGTCCGTGGTAGTTTTCTGTTGTATCTGGTCTTGAAAAATTAAATTCCTGCGAGACAAAGCGATGTGATATGTTCAAATTATAGCCTGGCAAAAAATTGTAGTTCCAAATAAGCCCGTAAAAACTGCTGCTTGCTTTTATATTGTAAGGGTTTTGCGGAAAATATATGAATACACCCCCCGCATCTTTTGCGAAAAAATGCTGCGTAGCATCGTCATTGTCAAAAAATAGGTAATTCATTTGCGTGGTTATGCTTGAATGCGGAAAAACCCAGGTAATTGACGGAGCGAGATGAATGGAATTGTAATAAAGGTTTCTGCCGGCAAAGGGAACTCTGCTGGAATCTCTTTTTATTGTTCCCACATAAAGCTGGTGAACAACATCGCTGTAAATAAAGTTATCGCTTCTTGAAACCGAATGCGCGGAAATCCCCAGCGAAAAAGCAATTGAGTCTAAAAGCAGCCTATTGAATTCCAGCCTGAATGCATTGCCATCCAAGCCATAGCGTTCCCATAAAATTGCAGTTATTGGCGTATCTATTGGATTGTAATTTTCTTTGAAAATCAAATTTCCATTGCTTGCGTTTAATGAAAGCCCATAAGGTTCATAAATAGGCACAGGCGAATAAAGTCCCGCAAACCCAAGCGGCAGTCTCCTTGCTGGTTCGGAGAAGCCAACTATGCTAGCTCCAGCATCTGGCAGTCCCAAAATGGAAATCCCGTTAATCCAATAAGCCCTGCCGCCTTCCATATCGTACTCTCTTGAAAGCACCCCTTGCTCAGAACGCGCATAGCGAGAAATGGAGGTTTCTGCGCCGTAAAGAAAACCAGCGAGCATAAGAGAGAAAAACAGGATTTTCGCCACATAGTGAATTTAGTAAAACGTCAACGCACCTTATCCTTCTACCAAACTCTTGAAAATGGTTTCAATATTTTTAGCGAAACCCAAAATTTCCTTTGCTTTTTTCTTCGCTTGGCAATTGACCATCTAATAGACCAATATTACTAGGATAACGAGATTCTGCGTATATTCTATTTATATCAAACAATAATTTTTCGTCTATACTCCAATCTTTTATCGTCTTTACAAAATCATATAATTTTAATAAATCGTGAATTTTTGGAAAAGCAAAATCAAATTCTGTTAAATAGGCTTTGAAGTATTTTTCAATGGCTTGCTGCGAATGAAATGCTACTTGTCCTGTTAATCGGGAGTCACTCATAGCTGCTTCTGCCATAAGTATATCTCTTTCCGCAAAAAATATCCAGCCTTTCGTTCTAGCTTTCATACAACACTTTTCCAGTATTTACGACTTCTTCCACAAAAAAATCTTTTTCTTTTAAAAGATATTCATATTCAGCTTTTGAATATGTTATTACGTCTAATGCAATTTTGCGATTTGTTTCCAAAACAGCAGGGTATATCATATTCCATCGTTCTATCTTTTCGTCAAAAGTCCTCGCAAACTCATTAGAATCCAACACAACCAACACATCTAAGTCGCTATCCTCAGTCGGATTGCCTCTGGCATAAGAACCGAATAAAATAACTTTATAAGGCTTCAACTCTTTAAGCCGCTCGGTCATTTCATCTATAAGGTGCTGGTTCTGCATAATTGGCAATATAGAAAAACACTGATTTACTATATTCAACACTTAGCCTATGCAACTAGACAACTCTTACAAATATGGCTTTGTGACCAATGTGGAAACCGAATCTTTTGAAAAAGGGCTTTCGGAAGATATTATCCGCAGAGCGAGCCGCATTCGCAAGGAACCGGAATTTTTGCTTAAATTCCGCTTGAAAAGCTATGAAAAGTTTTTGAGTATGAAGGCTCCAAACTGGGGCGAGCTGAAATATGCCCCGATTGATTTGCAAAACATAGTTTATTACAGCGCACCAAAAAATAAAAAAGAACACGCAAAGATAGAAGATGTTGACCCCGAACTTTTGGAAACTTTTGAAAAACTCGGCATTCCTCTAGACGAGCAAAAAAGGCTTGCGGGCGTTGCTGTGGATGCTGTTTTTGACAGTGTTTCCATTTACACCAGCCACAAAAAAAAGCTCTTGGAACAAGGCGTTATTTTTTGCAGCTTTGGCGAGGCGGTTCAGGAATATCCCGAACTCATTGAAGAATATTTGGGCTACGTTGTTCCCCCAGGCGATAACTATTATTCCGCACTCAACAGCGCGGTTTTCAGCGATGGCAGTTTTGTTTACATTCCCGCCGGAATAAAATGCCCAATGGAATTATCCACATATTTCAGAATAAACAATAAAGAAGCAGGCCAATTTGAACGCACGCTTATCATAGCGGATGCAAATTCACAAGTGAGCTATTTGGAAGGTTGCACGGCTCCCGAATTTTCCAGCAACCAACTGCACAGCGCGGTTGTTGAGCTTGTGGCTTTGGAAAATGCAAATATAAAATACAGCACCGTGCAAAACTGGTACGCGGGCGACAAGCAAACTGGAAAAGGCGGCATATATAATTTTGTGACCAAAAGGGCACTCTGCAAAGGAAAAAACAGCCACGTAAGCTGGACACAAGTGGAAGCGGGCAGCGCAATTACTTGGAAATACCCAAGCTGCATTTTGCAAGGCGATGGCTCGGCGGGTGAATTTTACTCGGTTGCTTTAACGAATGGAAAAATGCAAGCAGACACAGGCACTAAAATGATTCACATCGGCAAAAACACAAAAAGCACCATAATAAGCAAAGGAATATCCGCAGACCAAAGCTCAAACGCATATAGAGGGCTGGTAGAAATAAGAGCAAATGCAGAAAACGCCTTAAACTACACCCAATGCGACAGTATGCTTGTTGGCAGCGAATGTGCCGCACACACATTTCCAACGGTTGTTGTGCAAAACAAAACCGCAAATGCCGAACACGAAGCCAGTACCAGCCGCATAAGCGAAGATATGCTGTTCTTTTTGGAACAAAGGGGAATTTCAAGAGAAGATGCAATAGGGTTGATAGTTGGGGGGTTTAGCAGAGATGTGTTTAAGGAGTTGCCTGGGGAATTTGCGAGCGAAGCAAGGTCGTTGCTTACGCTCAAGTTAGAAAAAAGCGTTGGGTGAGGTTTTGAAAGGAAAGTGCTTTTCTTTCAAAAATTCTATATTATTTTGAAAGGAAGGATTTTATGGAATTTAAAGCCATTCAATATGAGGAATACCCTTGGCACAGTACTTTTGATACTGATTTGCTTTCAAGAAGGCAAAGGAAATTGCTTATTGATAAATATAAAGCGGCATTGCCCTGTAAAATTGAAAAGTCAAATTTTCCAATAAATTCAGAATTTCAGGCAGAAATTGATGATGCCATTATTTTAGCAACTCGTTTTGATGAAATGATAAAAAGCAAGGGTTACAATATTCCTGCGGTGATGCTTAGGAGCGAATCTGCATCCAGTTCGCAAATTGAAAATTTAACGGCATCTGCAAAAAACATAGCCATTGCAGAGTTAGGTGATAAAGCTCCCAAAAATTCCCATATCATAGCAAACAACATTTCAGCTATGAAAGCAGCAATTTCTATTGATTCAAAAATAAACTTTAATCTAATTATGGAAATTCATAAAACATTGCTTTCTAAAACGAATACAAATATTGCTGGTAAAATAAGGGAGCAGCAAGTGTGGATTGGCGGAAACAGCATAAGCCCTAGAAATGCGTCTTTTGTTCCGCCTCATAGCAAGCATATAAAAGCATATTTGGCTGATTGGATAAATTTTTCAAATCGCATAAACTTAAATCCCATTGTTTTAGTTGCTGTGTCTCACGCACAATTTGAAACCATTCACCCTTTTGAAGACGGTAATGGCAGAACCGGCAGGGCATTGATGCAGAGAATATTGAAAAATAACGGCATTTTCAAAAATTCTTCCTTGCCCATTTCAGTTGGATTGTTGAATAAAATAAACGCCTATTATTCTGCATTAGATGATTTTCACGATGGAAATTACATTCCCATTGTAAAAGAAATTACAGCAGGAATAATTTTTGCCGTGCAAGTTGGCAGCAAAATGATTGCCAAAATTGACGATATAATGGATAACTGGAAATCAAACATTAAAGCGAAAAAAAGTTCAAATGTGTGGTTGTTGATAGATGTTTTGGTTGAAAATCCCGTTGTTGATGCTAAATTTGTTTCTGAAAAGCTAGGGCTTTCATTAAAATCTGCTTATAACATTTTACAAGATGCCCATAAGTTTGGCATACTTAAATTCATTGGCAAAGTAAATCAAAACATGAAATTTGAAGCAGCGGATATTACAGGTTTGATAGATGATGTTATGAGTGGCAAGTGGATGAGAAGGGGGTAATTGATAATTTGTCAACAGTTGTATGCAAAATAAGAGGTTTTTGCTTTTTTATCCTTTTTTCCAAAATATTTATTATATTTTTATTGTGAAACTTTAAAAAGGATTGTTTATGAAAGCAAAAAAAGTAAAAAGACGTATGCCGCCGACAGATGGGAGCATGAAATTGTCAAAAGCTGCCTTGTGGCTCTTAAAGCACCCAAATGGGTTAGAAGGATTCAAAATACTGGATATGCGTGCGGTTATGAGGTAATATGCGTTATATCATAGATACGAATATTTTATTGTTTTATATATCGGAAAAAGATCGCCTTTCCAAAGAGGTTTCTGATTTGCTTTGGGATAGTTCAAATACGATAAATGTTAGTTCGAGGAGTATAGAAGAGTTACTCTTATTAGTTCTGATGAGAAGATGCGTTTTTATGGGAATCAGGGCCTAAGATTTGTTTGGAATAGGGTGTAGGAATAGGATTTTCCTGATTGAAAAACACAGCAACTACGAAAAATTTCGCAACGAAATTTTTCGCAATGCTGTGGAAGCAGAAATAATGGAATACGCGGTTAATCTTGCAGGCAACGAATGCTGTATAGGTTAGATTTCTCTCTATCTTGCGGTACCGTTGTTTTTCCGTCATAGGATCTGTTGAAAGCTTGATTGGGCTTGAATGATACCTCATCAGTACTCCACCAATAGCTCATATCGCCAGCTTGACTGAAACCGCTTTCATTGATTTGTCCGCCAGGCAAAGCCGAAAATCCATAAGTATCCGCGCCATAATCACTCCACCCGTTATTTGCCTTTAAAGTTCCCAAACCATATCTAACATAATCTGACAACTCACTCCACTCATCACTGCTTGGTAAATGCCATCCACTAGGGCATACGCCGCGATGAACTTTATTTTTGTTGCAATCGGCATCACTGCTTAATACACTATTGCATTTGGATGGCAAATCCATAGCTGTTGCCCAACTATACAATCTGCCGTAAATTGCACAGTTGGCTTCTTTGCTTTCATAACACTTGCTGCCTTCCGCATCGTAGTTGAGATTTTCCGCCATCCAGTTTTGCCTGCCTATTTTTATGGTTTTGTAAGTTTGGTTGTCGCGAGCATCGGTCAATGATTTTTTTTCTGGTATTTTTGGAGGGTTGGTATCTGATGAATTTTTAAGGCAACGAATAGAATACTTTTCCGACTTAACTTCAGTGAAACCAAGATACATATATGTCCCTACTTTATAGGCTTTCATTTTAGATGAAATAGAGTTACCTTCTACCACTTCGCTGGTCCACCACCCTGTTGGAGTACTACCTATCCCCACAGCAGAAAAACCATAAGTGTCTAGATATTCACTGTAATCGCCATAAATGGAAGAAGTGTAACGCTCGTAAGTCCTAAGGTACGACACGGGCTCGTCATAATCACCTACCATATTTACAATAACATATTGAAACAGTTTGCCCCAGTCAGCATAAGTAGGTATATGGAACCCTTCGGGGCATATTCCTTTATGATTGGTTTTTATTTGTTCTACGCAAGAATTCTGGTTACATTCAAGGGGTAAATCCATAGCTGTTGCCCAGTCGTATTTTTTACGACCATAATTATCAGCTATATAATTACCTTTACCTGGATCGTAATTCAAATCTCGCTTGAACCAAGTTTGTTCGCCGATAATAACCGTTTGGTAAGTTTCATCGCCATAAGTCACGGGGTCGCCGTACTTGGAATTATCTTTAACGGAAGACGAACTTTTGCCAGTGCCAGAACCAGACGGTTTTGAGGAACTTGAAAGTTTAGAAGAACTAGAAGTACCTTCAGTTTCATCATCATCGTCATTCGAAAAACAGGATGTGAAGACTTGAACCACTATGCCCAAAATTAAAAGGGCAGCCACTATATTGAAAATGGATTTATTCATAAAAATCTCCTATTTTTTTGTGCAATTTGATGTTGAACTGTTAAGCATGTTTTCAGCCTTCTTATCGTCATAGATATACTGGACTATACCAACTATGACACATTTTGCTTTCCAGTCAGTTGGACAACCTCCTGGCAAGTATTCATTATCGTATTTGTCGCATGTTTCTTTCGTTGCAGTATTTAATTGTTCATCTGTATACGAATTCCAATCATCATCAGGTTGCTGACAAACCCCATCTTTCCTTAGACAACCAGCAATATTGCGCTTTTTTTTATCTCCGTCTCCGCCTTTGTCTCCGTCATCCGAAGAGCAGGAAAATGTGAATGCCATGGCAAGCCCAAGGGTTGCCGTGAGTGCGATTTTTGAGAATTGTATTCTCATATGTTACCTCCGTTTTAATGTGTGAAATTCAAACAAAAGGCAACCGCAAGGGCTGCCCCTACATAATAATAAATAATTCTGGAAATTCTTAAATTCTGGTTTAGACGATAGGGGGGGGGGGGGGGGGGGGGGGCAGAAACAAAAGCATTCAAAGAGCTTGCGCAGCAAGCCCTATTAGAAATTGTTTTAAAGCTAAAAATCATATTTAAATATAATATAGTAAACACAGAACCCAAGAATTCCCAGAACAAAGCCAACAAAGTTGCTTCATTCTGAAAATCCTGTAAATTCTGCGAATTCTGGTTCAGACAATTATTTTGCAATAACTCTAGCCATCTCCAACACCTTGTTAGAATAACCCCATTCGTTGTCGTACCAAGAAAGGAGCTTCACAAAGTTGCCGTCAAGGGCGAGGCTCTTGTCTGCATCGTAAATGGAAGTGTGGGAGTCGCCACGGAAATCTGTGGAAACAACTTGGTCTTCGGTGTAGTCAAGAATGCCTTTGAGTTCGCCTTGGGAAGCCTCTTTGAGAGCGGCGTTGATTTTTGCCATTGCTTCTTTTTTGTCTGCGAACTTGGTTTTCAATTCCGCAGTTAAATCAACGATGGAAACATCGCTGCTTGGAATACGGATGGAAATACCTGTTAGTATGCCGTTTAGTTCTGGGAGAACCAAGCCTACAGCCTTGGCTGCGCCAGTGCTGGAAGGAATTATGTTCTCAAGAATTCCACGACCGCCGCGCCAGTCTTTGTTAGACGGACCATCAACGGTTTTTTGTGTTGCTGTTGCTGCGTGAACGGTGGTCATTAAACCACGGGCAATGCCGAATTTTTCATGAATCACTTTTGAGAGTGGTGCAAGGCAGTTTGTTGTGCAGCTTGCATTGGAAATAATCTTTTCGCCATTATAGGTTTTGTGATTAACACCATAAACAAAAGTTTTGGTATCGTCTTTTGCAGGAGCAGACATAATCACTTTCTGGGCACCAGCCAAAAGATGCTTGCCAGCAGATGCGTCTGTTTGTTCCAAGAAGAATCCAGTTGATTCCACTACTACTTGCGCACCCACGTCACCCCATTTCAGGTTTGCTGGGTCTTTCTCTGCTGTGAGGCGAATTTTTTTGCCCTTCACCACTAGGTTTGAGCCGTCAACGCCAATATCGCCTTGGAAGCGACCGTGAACGGAATCGTATTTGAGCATGTAAGCCAGATATTTAGGCTCCAGCAAATCGTTGATTCCCACGATTTCAATATCGTTGGAGAAATTTTGAACGGCAGCGCGGAAAACCATGCGACCAATGCGGCCGAATCCGTTGATACCTACTTTAATGGACATAAGAACCTCTTTGTTTAATTGTTCGGGGTCAATATAGAAAATTCTGTTTACTATATTTCCAGCACCGTGCAGCGATTCCCAGACCTAACAGAACACAGGCAGCATCTTTTTGAGCGAGTTGCGGCTATGCGCACAAGGCATTTTTGCCTCGTTTTGGAAGATTTTTTTGACCCACACAATATATCTGCCGTTATCCGCACCTCAGAGGTCTATGGCTTGCAAGATGTACATATAATAGAAGAGGATAATCCATACAGGATAAATAAGGCTATTTTGAAGGGTTCTATCAAATGGTTGAACATTTTTCGGTATAAAAAAAGGGAAGTTTGCATAGAAGGCTTGAAGAGCAAGGGCTACACAATAGCAGTGGCAAACACACACGCCAAAAAAACCATTCTGGATTTGGATTTATCCAAACCCACCGCCTTTTACATGGGCGCAGAACGTGGCAACCACCCCGATACCGTTAAATACGCAGACTGCAATTTTGTTCTGCCCCAATACGGCTTCACAGAAAGCATGAATGTCTCGGTTGCATCGGGCATTCTTTTGACCTATTTGGATGTTTATATGAGGTTACAAGGCAGGAAAAAATTCTCCTTGTCAGTGGAAGAACAGGAAGCCTTGATTATGGAGTGGCGGGAGCGGCATTTAAATTTACAATCTTGAAAATCAATCCAACTTAGCAGCCGCTTTGCGCCTATGCTCATCTAACTCGCTTTTCCTAACTCGCAAAACATTTGGGGTAATTTCAACACATTCGTCTTCGTTAATGAATGTCACACATTCTTCAAGGCTCATTCTGCGGTATGGAGTTAGCAAAATATTGTCATCACTGCCAGAAGCTCGCATATTGGTTAAGTGCTTTGATTTTGTGACATTGACAATTATATCCACATCGCGGTTGTGTTCGCCTACGATCATTCCAGCATAAACGTCTGCGCCCGGCGGTATAATCATATAGCCGCGCTCTTCCAATTTCCAAAGTGCGTAGGCACTCGCAACACCTGGGTCTTTTACGATTAAAACTCCATTTACGCGGCTTGGGATTTCGCCTTTGTGGGGTTGGTATTCCAAAAATATAGATTGGGCTATGGCATAACCTTTTGAAAGCGAAAGCAATAAACTTCTTATCCCTATTAAACCTCTGCTCGGCACATTGTATTCCAAAAAAACGCGGTTATTGTCGTCTTGGATCATATTTGTCATTTCGCCTTTGCGCCTTCCAAGTTCCTCAATAATGGCACCGCTGAACTCGGCGGGAACTTCCACTTTGAATTGTTCAATGGGTTCTAAAACACTTCCGTCTTCGGCTTTTTGGAAAATAACCTGCGGGCTACCTATTGTGAATTCGTAGCCCTCGCGCCGCATATTTTCAATGAGTATTGTAAGGTGCATAACGCCTCTGCCGCTAACCTTGAACGCACTTGCTCCATCTGTTTTTTCAACGAACAGAGCAGGGTCTGCCATTCTCGCTCTTTCCAAACGTTCCAAAAGATGGTTGCCTGTTAAAAATTTTCCACCGCTCTTGCCAGCAAGGGGCGAGGTGTTCACCGTGAACAGCATTGAAATTGTGGGAGGGTCTAGCTGAATACGAGGCAGGGATTCCGGTGCATCCACAGAGGAAAGGGTGTCGCCTATATCAAATGTTTCCAAACCCGATAGCAAAACTATATCGCCTGGGGTTGCGGTTTCCACCGGTTTTGGAGAAATTCCCTCGTAGCGCAAAACTTTTTGAATACGCAAATTTTTGAATTTTCCGTTTGGGAGAGATTGAGCAACCGAGAGACCTGCTTTCCAAGTTCCTCTTTGTATTCTGCCAACGGCAAGCCTGCCTAAAAAAGAGGAGTATTCAAGAGAGGCTATTTGCAAAAGCGGTGTTCCATTTGGGTCGCCTTTGGGTGCAGGTATTCTCTGCAAAATCATATCCATCAAAGGGCGCAAATCGCTATCTGGCTCGCTCATGTTTAGGCGGCAAGTTCCTTTGCGGCCACTTGCAAAAACAGACCCGAAATCCAGTTGCTCTTCGGTTGCGTTCAAATCGCAGAATAAATCAAAAACCTTGTTGAGCGTGCCGTCTGGGTTGCAACCGTCTCTATCTATTTTATTCACCACCACAATCGGGATTAAGCCTAGTTCAATGGCCTTTTGGGTCACAAAACGGGTTTGCGCCATTGGTCCTTCAAAAGCATCAACAACCAAAAGCACTCCATCCACCGTGCCAAGCACTCTTTCAACCTGCCCGCCAAAATCTGCGTGGCCTGGGGTATCAACAACGTTTATTCGATGCCCTTTGTAAAAAACGCTTGCGTTTTTAGATAAAATTGTTATGCCGCGTTCACGTTCCAAATCATTTGAATCCATAACACGTTCTGCAACTTCCTCGGTTTCCCTAAAAGCCCCGCACTGTTTTAGAATTTGGTCCACCAGTGTTGTTTTTCCGTGGTCAACGTGCGCAATAATTGCTATGTTGCGAATATTTTCGTTTATAAAATCTGCCATTTTGCTCCGTTATGGATTAGGGGTTTAATCTAGAAAAATTCCACCCGCTCCCTTAGCTCTTTCAATTCCTCGCCTTTTATTTCTCTGTACTCGCCTGCTGCCAAGTCGCCTAGCTCTATATTTGCAAAGCCAACCCTTTTTAAATCTTCTATATGGTAGTGCAAAGAGTGTAGCATTTTGCGGATTTCTCGGTTTTTTCCCTCTGTTAGCACAAGCTCAACAAAGCCATCGTCTAAAAAAATATCTTTCACCTTGCCTATTTCCCCATCGCCTATATCTATGCCTGCGAGTAGGCTTTCCATTGCGCGGCGCGAAAGTTCCCTGCTTGTCCAAACGAGGTAGCTGCGTTCAATTTGGTATTTTGGGTGGGTTAGCCTGTAAATGAGTTCGCCGTCATCGGAGAGCAAAATTAGACCCCTGCTCTGCAGGTCTAGCCTGCCTGCATATTTGAGGCTTGAAAAGCCGCTGGGCAATAAGTCGTAAATTGTTTTTCGCCCTTGCGGGTCTGTGGAGGTGCATATAACGCCGGGCGGTTTGTGGAATGCTATTGTTATGTGTTGCTTTACGGGCGAAATTTTTTGCCCCTCTACTTCCACAATATCTGTTTCGCTAATTTTGCGTGAAAGTTCTTTTACAACAATTCCATTTACAGAAACCTTGCCCTCCAAAACCAAAGCCTCTGCGCGCCGCCTGCTAGTCACTGCGCATTGCGCTATATACTGGTTTATGCGCACTCATTCCCACCTGAGCCAGCCCTTTTTCCAAGAATAAGCAAGAGCTGCTGCCAAAACGGCAAAGAATATTCCCAAATCCACAAAAGCCAGCCAAACCGGAATGCCAAGCGTTCCGTCAACAACGCCCCGCCAATGCACAGCTATTGGAAAAAGGAATAGAGCCTCAACATCAAACACCAAAAATATAAGGGCAAAAACCACATATCCAACCTTGAACTGCACCCTCGCATTTCCAAAGGCTTCCATGCCACATTCATAGGCTCTGTACTTGGCTTTGCCATCTTTTGAAGAGAAGCCCAAAATTTTACCGACTATTATAGCTGCACCAGCTATAAACGCGCCTAAAAAAAGGAAAACCAAAAGAATCCAGTACTGGGAAGTCATAGGGGAAATATAGTAAATTTGCCGGCTCTTTTGCTGGTGAGGGCTTTTTCTACATTATTCCTTATGCCTACATTATCTTTATTTTTTGGTATAATCGTTAGAATGTATAGCGAAAAGCACGGTAAGCATAATATGCCGCATTTACACGCAGAATATTCAGGAGACGAAGTTGTTGTTACTCTGGATGGCGAGATACTTGAGGGAAAATTGCCTATTCCTAAAATGAAATTATTAGAGGCGTGGATGGAGATACATAAAGAAGATTTATTAGCTAATTGGAATTTATTGAGTAATGGTGAGCCGTTTTTTAAAATTGAACCTCTAAAATGATGCTTTTATGTTACAACCTAAAATAAAATTAGTTAAACCCGTTGAGCCTTTTAGCTTGTTTCTTGAATATGAGACTGGCGAGAAAAAAATTTTTGATGTTCTGCCGTATGTAAAGGGAACTTGGTATAGCGAGCTTAAAGATAAAAATTATTTTAATACGGTACATATTGTAAATAATGGCTACGGGATAGAATGGGCAAATGGGCAAGATATTGCACCTCACGAACTTTACGAAAACAGCGTTTTCTATGCTCCCTCCACCGCCGCACCTGCAAACATAGGTGTTTGAAATATTAACTTTTTACAGAAGAATACAAAAAATCCTAAAGATTTTCTCTATTTATGCCGATAGGCATTATGTAACCATTTAAAATAAGGATTTATAATGAATATTTCAAACGCAGTAGAGCATAGGCACTCTTCCGAAATTGCATTCGGTCGCCACCACTCCTCCAATGCACCAGACAAGCCCGATGGCGAGCAAGTCAAGAAAGATTCCGTTGAAATAAGCGAGGAAGGGAAAATACTTTCTATGAGAGAAGCACCTTTTAAAATCGGCACGTCTCTTGATATTTCTAAAGCACTCTGTATAATAGATGATGAATATAGGGCATCGCATCCTAACCCTTTATTCAGGTTTGGCGATTCTTTGGTGGCTGCCAATGATTTAAAAGATAGTGATTATGCGGCTAGCTTGATAAAGCAGTCAATATTTATGGTTAACGCTAGCCCTTCCGAGCGTCTCCTTAATGTTAGTTATAGCAGCGAAACTACCTTTAAAGATTTAGAATCGACTGCTAAGAGCAGGGAAGCGGGTAAAAAACTGGCGGAATATATAGCACAAAACTACTTTAATGACCCTGAAAAAGCAAAAGCGTTTATGGATTCAATAAATGAAGATATACGTGAGAATGAAATGCGTGATGAGAATACATTGAATTTTTGGGTAGAGAATGAGAAAAAAATGAGAGCTATTAGTGCTCAATTACATCCTCAAATACAGGCTCAATATCCTTCTAGCGTAGCAGCTCCTGGTCAGCCAAAACTTGATTATTACGAACTTTTACACGTGAATGCAGTTCAGTCTCTTGTAATAAAAAGTGAGTCCGTTCATGATTGGTTTACGAATTTTACAGACAAAGCAAAATCGTCTGTGCAAAGCTTGTCTATTCAGGATTTGTTGGCGAAGTATAAGGTAAATGTGGCGTAATTGTTACAAAACGGATCATTATGTTCAATGATAATCCGTTAATTCAACATTTTCAGCACAATTATTCACCCATTCGAAACACACCCTATATTGATCGTTAACCCGAATGCTAAACTGACCTTGCCTATCACCGCTTAATTCTTCCAAATGATTAGAGGGAGGGCATCTTAAATCGTTTATGTTACCTGCCAAATCCAAAGAATCTATTTTTCTTCTCGCTCGCTTTTGTATCGCAACAGGAAATTTTTTAGAAATTTCTCCGTCAAAAATTCTTTTTGTTTCTTTATTTCTATACGAATTTATCACAATGCTGCCACTACTCGTTTCGGCAAATTAAAAATGGGAATTATATTTGACAATTTTTTCCTTAATTTTTGCTTGGCGAGTCTCAAATTATACAACTCCTGCATTCTCAAAAAATATCCCTCAGTTAATCCAAAGTATTTTGTCAATAACAAATCCAAATCCGCAACCATAGGCTCACCGCCATCTATAATTGCAAATAATCTCCACGTAGGAACAGATATGGCTTTTGCCACCTGCTCAATAGTTAATTTGTGAGGCTCTATAAACTCCTCTTTAAGAACAGTTCCGACTGTCTCCAATTCAATATATTTCTTCATAACACCTCGCCATAGCATAAATATAGAAAATTACTACCTTATACAAATGAAATTTTTGCATTGCAGCGATTTGCATTTGGGAAAAAAGCCTTATTTTGGTTCGGAAGAATTCAAAAATAAACGCTTTGAAGATTATTTCAGTGCATTTGAACGCATAATAGAACAGGCAAAAGAAAATAATGCACAAGCTATTTTAATCGCTGGAGATTTTTTTGACAAAAAAGAAACACACCCAAATATTTTGAGCAATGCGGAAAATCTTTTGCAAAAATGCAAAGAAGATAAAATTGAAGTTGTAGTTATTGAAGGTAACCACGATTTGATATATAGAGGCAGGGAATCTGAAAGTTGGCTTGTTTATTTGGAAAACAAAAAATTGCTGAAAAGACCTTTTATCGAATTTTTAGAAAACAATGAAAGGGAATACCATTCTATTTCTATTGGCAAAACAGAAATTTTCGGGCTTGGCTATCCAGGTGCTTCTGTTGATGATGAATTATCGAAATTCGCTGCTTATTGCGAAAAGAACAAAAAACAGAATTGCGTTGTGCTTGTTCATACAGCTCTTGGGAATAATGAATTTATAGGCGGTTTTTTGAAAGACGTGGAAGTGCTGAATAAAATGAAAAACTATGCGATTTATATCGCAGGTGGGCACGGGCATAAATTGCAAAAAGAACCAAAAACCGAACCTCTGTTTTTTGTGCCGGGTTCCCCCGAACACTACGATTTGGGAGAAGATGCAGAACTCAAAACCGCAATAGTTTTTGACACGGATTCAAAAGAGCATAAAATTTTAAAACAAAATCCTAGGAACTGCATAAAAAAAACTATAACTTTAAATTCTGCAAATCCTGAACAGTTCAGGGAAGAATTTGATAAATTTTTATCTTCAATAACTTTTGGTGGCGAAGATATTGTTGTTGTGGAAATTAAATCCACCGCCGCAGGTTTTATTCCAGATTCAAAATGGGCAGAAAAAAGAATTTTGGAAAAAGGTGCTTTATTTGCCGAAGTGAAATGCAAAAGGGAAAATTTACATTCAGCCTCGTCTGCAAAAATAAGTTCGCAAGAGGAAATAGAACTTGCGCAAATAAAAAAATGGCAGTATTGGGGGAAAGCTGCGGAAACAGCGGCAAAGGCTCTCGCAGAAATGCGCAGAGCCGTAAAAGACGGGCAAACAGATATCAGTTCAATTTTTGATTCCGCATTGAATTCGGTTATAGGTGGCAAAAATGAAGATAAATAAAGTTGAATTGAAAAATTATCGCATTCATAAAGAGTATGAGCAGACTTTTGAAAATGGCATAAATCTATTGCTTGGAAATAACGGTTCCGGCAAATCCTCAGTTTTGGAAGCTATGGGTTTTGCTCTGTTCAACTCCAATGTGCGTAGCGCAAACGAAGACATTGTGTCTAAGGGAGAAAAAAGCGGCAGTGCAAAGGTATTTTTTATTGGCAGCGATGGAAAAGAATATGAAATTGAACGCAAATTTGGCACGGGCGCAGGTGTGAAACTCACAAGTTTGGATTCCTTGCAAAAATGGGCGGGCAACACAGAAGTTTATAGGCAAGTGAGCAAAATTTTGGAAATAGACAGCATAAATGGTGTTTTTTTTGAATCCGTAATTTGCGCAAAGCAAAATCAATTCATAGATATTTTCACAAAAACCGATGAGCCGCGAGCAAAGCATTTCAACGAATTGTTTGATACGGTTATTTACAACGACCTGTGGAAAAAATTGGGAGAGCAAAATGAAAAAAAATACGAAGAGGATAAAATAAGAAAAGAGGAGAGAAGAAAAACTCTTGTGGCTGGACAAAAAAACATAGAGGAATTGAAAAAAAGTTTACAAGTTGGAAAAGGAAAATTCCAAGCCGAAAATAAAAATTTGGAAATTTTGAAAAAAGATTTGGTGATAAAGGAACAGATTTTAGCAGCGAAAAAAGATTTGGAAAAATCGGAATATAATATAAAACGTTTTATAAGTGCAAGAGATAACGACAAAATTGCTTTTAAAGATTCAGAGCAGGCAAAACTTTTTTTGGAAAAATATAAAAACGAATGTGCAAAATATGAATCTGCAAAAAAACAAAGCGATGTTTTAGAGAGGAATTTTCAGGCGTTTAGATATGCGGTAAAAAATTTTGATGACTTGCAAAAACAGCTCGGATTTTGCCCCATATTAAAAGAGCCTTGCCCAAGAATAGCAGAAAAAGGCAAAAGCAATACCCTACCTCCAGAATTAAAAGCAAAAATCATAAAAGCCGAGCAAGACAAAAAACAAGCCGAAGAATTGCAAAGCGAAATTAACAAACTGAGAATGGAAACATTAAATCCATTACAAGAAATTTACAATAAATGCCTGCAAAATAAAAAAACCGCAGGTGAATTTGAAATGCGAAAAAAACGTTTGGAAGAAAGCGAAAAAAATATTTTGGAAGAAACAGAGCATAAGAAAAAATTAGAGAATAAATTGAAGGAACTCAATGTAAGCGTTTCGGAAGAAGAGGTTTTGAAACTCAGGGCAAGGTATGAGGAAAATGTTAGGGTGGTGGCAAGTTTGCAAAAGGATATTGAACAGAAGAACAAGGAAATAGAAGAACACGCAGATACTGAGAAAAAAATATCGGAATTAAATTCCGAACTTGCCATTATTCAGCAAAAATTGGAATTGACAAAAATTTTCAGAACTCAAATAAAAGATTTAGGCAGAATTGTGGCAGAGGAGAGGGTTCAACGCATTGCTTTAATTGCAACCGATTATTTCAACAAAATCACAAACAGACCGGAATCAATTTTGTGGATTTGCAACGAAAGCGAAAAATACAGCCTTTATTTAGATAACGGACAAAATAGATGCAGTTTTGTGAATTTATCCGGCGGCGAGCAAATTTCTGTGGCAATAGCAATACGCCTCGCATTGTCGCAAGAATTTGGAAATACGGGACTAATAATTTTAGACGAACCCACAAATAATCTAGACCAATACAAACGACAATTACTCGCCGAAAATTTGCCGAAAATGGTGGAAAATTTAACTCAGCTATTTGTGGTGACCCACGATGACACTTTTAGAAACTCAGCTATAAAAGTTATTGAATTTGGAGATGAAAGATGGAAAAATTAAGAGAAACTTTGCTTGAATATTTAGAAACCAAATATAAAATTTCAAAAACCATAAGGAATTTGGCAGAGAAAGTTTTGGAACAACTTGAAAAAGGCAGTATATGTTTGAAAATAGATAGCGAAACTGAAAAAGTAGAATTGAAAAAATCAAAAGCGGTAGGAAGCAGCAATGAAATTCGTCCCTTGATTTTTGACGGAAAAAATTTATATATACAGAGATATTTTGTTTATCAGAGCAGAATATTGAAAAGAATAAATGAATTGCAACTCCACATAATAACGGGAGGCCCCGGAACAGGCAAAACAACAAGCCTCGCAAAAATTCTAAAAAACAGATTAAACGAAAAAATTTTATTGGCTGCGCCAACCGGAAAAGCCGCATTTAGAATGAGGGAGAGTTTGGCAAATCAGGGCATAGAATTGGAAGCAAAAACCATTCACCGCTTGTTAAGCCACAAACCATTAGAAGCAAACATCATAGCAATAGACGAATGTTCAATGGTGGATTTGCCTTTGATGTCTAAATTGCTAGATGCAGCCCCAAGCGACTGCGATTTATATTTGCTAGGAGATAAACACCAACTGGCCTCTGTTGAAGCGGGTTCTGTTTTTGCAGATATTTGCGCAAAGTTTGAGAAAAATCCAGATATATATACAGAACTGACAAAAAATTGGCGAGCGAAAGAAGCACCTGGAATTGTGAAATTGAGTGAGGAAATTTTAAATAATTCTGTGAAAAATTTTGATAACGAGAATGTTCATTACTCAGGAGAACTTTCCGTTGAAAATTTATTTGAAGAATATAAATCTTTACTCAAAGCCGAAAATGAAAAAGAAGCTATTAGATTTTTGAAATCATTTCAGGTTTTATGTGCAATTAAAAAAGGTAGAAACGGAGTGGAGAGTATCAACAAAAAATTGTTATCAATGGCAAAACATTCAAAATTCACTCCGATAATAATCACAGAAAATAATTATCAGCAAAATCTTTTCAACGGCGATACAGGTGTTAAAGATAAGGAAAGGGCATATTTTTTGAACGGAGAGGAAATAAGAACTTTCCCCTTGCTTACACTCCCCAAATACGAAGATGCCTTTGCAATAACAATCCACAAATCCCAAGGTTCAGAATACGAAAAAGTTGCAGTTGTGTATCCCGATAGAGACAGGGATGAGTTGGAGCAGACAATTTTGACCAAAGAACTTTTATATACGGCAATAACTCGCGCAAAAAAAGAATGTTTTATTTTCGGCAATGAATCTGTACTTGCCGCTTCTTGCAAAAAACAAATTTACAGAGCATCGGGGATTTGAATATGGCACTTAACCACGATTATACACTTGATTTTGGCGATAAATTATTAGCCTTAATTAGGTATGTTTTTAAAAACCAAGCAGAATTCAGACATTCTTGCCTTGGGCTTTATGCGAAATTCTCGCCTTTGTGGGGTGGAAGATTAGCGGGCAAAGAAATGGTTGTGAATTTTTTGGATGGCAGCAAGCCGATAAATTTGTGTTCACCTATAGTTTTAGCCGCTGGTGCAAACAAAAATGGCAAAGGCGTAAACAGCTACGCAAACCTTGGGCTTGGCGGGATAACCGTTGGCACAGCTACGAGAAATTTCAGAATTGGAAACACCCACAGGCCAAGAGTTGGCTTGGACGAATCCAACCGCCTTATTCACAACTCTATGGGTTTGAATAACGATGGAATAGAAAAAATATCCAAAAGGGTAGAAAAACAAATTGGCAAGGCGAGCAAAAATAAATTTGCGGTTGGGATTTCCGTTGCAGAAACACCCGGAATAGCAGAAGAGAATAGGCGGCAAGATTTGCTGGAAACTTTTTCAATAGCATACAAAGCAGCGGATTATTTGGAAGTAAATGTGAGTTGCCCAAACACAGGCGAAGAGCGTTTGGATTTAGATACGTGTTTTATGAAAGAGATTTTTTCTGAAATTGAAAACTTTAGAAAAAATGCCACTTGCCGCAAAGCGGTTTATGCAAAACTAAGCCCAGATTTAACAGACAAACAATTACTTTCGCTTTTGGATTTGCTCGCTCAATTTGGAGTGAATGGCATTATTTTGGGGAACACCTACCCAAGCGAAAAACTTTCCTATTCATTGCCCGCTTTGAATGAAAAGGGCACAAGCGGAGGAATTTCTGGGCGGGTTATTTATGAAAACACATTCAAAAAAGCGGTGCTTGCAAAAAAACATTTTCCTAAATTTTCCCTTGTTGCATGTGGTGGAATAGACCACGGCTTTAAAGTAAGGGATTTGCTGGGCGAAGGCGTGGATTTTGTTCAGGTGTATTCCGTATTTGCTTTTAGGTGGATGGCAGCACAGAAGATGATTTATGAGCTTGATTTTAAATAACAAACGATTGAAACCTTGCCGGCAGAGTTTGAATATTTTGCTCCGCAAACACGGCATTGAACTAAAGCCAGATACTTTGGACAAACTTTGGTTATTTCACGGATTGCTGAGAGAGAACAACAAAGACCAAGACCTCACCCGCTTGAACGCCTTTGAAACCATAGTGGAAAAACATTATGCAGACTGCATAATAATAAATTCTTTTGTGAAAAAATGGCCCACAAAAATGCTTGACATAGGCTCCGGCGCAGGTTTCCCCGGCATACCGCTAAAACTTGTGAATCCGCATATAAATTTAATTTTATGCGAGCCTCGCCCCAACAGGATTAATTTTTTGGAAATGGTTATAAAAAAACTAGGTTTGCAAGGCATAAGCGTTTTTGGTCACAAAGTTACAAGCGCATCTATGAAGGAACCCGTTGATGGCGTTATTTGCCGCGCATTTGGCAGCATTGCAGAAACCCTGCCTCGCTTGGGCAATAGTTTGAAAAAAGGTGGGCGCGCTTATTTTATGAAAGGGCCTGCGGTTAAAGAGGAATTGAATAATTGGAAATCAACGGATTACAAAATTGTTGAGACGCATTTTTATGTTATACCAAATAGCGTTCAGAAGAGGGCTTTGATTGTCTTGGAGAGATAGTCTTTGATTGATTTTCTACATTTACTCAATGTTCACGGAAATTTCAGATTACCTAAAAGACATTGACTGGCTTTATATAGCCAGCAGGGTAGGATTAACGCTTATTGTTGTGGCTGGACAAGTAGTGTTTTATTTGATGGTTCAAAAACTTTTCAAAAAAATAATAAACCCGTTTATATTGAATAAAAGCCAGCACTATCTTAAAGATATTAAAGTTCTCAACTACACGTTGCTCAACTCGGCACGTTTGCTACGTATGGGATTTTTTGTTTCGCGTTGCGTAATGTATGCAAGTTACATAATTTCATTTTACATTTCACTTGCTCTTTTGGCATTTATTTACCCTGGCACAAGAGGCTGGGCTTGGGCTTTGCTGCACGGATTGATAGACCCGTTTTTGTCTATTTTGCACAGCTTTGTGGCTTATATTCCGAATTTGCTGCAAATAGCTGTGATTGTGGCGGTTACGCATTACTTTGTGAAAATAATGAGATTTGTATCAAAGGAAATAGCTACGGAAAGGCTGGTTCTTCCGGGTTTTTATCCAGACTGGGCGCATGCTACTTTTAATCTTTTGAGATTTTTGTCTTATGCTTTTATGGTTATTCTCATATTCCCGCTTTTGCCAGATTCCGAAACAGCGGTGTTCAGGGGAGTTTCTGTATTTTTGGGAGTTTTGTTCTCGCTTGGCTCAACCACTGTTATATCTAACGTTGTGGCAGGGCTTGTTTTAACCTATATGCGTTCTTTTAAATTGGGGGATAGAGTTAAGGTTGGCGAAGTACTTGGCGATGTGGTTGAAAAAACTCCTTTTGCAGTTCGCATAAAAACATCAAAAAAAGAGGTGGTAACAGTTCCCAACGGAACGCTTTTGTCTTCTAATGTGGTGAATTACAGCACCTCTGGCGATGAAAAAAATGGGATTATACTTTATATGACTGTTACCGTGTGCTACGATGTTCCTTGGCGCAGAGCTGTTGAGCTTATAATAGAGGCTGCTCGCAAATCTGAATATGTTTTGGATAATCCTGCTCCATTTGTTTTGGTGAAAAATTTAGGAAACTATGCTTGCGAAATGGAACTCAACATTTATACAAACGAACCGGAAAAACAACCCAGTATTTTCTCGGCGTTAAACAAAAACATAAGGGATATATTTGAGCAAAACGGCATCAATATGACAGTGCCCTTGCTGCTAGGCCCTCTCCCTTAAAAACTTTTGCGTGGCGGCTTCGTCTGTTTGTTTTGCTTCCATTCGTTTTTCTGCCAGCTTGAATGCAGCTTTTTGAGAGTCTTGCAAAACTTCTAAGGCTTTTTTCTCTTGAGTTTTTTTAATTAGTTCGGCTCGTGCTTTTTCCACCTCAGCTTCTTGTTTTTTTATTTCCATATTTTTTTCAGCAGTTAGGTCTTTTAGCCTTTGGGCATAGTTTATGAAACCCATAAAATTCTCAGCACTATTTGTATTTATGCCACCTCTTGCAGCTACCAAGTTTTTGTATTCTTCAAGTAAATTATCACGTTCCCGCTGCAATTTCACCAATTTTTGAATTTCTTTGCCAAGGGCTATTTCTGCGTTTCTCTCCAAAACCTCGCGATGGTTTAAAACAGATGCTAAAGAAAATTTGAATTTCATTTTTAAACTTCATTTTCAGAATCGTCTAGGTATTTATTTAAAATATCCACAGAGGCGAGAACTTCTGTGTCGGTTTGCTTTAGTTTTTTGATTTCTTGCTTGGCAGAGATTAATTCCGCAGCAATATCCAGCAGGGTTATCACCAAGGCATCCACTTTTCTTTCGTCATCTGATTTATAGCCTATTGCTTTTTCGTGTCGGTTGAATTTTTCTTCTACGTATGCAATAACAGACTGCAAAACGTCTTCGGAAAGAGGAGTGCTAATGTGTACAGGCGTATGCGCAATTATCACCTGCTTGCGAATTTTTTGCCGTTCAAGCATTGCCCTCCCTCATGTCAAATAGCCCTGGAGGGCTACTTTCTGCTTCTATGCCAAGCGTTTTGTTCAAGGCTTCTATGCTTTGCAAAAGGCCGTCTTCTGCCACTTGCAGTTTTGAATCTCTTTCGTTCAAGGCTTCTTGCAGGGAGCGAATTTCTGCGTGCAGTTGCCCTTCGGTTTCTTTCAAGGTGTTTATTGTTTTGTCTTTTTCGTTCAAACCTTCGTGCAAACTGGCAACCAAAGCCTCTAAATCGGTCTTTTCGGACTTCAAAACACGAATCTGCTCCAAAGCTCTCTCTATTTTGGCGGTTATTAACTGCATTGTACTTTGATTCATGAACGCCTCTTAGCAAATTTCTATTAAAGTGAATATAGAAATTCTTTAGCGATGTTTTTTCTTTTTGTTTTTATCTTTAGGCGGTGTGTAATTGGAGCCAGTGGGGTTCATACCCATTCGTTTAGACATATTTCCCATATTTTTGAACATCACTTTCATATCGTCGTAGTGCTTTAAAACCTGATTCACTTTTTGGACGTTTGTGCCGGAGCCTTTTGCTATGCGGATTCTGCGGCTTCCGTTTATTATGGAGGGTAGCTTGCGCTCTTTTGCGGTCATGGAACTTAAAACCGCTTCCACATAAACCAGTTCCTTTTCGTTTACTTGGTCTAGCGGCAATTTGTTGAGCCCTGGGATGAGCGATATTATGTCTTTGAATTTGCCTATTTTTTTTATTGTTCGGAGTTGGTTCAAAAAATCGTTGAGGTCAAAAGAATTGTTGAGTATTTTTTTGCGGAAATCGTTTGCCTCTTTTTCGTCTATGGCGGCTTGGGCTTTTTCCACAAGTGAAACAACGTCTCCCATACCCAGAATGCGCCCTGCCATTCTGTCGGGGTAGAAGATATCAATGTCTGAAACCTTTTCGCCAACGCCAACAAAGCAAACCGGAACCCCTGTTATTTTGCGAATGGAAAGAGCCGCGCCCCCACGGGTATCGCCGTCCATTTTGGAGAGGCACACACCGGTGAAATTCAGCCGCTTAAAAAATTCCTCGGCAACATTCACCGCTTCTTGCCCAATCATCGCATCTGCAACAAAGAATATTTCTTCGGGGCGAACAGCATTTCGCGCCTGCTCCAATTCTTGCATCAATGTTTCGTCTATTTGCAAGCGGCCTGCGGTATCGTAAATAACAAGGTCAAAGCCGTTTTGCTCGGCATATTTGCAGCCGTTTTTTATTATCTCAACGGGATTTCCCTGCCCCTCTTCGTAAACTGGAACGCCAATGGATTTTCCAAGCACTTGGAGCTGTTTAATAGCTGCGGGTCTGTACACATCGGCAGCCACTAGCAAAGGCTTTCTTTTCTTTTTTGAGCGAAAATAAAGAGCGAGCTTGCCTGCGAAGGTTGTTTTTCCAGAACCCTGCAATCCAGCCATCATTATGCCAACGGGTGGCTTTCCAGCAAGCAAAACCTCTTTGGCCTTGCCCCCCATAATTTCCACAAGTTCATCGTGAATTATTTTCACAATCATTTGCCCAGGGCTAACGGCGGTCAAAACATTTTGCCCAAGAGCCTTCTCTTTTACGGCTTGAACAAAATCCCTTGTGACATTGAAGTTAACATCGGCGGCAAGGAATGCCCTGCGCACTTCCCTCAGGGAGGCAGAAACATTTTCTTCGGTTAGCCTGCCCTGCCCACGCAGGCTTTTTAGCGTTGATTCCAGCGACTCCGTTAAAGCATCAAACATATAGATGGCTAATAGTTTAGAACCTTTATGGGGATTATGGATTCAAAGGAAAATATATTGCCATCTTGTGAAATTGCTGTTGCAAAATGCCCTCTGCCGCGTTCTATGTAGTAGTTGCGTAAATTGTTGTTATCGTAAATGCACTCGCCGTTTTCTCTTTCCAAGCGAATCACAAATTCATTGGGAAATTCGCTTGCGCTATTCAAAGATATGCGATATAAACCTATATTTTTTTCGGTACTCACCAATTTAAGCTCATATTCAACGTTCCAGTTGCTGAATCTGCCGCCTTGCAAAAAAACTCTGTCTGTTTTTTCGTAAAAGCTAACCGCAGCCCAAAGGTTAAAATAATCCTTTTCGCCGTCTTCACCGCCATCGTCTGTCCAGTTGCAATCAAGCGCAGCCAAAGACACAACAGCTGTGGTATATTGATGCACTGTAGCTAAAACGGCTTTGTCGTCTAAAAATGGACCAAAAAGTTTAGTACTCATAGGCAGAATATAGAAAAATTAACCTTCTTCCGCTTTTTTTGCAGCTTCGTCTGGACTCATGCCCTGAGCGATGTATTCCAGCATCTTATTGATTTGCTCTTGTGTCATGTCTGCCATATTGCAAATAAATCCTCAATTTAGATGAACATTACGATAATATAGAAAATTTTTCTACATTAAACCACATAACATGAAACGTTTTCTTGTATATTTAAATCGTAGTCCGATACTTTTTGCCATGGTTTTTTGGGTGTTTGGTATGCTTTTTCTTGCTATTTTGGCAAATTGGGTTATTATGCCCGCTATGTCTGGGCAGTCGGCAAAAACAATGCCTGTGCCAAATGTGGTGGATTTGCCGGCAGATTCAGCCGAAACTGCTTTGCGGAATGCGGGTTTGAATGTCAAGTGGGCAAAAGATGGCAGGTATAGCGGCGAAGTTGAGGCAAACCACGTGCTGCTTCAAATGCCTGCTGCTGGCAGAACGGTGAAGAGAAATAGAACCATTCTTTTAACTCTTTCAAAGGGCAGGCAAGAAGTTACCATTCCAGATTTGCGGGGTGCAAGCCAAAGGCAAGCAGAAATTTCATTGCAAAGGCTTGAGCTTTTGCTTGGTTCCAGAATAGAAGGGGCTCATTCAGAAATTCCTAGAGGTGTGGTTATTCGCACAGAGCCAGAAGCTGGCAAGCGTGTGCGTATAGGTTCTAAAATAAATATTGTTATATCTTCGGGTAATAGCTCTGGGAAAATTTTGCTGCCTAATTTGCGGCAAATGTCGCTTTCCAGAGCGCAGGATATTATAGATTCACTGGGATTCAAAGTTGGCGGCATAATAACCATTCAGGTGGAAGACAAGTTGCCAAATACGGTTTTGGAACTAAACCCAAAGCCTGGTGAATACTTGGAAGCAGGCACATCAATAGATTTAACCGTAGCGGAGTGAAAATGAAAAAAAATAAATTATTATGGCTTGGGATTTTTGCAATTCTAATCTCTTGTTCTAGCAGCCCAAAGCCAGATACGTCTGTTCCTGCTGCAAACGCAGAACCAAAAATCAATATGGCGGTAGAGCTTGCAAAAATAGACACAATGCTAAAGGCAGATACCCCAAGCGCGATTGTGGCACACGAATCTTATTTGCGCGCTTTGGATATGGTTGAAGATGGCAAAATTGTTTTTGCAGAGCTGTTTTACAAAAGAGCACTTGCCAATGAACCAACGAGCCATTTTTTGCTAGAAGAACTCATTAAAATTTTATTAAAACAGAACAAGTCTAGCGAAGCTTTTCCCTTGCTTAAATTAGCTGTGCAAAGCCCCAAGGCAACGGGAGATAATTTTCTTTTTGTAGCCAGGCTTTACAGAGAAAATGGAACCTTAGACAGCGCGGCACTTTACTATAAAAAAGCAGTAGAGAAGATAAGCGGAAATTTGGGCGTTCTTTACGAATATGCCCAGTTGCTGGAGCTTGTGCAAAATTATCCTGAGCTTAAAAGAATTTACGATATCTTGCTTCCAGAATTGGATTACCCGCCGCGTCTTTTGGAAAAACAGCTTTTTCTCTACGACAAAACAGGTACATCTGATTCCGCAACTGCCGTATTGCTAGGCGAGGCATTCAAAGCAAACGGAATACAATATGCCGAATACGGTTTTCTCCAAGCAGAAATTCTGTCTAATTTAAAGAAATACCACGATGCAAACGAAGTTTTGTTGACCATATTTTATATGCATCCTTCAAAGGAATTCACTTCTAAAATAGCACTTAGAATAGCGAACAATTACGAGATGATGGATAGCATAACCGTTGCCATTGTGTGGCTTGAGCAGCTTTTGAGCACTGAACCGGAAAATCATATTGCATTGAATAATTTGGGCTATATGCTTATTGACCACGATAAAGATGCGAACAGAGGTTTATCCCTCGTGGAAAAGGCACTCTATTTTGTGCCAGAAGAATCTTCATATTTAGACTCAAAAGCTTGGGGGCTGTACAAAATAGGCAAGTACGAAGAAGCCCTGAAAATACTTGAAAAATTAGAAGCCTCAGGAATGAAAGCAAACGAACTCTGGCTACACTTAGCCAAAGTTTGCGAAGCCTTAAAATTAGATGAAAGAGCAAAAGCCTACAGAGCAAAAATGAAGGAATGATGAATAATATTTTAAAAATTCTGATAATCCTGTTAATTCTGTCCATTCTGGTTCAGACACTTTCCTGCTCCTCACGCCCAAAAACCTATTATGGAGATAAGCAAACTGCCTTGCCAGATAGCGCAAAAGTAAAGGCGGTTATTGCTGTTTCGCAGGGAAGCGTGAAAGAGAAATTGTCTGCGGTTTTGTTTGCTGTTCCAAATGAGAAATATCGCCTTGAGCTGAGCGGCACTTTGGGACTGAGCGCGGCAAGCATTCTTTGGAAGCGTGATGGCTGGCGAATAGTTTTTTCGCAAAACGAGCGTTATATGGAGGGAGAGGGAGATTGCGTTTTTATTCCAATTTATGGCGGCGTGGATATTCACAAATTTTCGCTTTTATTTTTTGGTCAAAAAATAAATTCCCTGAATTGCGATAATTCAAAACCCTCAAACTTGACATTGGAATACAGTGATAATTCCGTTTTAGCCTTTTTTGGAAAAGACTCTTTAAAACTGGAAATAAAAAACATAGACAAAAAAGCCGAGTGGAAAAGCGGCGTTTGGAATTTAAATGTGCCTGAGAATTATGTGAAGGTTAATTATTAAGTTTAAGATTTAATTAAAATCTATTTCAATATTTGAAATTTTATCAAATTCTTCTAAAATATTTTTCTTTATTTGCTCAATTTTACGATATTTTTCGGCAATTTGTTGTTGAGTAAATAAATCAAATTTACCTTCTATATTAATGGGAATTTTTATTGTTATGTTGTAATTGGATATTTTATTGAAATACAATTTCGTTTGATAAGTAGCGTCAGTTTTCAATATTTCTTTTCTAAGTTCATACAATAAGAAATTCAAATCAATATTCCTGTTTTTTGGCATTATAGAGGCAACAACGTCTATAAAAGAATATTTTTTATCTTTTCTTATAAAACAATGTCCTACACTACCATCTAAATTAACTAAAATTGCTGGAGTATTCGATAAAATTAGATTATTATTTATCAAGTATTCCTCATTTATAAAACCTAAAACACTATCTTCAACTTTTGAAGAAGAATAAACAGGTATATCTCCTTTGTTTTTATCAATAGTGTCTTTTGTTATTCGTTTACCTCTTGTTAATTCAAAAAAACGTTTATCTGTGATTGTAATTTCCTGGATACTTTTTTGTTCTTCAATTTCAACATTCAATTCCTCTATTTGGTTTTTGTAATTTTCTATTTTTGCTTTTAATTCAGTAATATATTCAAATTTCCCAGCGATTTCATTTTGTTTTTCTATGTCAAATTTTCCATTTTCCTCAATAAACATATCTATCTCGACATTTTCAATCATTGATGGATAAACTTTTGTAAATTCAGCTTCTCCCTTTTCTCCTTTGCGTCCCTTTGCTAGTTCTCTTAATTTTGGTTCAAGAACAGCTTTAATGTATTGAATATTTATATTTTCGTGTTTTGGTTTTAATATCCCTCTATCTGCATTAATTGAGAATTTCCCATCTATTAACATTATATAACCAGCAAAACCATTGGTAGCCCAAGTTAAAAATTTTCCGTCAAAATCAAACGTGTTAATGAATGTAAGTGGGACATTATTTGATGCCGAATAAACAGGGTATTCGCCCTTATTTATATCGCCATATTTTTTTGTATATTTTGATTTCCCTCTATCAATATCAAATAAATCTTTTATCCTATATATTGCTCTTTTTACTTTGTTTTTTTTTTTTTCAGATAGTTCCTGTATTTCCTCCTGAAAACTCTTAATTGAAAGTGCTATGTCTTCAATCATTGTAGAAAATTCAAGTAGTCCAATTTTTTCTTTCTTTTCACTAATTTCTAATTCTATTTTTTCTTCTTCCGACCACCATTTATCAATTATCCAGCTTTGTTCAATAGAATTAAAAAATTTGGAAAATGGGAATACTTTGCATCTTTTGTCTGTATTGATTTTTTCAAAACCTGCTTTATTACCTTTAAAAAATGAATATAAAGTTACCGACTCACTTAAATCATCTTGTCCTATATTGAAACGATAGACATCTCTGCTTTCACCTATTTCGCTAACTAAATAAGTAAAGATAGGTGACTTCTGTATTTCCTTTTTATTTGTCTTTTTTGTAAGACACAAAATGTAAGTTTTTTTATTTGTTGTAAAAAATGTATTTAACGGCAAAGAAATAATACCGTCTATAAAACATTCATCAATTATAAACTGCCTCAAATTTTTGTCATTTTGACGATTAAAAATTCCATCTGGAACAACAACGAACGCCTTACCATTTGGTTTTAATGCCCGTATAATCCACTCCATAAACAAACCTTCTACACCCATAGCATTGATTTTGTAGTGGTTTACAAGTTCACCATCTTTTTTAATTTCTTCTTTTAAATTACTGCTACCGCTCGTTACATAAGGAGGATTGGTCAAAATTAAATCATATTTTTCAGTTATTGGCTCGGAAAGAGTTCCCAAAATGGAATTGGTTTTGAGTATAAAACTATCATTGAAAAGATTTGAAAATTCTTTTGTCAATCCTGCATTTTCTCTAATCAAGTCAGAAAAATAAATCAACATATTAGCTTTTGCCAAAATAATTGTTTTCTGTTCGTCTTTGTCAAAACCTTTATCAAAGCCATGAATAGTAATTTTAGGTCTTATTCCTTTTTTATTAATATCGTAAAGATAATCCAAACGGCTAATTAAAGGTTCTAATAAAAATTTGCCAACGCCACAAGCAGGGTCGCAAATTCTTATTCCCTCTTTTATATTGTCTTTTGCCATTTCAACAATAGCACGAACGACTTTTAGCGGTGTAAAAAATTGTCCCCAATTCTTTTTGCTGATACTTTCTTTTAAGAAACTTTCAAATAGTTTGCTTTTGAAATCATAATCTATATTTTCGAGTTTTCCGTAATCTCGGAATTTCAATAATATTTTTTTGAAAACAGAACTATAACCCATTACGGCTTTTTGGTCTTTGCTGACGAAAATGGTTCCGTTAATAATGGTTGTTTTATCTATGGGATTTTCAGGAAATAAACTTTTTATCTTTGGACGAATATTATTTGCATAAGTCTCAAGAATTTCGTTTTCTGTATTTATTTCAAAATTGTTTACAAGAGCATAAAAACTAAATGAACCTTGCAAAACACCCAAATCACTCAAATACTTGAAAATAAATAATTCTACAAACGTATATAAACAATTTTCTGGTGTAGCACCACTAACCGACCAAATGTCTTGCCAAATTTGCTTTGCTAAATCAGTAGGATTAACCAACTCTTTAGGTTTTATTTGGTCGTTTTTTTCATTAACTGAAATAATTATTTTTTCAATTAAATCAGGTAATTTTTCATCCTTCAAATCAAAATTTATTTTCAATTCTTGATTGTTCTCATCTTTGATTTTTTTTCCTGTCGCAACGTTTACCCAAACTGTTTCCTTTGTGTCTGTTGCAATAAAAATTTTCGCCTTAAGTTTACAAGCAACTTCTAGCTCTTGTTTTATAGCTTTTTTCTTTTGTTCCGCCGTTTTAAATTCAGATGGTTTTTTATATTCAATAACAGCAATTACATTTTTTCCAAGTACAAGCAACGCATCTATCTTTTTCTTTTCTTCATTGCCATAATTTACATTGCGAATAATGCCGTGTTCTTTCAGTGCTTTTATTGTTGTTGCGCCGATATTATAGAAATCCCATTTCCCTATTTTTTCGGGATTACGGATTAAATCTCTTTGCAATAATTCTTCACTCATAACACTATCAATACCCCGCTTCGTATTTAAACCCACCCTTCCCATTGCTTTTAACTTTTCCCCATCCCGGATTTGGAACGTGAATGCCAGCTATTATCCAGCCGTTTTTCTCGGCTTGCTCCATCAGAGATATTCTGGTTTTAACGGCTTGTTCTTTATCCATATCAAAACTTGCGGATTCGGTTGGTTCTGGGAATTGCAAAGCGGCGGCGTGGAGAAAGTCGCCTGCTATTAAAAGTTTTTGCTTGCCTGTTCCTATTAAAAAGGCTGTGTGCCCTGGAGTGTGACCTATTGCATTTATGGCTACAATGCCTGGTGCCAGGGTGTCGCCAAAGTTAAAGGTTTTGTAGCGAGAAGCGTAAACATTTGAGAGTTTTTTTTGCAAGTCGGAGTTTGGGGTTTCTTTTTTTAGCCAATACTCGCTTTCCAGCTTGGAGATGAACACGGGGGCAGAGAAGTTTGCGGTGCCGTCTTCTTTCAAAAGGCCGGAAATATGGTCGCCGTGCTCGTGGGTTATGAAAATTACATCTATCTTTTTGGGGTCTATGCGCTTGTCTTTAACCGCATTTCCAAAACCAGCATCTATTAAATAGGTTTTTCCGCCGATTTTCACCAAAAAAACATTAACCGATGCCGGAGTTTTGCCGCCTGGCATATAAGCTAGTTTCTGGGCTTCGGTTAATTTGCCGCTGAAAAGAGAGGCATCCATTTCCCTTGGCTGGTCGTCTATGGATGTAATTTCTATGCCACCGTCCAAAACAATGCTTTTTTGCTGTGCAAAACAGAGAGAAGCCAAAAAAAACATAGAAAAAAGAATTCTGTTCATAATACCCCCCTCCCCCTATTCCTTGTTTTTCAAATACCACTTTATAAGAGCATTAGTGCTGGAATCGTGGTTAAGCTCAATATCCGGTGAATTTTCGCCCTCTTCAAGTTCGGGCAGAATTTTGCTGGCAAGATGCTTGCCTAGCTCCACCCCCCATTGGTCATAGCTGTTCACATTCCAAATAATGCCCTGAACAAAGATTTTATGCTCGTACATGGCTATTAAAGCCCCCAAAGTCCTTGGGTCTATTTTTTTCACCATAATGGAATTTGAAGGCCTGTTGCCCTCAAAAACTTTGTGCGGAGCTAAAAATTCCACTTCTTCGTCTGATTTGTCTGACTGGATTAGCTCGTTTTGGGCTTCTTCCAAGGTTTTGCCGTTGAGCAGGGCTTCGGTTTGGGCAAAGAAGTTGGATAGCAGTTTGCGGTGGTGGTCGCCCACCTTGTTAAGTGAATTGGCAGGGGCAATAAAATCGCAGGGTATAATCTTTGTGCCCTGATGTATTAGCTGATAAAAGGCGTGTTGCCCGTTTGTGCCTGGTTCGCCCCATAAAATTGGGCCGGTTTGGTAGTCCACCTTTTGTCCTTCGCGGTCTATTGATTTTCCATTGGATTCCATATCTGCTTGTTGGAAATATGCCGCAAAACGGTGCATATATTGGTCGTAAGGCAAAATTGTGTAAGAATCTGTGCCCATAAAATTGTTGTACCAAACGCCGAGCAGCCCCAAAATAACAGGGATGTTCTGTTCAATAGGGGCAGACTTAAAATGCTGATCCATATCGTAAGCGCCAGCATGCAAAAACATATAGTTTTCAAAACCTATGCGCAGTGCTATGGGCAGCCCTATGGCAGACCACAAACTATAGCGACCGCCAACCCAGTCCCAGAATTCAAACATATTGGCTGTATCTATGCCAAACTTAGAGACCTCTGCCGCATTGGTGGAAAGGGCTATAAAGTGCTTGGCTATTGAGGCAATGTCCCCGTTAAACTTGGCAAGCACGGCGGCTTTGGCGGTGTTTGCATTGGTCATTGTCTCTTGAGTTGTAAAAGTTTTGGAAGCCACCACCCAAAGGGTTTCTTCTAAATCTATCTCTTTTAGTGTTTCTGCTATGTGCGTGCCGTCAACATTGGAAACAAAATAAATTTTTGGAGAATCTTCTCCCGCATAGTGTTTAAGTGCCTCGCAAACCATCACAGGACCTAAGTCAGAACCGCCTATGCCTATATTCACTATTGTTTTTATTGGGCGGCCGCTATGTCCCTTCCACGCACCACTGCGAACTTGCGCGGTGAATTCCTTCATATGGGCGAGCACGGCTCTCACTTTTGGCATAACATCTTTGCCATCTACCAGTATAGGCTCTGTACCTTGGTAGCGAAGGGCGGTGTGCAAAACGGCTCGTTTTTCCGTGATGTTTATTTTTTCACCGGAGAAAAACTTTTCTCTCATTTTTTCAAAGCCGCAGTTCAGGAGCAAATTGACCAGCAGGTCAAGGGTATCTGAATTAACGCGGTTTTTGGAATAATCCAGATAAATACCCGCTGCCTCTAAACAGTATTTTGTTCCTCGGCTTGGGTCTGCTTTGAATAAATCGCGCATATGTGTTTTCTGTGCGCAACGAGCTTGCGCTTCCAGAGCTTTCCACTCAGGAAGCAAATTCGGTCTAGTCATGGGGGTAATATAGTTATTTGTATCTTTTTGGCGTATGAAAGTCTTGTTTATTGGCGGAAATGGCAATATTAGCTGGAATTGCACCCAAGAAGCTCTCAAAAAAGGCTATGAGGTGTGGGTATTGAACAGAGATAGCGGTTCTGTTATGAGACGCGAGCTACCAAGAGAGGTTCATAAACTAAAAGCGGATATTGGCAATCCAAATTCTGTGAAAAACATCATAAAAGATTTGAAGTTTGATGTTGTGGCAGATTTTATATGCTTCACTGATGAGCAGGCAAAAACAGATACCGAGCTTTACGGAAATATTTGCAAGCAGTTCATATTCATAAGCACTGCCTCTGCATATCAAAAACCGCTCGGTGCAGTACCCATAACAGAAAGCACTCCGCTGAAAAATCCATATTGGCTATACTCGCGCAACAAAATCGCTTGCGAAGAATTATTTTTCAAAGAATACAGGGAAAAAGATTTTCCAATAACCGTGGTGCGCCCTTCGCATACTTACGATACCATTATACCCGCAGCTATGGGCAGTTCCGGCTGGACAAATTCCGCAAGAATGCTCGCGGGCAAGCCCATTATTTTGCACGGAGACGGAACTACTCTATGGACACTCACCCACGCAAAAGATTTTGCCGCGGCATTTGTAGCATTGCTCGGAAACGAAGCCGCCATTGGCAACGCTTTTCACATAACAAGCGATGAATGGCTAACTTGGCGGCAAATTTCTCAGTGCGTGGCAAATGCCCTCGGCGCGCCAAATCCGAGATTCATCTGTGTTCCAAGCGAAACAATAGCCAAAAAAAATCCCGATTTAGGTGCAGGTCTTTTGGGCGATAAAGCTTGGTGCGCAATTTTTGACAATTCAAAAATCAAAAAATTCGCCACAGGCTGGCAAGCCAAAATTCCATTTAGAGAAGGGATAAAACAAACCATTGACTGGTTTATGGAGAACAAGGAAAGGCAAAAAATCAACGCCGAGCTAGACGTATTTTTGGATACTTTCAACTAACTGATTAGCTGTTACTGTATCTTATAACATAGGTAGCAATAACTATAACTACTGTAAATATGGCAACGGCTATCAAAACTCCGCGGTTAGCTTTGACTGGTTTGTGCAAATTCTCAATTTTTGCCCTGCGTGCATTTGCCCTGCGTTCTTTGCGGCTCATAAAAGTATCTCCGTTTTATGGTAAATATAGAAAATTTTATGGTTTTGTTAAATTTGTAAATTTACATCAGAGGCTCGTTATGAAACCCATAAACCAAATTGCTATCTCGCTAACTTTGCTGGCATTGTTAATAGGGTGCTACAAAGCTAATAAAATTCCTGCCACAGAACAAGCACAGGTTATTGCCGCGCAACAAGAAGAAGAAATAGCCGCTCAACCAGCAGAAATTGCCGTGCAACAAGAAGAGCCTGTTAAAGAACCATATATAATAAGCACAAAAGAGCATTTAGAAAATTTTTCTCGGCTGGTTAATGAAGGGTATGATTTTAGGAACCAAGTAGTTAAACTAGAAGCAAACATTATGCTAAGCGATACGGCAAATTGGAAAAACTGGGATAAAAAACCGCCTGCTTATAGTTGGGTGCCAATAGGGACTAAAGAAAGTGAATTCAGAGGAATTTTTGATGGCAACGGCTATGTGATTAGCGGTATTTATATAAATTCCACAAATGATTACCAGGGCTTCTTTGGGTATTTGGATTCTTGCACAGGGATAAAAAATCTCGGCATAGTTGCTTCTTACATTAAGGGAGGAAGAAGTACGGGCGGGCTTGCGGGAAACAATGGTGACCTGCTTCGCAAGGAAGGCTCTGTTGAAGGTTATGGCTGCAATATAAGCAACAATTACTTCAGAGGCACGGTAATAGGAACCGAAAATGTAGGCGGGCTTGTGGGGCGAAACTTCGGCATAGTAATCAACAGCCATTCTACAAGTACTGTGAAAGGAGAAGGATATATAGGCGGTCTGGCAGGTTTTAATGATGGTACAATAAATAATAGCTATTCCTCCAGCATAGTTACGGGAGTTTATGATGTAGGCGGGCTTGTGGGGCGAAACTCTAACGTAATAATCAACAGCCATTCCAGCGGCTCGGTTGTTGGAGCAGAGGACGTAGGCGGGTTGGTTGGATACTTCAATGACGAGGAGATAATCAACAGCTATTCAACGGCTTTTGTGAAAGGAGAAGGAGAAGTTGGCGGGCTTGTTGGCATGATTTTAGATGGCATTGTGAGCAATAGTTATTCTTCTGGCAATGTAAAGGGAATATACCGCACAGGCGGGCTTATTGGATATATAGGGGGGCCAGGTTCTGTGCTCAACAGCTATTCCAATGGCTCGGTGACCGGAGGAAAAAACGGAGTTGGCGGTATGATTGGTTTTAACGCAAGAAAAATATATCAGGCTGGCGAAATTCGGTATGAAAGTGTTATAGCCAGAAGTTATTACGATAAGCAAACAAGCCAGCAAAGCGACAGATGCAAATATGCTGGCAAAACAACAGCGGAGATGAAAAAAAAGTCAACTTTTGTAAATTGGGATTTTGAAAATGTTTGGGCTATAAGTGATACAATAAACAAAGGTTATCCGTATTTGCTCGGTTCTGATTATATAGAAAAATATGATTATATGGAAAAACAAAAACGCAATCTTTCAAAAATTTACATTGAAAGCACTTGTCCAGTGGAATCAATAGTAATAACTACTGCAAAAGAATTGGCAGACTTTGCAAATGCGGTAAATGCTGGCAAAAATTTTCTGAACAAAACTGTTATGCTCGGTGCAAACATTATGCTCAACGATACGGCGAACTGGCTAAACTGGGATAGCAAACCACCAAAGAACGAATGGATACCTATAGGAACCAGAGAAAATAGATTCCACGGAACTTTTAACGGAAACGGTTTTGCTATAAGTGGAGTTTACATAAATAAATCAAAGGATGAGCAAGGTTTATTTGGAGCTATAGATATAAAAGGAGAGGTAAAAAATCTTGGTGTGGTTGCTTCTTACATCAAAGGGAGAGATAAAATCGGTGGAATTGCAGGGATTAATTTGGGCACTATATACGGCTGTTATTTCACCGGCATAGTAACAGGATTTGACGATGTGGGCGGGATTGTAGGCGAAAGCGTATCATATATAAGAAATAGTTATTCTGGGGGATTAGTGACAGGAACTAATAATGTGGGTGGGATTGCAGGCTCCACTTTCAAAAATTATATAGAATATAGTTATTCCACCAGCATAGTGACGGGAACAAAATCCAATAATGTAGGTGGATTTGTGGGGAAGGGCAAGAATCATAGTATAATCGGAGGCTACTTTGCTGGAATGGTAATTGGCCCAAATGGGTTGTTTGAGAATATGGAACGAAAAAAATCTTTTGAAGATTGGGATAAAAAAACTTGGGGCATAAACGACACAATAAATTGCGGCTATCCGTATTTGTTAAATTTTGTTCATAGTTTATCTATTATGAACAGAGATTGCAATCCTTAGTTTTGAATGCAAAGGAGAAGGAGTGTTGCGGTTTTGCTCATTTGAGAATATGGTGGTGCTCTTCGTCTTTTCTGTGTGTGGAGTCTTTTTTGTGAGGAATATGCTCTCTCTGTTTTTCGGTTTCTTCTATTTTCTTTTCTATCATCTCTTCGTGTTCATCTTGTATAGCTTTTATGAATTGTCTCTCTTCTTCTTTCCTCTCTTCATAATGCTTATCTCTAATTTCTTTTGCAACTATTTGCGTTTGTTCATGTGCTTTGGTTTCCTTGCAACCAATTGTGAATATGAAAAAAATCACAAGAAAAATCATATCACCCCCCTAACCCACAAAACCTCGTCCATTCTCATATCCATTGCGTTTTGCGGCAGAGCGTTTCTCATTTGAGCGGAATATGCAATGCCTAGGCGGGGAACTCCTTTGAATGATGATAAGTAGCGGTCGTAATAACCGGAGCCGTGACCAATTCGGCTGCCGTCTTTTCCAAACACAATGCCAGGGACAAGGAAAGCTGCGGGCGGATTTTCAAAAGCGGGCAAGTCTGGTTTTGGTTCCATTATTCCAAAAGCCCCTTTGTGCAGTTCGCTCTCTAAATTTTGTATAGAAACGAATTCCATTTTCTGCTTATCTTGCACTCTTGGCAAAAGCAACCTGCCCTCATCTGCAAGTTTTTTTAAAAAAGGAACTATTTGAGGCTCAAACATTGCCGGATAAAATGCGGCTATATAACCATTTGCCAACGCTGGATGTTTGGCAAGCTCGGCGAGCAATTTTTCTGTTTCCGCTGCTCGGCTTTCTTCGCTCATAGCAGAGAGTTTTTCTTTTGCCAAGCTCCTGAATTCGTCTGGAGTTTTGGGCAAAATGGCTTTGGATGCCAAAGACTTCCAAATTTCTTTTTGCCATTTCATAAATTCAGCCGCTTCGAATTTTTCTTCCCAAGTATTGCCGCATAAGGAATCTGCAAGCACATTGAGCTGGCTTTGCTTTGCCAAAAGGCCAGAATCTATTTTAAGCTGTGCGGCTTTTTCATTTCTCAATTCGCGCAGTTTTTCACGCAAATCTTCGTTTATGTTGGTTCGGGGAGCTGCCTTGCGAGGTATTTGCCCTGGGAATTCTTCGGAGGGAGCAGATGCCGCCTCGTTTAATTCTTTTACAAAGGATTGAAGCAACGCGCCTTTTATGTTTCGCGGCAATCGCGGTAAATTATGCTCGTTTATTTTCCCTCTGTTTTTTGCTATGGCTTTAACAATGTCTAGCATTAGATATGGGTTCAAAACTCTGTAAGGGGCAACATCTCTTTTTTGAGCGATTTTATTGCGCCAATTCCAGATTGCTTTTAGCAGTTGCAATTCCAAAGGTTTAAAGGAACTTGAACCCTTTATGCGCCAAGTCTCTTTTACTTCGTTTTCTTGAATTTCGTTTTTATTTTTCTTTGAATTTATCAGCAGAGCGCGGCAAGATTCGCGCAGCCATTCCATACGCCCCAGTTTTTCGAGTTTTTTGCATTGAAATTCTTTTATGGCCTCTAAATAAACAGTGTCTAGCATTGCATAGTGGCACATTTCTGGAGAAAGCGGGCGGCGTGTCCAGTCTGCTTTTTGGTTTGATTTGTTCAGTTTTATTCCAAAATATTTTTCGACCAATGCTGCAAGTCCGGTTTGCTTTTCGCCCAAGAGCTTTGCGGCAATGGATGTATCGTAAATGCTTTCGGGGTGAAAGTCGTGGAATCTGGCTAATAGGCGCAAGTCGTAGTCGCAGGCGTGGAAGGTTATGTTTTTAAGGGCTTTGCATTTCCAAAGCGGTTTTATGTTGAGTTTGCTGAGAGGGTCTAGCAACCAATGATATTTGCCAACGCTTATCTGTATCAGGCTCAGTTTTTCTTGGTAGTGGTGCATGGAATCGGCTTCGGTGTCCATAATGCAAGAAGATGCCTGTTGCAACACGGCAAGCATTGCTTTAAATGAGCTTCTATCGCTCACCCAGATGTATTCTGGATTTTTATCCACATAACCAACCGCCTCCTCTTTGTATTTTGGAGTTATAAATCTGGAAAATAGAGATAAAATGGACATTTGAAAAAGAATTTAGAAAATCTAAAAGAACTTCCAAAATCTTAACCAAATCTTAACCAAAACTCGTATTGTTTGTAACCTTCAAAAATTAGATTAACCTTAATGATAGAAGCAAAGAACATCAATTTCTACTATGGCGATTTTCACGCCCTTAAAGATATTTCCATAGAAATAGAGGCAAATAGCGTAACTGCTTTTATTGGCCCTTCGGGTTGCGGAAAATCCACGTTTTTGCGTTTGCTAAACCGCATGAACGACCTTATAGCAGGCACAAGGCTAGAAGGCAGTTGCCTTGTGAATGGCAAAAATATATACGACAAAAGCGTTGACGTGGATGTTCTTCGCAAAGATATAGGAATGGTTTTTCAAAAACCAAACCCATTTCCAAAATCCATTTTTGAAAATGTGGCTTATGGGCTTAAAGTGAATAGAATGGGCAACAAAGCCGAAATTAGCGCACGAGTGGAACAATCGCTCAAAGATTCCGCCTTGTGGGACGAAGTTAAGGATAAACTTAACAAATCCGCTTATGAATTATCTGGTGGGCAGCAGCAACGCCTTTGCATTGCCAGAGCTTTGGCGGTTAAACCCTCGGTTATACTTATGGACGAGCCGGCATCTGCCCTAGACCCTATTTCCACTTCAAAAATAGAAGAGCTTATTTACAATCTTAAAGCGAATTACACCATTGTCATAGTTACGCACAATATGCAGCAAGCGGCAAGGGTGAGCGATAAAACAGGCTTTTTTATGCTTGGCGAACTTATTGAATTTGACGAGACAAAGAGGATGTTCATAAGTCCGCAAAAAAAGCAGACTCAAAACTATATAACCGGAAGATTTGGTTAAAAAAGGGGTTTTTATGGAAAAAGCAAAGCACAACGAAACGGAGTTAAAAGCACTCAAAGAAGAGATGAGCCATATGTGGCGTCTTGTTCTCTCCCAACTGCAAAAATGCAAGCAGGCATACCTAACCAACGACACAGAACTCGCCAGAGAAGTTATAAGCCGCGAAAAACGTGTGAACACATTTGAGCTTAAAATTGACAGCGATTGCGAAAACTACATAGCTCTATTTGCTCCCGTTGCCGTAGATTTGCGTCTTGTGCTATCACTTATGAAAATAAGCGGTGCCCTTGAACGCATAGCAGACTTTGCCGAAGGCATTGCAAAGCACGTTACAATAGAGGATTTTCATCCAATAACTGCCAAATTAAAAGAAGATTTGAAAATTGAAACTATGTTTGACACGGTAATTTCAATGCTTTCAGACAGTTTTGCGGCTTTGGAATCGGAAAACACCAAACTTTCCGGCAAAATTCTGCAAAAAGACGATGAGGTGGATACGCTTTTTATGGAAGGCAAGGAATTTCTGGCGAAATATGTTCAAAAGGAATCTTCGTACAGCAAATGCGTTTTGGAAACCCTATTAGTTTTACGCAAGCTAGAGAGAATTGGCGACCATTGCAGCAACACCGTTGAAGAAATTGTTTTTTACATAGATGCCAAAGTTTTAAAACACGTTAAAAGCAGGGAGTAGGTACAACTATAACCGCAAGGTCTAGCCAGTGGATAATTTACTATATTAACCAAGAGGTTTATTATGCTGGCAATTCAAGGCGTTTATGATGGTGTGTCTATCAAACCAAAAGAAGCTATTCCTTTTGACGAGGAATATGAAGTTTTAATAACTTTTTTAAAACCAAAAGTTCAAAAAATAGCAAAAGAAAAGCAAGAAAGCATTCCAAATTCAGAAACAGTTGAAGCGTTTAAATGGACCGAAAATTATATAAAATCTGGCAAAAAAAAGGGATTTAAAACAACAAAGGAATTGTATAAGTCTTGGGGATTAGATGCTTAATGTAACTCAAACGCCACAATTTTCAAGAGATATAAAAAAATCAGATAAAAAACACAGGGATATTGAAACGTTGAAAGAAATAATTGAGAAATTGGTAAAGCGAGAACCTATTCCTGAAAAGCATAAAGACCACCCTTTAAAAGGAAATTATTCGGGTTACAGAGAGTTGCATATAACTTGGAAACCAGATTTCTTATTGCTTTACAAAATTAACGAAGACGAATTAATTTTGCAAAGACTTGGCTCTCACGATGAGTTGTTTGTTTAAACGCACGAAGGTTCGCATTTATCTTGTCTGAATCAGAATGAGCAGAATTTACAGGATTTACAGAATAATACAATAGGTAACCGAATGATACGTTTGTAGGGGCAACCCTCGCGGTTGCCCTAAATGTGAAATGATTTTTTACATTATCCAATGAGAGGTAAATATATGGCAACAATGGCAATGGAACCTGCGGCTATAGAGCCGAAAATAAAAGCTGCTATGGAAAGCATAGGGAACATAGGCTTGGGAGAGAGAGCTAATGATATATTAAATATGCTTGACGAAATAGCGTTAGATGTTATGCTGAAAGAAAGTGAGGAACAGGACGAAAAGGGACTTAGCATATCGGCAAAAGAATTAAAGGAACAAAATATAAGCATAAGAGGTATTTGGCACACGAGTAGGGGAACGGAGTTTGAGGATAATTGAGGTTCGCATTTATCTTGTCTGAACCAGAATAAACAGAATTAAAGAATTTACAGAATAATACAATTTGGCACAACAACCAGATACGTTAAATAACATAATGATACCGATTTGTAGGGGCGCGATTTATCGCGTCCTAAATGTGAAATGATTTTGCGATTACAAAAGGGTGCGATAAATCGCACCCCTACGACCGCACCATTTTGTGACAATTACGCCACGAATGTGGAATGGGACTATTGCTTTCTTGTAAAAGTGTCAGTAAAATCTCCACTGCTATCTGTTCCTTTAATAGTTAATGTTTGTCCGTCTGCGCTCAAGGTGAATGTAGCATTTATCCAAGTTACACCTGTAGCAACATTAGGATTAGATTTGTTAATAGTAAGCCCCTTTAATTCTCCAGACCATATTAAATTACCCGTACTTTTTAAATTCCTCCACGTTACGGAATTAAGTGTCACATAACCTTTGTCTATAGCACTTTGTACTGCCGCACTATTAACATCAGCAAAAGCACTAACAACACCTGTACTGCCGCTAACAGTAACTCGGCCTTTATTATAATTATTCTCCCAAACGCCATCAAGCGAGTGGTTGCTCCTTGTAAAAGTGGAAGTAAAATCTCCACTTCCGCTAAATGTTCCTTTAATAGTTAATGTTTGTCCGTCTACACTCAAGGTAAATGTAGCATTTGTCCAAGCTACACCTGTAGCAACATTAAGATTAGATTTGTTAGCAGTAAGCCCCTTCTGTTCTCCAGACCATGTTAAATTACCCGTACTTTTTAAATTCCTCCACTCTAGGGAATTAAGTGTCACATAACCTTTGTCTATAGCACTCTGTACTAAAGCACCAACATCACCAAAAGCACTAACAACACCTGTACTGCCGCTAATAGTAACTCGGTGTCCAACGTTGCCTTTCTCCTCCCAAATGCCATCAAGCGAGTAGGTGGGTGTTACGTTGCTACTAGATGAAGACGAACTGCTGCTCTTTACAGAACTAGAACTGCCCACGCTTGGCGAAGACGAACCGCCATCTACAACTACTCCGCTAACGCATTGCTGATAAGCGGGATAATAATCCACGCCTTTGCATTTGCCGATTAGTTCTCCTGCTTCGCAGCGATAAGTGCTTGGGTCATAGCTAACGCCACCGCATTTTTGTTCGCCAACGCTTGACGAAGACGAATCGCCTATGGCATCGTTGATCGCCGAGCAAGAAAATGTGAATGTCAAGGCAAATCCGAAAATCGCCGCCAATGTGATTCTAGAGAATATACTTCTCATATGTTACCTCCGTTTTAGGGTTGGAAAGAAAATTTTTGAACGTCTGAACCTTGATACCCTTGATTTTAGGATTAGCAGGATAAGACAATATGCAGCACCACTGCTTGTAAATAAATTGCTTACATAAGTGATAAGGGGGGGGGGGGGGGGGGGGGGGGGGGGGGGGGGCACACGAAAGACAATGAATTTATTTGGTCTCTTTGGCTAGTAGCTAGTGGTGAAGGGTTTGCAGAAAAAACATTCAGAGAGCCTGCACTGCAAGCCCTAGCGTTAAATGTTGTTTTTCCGATATGGGTCATATTTGAGTGTAAATATAGAAATTTTTTCCAAAAAAAGCCAATAAATGAGGTTAATTCTGTAAATCCTGCAAATTCTGAGAATTCTGGTTCAGACAAATAGGCGTTTTACTATATTCCATTCAATGGAAAGCCCAGAACAGAAACAAAACTATTTCTCTACCGCACTATTTACAATCCTTTTCTCCATAGGAACTTTTTACATATTCAAGGCTTTGTTACCAGAAACTCTTTTTGCAAAACCTGTGCATAGCGATAAAGTCAATAATATAGTTGTTGATAGCTTAATGCTTCTCGCTATGGCCGAACCAGCAGACGATATTGACAGCGCTGACACAACTGATACGACTGCCACAATTGCCATAACCGAATATGCCCCTTTTAACGGATTAGCCAACTTTTTTCAAAAACTTTTCACACTGGAGGAAACAAAAAAAGGTTCTGTGCGAATAGCGTATTTTGGGGATTCCATGATAGAAAGCGACCTTATAGTCCAAGATGTTCGCAGAGACTTCCAAAAGAAATTCGGTGGGCAAGGAATGGGATTTATCCCACTCAGCAGTCTTTCGCCTTTTTTCGGCGGGTCTATAAAATATGAATATTCTCCAAATTGGAGCACATATTCTGAATTTGGTTTGAAAAAATCCCCTGCATCGTTAGGGATAAGTGGCTATGTTTCTTTTGCAGATACTGGCGTTTCAGTTTGGACACACTACGAAAATGGCCATTTTCCCCTTGCACACCCAACGCTTTTCTACGGCTGGTCAAACAACAACAACGCTAAAATGACCGTCACCGCCGATAATGGTACTTCAGAACAAGTTTCATTAAAGCCGAGTGGAATTCTGAATAAACACTCCTTGGCTTCTTGGCCGCGTGAATTGAAAATTCAACTTGATAACGCAGAGTCAATTCCATTTTACGGTGTTAGTTTTGCCGGCACAAGCGGGGTGAATATAGACGATTTCGCGCTCCGCAGCAGTTCAGGGTTGCCGCTTGGAAAACTCAATTCTGCTCTGATGAACGCTTTTCAGCGTGAGTTAAATTACGACCTTATAGTATTGCAGTTTGGGGCAAACTTGTTGAATCCAGAAGCTAAGGGATATAATTGGTTTGCGGTCAGAATGGTAAATGTTGTGAACCACTTGAAAAAATGTTTTCCAGGCGCAGATATTTTGGTTATCTCTCAAGCCGATAAAGCCACGAAATATGGAACGGAGATAAAAACCGATACAACGCTTGCCGCGTTAATCAGTGCCCAAGAAAAATATGCTCGCAACACAGGTTCTGCTTTTCTCAATTTATTTCAGTTGATGGGTGGGGAAGGGTCTATGGTTAAGTGGGCAAGCGAAAATCCAACGCTTGCTCGCTCGGATTTCACTCATTTTAACGAAAAAGGCGCAAAAAAAATTGGTCATCTTATTTTTGAAAAATTAGACCAGGAATATGAAAATTTCAAAAGGAGGAAAAATGAATAGAATTCTCTTTTGTTTGGTGGTAGCTCAGGTAGTATATGCTCAAATGCTGAATGTGCCGCTATTGTATCCTTTTTTTGAAAAACTTGCCCATTTGGAAAAGAATAAAGAAGGAAAAATCAACATAGTCCATTTTGGCGATTCGCACATTCAGTCCGAGCCTCTCACAAATGCCATACGCAAACCATTGCAACAGCAATTCGGAGATGCTGGGCGCGGATTCGTATTTCCTTACACCCTGAACAAACAAGTTGGCGGTATGCCTTACTATTTTGCGACAAATGCTGCGTGGCAAACTTGCAGAAACAGCCAGCCTTCTAAATGCGCTCAGGGTACAGAATTTGGATTATCCGGTTATGGGTTCAGCACTAAAACGGAACAATTTGTTTTTTCGGTGGAGGCGAGTGAGGACAAGAATAAATTTAATACTATAAAAGTTGTTTCTCCAATGAATTCATTTTATAACATCGCGACGGTTGATATGAATATGAAGCCTATTATACATAAGCAAAAACCTGGCATAACTTTGCACAGGGTTAAAAGAGGAGAAACTTTAGACATAATTGCGAGAAATTACAAGGTTTTAACGGCGACCATTAAGAAAGAAAATAAGATGAGGTCTAACAATATTTATGTGGGAAGAAATTTGCGCATTCCTATAACGGTGACCGAAACAAGTGTGGATACGTCTATATTTCGTTCATTGGAATATAAGTCGCAAGAGCCTTTAATTTCGGTGTACCATCAGGAGAAACCCATTTCTTCAATATACTTGCTCCCAACCAGAAAACAAAGTCTTTACAACCTCAATGGATTGATTGTTGAAAAAGATGCTTCTGGTCTTATCTATCACAGCATTGGCTCAATAGGAGCTACGGCGGCCAATTACAACGAGACTCCGTTGTTCTTCAAGCAACTTCCGATGCTGATGCCCGACCTTATTGTTATATCGTTTGGAACTAATGAATCGTACAATAGCGTTTCTGCGGAGAGATATGTTGAGCAAATGGAACTGCTTGTAAAAAATATCAAAATGTTTTGCCATAATGTTCCGATTATAATAACTACGCCGCAAATGTCACTGCTGCGCAATAAAAAATTCAACACATATATTTTGGAATACGCCAACGCTCTGGTACGGAAAGAAGATGTTGCCATCTGGGATTTATACTCTTTTTTAAATAAACTGATGGGACCAGAAAAAGATATTTCAGCAACGAAAATCTCTAAAGATTACGTACACTATACCAACGAAGGGTACATCAATCAGGGAACAGCGTTTGTCCAAGACCTTCTCAATGAATACGAAAATTACAAACGGAGCCGTGAATGACCTCTTGGTTTGTATATGACCCTAAAGCTCCATTGTTGTTCAGCAGCAGCCTGTTTATGGGGTTCTTCCTCGTTTTTTATCTGATATATATTTACATTTACGATTTCAACCGTTTACGCACATTATACGTTTTGCTCTTTTCCTTTTTCTTTTATTACAAAGCGGGCGGAATGTATTTCATTTTGCTCATCGCCTGCTCTGTTCTCAACTATTTTTTATCCAAACTTTTGCATTGGGCAGAAAAAGCAGCAATAAGAAAATTTCTTTTAACGTTTTTAGTAGTGATGAATCTGGGCATTTTGGTTTATTACAAATACACAAACTTTATCATAGGAAATATCAATGCGGTTTTTAACGGAGATATTCCACTTCAGAATATTATATTGCCCATAGGAATTTCCTTCTTTTTATTTCAGGCAATTAGCTATGCCATAGATGTTTATAGAAGGCAAATTGAGCCTGCGAGCAATTTGCTGGATTTCTCTTTTTACCTCTGCTTTTTTCCGCAGTTGGTGGCTGGTCCTATAGTTCGTGCCAAGGAATTTTTGCCGCAGATGTATAAAAAGCTAGTTCTCACAAAAGAGGATATGGGCAAAGCTCTATTTCTCATTATGGTTGGGCTTATCAAAAAATCGGTTATCTCGGATTATATTTCGCTCAATTTTGTGGATAGAATATTCAGCGCCCCCAACAGCTACACCGCAATAGAAAATTTGCTTGCCGCTTATGGATATGCCATTCAAATCTATTGCGATTTTTCGGGTTATTCCGATATGGCAATAGGCTTGGCGTTGTTAATGGGGTTCAAACTTCCGGTAAATTTTCTCACTCCATATAAATCAAAATCCGTCACCGAGTTTTGGAGGCGGTGGCATATCTCTCTTTCTTCTTGGCTTCGCGACTATCTGTATATTTCGCTGGGTGGCAACCGCTTGGGAAAGTCTCGCACTTATGTCAATTTATTTTTAACGATGCTAATTGGGGGGTTATGGCACGGAGCGGCTTGGAGGTTTGTTGTTTGGGGCGGTTTACACGGAGTGGCTCTAGCTATTGAACGCCTGCTTAAATCGTACATTAAAATACCGCAAAATATACTAATGCGCATATTAACACGCATCATAGGCGTGATTATAACTTTCCATTTTGTAACCTTTGCCTGGGTATTTTTCCGCGCTCAGGATTTTAGCACAGCTATTGACCTTATAGGCATGGCGAGCAAGATAGACTTTGAAGAGGAGCATTGGCTTGCGGTGATAGATGCGTATAAAAATGTTATGATTGTGTTGCTCTCTGGCTTTATTATGCACTTTTTGCCAAATTTCTTTGTGCAATGGCTACAGAGGATTTTTACCGCTTTGCCCATTTTTGTAAAAGCCTTTGTCATAGGGCTGGTTTTATGGCTGGTGCATGCAACTGCGTCTAGCGAGATACAGCCTTTTATTTATTTTCAGTTTTAACATTTTGTCTGAACCAGAATTTTCAGAATTTGCAGGATTAACAGAATGAACCTCATTTATTGGCTTTTTTTCCGTGAATTTAAAAAAAATGCACATTTTTGCAAACACTTGTTTGCAAAATTCACTTTTTTGGGCTTTTTTTCCGTTTTTTTACGTCTAAGTAAGTAACGAACAAAATGGAGGTTCAAAAATGACCGATGCCAAAATCAATCGCAATCACAAAGACAGCGTTTTCACAAGGCTGTTCAGCGAAAAAAGCAATCTTTTGGAGCTATACAGCGCAATTAGCGGCAAAAGCTACCCTGAAAGCACAAAGATAGAGATAGTCACTCTCTCGGATGTGCTTTACATGAATCAAATCAACGATATAGCATTTGTGATGGAAGACAGGCTTATAGTTCTCATTGAGCACCAATCTTCGATTAACAACAATATGCCGCTTAGAATGCTTCAGTATTTGTCGGCAGAATACGATATGATAGTTGACAGGAAAAACCTTTACAAGCAGAAAAGGATAATGATACCTTCCCCAGAGTTCATAGTTCTGTACAACGGAGATAAAAAATTTCCCGATTACAAAGAGCTTAAATTATCCGATTCATACAAGTTTAAAACCCCAGACTTATATTTGGAGCTTGTGGTAAGGATTTACAACATAAATAAGGGTCATAATGCGGATATGGCAGTCAAAAGCCCTGCTCTGAGCGGTTATGAGGAGTTCATAGCTGAGATAAAAGAGAATTTGAAATCTATGGAGCTTTACGAGGCTATAAAGTTGGCGGTGAAGACTTGCATTAGCAAGAAAATTTTAGTATCTTTCCTAGAGAGGCATAGTTCGGAGGTTTTAAATATGTTGATAAGAGGTGAATGGAATATTGAAGAAGCTATTGCGGTTAGGTGTGAGGAGGCTAGGGAAGATGCCCTCGAGGAAAGAAACAACGAAGTTCTAGACCTCATAGAGAAAGGCTATACTACCGCCGATATTAAAAGCCACCTTCTCAAACAAACCCGCCATAGACAAACAAAAAACCGCCCCCAATTCAATGGGAGCGGTTTGCAACCTTAACAACACAGGTGCTTAGTTTTTGAGGCAGCGGATGCTGAACCACATATTGATTTTAGTACTGGTGCCGTATCTCCCAAAAGAAGAACCTTGTCCGCTAAGAAATCGCGAGAAGGCTTGTTTGGAGTTGGTTGGGCGTTCGTTAGAACTCCACAAGTAGGTCTCTTTTCCGATACTACTGAAATTCTTACTCATTTTATAGCCGCTCGGCAGAGCAGAAAAGCCATATTCATTCGAGCCATTGTTATTGTTCCAGCCGCTATTAGTCTTCAATTTTTCTCCTGCATCGGCACAATCACTTTGCGGTTCACACTCTGGATTGATGGATTTTGCCAAAACATCCCATTCTTCATCGCTAGGGATATGCCAGCCAACAGGGCAAATACCTTGATGTTTATCGCCTATTCCTTCGCATGCTGTGGTAGAGCAATTAGATACGTTCATAGCCGTTACCCATTCGTAAAGCCTGCCGTATTTCTCACAATTTTTAGCAACGCTGTCAGCAGAAACACCGCTAACGCCTTCGGCATAGCACAAGCTACCTTCGGTAGCGAAATTCAAATTATCTGCCATCCAGATTTGGGTACCAATTTTCGCAGCTTTATACTCTGTACCATCACGTGCATCAGTAAATGTGGATAATTCGAATTTTGGTATGTCTAGCAGCTCACCTTCTTTGTTGCAGTATTTTATTCTGGTATCGTAGCCTTTGCCGCCGCAAAGTTGAACAATTTTAGGCTCGTTTGGAGATTTTGTACAGAAATGCGTTGCGGGATTGTAGGTTTCGCCATTGCAAAAACCGTGCTCATAAATTGTTGTGCCATAACAAGACTGTATTGAAGGGTCGTAGTCGTTGCCACCGCACATATTATATATTTTTGTGTCGTAGCAAAATTGATTGAATGGATCGTATTTGCTGCCACCGCATTTCTTTGACTCGCCCTTCACACAACGAACACTATAACCAAAGTCTTGAATTTGGACGTTACGTCCGATGGAACCGCTGTAGTATATGGTAAAGTAGGTGGTGGTGAAGCCGTTGTACGTAGCTGTCCACCAATTGCCCGACCTGTTTAGACCACCGTAACCGCTAGAGTTACCTCCGCCCCCCTCAGCCGAAAATCCATATTCGTCAGTGTTTGGTTCATCACTCGCTATCCATTTGCCGCTTATTGCCATCAACCTTTTCCCAGGATGAGCAGGAGTATCTATATAGTCATAGGAACCAGATGGGACGGTCATACCAACCGCTCTGAACAATTCCTCCCACTCTTCCTTAAATGGCAAATGCCAACCTTCAGGGCAAATGTCAAGGGCTGCTGTTTCCTTGTTGTAAAGCCTGCCGTAAATTGTGCAGTTAGTTTCATCGTCACTATAACACGTGCTACCTGTGGTATTGAAATTCAAATTTTCCGCCATCCAGATTTGCTCGCCTATTTTTACGGATTTATATTTTGTGCCATCGCGAGCATCTGTGAAAAGAGTTTTCACAATGCTGCCTTCGCACACCTGCGTTTTAGGGTCGTATTCCTTTGTGCATACTGGAATTTCCGCAACAGACGAACTGCTCGGTGTTGTGATTGGTTTCACCTCGCCGCCTGCGGCGCATACGTGTGTTTTCGGATCATAGTCGTTGTTGCCGCATTTATCCACGCAGTTTGGCGTTGGTGTTGCCTGCTCACTGCATATAGGCGGCGTTGCCGCCACAGACGAGCTGCTAGGCGTTACGGAAGAGCTGCTAGATATTATCGTAGTTGTCGCAACAGACGAACTGCTAGGCGTTAATACTACAGCGGAACTGTTGCTTGATTTAATCGTTGTGCCACCGCTACCGCCGGAGCCGCCGCTTCCGCCACTGCCGCCGCTGCCACCAGAGCCGCCGCTTCCGCCACTGCCACCGCTACCACCAGAGCCGCCGCTTCCACCACTGCCTCCACTTCCGCCAGAGCCACCGCTACCACCGGAACCGCCACTATTGGAACCGCTGGTTGTTGTTTTGGGGAACGTATCTGGCACTTTGGCGGTGGGTTCCAAAGCTAGTATGTTGTCTCTAACCTTGCCCTTATCCACGCCAGTCAACCCTTTATCCACATCGGACTTGACCGTGCCGTTCAAAACGCCATTGTCGCTGATTTGACTGCTGAATTCGGAAAGCAAACTGGAAACATTTTCCGTTGTCCTGTTCCCTTGCAATTGAACGGAAACAGTGAGCAGCACATTATCGTTTGAGTTGCCACCGAAAAGACCCATATCCTCGCTGTTCCTTGTAACGCTCTCGCTTACGCCAAGAGCAGTCAGAACTTCTTTCTGAGCCTGCTTCTTTGCTTCGCCAAAAGATTTGCCCTCTTTGGCAAGTTTAAGAACCTTGTCGTGTTCCAAATGAGTGAGAACGTTCACGTTCACGTTGTTTTTGCCAGACACATCCGCCACAGATTTAAGCGTTATTGCATCGCTGGATGTTTTGCCGCTCACCTCGTTGGCATATTTTCCGCTTGCCTCAATTATTACATAAGGCGAAGCTAATTTGCCGTTTTTTATCTCTATCTCAAAATAACCTTTGCTATCGGTTTTTCCTGAGTGAGACTTTGTTTTATTCAAGTCTTTATCCAGTTCATACAGCGTGACTACAGCACCCTCCACGAAAGGTCCTTTCTGTGCCACGCCGTATATCTTAGCCTTGCTGATGGCTGTGAGAGCGGTGCTGCTAGAACTTGATTTTTTGCTAGAACTTGATGCCAAGTCCGAGTTGATTGAGTCTTCGCTGTTGTCACCAGAACACGCGAATATTGCGAATGCAGCGCAAGCTGCGAGAATGATTTTTTTCATAATTATTCCTCCGTATCATTGATGCAACGGACACTGTACGTTGCCCAATTCTTCATACCATAGTCATGCACTAAATCATCGCTGTTGTTCAGCATTCTCCAATTGTAAACATGTGCGCCACTGCCGCTTTCCATCTCTGTAGTGCTTAACCAGTAGCCGTATTTGCCTTGATTACCGCTTGCTTGACCACCTGGCAGAGCAGCAAAGCCGTACATATCATTCCCATTGCCCGAAATGCCATTATAGCTGTTCCAGCCGCTCTTGGCTTTTAATTTGATTCCTGCATTATCGCCGATAAAATTTTTCAGCGTTGTCCACTCGGCATCGCTTGGCAAATGCCAGCCTGCGGGGCAAATACCCTGGTGCTTTACGGATGCCTTGTAAGATAGGGTATTGTAAGTAGAGAGCAAATCCATAGCCGTTGCCCAGTAGTAAATGCCTCCATAAGCAGTACAGTCGTCATAGCATATTCTGCCTTCGGCAGCGTAATTCAAATTCTCTGCCATCCACGTTTGTTTGCCAATTTTAACTGATTTATATATTTTGCCATCACGTTCATCGGTGAAAAGAGTTTTCGCAATGCCGTTTTCTAATACTACAGTGGTGGACGAACTGCTAGGCGTTTTCGCGGTGGACGAGCTGCTTGGCTTTGCCACGTCTTTTACGCAGCGAACACTACCGTAGTCGTTTTTATAGGTATAGTTGTTCCTGCCAACGCTATCCCTGCTGGAAGTCATGTTTCGGCTAGCCGTGATAGTCCAAAAGAATGTGGCCGTGCCTATCCTTTCGAAACCAGCACCTGCTATGCCATAGCCGCTCGGCAGGGCAGAAAAGCCGTAATTATCAGTACCATTTCCGCTGCTATCCCAGCCAATTTTAGACTTTAATTTGATTCCTGCATTTGCGCCAACAAAATCCGTCAGCTTTGTCCATTCGGCATCGCTTGGCAAATGCCATCCACTGGGGCAGAGCGAATTAATAGCTGCTCCCCACGTGTATAGCCTACCGTATTGAGCACAGTTGGATTCTTCGTTCATATAGCACTTGCTGTCATAAGCAAGACCGTCCCCTACACCTTCACTGTAATTCACAGCGTAATTCAAATTCTCAGCCATCCAGGTTTGCTCGCCTATTTCAACATATCCATATTTTTTGCCATCGCGTGCATCTGTGAATGTATTTGTGAATGTCGGTTTTATAATTGCAGACGAGCTGCTCGGTTTTGCCGATGAGCTACTAGGTGTTACCGCAACAGATGAGTTGCTCGGATTTTTGTCTTTCACAACGTGGTCTTCGCATACCTGCGTTGCAGGATTATAATCCCAGTTGCCACATTTTTCTATTAATACTTCAACAGACGAGCTGCTAGACGTTGTCGCGATTACTGGCAACAAAGGGTCGTCTTGGATGCAACGCACTGAATGTAAAAAGACTGTCTTAAGGCTTTCTGAAAATTCCATTTGCCCACTCTCGTGTATTGTCGGAGTTTGAGGACCAGTTTGTCCCATAGAGGTAGTCCACCACTTGCCAACTGTGTCAATACCGAAAAATTGACGTTTATTAGAAGGAACGTGATAGCCTCCAAGCAAGGCATCAAAACCATATTTGTCTGTGCCACCGATTGATTCGGATATCAATTTAGTTGCCAGTTTGTTGCCATACACTTTGTCAAAATTTATGTCTGCATAATGCAGCAGAGTTGCCCATTCCGAAGAATCTGGCAAATGCCAGCCAGCAGGACAAACACCTTGGAGTTGTGCACCTTTGGGTGTGGGGCAGTATTTGGTAACGATTTTGCAGTCGGCAGGCAAGCCCATTGCCGTTGTCCAATAGTAAAGACGACCATATTTATTGCAGTTGTCTTCTTTGTCGTCGTAGCATACGCTGCCTTCTTCATTGTTTACTGCCGTGCCCTCGTTTGCCAAAGGCACAGCATAGTTCAAATTCTCTGCCATCCAAGTTTGTGTGCCTATTTTAACATAAGCATATTTTTTGCCATCACGTTCATCCGTGAATGTCAATTTTTTAGCTTTGGCAGCAACTGGCTCGTCATCGGTGCTGTTTGAACTGCCTGAACAGGCTAGCAGCACGAGTGCTGCGAAAGCCGCAAGAATGATTTTCTTCATAATACCCTCTTTGTGTATTGTTGTTGTTGTGTAACAATATAAATCAAAAAAACGACCTGTGAAAATGGCAATCCAGGATTTTTTATACAATACGCGAAAAATAAGCAATTTCGCACATAAGTAAATATAATAAAAATTGGCGATTTTTTTTCAAGGGGAAGGGGGGAGGGGGGTGTTTACTTATTACTGCTGCGAGAAGCAGGGTGTTTACTTATTACTGCTGTGAAATAGGGATTTGATATTTGGCAATTATGTTGCATAATATAGAAAAATTTTGTAATTGTTACAAAATGGTACGACCGTAGGAGCAGCTCTACGTGGCTGCCCTATGATTGTATATTTGCCCCTGTGATTGTATGTTTACCGTAAATGCGATTGTCGTACGTTTGTGTATGGTTGTCTGTGTTTAATAAAAATCATTTCGCATTTGGACATCGTTTCATATTTAGGACAGGCACGGGGAGCATCGGGAAAATCCCAAAAATCGTGCGGTTATGTGCAGTTGTAGGTGTTTTCCTTTCAAGCCTTATGGGTAAGGTCGGTTTTAAATACATTTTACTATATTAGAATTGGTTGGTGTTTATATTACTATTACAGGAGGTTAGTATTATGAATTACTCTTTACAATTAGGCCGAAAGCCTAAAGGTGGCGGGGGCGACGGGTTTTTGCCCGCGTCCGACCAAGACGAGGATTTAGACGAATTCGACGAACTTGGGGAGGAAGAAGAAGACGTGGTAGAAGATGAAGAGAGCCTGGATGAAGAACTTAATTTTGACAAGCCGCATTTTCGCCGTTTAGGGCTGGATTATGAAGAAGAGGAAGAAGAGTGAATTTTTTTAGAGCTATTTGCGTATTTTTGTTGCCAGCCATTTTATTTTCGGCTTGTTCAACGGCCCGCCAGAGCGGAGCCGTTTCTGTTTCCACACAGCCAAAAAGTGCTGCCGTTAAAGATGTGAATTTGCCAGAACCTGTGGGGGCAGCAGGCAAAACATCTTGGTTGGAATACAAATCTGGAAAGCAGGCAGCCGAGGCAGAAGACATATTAACTGCCATATACTATTTTGACCTTGCATTGTCTGAGCTTTATACCGAACAGCGTATGGATTCTCTTGGGCAACCAGAAGATTCTACATATTTTTCCACAATGCCAAATCGGATAATACTGGATTTGGAGAGCCTTTACCCAAAGCTCCTCAATCAAACCCAAAGCCAAGCATTTTCGTTGCTAAACGATTACGAAAAAAGCATTGATGATTTTGAAGAAACCCCGCTTGATAGCGCAGAAAAAGAGATTCTTGAAAATTTTTTGGACACAACGGATTTGTCAAAATTTTCTTTGCCCCTTACGGTAAATGCGCGTGTTATGCAGGAAATTCATTTTTTAACCGTGAATGCAAGAACCTTCACCGAAGGCTCTCTTTCTAGAAAAACAGCTTTAGACAGCATGATTTATGCAAAGCTAAAACAACGCAATATGCCCGAAGATTTGATTTATTTGGCGTTTATAGAAAGCGGTTTTAAGCTACACGCTTACAGCCGTGCAAAAGCCGCAGGGGTGTGGCAGTTTATACCTGGAACGGGCAAACGCTACGGGCTGCCTGTGGATTTTTGGCTGGATATGCGCCGCAACCCAGAAGCGGCTACCGATGCGGCATTGAGTTACTTATCCGATTTGTACAATGAATTTGGCGATTGGTATTTAGCAATGGCGGCTTATAATTGCGGCGAGGGCAGAATTAGGCGGCTTGTAAGGGATAACACAACCGATTCTTCCAAAAAAGTTTCTTACTGGGATTTAAAGCTGCCTCGCGAAACAATGCTCTATGTTCCAAGAATTTTAGCAGCGGCAATTATAGGGCATTTCCCAGAGAATTATTCGTTCACTGTTGAAAAACAAAGCCTTGTTCCTTTTGATACAGTTACAATAAAAGATTGCATTCCTCTAGACAAAGCTGGTGCCGCGGTTGGCGCGAGCGTTAACACAATGCGCGAATTGAACCCGGAACTTACGCGCTGGTGCACTCCTCCAAATTTAAAAACCTACACGATGAAAGTTCCCAAAGGTTCTAGAGAAAGATTCTTGGCAGCTTACGAAAAAATGGACAAAACCCAACTTGTGCGCTGGCAGCAATACAAAGTGCAAAGGGGCGATAACCTTGGTCAAATATCAAGGCTCTTTGGGCTTAGGGTTGCAGATATACAAGCAGCAAATAATTTGAGAAACACAAGACTTAGCGTTGGGCAAGTTTTGATAATTCCAATGCCCACAGGAGCAAATCCTCCAGAAAGACAAAGGCAAATTGAAAAACAAGAAAGCGCGGCGGCACTCGCAAAAAAACAGCTCTTTGATGCCCCAACTGAAAAATCAGGCGGCCTTAGCATACGTTCTTATGTTGTTCGCAGGGGAGATAATTTAAGTTCAATTTCTAGGCGGTTTGGAATATCTTCGCAAAATTTGATGGCTTGGAATAATTTGCAAACCAACAAGGTTATAATTGGGCAACGTATTTACTTGCAAGACCCTTCTAAACAAGATTCCAAAAAAAATGAAGGTTTAGCCATTACCCCAATTGTCCCAAAAGAAGTTAGAGGCACAAGCTATATAATAAAACAAGGCGACAATCTATGGGAAATAGCTCGCAACAACAATGTAACCGTTCAGCAACTGTTGGAATGGAATCCTGGTTTGGATAAAAAGATTTATCCAGGCATGAAGATTAAAATTGGCGACTAGCAAACCACGAATTTATATCCTCGCCTTCTGGCAAAAGTCCAAAAGAATGAGTTTCCAAACCAGCCTCTTGCAGCATAGCAGAGATTCTGGCCTCGCTTGCCCTGCCTGCGGCATCGTTGTCTAAGCATAGTATAATTTTTTTGTTCTTGAACATTTCCACCCACTCCGGCTTAAATGAATTCACGCCTGGCACTCCAACCGCTGTGAAATTATGCCCCAGCAACGTTAAGGTATCTATGGCTCCTTCGCATAGATAAACAATGCCGGGTTTTCCGTCTAAAACCTCTTTGTTGTATGGAAAGGGAATTGCTTTTTGAAGATTCAATTCTTTTGGCACAACATCTTTTTCTATTGCTCTTGCTTGAAAAAAGAAAGGGCGATGCTGTTCATCTATGTATGGAATTATAATTGGGTGCCTGCCATATCTCAAAATTCCTTGGCTATTGAACAAGCCTGCATATTGCAAATCTTCCAGAGAATATTTTGCGAGAAGTTCGCGACTTGTGCGGTGGTAATCGTCCATTAAGCGCAAAAGAACTTTGTCCCAAACGGGTTTGTAAATATGCCTTTTTGCAAGCCACCAAGCAGCTTTGCTGTTTGGCGGTATTGGCGAAAGCAAATTTAAAAAATCAAATATTACTTTTTCTTTGAAAAAATTTGGATGCTCTGATTTTTTTTGTTTTTCGTTTTTTTTGGCAGTTGCTTTTTGCATATCTCTTTTTATTGAAGGAGCATCTCCTTTAAGCCATTTAAGAGCCTCTGCAAAACTCACTCCGAGATACATTTGCACAAGTGAAATAACATCGCCTTTAACATTTTCGCACACAAAGCATTTAAAATAACCTTTCTCTTCATTAATGCTAACAGATGGCGTTCTATCTCCGTGAGCGTGTCGCTCTGGGAAAAAACAACGGAAACGCCCTCGCTCAACCGACAATCCAAGCCTTTTAGCAACAACTGTTATTGAAAGCGAAGATTTTAATTCCTGAATTTCGCTGTTGCTCATCATAGTTATAGATAAAGTAGTATTTCTATTTTAAAACTATGAAGTTCAAAGCTATCTTGGTTGTTTTTTCCCTGCTCATTTCTTGCCAGGGGCCTTGGAGCTATTACCCAGAAAACCCAGAAAACTACAGAGGGATATGGATTACCGCATACATTATCTCTGGCAGGCCGCTGAAAAACGTTTGCCTTGAAAAAATGCACAACTTGAACGAAGTTTATATGCGTGGCTTTGCGTTCTACGAATCGGCAAGCGTAGAAATAAAAGGCCCTTTCAATGGGAGAGACACTTTAATTTTTTTAAAACCAGATACAGCTGATTTTGCGCACAACCCAAACTGCTTTGTGGGAGATGAAAATTTAATTGCAGAAGTAAACGGAAATTATAATATGTATGTATCTGTGACTTGGGACAGCGCAGGCAAAAAAACAACCAGCGAGTTCAGCGCAAAAACGCACATTCCAAAAAAATTCAAAATAAAGAGAGCTTACGATTTGCTAGGCAAGCAATTCAAAGAAAAAGACACCATTATGTATTTGCCTTCGCCTATGGATATGGGCTCAAATTATTTTATTCCAGAATACAGCAATGAAGATATCGGTGGTGCCTTTGTTTCAATGATTTATGAGGATACTACTGGGTTTTACTGGGGCGAAAATTTTATGGATAAAATAGCGATGCAATTTAATCCCGAAGAAAGAAATCCAGCGAGTTACCATGCAAGATTTGGAGACAGGCGTTTGCTATACACGGCAACCAATACGCAAATAGCAAATATGAACAAAGACATAGACAGCATTCCTATAATGGGTTTTATGATGCCCGCCATTGGAAACATCAAACTGCTGTTTTATGCCACCACTCGCGAATACATGGATTACCGAAGTACCTTTTTGCGAGGCTCTGATGACAGCCGAACTAAGCCTATTTACAATATTGAGGGAGGAGCTGGAATTTTCGCCGGAATGCTTGTTGATACATTTGAGGTGAACTTGAAAACAACACCAGATTTGAAAACGTATTCATACACAGAAGCGCAAACAAGCTATTGCACAGAAGAAGACGAAGAATATAATGTTGAAAAATGGAGAACCCATAGCCAGTGCTTGTCATTTTGGAAATACATCCCAACCAAGGATTATATGTCGGATTTGGTCTCTTGGTGCGAAATGCAGTATTTTCCATTGGAAAAATACCCTGATTGCGGTACGGCAATGGTACACTTCTACAATAGCGGCAAAAGGTCTCCTGTATTAGAAAGAGAGGTGAAAAAATGGTGCGAGGAGCATAAAGACGATAAGGAGTGCCTTCGTTAATGTCTTCTCTTGCCTTGCTCCGCATAGCTTTTAGAGCATTGCTCAGAAACAGAATGAGAACATTCCTCTCTGTGCTTGGCATTGTCATTGGCGTTGCCGCTGTTATAACTATGGTGGCTATAGGCGAGGGGAGCAAGCAGTCCATAAAAGAACAAATTGGCAGCTTGGGCGCAAATATTGTTATTATTTCCCCAAACCCTCGCCAAACAAGCGGTGTGCGCATGGACGCTTCGGCAACTCAGCTTTTAACTGTGAACGATGCCTATGCCTTGCGAAAAAAATCAAAATATTTAGTGGCTGTTTCACCGGTGGTTGATGCAAGGGGGCAGGTGGTTGCCGCAGGTGGGAATTGGCCTAGCGGAATAACGGGTGTGTGGGCTGAATATTTGCAAATTCGCGGCTACGAATTGGAAGACGGCGTTATGTTTGAAGGCGATGAGAATATGTCTAAGGTTTGCGTTATTGGAAAAACCGTTGCAGACAATCTTTTCCCTGGTGGCAATCCGGTGGGGCAAACAATTCGCTATAGAAATATTCCTCTCAAGGTTATAGGCCTGCTAAAAAGCAAAGGAACCTCTGGATTTGGGCAAGATCAAGACGATGTTATTTTAGCCCCCTTTTCAGCAGTTCAAAGGCGCATTTTGGCAACAACTAATGTTAGAACAATTTATGCTGGTGCCAAAGATGAGTATAGTGCGCCGCTTGCGGTTGAAGAAGCACAGGAAATTTTGAGCGAAGAGCACAAACTCCCTTATGGCAACGATTCTTTTCGCATTCAAACCCAGCAAGAACTTTTGGATATGGTTTCTAGCACTGCAAATCTCTTAACCGCTGTTTTAACCGCCATAGCAGGCATTAGCCTTTTGGTTGGCGGAATTGGCATTATGAACATAATGTATGTTTCGGTAACCGAGCGCACCCGCGAAATAGGTCTTAGAATGGCAATAGGGGCGAGAGGTTTTGATATTTTAATGCAATTTTTGATTGAAGCGGTTTTAATAAGTTTAACAGGCGGCCTTGTGGGGATTATGTTTGGCGGTTTAGCTTCTTTTTTGGTTATGTATTTAGCAAACTGGCCTGTTACTGTCACCTTCTCCAGCATTGTAATCAGTTTTTCGGTTTGTTTTGCAACGGGAGTTTTCTTTGGCTGGTATCCCGCACGCAAAGCGGCGAGGTTAGACCCTATTGAGGCGTTAAGGTACGAATAATATCCCTAATCCGAGCCGCCTCTTCAAAATCAAGCCGCTCCGCTGCCGCTTTCATTGCCTGATCCAATTCCTCAATATTGTATGAACCCGAACCCTTGATCCGTTTTTCGCTGATTTTTTTATTTTTGCCGTGAACATCCATTAAGGGGTCTTGAATTTCCATTAGGTCTTCTAATTTTCTCTGCACATTTCTTGGAGTTATCTTGTGCTGCCTGTTGAATTCAATTTGCTTGTTTCTGCGGCGGTTTGTTTCCAGAATTGCTTTTTTCATGGAGTCGGTCATTTTGTCTGCGTAGAGAATAACCCTGCCTTTCACATTTCTGCTAGCCCTGCCCATAGTTTGAATTAGGCTTTTGTAGTTTCTTAAAAAACCTTCCTTGTCTGCATCTAAAACCGCAACCAAAGCTACTTCGGGCAAGTCCAAACCTTCGCGCAAAAGATTTATCCCAACTAAAACATCAAATTTTCCTATTCTTAAATCGCGTATAATCTCGTGCCTGTCCAAGGTTTTAATATCGCTGTGCAAATATCTTGCCTTTATCTTTTTGTCAATCAAAAAATCTGTTAAATCCTGCGCCATTTTTTTTGTAAGCGTTGTCACTAAAACTCTGTTTCCATCTGAAACAGTTGATGTTATGTGTGAGAGCAAATCTTTCATTTGCCCTTCTATAGGCATAACATCAATTTTAGGGTCTAGCAAACCTGTTGGGCGGTTTATTTGCTCTACAATGTTTCCAACTGTTTTTTTGAGTTCGTAATCTGCGGGCGTTGCGCTCACGAAAAGCACGTTTTTTGGCATTTCATACTCAAATTCCGTGAAGTTCATGGGGCGGTTATCCAAGGCGCAAGGCAGTCGCCAGCCGTAGTCCACAAGGGTTGTTTTGCGAACCTTGTCGCCCTCGCTCATGGCACCCACCTGCGGAATGCTGGCGTGCGATTCGTCAATAATCATAAGCCAGTCTTTGCCAAAATAATCCAAAAGCGTGAAGGGTCTGGTGCCAGGTTTTCTGTTTTCAACAATTCGCGAATAGTTTTCTATTCCGGGGCAAATTCCTGTTTCTCTTATGAGTTCCATATCATAGTGAGCGCGGCTGTTTAGGCGAGCTGCTTCCAAATCTTTGCCTTCGGCTTGCAATTCGTACAATCTCATATCCAGTTCTTTTTGAATTTTATTTATAATCCTAATTCTACTCTCTTCTCTTGTTACAAAATGCTTTGCGGGAGCAACAACAATTTCGCCAACCTCTTTTATAGTTTCGCCAGATATCAAATGAAACCAAGAGAGTTTTTCTATTGTGTCTCCAAAAAGCTCAATGCGAAGCCCAATATCGTCATAGCTTGGGTAAATATCTATGCGGTCGCCTCGCACCCTGAATGTTCCGCGCTCCAAAGAATAGTCGTTGCGGTCGTATTGAATGGCAACCAAGTCTTTCAAAATACGGTCTCTATCCCGTTCTTCGCCAACTTTAAGGCGAACCATAAGTTCAAAATATTCCGCAGGGCTTCCTAAACCGTAGATGCAGCTAACAGAGGCAACTATTATCGTATCTCTGCGAGTGAGCAAATTTTTCGTGGCACGGAGGCGCAATTTATCTATCTCATCGTTTATAGAGGCATCTTTGTCTATAAAAATATCGCTAGACACAATATAGGCTTCGGGTTGGTAGTAGTCGTAATAGCTGACAAAATATTCAACGGCGTTTTCTGGAAAAAATGTTTTGAATTCGTGGTAAAGCTGTGCGGCAAGCGTTTTGTTGTGAGTTAAAATCAAAGTTGGTTTTGACAAATTTCTAATGACATTTGCCATTGTGAATGTTTTTCCGCTCCCCGTTACGCCCAAAAGAATTTGAAATCTTTCGCCGTCTTGAAAAGCCTTGGTTATTTCCTCAATAGCTTGCGGCTGGTCTCCGGCTGGGGCGTAGGGGCTTTTTAACAAGAATGGAGTAGGCTCGCTAGGGGGGCAAATGTTCAAATGCCCAGGCCGGCTTTCCTCTGGGTTTAAATGTGGAACGGATAGTTTCGCGTGAGACATGTCTGTTTGGCAATATAGTAAAAAGATTTTCTATATTTCCCCTTATGACATTCGAACTTCCAAAACTGCCCTATAGGTTCAGCGATCTTGAACCTCACTATGACTCCGCCACGGTGGAAATTCACTATTCAAAACACCACGCTACTTATGCGGCAAATTTGAACAAGGCTGTGGAAGCGGCTGGGTGGCAGAGCAAAAGCATAACGGAAATTTTAACCAGTTTGGAAACAGCTCCAGAACAGCAAAAGGCGGCTTTGAGAAATCACGGCGGCGGTTATCACAATCATTGCTTGTTTTGGGAATCGCTTTGTCCCGAAAGCACAGGCATAAATTCGGGAAAATTGGCAGAGGCAATAAATGCAAAGTGGGGAAAATTTGAAAGTTTTGCCGAGGCATTTACCGCAAAAGCCTTAGGGCATTTCGGTTCCGGCTGGGCTTGGCTTGTGAAAAACAAAACTAACGAATTGGAAATTATTGATACTCACGACCAAATTAGCCCCATCAGTCTTGGGTTCAAACCCATAACTGTAATTGATGTTTGGGAACACGCTTATTATTTGAAATACAAAAATGTCCGCGCAGAATGGATCAAAGCTTGGTGGAATATGGTGGATTGGAAAAAAGCCGAAGAACGCTACGTCAATTAGCAATTTTTTCTCTAAACCATTCCTCGCCATAAACTGGAATGCCTAGTGACTTTGCATTTTCCAGCTTGCTGCCCGCATTTTCCCCCGCCAAAACCCAAGATGTTTTTTTGCTAACCGAGCTGGTGACCTTTGCGCCATTTGCCTCTAAAATTGCTTTTGCCTCTTCTCTGTCCAAAGTCGGGAGTGTTCCCGTTAAAACCACAGTTTGCCCTGCGAAAAGAGTTCCGCTCACGCCTTTGTATTCCGTGTTTATGCCTATTTCCTTTATTTTTTTCACCCACTCTTCGCACAAATTTGAATGGAAAAAATCATAAACGCTCTCTGCAATGATTTCTCCTATTCCATTTATATTTTCCAATTCTTTTTTTTCTGCCTTTGCCACCGCATCTAAATTTTTAAAATGCTTTGCCAGAATTTTTGCCCCATTTACCCCAAGGTGGCGAATGCCAAACCCCGCAATCAATCTTTCCAAACTATTGCTTTTGCTCTTTTCTATGCCTTCCAAAACAACTTGCGCACTGCGCTCACCCATTTTGTCTAAAGCTGAGAGTTGTTCTTTTTTCAAATAGTAAATATCCCAAACATCTTTTATAAGACCCTTGTTCAAAAGCACCTCTAATAAGGCTTCGCCGAGATTTTCAATTTCCATAACCTTGCGAGAAACAAAGTATTCTAAAAATCCGAGCAGTTGCGCTTTGCATTGCAAATTTTCGCAACGCAAATCCACATCCTCTTTTTGCAATTTTTCCCCGCAAACGGGGCAAAATTCCGGTTCATTTACGGGTTCAGCATTTGGCGGTCTTTTTTCAATTTGAACCTCCACTATTTTCGGGATAATTTCCCCACCTTTTTCAATGCCTGCAAAATCGCCTATTCGCAAATCCAGCCTTTTTATTTCGTCAAAGTTGTGAAGGGTTGCTCTTTTTACCGTGGTGCCACCGAGTTGAACAGGTTTAAGGTTTGCAACAGGTGTAATTTTGCCTGTGCGCCCAACTTGAACATCAATGCTCAAAAGCTCCGAATAAACCCGTTCCGCTTTGAATTTATACGCTATTGCCCAGCGAGGTGCTTTTGTATTTCTGCCCGCCTCTTGCTGCTGAAAAATGCTATTCACTTTAACGACCATTCCATCTATATCAAAGGGAAGTGTTTTTCTCAAATTATCAAAATAATCCCTAGCTTCAAAAATTCCCTGCACCGAATCTTTTACAAAATATTCAAAAACTCTGAACCCCAAATTTTTCAGTAAATCTAAGTTTTGACTGTGAAATTGAGAATTAGAATTACTTGGAATTTGATATGCGAAAAACCTGAGTTCTCTTTTTTCGGTTTCTTTTGGGTCTTTTAGTTTTAAGCTGCCTGCTGCTGTGTTTCTTGGATTTGCGTAAGGGGTTTTGCCAAGTGAAATCATCTCTTCGTTTAATTTTTCAAATGCGCGGTGTTCCATATACACTTCGCCTCTAACTTCAAGTTCGCCGTTTGGGGCGTTTTTCAATATGTGCGGAATGTCTTTTATGGTTTTTATGTTTGAGGTCACATCGTCTCCGGCTTCGCCATCTCCTCTTGTAAGTCCGCGTACTAGTTTTCCGTCTTTGTATAAAAGAGACATGCTAACGCCGTCTATTTTTATTTCGCAGGCATATTCAATTTTATCGCTTATCAAATTGCTGAGTTGGCGTTCCCAGTCTAAAACTTCGGTTTCGCTGTAGGTGTTTGCTATGGAGAGCATTGGAGTTTTATGGGCAACGCGCATAAAATCGCCCGAAGTTTCTTTGCCAACTGTTTGAGTAGGGGAATCGGCCTGCTTTAATTCTGGGTATTCTTTTTCCAGAGCCTCCAATTCTTTTAAGGTTGTGTCAAATTCAATATCTGAAAAGAGGGTTGTTTTGCCCTCGTAGTAAAGGTGGTTTGCTTCACGGAGCTTTTGGGTAAGCTCCTTGATTCGTTCCGAGGGCGTAGGCATTTACTATAAAGTATTTTCTGGGCATATGCTTACTACTTTGCCACTGTCTCTTGTACATTGAGCACTACTTGGTACTATATAACAGCCACCGCAATAGCTTTCGCCGCAATCTTCGAGATAAGGGTCATAATATCTGGGACCCCAATTGCAGTATATTAAGTCTGTTCTGCCACAACTGGTTACCACTCTACCATAATCATTATCGCATTCGTTTGCATTCTCTATTTCGGAACAACCACCCTCACTGGCTGTAGTAGGATAACCAAAATCGCAATACAATTTACTGCTGCCGCCACTGCTTGAACTTTTTGCTGTTGTGGCAGAAGAGCTGCTTACCGTATTGGAACCGTTATTGCAACGTTTGCCTTCGCCTTCTACGCTAGAATTAACAAATAAAGTTCCATTTAAAATACAATTATCAATAATTTGTGGACAAGTGTACCCATCTGGGTCATACGCTGGGTCTGCTGCAAAACATCCTGTTCCCCACTGGCAGAAATAATCACGCCCATAATCATCTTTGCACCTTGTGTTGGAACCGCCTCCACTGGCACTGCTAGAGCTAGGTGTTACTACTACGGAACCCTTGCGCCACGGAGCGGAATTAGCATAAGTTCTGAGCTTGTTGAAAATATATTTCCCAGAAGGAGTCATGGAGTTTTGGTTTGTCCAGTCTTTCATATTAAAAGTAGAGCCTGTGCCAAAGAATGCTGCGGCTTCTTCTTTATCGTTAACGCTCCATGCGCAGGAAGATATCATTTTGTTATCCATATAAGTATGCCAAGCGTCAGTATTTGCGGTACTATGCGTACCGTCTCCGTCTGCCATAACAGTGCCGTATTCGGTCACAAAAACAGGAAGGTTAGCAGATAAAGCAGCATTTACATTGGATTCAAAATATGTCCTAGTATGTTCAGCGGCGTAGAAATGGAAAACATAAGCTATATTGCTGTCAGAAATTGGGGAACTAGCTGCATCATTTACTTTTTGGTCCCAATTTGGAGTGCCTACTAAAATAAGATTATCCGAATACTGCCGAATTGTACTGATAATGGTGTTTGCGTAGTTTTTTATGGTTGACCATTCAATATTTAGAGGTTCATTGTAGATTTCAAAAATCACGTTGTCTTTTGAACCGTAAGCATTTGCCATTTCACTAAAAAATAAGTTGGCGGCAGCTGTTTCGCTATGGGCACTGTGCGAGTGCCAATCTATAATTACATAAACACCTTTTGCTATTGCTGCATCAATGGCAGTTTTTACTCTGGTGAGGTTGCTAGGATCAGTTTTATAACCACCATTTTCCGAATAACCAATTGGAACACGAATTACTTCGGCTTTCCAGTCGTCAACCATTGCATTAACAGCAGTTGCTGTGAAAAATCTATCGCCGCCCCAACCGGTGTTGCTCCAAAATAAGCTCACGCCGCGCACTTGCACTGGCGAGTTTGTTTTTGAGCCTATTAATTTATTTCCGCTGGCTTTGAGTTTGCCGTAGCAAGCAACTGGTCCCGCAGATTCGCTGCATTTCTGAGTGCCGCCGCTATTGCCATTGCCATTGCTTGAACTAGATACACTATTTCCAGCGAGCGAAGAGCTTGAATTATTATTATTTGCATTTGCAGAAGACTTGCCATCAGAAGAAGACTTTCCATCAGAAGAAGACTTACCTCCAGATGATTTGCCGCCAGAAGCACTGCTTGTATTTCTGAAGGGGCAAGAAAGACTCAAGAAACCATCTCCCGGGCAATCGGTTTGGTAACCAACAACAATACACTGTTTATTTTCATTGTAAACGCAATAATAATTATTGTTATCTGGCTCACCAGAAGGAGAATTAGGCGAAGTACTAGATACTCCCGCATTGCCAAAAGGGGGGCAAAAACCGCTTAATACACCGCCACCCGGACAATTAGCGACATTAGTATTGAAACACTGTTGTATTGCATCGTAAACGCAAATGTATTCGTATTTATCTTGTTCACCAGTGTTAGGTTCCGGTTCTGGTATAGGCTCAATATCACGATTACAAGAGAAAATCAGTGATACGTAAAGTGCCGTCACAAGGGACATGAAACAAGGTAGTAGTTTTCTCATAGTTTATCCTCTATGTTAGGGTTAATAAATATGAACAAGAATATAGAAAAATAATAATTTAATTCCCATCAATAGTCAAAGTTTCGCATTCCAAAAGCTCTTGCGGAATGTTTTCAATGGGATTCCCATTTACCGCTATAAGGCGAAGCGAGGCGCATTTTATGAGGCTTGCCGGCAGTGTTTCTAACTGGTTTTCATCTAAAATCAGCTCTTTTAGCTTGCTAAAACCGGAAAACTCCGGTGGCAGGTTTTTTAACTCATTGCCAGATAAAACCAATTCTTCTAAACAGCCTAAATTAGCTAGGCTTGCGGGAATGGTGCTTAAATTGTTGTTGTCCAAAAAGAGTTTTTTAAGATTTTTAAGGTTTCCAATTGAATTTGGCAGGGATTCCAAGAGGTTGTCGTGCAGGCTTAGTTTTGCAAGAGATTTTAAATCGCCTATATTTTTGGGCAGGCTTGTCAATAAATTATTTGCCATATTTAGCATTTTGAGATTTTGCAAGTTGCATATTGAATCTGGAAGTTCGGATATGGTGTTGTAGCCTAGGTATAGTTTTTCAAGGTTTTCTAGCAGGCCAATGCTCTCTGGCAGGTTCATAATGCAGTTGCCTCTTATGGACAGCTGCCGCAAATTTTTCAATTTGCCTATTTCATCGGGAATGTATGCTAATTTATTTTCGTCTAAACTTAGATTTTCGAGATTTTTTAGCTCAAAAAGCTCTTGAGGAAGCTCAAAAAGCTCCATATCAGACAAATCCAAAGCCTTGCTCTCGGCGGCTTCTTTTATTTTTTCGGAGGCCTGTCCTAAAGCCTCTTGCGCTCTGCTCAAATATATACAAGCAGCCTTTTTCAACAACTGAGTTTCGTTCATAGTTTAAACCTTCGTTATATCAGCTTCTTTTTCTGCCAAAGCCGCATCTATTATGCCTATATATTTATCGGTGGTCTTTTGAATATTGTCAATTTGCTTTTTAGATTCGTCTTCGGGCAGCTCTTTGTTCTTTTTAACGGCATCGTTTGCCTCTCTGCGCAGGTTTCTTATGGCGGTGCGGCCATCTTCTGCGTGTTTTTTTGCCATTTTTGCGAGTTCTTGCCTGCGCTCGGCGGTTAAAATTGGCATTGCAATCCTAACGCTGTCGGCTTCTTTTGATGGGTTTAAGCCCAAGTTTGCAGCCAAAATAGCCTTGCATATAGGGTCTAGAAATTGTTTTTCCCAGGGGCTAACTAAGAGCATTCTCGGTTCGGGGCTTTTCACTGTGGCTATTTGAGGAATTGGGGTTAAAGTGCCGTAATAATCCACTTTTACATCGTTTAGGATAGCTGGAGAGGCTTGTCCGGTGCGCAGTCTAGCGAATTCGCGGTGAGTAGCCTCAACCGCCTTTTCCATTTTGGCTTCCAATTCTGTTGCCATAAAAAAACCTCCAGTGCTATGGTATGTAAATATAACAATTTTATGCGAAAAATGCAAGTCCTGAAAAAATTTTCTATATTTTATAGCCCAATGGGAAGGTGACCGAGCTGGCCGAAGGTGCGTCCCTGCTAAGGACGTGTGGGCTTTAAAACCCACCGCGAGTTCGAATCTCGCCCTTCCCGTTTTTTTATGTGGGGTAATATGAAAAATTCATGCAATGTGATTTTATTTGTTTTCTTTTTAGCTTTGTTTGCAAATGCTCAGGAAGTTCCTCCACCCCCTGCCCTGTCAAACGACAGTTTACCCTTGTCAACAGATAGTTCGCCAAGTGATAGTTCTTTGGTTGTTGCACAAAAAAGCTCCTCGTCAGTTGCACAGGAAAGTTCTTCGTCAATAGCAAAGACGTGCGAGCAAGAAAAACCGGATTATCAGAAAAACCTTAGGATGGTGGCTTATTTAAATCCCTTCCAGCTTTTTTATGGTGCGGCATACAATATGCTTATGTTCACTTCAACAGTTGAAAAACCTTTGAGCCTAAGCAGGTCATTGATAATCCAGCCAACCATTTGGTTGGGCAGTTCAGACGGGTTTATTGCCGATGTTGTGGAATACGAAAACCTCAAAAGACTTGGCGGTGGCATAGGAATACGTCAATATGCAACCGATAAAGGCTCCGGTTTTTATTTGCAGGCAATAGCCGGCGTATATTATAATTCTGCCAAAAGTCTTCAATACAAAGAAGAAAACGATGACTATTGGGGCAATTACAAAATAAAAAGTTGGACAGAGGTAAAATGCGTGTTAGGCGAATTGATGCTCTACATAGGTTCAGCGCATAAATGGCAAAATATCAGCTTCTTTTACGAAGGCGGCTTAGGTTTTGGCTACGATGGCACAGACACTTTTAAAATGGGTTATATCAACAAATTGGCAGCCAACTTTAATTTGGGTCTAGGCATACCATTTTAAAATACAACTAGGTCGTTCTTGTGAATGGCCTCTTTTTGGTTTTTTGTTCTGAGTATTTTTTTCAGGTTTTCGCTGTCATAGCCGCTTACTCCACGTGCTATTTTGTTGCCTTTTGAATCTTTGACATCTATGAGGTCTTTTGCGCTAAAATGGCCGCTAACGCTTTCTATGCCAACCGGCAAAACGCTTGCGTTCTTTTTTCTTATTGCGTTCACGCCGCCATCGTCTATGGTGATTGAGCCTTTGGGGGTGCTTACAAAAGAGAGCCATTTTTTGCGGTTGCCAAGTTTTTTTGCATTGCCAAGGAATAAAGTTCCGGTGGCGTTTTCAAACAGAACTTCGTTAGGCATAATTTTAGTTCCATTTGCCAAAAAAGCATTGCAACCGGAGCGAGCAGTGGCTTTCACCGCTTCAATTTTGCTGTGCATTCCGCCCGTGCTAACCGCAGAGCCAGCATTGCCGGGCTTTCCCGCCAAATTTAAAATTTCTTGAGTTATTTCTGGTACCAAGTTCAAAAGCATAGCTTTGGGATTTGTTTTTGGATTTGAATCAAAAAGGCCGTCTTCATCTGTGAAAAGGAGTAGCAAATCTGCATTCCAAAACAAGGCAACATCGCTGGAGAGTTTATCGTTGTCGCCAACTTTAATTTCTGCCGTGGCCACTGAGTCGTTTTCGTTTATAATGGGAATAACTTTGTGTTTTAGCATTGAGTTGAAGGTGTTTTGCAGGTTTTTATAGCGGTTTCTATCTCTAAAATCCTCTGCGGAAAGGAGAATTTGCCCAACAGTCATGCCTTCTTTTTCAAATGCGTTTCTGTATGCGTGCATCAAGTCTATTTGCCCAACCGCTGCGCAAACCTGTTTGTCTGCGATATTTTTTGGTTTCTTTGTGTAACCGAGCCTTGCCATTCCAGTTCCTACCGCGCCGCTGCTCACAATAGCTATTTCTTTACCTGCTTTTTGCAAAATAGCAACGGATTTCGCGAATTTTCTTATGAATCCCAAATCAACGCCATTGCTACCGGCATCCACCAATATTTTAGAACCGAGCTTAATAACAATTCGCCCAGATTCAGCGAGTAAATTTTTTCGCAAGTCGCTCATCGCCAGCACCCCGCCCATCCTCTATCCACAGGGGCTGAATTTTTGCTCTTTGCCGTTAAATTTTGATAGTCCCAAAACAGAAGTTCGCCTTTTTTTCCGTCCCATATACTCCATTCGCTTTCCCAATCAAAGGTTTTTCTGTCTTTTATGTTCACTTCAATATAAGAGGCAAAAGCCAAATAGCGAACCTTGTAACGCAGGCTTAAATTTTTCAAAAATGTTTTTAATTCTTTGTTCTCGCTCAAGGGAATTTCCTTTAAGTTTGCAAAGGCTTTCCAAAATTCCGTAGAATCTTTTTCTGGAACTCTGGCACTTGGAAAGAGCAAAACCCGTTCATTGTTCGGAAACCAAGTTCTCAAAATGGAATCCTCTTTTGCGGCAAAATCAAATTCAACCGCGCTTTCGCTAAAGCTGTGGCAATAATCGCATTTTTCCGGCGAGCGGGCAATAACATTGAGTGCTGGCAAAACGCCGAGCAGTTCGCCAGAATCAAGCACTAAAATTTCATATTTCTTTTCCCTGTAAGATTTATTTATTTTCACTTCAAAATTTGGTTCCTCACCGCTACGGCAATTATCGCAAGGAGGAGTTTCCCTGCCGGCAGGTGAGTTCTTAACAGCGCAAGCGGCCAAAAGCGAGCTAATTAATATTAATACTACCAATCGCATCTAAAATATCTTTTTTGCGGTTTTCAAATTTTGCGCTTTCACCAGAGGCTTCAACAACAAACATCTTTTCTTTGTACTGCACCGCCGCAACTAAATATGAATCGTGACCTGTGCTGTTTGCAAATGAAAATATATAACCTATTGCCGCTTTGCCATCTATGGTTATATTCAAGGAATCTTCTTGCTTGTAGTTTGAGTTTTTCATTTTTAGCAAAAATGCCTCTTTCCAAAAATCCATTGAGGCTTCTGATTTTTGCTCATAAGCAGAAACCCTGTACAGAACTCCGTCTGAACTTATGGCTTTGAATTTATCGCTTTCGCTTTCGTAAGCGGCAAAATTTCTAGGTTCGCTTGCTTTAAAAGAAGCGCACGAGAATAAAAAAAGTGCGGAAAAAATTAAAAGAAATCTCATCTTAAAAATCCCTCCGCAAAGAATTTAAATCGGTTGAGTTTATCCATACAAATGGCGAATTTATCTGTTTTATTGGGCGGACAGTTGGCGCAATGGGCCTTGCGTAAATTGCAACCGAGGCAAGGGCGGCTCTTTTTTCTATTGCTTGCAGAGTCCCTTGCAAACGCTCTATTTGCGCATTCAAGCTCACCATTTCGCGTTCAACGGATTGCAACTCCGCAAAGGGAGCGTTTTTCACCAAATCCATATAGGTCGCCAAAAGTTTTTTTCTGGATTGTATTTGCGAATCCAGTTTTTCTTTCTCCGTGCTTTTATCTGTGCTTTCAAAGCCTTTTTGCTCAATGGTAGCAAGGCTACCTATCAGCGTTTGAATTTCTTGCAAAGCCTCAGTAGGAAGCCTTAGAAGAACAGAATACTCCGTGAAACTCGTGAAATAACCGCCTTTGGATTCTGCTGTTTCTATTATTTTTTGAAAAACGCTATCTGTATTTGCGGTTTTAATGTGAAAATCAAAATGTTGCTCAACTTGCGCAAAAGCCTGAACTGCGATTAGCAAACCAACTATTAGCCACACTCTCATTTTACCCTCCTCAAAACTTCCAACACGGCTTCGGAGTTCTTTTTTTCTGCTTCTACATTTGGGAAATAAGCAACGGCTATTCTCAAAGTTTTTTCATCGGATTTTTTTAACAAGGCTATATAATGAACTTCGGGTTCTGTGCCAAAATCTTGCAGACGAACTAGGGAAAAATTCTCTTCGGTTTTAAGTTCTGCCGCATACTGGGATTTGAAAAACTCAAGCATTGCCTCTGCCCAAAAGCTGGTGGTGCCTTGGGGTTCGTTTTTCCTTTCAAAAGCCTGGAATTTTGCATTAAGCGCAGAAGCTGTACTCCACACACGTTTGGTATCTTCGGTCTCTATGAAATCTTTTGGAACGGAAAGTTTGAGTGCTTTATTCTTATTTGAAGATAATTTCATATTGGGTAAAATTGAGAACCATTCAAAGGCACTTATATTTGCTCTATACGGAATAACCACAGGTATATTGCTCACCCAAAGGTTTATGGTGGAGAATGCGGCTTGGCGCAAAAGTTCTTTTTCTTCCAGCTTTCTCTGCTCAATTTGCTCGCTCACCCTTTGAATTTCTTTCAAGAGGGCAATTTTTTCTTGCTCGGTTTTTGCGGCGGCTAAGAGATGCTGCAATCTTGCCAAAGTGCTTTCTGCTATTTTTAGGCGAGCGGCATTGTCTGAGTAGGCTTCTGTGATGTCGCTTGCGGATATGTTTTTGCTTGTGACTCGCCCAAGTTTTAATATTTGATTAAAGAAATTTCTGAATTCCGCAACGGGAATTTGCATGGAAATAAAGCCATTTCTGCGATTGCTAATTGAACCGCCCTTTGCCTTTGCCCAAGTTGCAACCGTATCTATAAGCACTTCCGGCTCTGCGCTTTGCATAGTGATGCTGCCGGTGTAATTAATCATTCTCGCTTGGTAGCTTGTAGATGACATACCCTCTATTGCCATATCTCCGTCAGCAGCAGCATTATAATCTGCAATCCGCCCACCTAAAAACACACCAACCCCGCCAGAGCCTCCCGTTTCCGTCATTAAGGCAGCTCTAGGTCTGCCACCCGCTCCATAAGACTTTCTAGCTGGCGCAGGGTAATAGCCTGCATCTGCCTGTTCCTGAGCTACTGCTTCATCTTCATAAGCTACTGAGTTGTCATATTGAGAAGCCTCTCTGTGGGGAGCCGCACACGAAAGGAGCAGAAAAACGCTTGATAGTAATATAAAGTAGGGCACAGGGGTAATATAGTAATTTTCCACTAAAGAATTTTCTACATTATGCCGATACATATAATGAGAGGTGACGAATGCAAATTTCCAACACAGGTGTCCAGAGCAATGCTGCCGAGTGGCTCAGAAAAGCCGCCGCAGAGGAAAGTGTTCGTGAAAAAAAAGAAAAAGCTACCAAAAAAGAAAAAGCTGCAACCGCCTATGATGTATCAATATCCCCAAATGCCGGAAATTCCTCAGAAGCCTTGGTAAAAGCCAGAGCAAATGCCTTGCCAGAGGTAAGGGAAGAACGCATAGCTCCGGTTAAAGAACGCCTTCAAAATGGTTATTACAATACTCCAGAATTCAGTAAAGAACTCGCAGAACGCTTAATTGAGGGCTAAAAAAGCCCCTTATCCCTGATGCTCCAATGTCTAAGCTGCTCTTTTTCGCTTGTCTTTTAGTTTGGGCACTTGGCTTTGTAAGGGCAGAGGATGCTTGGTTTTCTGCAAAATTCCCGATAAATGGTACTTTTTACCCCGTAACAGCCCGAATTCACACCCAAAAAACAGGGGATACCATAGAATTTTCGTCTGAATTGCAGTATAGGGCGGCAGATACGGCTTTTTCAATGCACACAACTGGGCTTTACAGCATTTCCAAAGAAAGCCCAATTTGGCAGAATACCGTTAGAGATGGCTTGTATTCAGTTGAGTGGAGTTTTAGGGATTATTCGGAAAAGCCGGCGGCCATTTATTGGCGGTATCCGCAGAGCAATGGCACAATTACCTTTGAAAACGAGGCTCTTCCAGAGGAATTTCTCTACTTTTTAACAGAAAAGATAGACGAAAAAAACAAGACAAAAGACCTCAAAGTGCTCTCGCCTGTTTGGGAAATCCCCTTTGTGCCAAATGCTTGGGTTGCAACTGCCAAATACACTGGGCAAAAGCTGCGTATTGAGGGCGTGGACTGCTATATGGTTCTTTACACAAGGAGCGATGGCGCAAAAGCGGAATATTATATCACAACAAAAGGCAAGCAGGTGTGGCGTTTTCAAACTTTTAGAGGCGTGTGGTTTGACAGGGTGCAATGAATTTCTACATTTACCCTCATGGATACGGAAAACACAGAACCTACAGTAGAGCAGGTGGATGAGGCTGGCGAGATAATTGTAAAAGAACTCGCCAAGGAATATCTTACAAAAGGCGCATGGGCTACCATAGCTTTTCATTACCAAGAAAAAGATAAAACCGGAAATTTTGGAGAACCCAAAGTTTCTCTGCGGCGCTTTCAAAAAATCAGCGGCGTTTACAAACAGCGCAGCAAGTTCAATGTGAGCAGCAAAGCACAAGCCGAGCAGATTATTGAGGTGCTCAAAAAATGGTATGAGATTTGAGATTTTTTTCGACCATTCCTAAAAAAAAATTTCCCTGGCAGTCACGCTTAGAGCCTCTGGCTAAGGCTTTGTTAAAAAAAGAAAAAAAGAACGACTTTGTAAACATTGTCCTTTGCGATGATACTATGCAAAGAACGCTGAACCGCAATTTCCGCAAACTTGACAAAGTTACCGATGTTCTCTCTTTTGCATGGAACGAACCGAATTTTTTAGGCGAAATTTACATAGCCGAAGGCCAAGTTAAAAGGCAAGCTCCCATCTATGGCAATTCCTATTACAGAGAATTGAAACGAGTTCTTGTACACGGGCTTTTGCACATCTGCGGCTACGATCACCACAGCAAGGCGGAGCGTAAAATTATGAGGGAAAAGGAGAGTTTTTACTATATTTAGAATATGTCCGTAGAAACCATTGCAGAAACGCTTTTAGAAAAGCTGAAAAGTATAGCGCAAACCGAAACTGTTATTGGCGAGCCAATACACTCTGGTGAATCAACCGTTATTCCCGTTAGCCGCGTGTCTGTTGGCATGGGCATGGGTGGGCACACGGGCAAAAGCGATTTGGCTTCTAGCGGCGGCGGTCTTCGCATAGACCCTGTGGCTTTTTTGGTGCTTAAAGGCGATGATGTTAAGGTTTTGCCTGTGGAAAAGGGGCAATCCGCACTTTCAAAAATAGCAGACCTAACACCGGATGTAATTGCCTTCTTGCTAAAAAACGTTTCAAAGAAATCTGAAAATTCTGAAAAGGAAACTGCAAAATGAAACCTTTAAGACTTTCGAAAAAAAACAAAAAATTAGCTGGCGTTTGCGCTGCATTTGCCGAGAGTTTTGACTTAGACGCAACACTAGTGCGCATAGCGTGGGCTTGCTGCGCAATTTTTGCCGGCACTGGATTTTTGGCATATATAATATGCTGGCTTGTTATTCCTAATGAGGAGTAGGAACACGAAAATATGGTGTAGATTTTCTATCTTTAATAGAGGTATTTTATGCAAGTAAAAGATTCAGCAACAATAGCGTATTCAGCAGAGCCACAACTGCTTACTATCAGTATTTTGAAAAATGATGTTATAGATATTTTGAAGTGCTTGGCTAATATGAAATTGATTAAATTAGAAACCGACCTTGGCAATGAGCCTAATAATGAAACGAAAAAAATAATTGAAGAAACCGATGCAGGAATAGGCGTTGCTAAATTTAAAGATGTTAAAAGTTTTATGGAAGATTTAAGGAAATAGAATGCTTGATATAGCTCGTTCATCTGCTTTTAAAAAAGAAATTAAAAAAATCAAAGATGAGGATGTTTTTGCAGAATTAAAGAACGTTGTGACTTTATTAGTGAACAAATTACCATTACCAGAAAAATACAAGTTGCATCCTTTGTTTGGCAATTACAAAAAATATATGGAATGCCATTTAAAACCAGATGTTTTGTTGATTTTTAGGACTACAAAGACCGAATTGTATTTGTATAGGATAGGTTCTCATAGCAATTTGTTTAAATAATTCCTTTTGTCAGAACCCCAATTGCAACACACAATGCCTAATCCTGCACTTGCTTTAACATTTAAAAGAGAAAAACGAGTTGCTATTTTTATTCTCTATGCAAAATTTACCTAATGTAATTATATCCATTCCTATAATCATATCAAATGTATGAATATTCGGGAACGATACAAATCTATGTTCCTTTATTTTCATTCCACCCTGAATTTTAAGAGCTGCTGAATATACAGGATAGGTTTCTGTTCCTGCAACGTGTTTTATTATAGCAAGATTTATTGCTTTAAGTTGTAACTTTTTAACTATGCTGTCATTTATTAAAGACCTTGTAGCCCCAGTATCCCACATTGCCGTGTAGCAAATACCAATGGTTGAATATCAACTGTGTAAGCATCATCTCCTGGTATGCACTCTTGAACGGAAAAATTCCCCGAGCCAAACAATTTCCTGCCAGCAGCAGCAGCTTCGTGAAAGTTATCATACGCCTCAATTACTTTTGCGCCACGCATTAGAAGCTCCTTGCCTTTGTATTTTTTACAAAGTTCTTTTTGATGTTTTATAAAATAATTTAAAGCTAATTTATGAATATTTTGCTTTGCCATAAAAGCCTCCATTATATAAAATAGAAAAAATCACCTAATCCTTCACACAATGCCTAATTCTTCACGCAACGGACACTTTGAAAGCCGGTCTTGGCGTAGCTGTAGTAGACCACGCCCTCGGCGCTGTAGTCCACATACCGGTATCTGGCATTCAATGAACTGACCTCGCTAGCACTCCACCAGTTGCCGTTGTCGCCGACATTGTAGAAACTGCCATCGGAACCGCCGTGGCCGCCAGGCAGAGCCGAAAAACCGTAATCGTCCGTGCCAGCTATATAGCCACCGCCAGTATTCCAACCGCTAGTAGCTTTCAACTTGGTTCCTGCGCCAGCACAATTGTCATTATCAGCACAGCCAGGATTGGCGTGTTTCATCAAAATATTCCATTCCGCATCGCTAGGCAAATGCCAGCCACTAGGACAAATACCCTGATGCTTTGCAGCCGCTGAATATGAATCGTAATTGTAACTAGCATCCAGAGCCATTGCCGTTGACCAATCATACAACCTGCCGTATTTGGTACAATTTTTAGCAATACTATCTGCGGAAACACCGGGAACACCTTCTGCGTAACACTTGCTACCCGTTGCATTATAGTTTAGATTTTCCGCCATCCAAGTCTGTGTGCCTATTTTTACATACTTGTAAGTCTTGTTGTCGCGGGTATCTGTGAATGTTGGGGTTTTGAGGCAACGAACACTGAAGAAGAAGATCTTCATATCGTAACTCCACTTAACTTCATTGTGGCCGTTGCCCATAGCTCGGGCGTAGGCTTCATCGCTACTGTATGTAGTAGCACTCCACCAATTACCAATTTCTATAGGTTCGCCGAAAATTTCACCAAAATTGCCCAAAAAATAGTAACCACCTGGCAGAGCCGAAAAACCGTAATCGTCCGTGCCTTCGGGAGTGAAGCCAACCAACGTCCAGGCACTACGTGCTTTCAACTTGGTTCCTGCATCTGGGCAATCGCTATCGTCTGAGCAGGTAGGAATGACGTATTTCATCAAAACATTCCATTCATCATTACTAGGCAAATGCCAACCAGAAGGACAAGCCGCCTTAGCCGCATCCCAATTATACAACCTACCATATTTGTTGCAATTTTTAGCAATACTATCTGAGGAAACACCGGGAACACCTTCTGCGTAGCATACGCTGCCGCTTAGTGTCTCGTAGTTGAGATTTTCCGCCATCCACTCCTGCTCATCTATTTTTACATATTTGTAAGGCTTACTGTCACGGCGATCTATGAATGTGTTGAAGGACGAACTGCTAGCCTCGCTTGACGATGAAAGTGCCTCAGAGCTTGATGATGAAAGTTCAGAACTTGAACTTACTAGCGCAGCAATGGCGGAGCTGCTTCGCCTCTGCCCCGAATTGCCGCCGCCGCCGCCAGGCGAGGGAGAAGGAGAAGGCGATGGTGATGGCGAGATAGAAGGTGAGCTTGGCCTGATGGAAGAACTGCTCGGTTCAGGAGGCTTGGGCAAATAGGGGGATAAATCGGGGTCTTTGGCATCTGGATTCTGATTCTGTACGTAATCCTTAACCCTGTCTATATCCACTTCCTCCAGCCCCTTCTTAACTTCCTCTATGATTGTCTCGCTAGTCCCCCTATCCCTGATTTCACCTGCAAATTTGCCAAGCAAGCTGGAGACCTCCTCCACAGACCTGTTCCCCTGAAACAAAATGGAAACAACAAGCAGTATGGCATCGCCCGTGCCGCTGCCGAAAATATTCAGGTTTTCGCTGTTCATAATCCCGCGCTCGCCTACGTCTATGCCAAGGGCTTCCAGAACCTCCCTCTGCGCTTGCTTCTTTGCGGCAGAGAAACTCTTGCCGCCCTTCACAAGCTCCAGAACCCTCTCAAATTCCAAATGCGTCAAAATATTTATGTTGACCTTGCTTCTGTTGGACACGTCAGTAATGGCATTCAGAGTTATGGGTGTGGTTGTTATTTCACCGCTCACTTCGTTGAAATACCTTCCATTTGCCTCTAGAATAATGTATGGCGAAGCCAATTCGCCATTTTTTATTTTTATGTCAAAATACCCGTTGTCGTCTGTTTCCCCTTCGGATGATTTTTTTGATTTCTCCCATTTCGCATTCAGTTCGTATATGGCAACCTTTGAACCCCTTGCGAAAGGTCCTTTCTGGGAGATTCCGGTTACTCTTTCTTTTTTCACGGCATTGAGTTTGCTATCGTCATCATCGCTGGAACATGAAATGACAAGAGCCAAGGCAAGTGCCAATATGATTTTGAGGGGAAAATTAGTCATAGCGGTAATGTATAAAAAATGAATACATTAAAAGTGTCATTTTTACTATATTTCCCCTGAAATGCCCGCAAAAACCCTGCAATTTTGGCTATTTTCTATGCTTTTGGCTGTCTATGCCTATTCCGGCAGCGGCATTGTCGCTGTTTTGGAGGTTGTTGTTGCCGATGATGCTGTTGATGCCGATGATGAAGGCGAAAGCAAGGTTTTGGAGCTTACTGTCCAGCAGACCATGTTTTTAACCGATGAGCTTAGAAAACAGGCTGCTATGACTTTGGCGAAAAATTATGCCGTTTTGACCAGGGAAAAAATCATTGAATTGTCTGCGAGCGTTCCGGAGAGCGCAGTTACGGTGGTGGATATAGGCAGGGCGATTAAGAGCGATTATGTGACCCGCGGCTCTCTGAGTTATCTGGGAGAGCAGCTGGTTTTCACCGTTGAGCTTTACAACTGCGAAAGCGGTCTTCTGATTGCTGATTTTGTTAAAATGGCACCGGATTTGAAAGGGTTGCTGGAAATAGTGCACGAAAATGCGCCAATACTTTTCAAAAAAATAAACCCACAGCCGCTGGCGTTAGATACAAGCAATGCCGTTCCTATTTCCATTCCTGCCAACATACCCGCATCCGAGACAAAAATAAAAAGCACAAATTGGCTGGCTATCGGATTGGAGGCTGCGGGAGTGGCTGCCATTGGGTTTGGGATTAGCCAGTTCGTGGCGGGAAATAATTATTATGATAAGTACAAGAATAGGAATTACTTTAAATCAGAAAGAGAAGCCGCTTATGAAGACGCCAAAAGCGCAAAAACACTTAGCACTGTTTCTTACATAGCTGGCGGTGCCTTGCTTGCAGGCGGAATAACCATTCATATTTTATTTTGAGGTATTTATGAGATTATTGCTTCTCGTTTTAACATTCATTATTATTTCCTGTGCTGACTATCCTGAGTTGGATTTGTCCATCAAAAAAGGCAATGGGGTAAAAGATAAGAATGGCAAAGAATATGCCACAGTTATCATTGACAACCAAGAGTGGATGGCGGAGAATCTGGATTACGGGGATGACATTGGAAGGTGCTATAACGACAAGCCGGATAACTGCAAAAATTTAGGCAGGCTATATACTTGGGCAGAGGCAATGAATATAGACAAAATGTACGATACTTCTTACTATAGTTCCATTACCCAAAAATCTCAGGGCATTTGCCCGCAAGGATTTCATTTGCCTAGCTATGCCGAATGGGAAAAATTGCTTGAATATGTTGGGGCTAAAAACGGGTTGAAATTAAAAACTACTTATGGCTGGGAAAAAAATGCTGTCAATGGCACGGATGAATATGGATTTTCTGCCATGCCTGCTGGCTACCATTACGAAAATAGATACCAAAAAATCGGGGAGTGCGGGGCTTGGTGGAGCACAATGGAACTAACCGATATAAATATTCAAAGCGTTGAAATATGCGATGACGATAACACAAAAACAGTTAACTTCCTAAAAGCTTCTTGGGCTTCCATTCGATGCATTAAGGACTAATCAATAAGGATAAACCACAAACCCAAAATTCATTTGCAGCCTTCTGCCGGAAATATCAATGTCTCGTGAGGTATCATAATATTTGGGAATCCATCTGTGCTCGGCTTCTATCACTATTGCTGCAAAGGGTGAAAGGGAAAATCTGTGACCAATCCCAATGCCCCATTCGTTCCAAGCTACATCGCTTTTTGGCGAATAAATTTTGCTCCTCGTGTACGAAGCAGCTATGTATGGACGTTCCTGTCCTATTGCTGAAAAACCTATTTGCGCGGAGAAATCAAATCTTTTTGTTTCGCTTGTGGAACCTGTGGATTCGGTTTGTTCTTCACTGCCTGTGCTAACTCCGATTCTTGCAAACCCAAGGCCGTTTATCCAAAGACCTGCAAAGGGAGTTATTCTTATTATTTCTGTGCTGGTTTCTAAAACAGAGCCAAGCACCACAGGCAAATTTTGAGCATACCCGCAAATCGGGGCAGAGAGAAAAAAAACGAATAAAACTGCGCTACATAATGCATTCTTCATCTTATTTCGTAACCTCAAACTTATCAATTATCTTGTCTTTGTCATCATACACCTCGTAAACAGATACGGAAATGCCATTGTCATTAACTTTAAAAATTGTATATCCAGGTCTTTTGCTTTGTTGAGCATACGTATTAGTTGGCAAAGGCTCTTTTGCTTCATAATATTTTATTCCGCTCGCAGTTGTAAGGGTCATATAATATATGTTGCCCAATTTAATATTGGCATATACGTGGTCGTGTCCAGCCAGAACAAAATCCACGTTGTATTTTTCCATAAGCGTTTCAAAACCTGCCTCAATATAAGATTTAATATCATTTTCTTCCGAGTGGCCTGCAACGCTTCTGGTGGATTTGTGGTGCTGAACTATAAGCCATTTATACTTCCCGCTATACATGGCTTTGGCAGCGGCAAGAGTTGAATCAAAATTTTCTATATAAGGCTTTGTCGCTTCCGCGCTTGAAAAATAGGCAGATGTGTTTAGTGCAACAAAGAGAATATTGTTGTATAGATAAAAATAATTACAATAATTTTCTGAAAAATCTTGCTCGTTTGGCAAATTGAAATGGTAATGGAGAAATTGATATCTATCGTGATTGCCTAAGGTTGGGGCAAGGGGTATGCTTCTGAGTTCGGGAGGCGCAAAGAGGTCTTCATATTCTTTTTCGTCAGAGCCACTATCAACCTGATCGCCAAGGCTTAAAATAAAATCTGCCTTTGCCGCAGCAATTTTCCCAACAGTGATTTTCCAGCCAAGAGCCGTGCTACTGTCAGGACTGAACCAGTTGCTTGCAGGAGTTTGCTCACGTGCGTTGAGTTGCGGGTCTCCTACCGCGGCAAACTTGAACGTTTTTGGATTCGGAGTTTTGTATTTGTATTCTGCGCTCCACTTGCGGTTGTCGTTTGAAACTCTATAAGTATATTCTGTGTTCGGTTTTAAATTTTTTGCCGTTGCTTTGTGAGAATATTTGCCACTAGAAGCCTCACCATATTTTCCTGTTTCTGTTGAGACAATTTTTCCATTCTCAAACACTCGCACAAAGGAATTTTCGCCGTTATTTGAATACCAGGTAAAATTGACTTCTGCAATGGAGGAACCGGGCGTAAGCCCAAGCATTTCTGGCACAAATTCAATTTCATCAATAATTTGTTCTTTGTTATTGTTATTAGAACAAGCTGCCACAAAAAAAGCGAGGAGCAAGAGGAGGTATTTATTCATAATTGTTAATATATAAAATCTATATTACCGCGATATATGTTTCTCATTTTTACCATTCTTTTAACGGCAAATGCTTTTGCTGCTGGCTGGTATTCTAATGGTCCCGGCTCCGAAAAATGCTATGGGCCAGAAAAGGGAATTTTGGTTTGCCGCGAAATTTTTAAGGAATCGGATAATTTTTGCTACGGCAAAGAAAGAGTTTGGAGCGGTTTTATAAGAGAGAGGATAATGTACGATAGAAACTGGAAAATGGGCTGGTACGATAAAAAATTAATATTTGTGGCAAACCTGAGCCGCAAGTGCGAATATCACGGGTGGGCAAGGCGGCGGCTTGAAAATGGCTCTTGGCAGTGGCAATGCTATATAAATAACCGCGAGGCAAAAGATGAAGAGTGCAAGGGATTTACCAAGCATTAAATTTAACTGAGAAGCAAACTCTGCGCCCTAGCTATAAGGTATTTGCAGTCTTCTATATCTTTGTATTCCTTTTCCAATTCACGGTAAAATTTGCGAGCTTCGCCATTTTTCTCTTGAGAGACTAAAACGCTTATGAGATACACATAAGTTTTTGCGAGGCGCAAAGTGGAGTAATTTGATTTGTTGTCCATTATTCCATAAAGCCAAGCTAGAGCTGTGTACATGTGGTTGTCTATGTCTGTGTCTTTAAGGGCAAATTTGCACATCATAAAATTGCTCACAACTATATCAAAACCATCTGTTGTTTGCTGCTCGCTCATATGCTTCAAGTTGAATTCGTTTAGCAGCCAGGCTAGGTATGCCGCAGCTTTTTCTCTAGGTATTCTAAAGAAAGCGTCTTCGTCTGCGCCGGTTTGCTGCATTGCCAAGCTACGCCTCAAGGCAGCCGCATTAGAGAGCTTGGCTCTGTTTTCTGGCGTTAAATGGGATTCATAGCGCCCTTCTGGAAATACTATTGTGAACCAATCCAATCTTGTGGATGCGTAAAAACATTTTGGGCAAACAGAAACCTGATAAACAGAAAAATCTATCGCATTTGGATCTGTTGCATCTGGCTCAAATATGGGAACTATCTCCGATTCGCTCCATTTTTGCCTGTAATAATTTTCGTCAACCATAAAGCCCGCTACATTATCGTTGTTGCAAAGCGGGCAAATCATTTTTAATGTGCGGAAATGACCTTTGCCTTCTGCCAGTCTGAAAAAAGTCCTGTTCAATTCTGGATTTATTTCGTGGAAGTCGCGCTCAAATTCCACTATTGTCGAATATACCAAAAATGAATTAACGCTTTTTAATTGTTCATTTACCTCTGGCGTGCCGCCAAAGAATGCAATTTTGCGATTTTCTTTGCTCAACTGGTCGTATATGTTTTTGAAAAACACTACAGCAGAGCCGTCTATGCGTTTTGTGCTTCGCAGGTCAAAAGCCATATCCAATTTGGTATCTTTAATTTCGTCCATTAAAAATAATTTATATTTAAGCACTTGTGCAGAAGTAAATTCTTGGCCTGCGTCATAACACATATAGTGTCCGCGGGTTTGTTTATGTAGGCTCATAAGTAAAAGAAAATGTAGAAAATTTACGTGAGTGGCAAAGGAATATTAAACCTTCCATTGCTGGCTATGGCGGTATAACCTTCATATATGGGATGCAAGGGTTCGCCTTTTGCGGAAAAAAGCGATTTTTCGCCTTTTAACGTTGAAAATGCCCCCCCAGCTTCTGCAAAAATAAGCGGATAAGGGGCTATATCCCAAAGCGATACCACAGGGTCTGTCATAATTTCTGCCTTGCCGCAGGCAACCTGGTAATAACCAAAGCAATCTCCCCAGCCGCGGTATAGTTTTGCATTTTTGCGAATACCCGCAAACCACTCGCCATAGCCCTTGCTCTCAATGGTATTTATGGTTCCAGAAAGCACAAGGGAATTTTTGAGTTCGCTGGTATCAGAAACTTTCACGGCACGACCCTCGTCTGCAAAAGCCCCTCCACCTTCGGTAGCCCACACTTTGCTGTTCAACGCTGGGAGTTGAATTAAGCCTGCAATGGGGGAACCTTTTCTTAAAATTGCAATTAGCGTTCCAAACAAGGGAACTCCATAAATAAATGATTTTGTGCCATCTATGGGGTCTAGCACCCATTGGTACTCAGCTTCTGGTTTTTCCCCTCCAAATTCCTCGCCAATAAAGCCGAATTCGGGTGTTTCTTTTTGCGCAAAAGTTCGCACAAGTTCTTCTGCTTTTTTGTCTGCAATGGTCACAGGCGTTGCATCTGCTTTCCACTCAACGCTGGGAGCGGTTTTCCAGTGTTTGAGAATTTCATTTTGGGCAATGCTCCCAGCTTGCAGAATGAGGGATAAAAGGTCTTTTTGCATTATATTATATCTTTTCCCTTAAGCCGCATATTCAGCATTAAACCGACCAAAATCATGCAGGTTAAAACAAAGGAACCTCCATAAGACAAAAATGGCAACGGAAGCCCCGTAACCGGCATCCAGCCGATAGTCATAGCCACATTTACAACAGTGTGGAAAAATAATATTGTGCAAGCACCCGCAACCACCAAATTCACAAAACTATTTTCGTGCAACCTGCATATCATTATGCCTCGCCACAGCAAAATAAAAAACAAGACCAAAACCACAAAGGTTCCCGCAAAACCAAATTGCTCGCCCAAAACGCTAAAGATAAAATCTGTGTGCTCTTCTGGCAAGAAAGAGAGATTTACTTGCGAACCTTCCCCAAAACCCTTGCCGAACATACCGCCACTGCCTATTGCCACTTGCGACTGTATAACCTGATAACCTTCACCTTTAGGGTCTCGCATAGGGTCAATAAATGTAAGTATGCGGCTTCGCTGATGGTCTTTCATGGAATTCCAAGCCATTTGGCTAACATAGCCCGATCCTATGTCTAATGCCATCACAAAAATTATTATCCACAGCGGGAATTTGAATTTTATGGAAACAAAAAACACGCTTATTATGAGCAGGTTCCAGTAAAGCGGGGAAATAGCGGAAAATATAACGCTTGCAACCGGACTTATGAGTAAAAACAAATCCACCATGCGAAGACCCGCCCAGTAGAACTGCGCTATGGCCATAGCGGTGAAAACCAAAGCCGTGCTTAAATTTGGCTGTTTTAAAACTAGCAAAAACGGAACTATAAACAACAAGCCAGGAACAATTAGTGTTTTTGGCTGCTCAATGCTAATTCTATTTTTTGAAAGCCAAAGGGAATTGGTGAGTAAATAGGCGATTTTTGAAAATTCCGATGGTTGAAATCTGAATCCTCCAATATCAAGCCAACGACCTGCGCCTTTTGAAATATGCCCGGAACCCGCAACTATAATCAGGGCAATAATGGATACGGCATAAGTTATCCAAGCTATATTTCTCCAAAATGTTGCAGGCATAAAAACTATGATGCTGGCTATTAAAAAACCAGCGGTGAAATGAATAACCTGCTTGAACCAATCGGTTTTATACCAAATTAAATCTGAGTTGCCAGTGGCGGAGTACACAAGCGCAATCCCTATTCCTATAAGGGCAAAAAGAGAAAACATGAACAGCCAATCTAATCTTTTCATTTTACCTCTGGATTAAAATATGCATCCAAAATTTTTTGCGCTATTGGCGCAGCCATAGCACCACCACCACCAGCATTTTCCAAAACAACGGAAATGGCTATTTCTGGAGCCTCCAGAGGTGCCACCGCCGCAAACCACGCATGTGTTTTATCTCCGTGCGGATTTTCTGCGCTGCCAGTTTTGCCACCTACTTTAACACCATGAACTATTGCTCGGCGACCTGTTCCATGCGGAGAATTAACAACTTCGTCCATGCCTTTTAAAACAAGTTCTCTAGCTTTGTCTGAAATTTTCCCTTCGCTTATTTTTTCTGGTGTGAATTTTCTGAGCACTTCTCCTTCGGGGTTTCTTATCTCTTTTAAGAAATGCGGTTTATACAAGCCTTTTCCCCAAGCTATTGAACCTGCCATTGCAGCTTGTTGCAGGGGAGTTACCAAAAGTGCGCCCTGACCTATGGCAATATTGAGAATTTCTCCAGAGCTCCACTTCCAACCTCTTCTCTCAAACCATTTTTCATAAGTGGCAGAATCTATCAAAAGCCCAGAACGCTCTCCTGGAATGTCCACGCCAAGTGAAGAACCAAGGCCAAAGCGTTTGCCTATTTCGCTAATTCTCCTGTTGCCCACATCCAAACCAAGCTGGTAAAAAAACACATCGCAAGATTCTCTAAGCGCACCAATCACATTCAGCACTCCGTGCCCCCTTGCATTCCAGCATTTTGCATATCTGTTTCCAAACTTATAACCACCAGCGCAGGTTTTATATTTTGAGTGCTCTGATATTACACCATATTCCAAGCCAGCCGTTGCAGTGATTAGTTTAAAAACAGATGCAGGCGGATACACTCCGCTTATAGCGCGGTTTGTGAGCGGTTTTGCTGTGTCTAGGGCAACCGATGCCCAAGCTTTGTGAAGTTCTCTTTTTTCCAAAGAAAATATATTTGGGTCTAGCGGCGGGCGGCTTACCATTGCATAAATTTCGCCGTTTCGCGGATTAAGCGCAACAATAGCTCCCTTTAGCCCTTCTGGAATTGCAGTTTCGGCTACTTGCTGTAGTTTCCAGTCTATTGTTGTCACAAGGGCATTTCCAGATACGGGTTCTATAAAAGGCATTCCTACCACATATCCCATTTCACGCCCCATTGCATTTACCTCTACAAATTTGGAACCGTTTTCCCCCCTGAATTCCTTTTCGTAGCTGAGTTCCAAACCCTTTTTGCCAATGCGGTCTCCCATAACATAATGCTCGTTTTCTGGAAGATCAAGCTCGGCTTCTGATATTTCGCTGGTGTAGCCAAATATATGCGCGCCATGCGCGCCAAAAGGATAGTCTCTTCGCGATTCAACTATAATTTCAATTCCGGGCAATTCTTCTGAACGTTCCTCAAAAAGCGCAACCATTTCGGGAGAAGCATCTTCCACAAGTCTTTGGAATCTGAATTTTTGCCACTTTCCTCTTTCAAAAGAAAAAGCGAGCGAGGCGGAATCTAGCAAGCGTTTTCCGTTGCTATACGTTATTCTTAAAAGCCTATTGAAAACAGAATCTCTTATTTCTTTGGTTTTTAATCCGTTGTACAATAGCGATATTTGATAAGAAGGCCTATTGCGAACCAAAACCACTCCATTGCGGTCTAGAATATATCCGCGGCTTGCTTTTATATTAACCTTGCGAATGCGATTTTCTTCGGCTCTTTTTAAATTGTTTTCGTATTCAAAATATTGCAGTTGCAAAAGCCTCACAATTAAAAGAATAAACGAAATTGCGCATATACACACAAACACGAGAGATTTTAAATTCATCTCGTGACGCTGGTTTTCTGTTTCTTGAGAGTTGGATAGCATATTATTTATATATGTTTATTTTCTTTTTTACTCCTAGAGACAATAGATAAAAGAAAATTGCACCAAGGATAATGGTATATATGGCATTGGGGAAGGAAATGTATGCCATTGCTTGCAAAATCTCATCGCTCTTTTTTCCGATAGCAATAAAATATATTAAGTCTTTTATAAAATAAGCTATGGTAAGTACAATTATCTCTGGCAATAAGTTTAAATCTATAAAGCTTTCTTCAATTTGCCCCACGGCAAAACCTATAATGCAATAAGAAAGCGAAAAGGCACCAAACCATTCAATAGGCGCATAAACATCGCATAGCAAGCCAGAGAAGAAACCAAACAAGCAGCCAGCAAGAGTGCCGTGCCTAAGTGCTGCTATAACCGTTAAAATCAAAAGAAAAGAAGGCTGCGCATCCAATATTTGAATTTGCGGAACAACAACCGTTTGCAAGACCGCAGCCACAAAAAACAAAATTGAATATAAAATAAAATTAATCATATTCTAATTCTCATCCCAAACAATCCAATCCATATTTTTTCTAATGACAAAAACTTCTTCTAAAGATTCTATATGTTGCAATAATTTAATGCTTCCAATGCTTAAAACTTCAGAATCATTTTTATCTAATTTGCTAACAACTCCAACGGGAATTCCTTTTGGGTAAATGCCACCAAGCCCAGATGTTACAAGAGTATCGCCAGGCACTAAATCTGCGTAACTTGAAACCTGAATTTGCATATCGCCGCTATTTCTTGAAAACACCATTCCAAGTACTCTTGAACGCTGAGAAATTACAGAGGTTCTTGAGTTTGGGTCGGAAAGGAGTTGCACCATTGAATGATGCGGAAAAACTTTTGAAATTTTGCCAACCAAGCCATCCACTGTGAATACGGGCATTCCGTAAAAAACAGAATCTGTTTCTCCGTTGTTTATTACAACTGTTGTCATATATGCACCTGGATTATGCCCTATTATTTGAGTTAAAGAAATAGGATAGTTCCATTGATTTTCAAACAGAAGAAGTTTTTTTAGTCTTTCATTTTCAATGGCGTATTCTTTGGCCAAATTAATTTCCAATTTAAGTTTTGCATTTTCCTTTTTTAATTTTGCATTTTTTTCGCTAAGGCTACTTATATGCATAACATAAGAGAGAGTGGATTGTGGCAAATAAAAAATATTGGACAAAAGAAAATCGGCTATGTTTTGCTTGTGCTTAACCTGTGTGAGCAACATATATAAAGACAGACCCACTAGCAGAGCAAAAATGACCGCTCCTCGCGCCCATCTACATATCTTGATTATATATTGTATTAAGTTCATTATACCGAAGAAGCCATAAGGACCTTGCAATTACGGTAATAATCCAAATTTTCTAAAATTCTAGCAGTACCTTTGCAAACGCATAATGGAGCATCGTCTATTACGCTAACAGGAAGCCCTGTTTCGTGGCGGAGCTTTGCATCCAAGCCCCTTAACAAGCTTGTACCGCCAGCCATTATTATGCCTTTGTCTAAAATATCGGCGGAGAGTTCTGGAGGAGTGCTTTCCAGTGCTTTTTTGGCAGCATCTACAATTTGGAAAACAGACTCGCTCAAAGCTTCTCTTATTTCTTCGCTCTTTATAACTATTGTGCGAGGAATGCCAGCAGCCAAGTCTCTGCCCTTAACTTCCATTTCAAGTTCTTTTTCCAGCGGGAATGCAGAACCTATTTTCTTTTTAACATCTTCTGCTGTGGACTCTCCAATCAAAAGCCCGTGGGTGCGCCGCAAATAGCTGACAATGGCACTATCCATTTTGTCGCCGCCAACGCGCACAGAAGATTTGCAAACCAAGCCGCCTAACGAAATAACGGCAACTTCGGAAGTTCCACCGCCGCAATCTATAACCATGTGCCCAGAGGGTTCTGCAACAGGAATGTTCATGCCTATGGCTGTGGCCATAGGTTCCGCCACCAAATGAACTTCTCTAGCTCCGGCTGCTCTGGTTGCATCCAAAACAGCCCTTTTTTCCACTTCTGTTATTCCAGAAGGAACGCCAACCACAACCCTAGGCTTAACCAAAAACAGCGGGTATCTTTGAACGCGGCTTATAAAATACTGAAGCAGAGCCTCAACTAAGTGATAATCTGCAATAACGCCGTCTTTCATAGGGCGTACGGCAACAATTTCATCGGGAGTGCGTCCGAGCATTTTTTTTGCTTCGGCACCTATGTATGTAACCCTTTCGCTTTTTCTGTCCACAGCAACAACCGTAGGCTCATTGATAACTATACCCTTGCCAGACACGTGGACTAGGGTATTGGCAGTGCCTAAATCTATGCCTATGTCGCAGGAAAACAATCCGAACATATAAATTCCTCTGTTAAATTGTGGAATAATATAGAAAAATAGTTAAACTCTAACCGCCAATGCGCTGAATTTCGTCATCAATCTTTATCAAGGCACGGTCACTGGTGGTGAAATCTTGAGCTGTGATAAAGCTGGAAATCCCTAGGCTTTTAATCTTTTGGGAATATTTTTTCTTCAAAAAACTATTTATGCTGCCCGCATCTGAAAAACCGAGAACCTCAGTGGAAATAGCCCTTGCTTCGTCGTAATTCACGGAACGGATTATTTTTTTGCATTCCATAATGCACCAAGAAGACATGGAAAGCTCGTCCACCCCAAGCCCTACCAAAAGCAGGGTGCTGAGTGGGTCTGCTGCCATTTCGCCGCACACGCTCACAGGAATGCCCTCTTTGTGGGCGGCTTCAACCACCAATTTTATTGACCTTAAAACCGCCGGATGGTGCGGTTCGTATAAAGAGGCTATTTTTCCATTAGACCTGTCCACAGCTAGGGTGAACTGGATTAAATCGTTTGTGCCAATGCTCAAAAAGTCCACCCTTTTGGCAATTTCCTCAATAATTATAACAGCAGATGGTATTTCTATCATGGCACCCAATTCTACTTTGGTTAGAGAAAGCCCTTCTGCCCTTAGCTCTGCGCAACATTCCTCGTAAATTTCCTTGGCTTTTTCAAGCTCGCCTATGCAGGAAATCATAGGGAACATTATTTTCAAGTTGCCTCTGATGCCAGCTTCTACAAGAGCCTTCATCTGTGTTCTAAAAATATCCTTGCGGTCTAGGCAAAGCCTTATGGAACGCCAGCCCATAAATGGATTGGATTCAACCTCTGCGTTCACCAAAGACAGCATTTTATCACCGCCAGCATCCAGCGTTCTTATGGTAACCGGCAAAGGGTCTAACTGATTGACAACCTTGCTGTAAGCCTCTGCCTGCTCTTTTCTTGTTGGCAGAGCATTTCGTCCAAAGTAAAGAAATTCGCTACGGTAAAGCCCAACTCCCGATGCTCCAAAAGAGGTTATTTCGCTTGCTTCTTCGTATCTCTCTATGTTTGCGTTTAATCTTATATACTTTCCATCCATTGTTATGGGTTCCAAGTCCCTCATTGTGAAAAGCTCTAATTTTTGATTTTGAAAAACCTCTATTTGCTTTTTGTATTTGTTTATATCATTTTCATCGGGGTTAATTATAACTATTCCGTTTGTGCCATCTAGTATAAGCAAGTCGTTTGATTTAATTGACTCAGACAAACTTCCAAGACCCATCACCGCTGGTATTTGCATTGAGCGAGCAAGTATGGAAACGTGGCTTGTCACGCTGCCGGAATCTATGGCAAGCCCCAAAACTTTTCCCTTGTCAAAGTTCATAAGCATATTGGGGCCTATGGAAAACCCTGTAAGCACGGCTCCGTCTTCTTCAATTTCTTCTTGCAAAGCAAAATCGCTTTCGCTGCTATTGAGGCATAGCAATGTGCGGTTGTAAATATCTTTTAAATCTTGAGCGCGTTCTTTTAGTATTCCATCGCTGTTTTCAAAATTCTCTATTAGACTTTGCATTTTAAGATGAAAGGCATAGCCAGCATTCCATCTCTCGTCTCTTATCAAGGAAATAACGCCATCTATCAATAGTGGGTCTTGCAAAATCATAAGGTGCGAATCGAAAATTTCGGAATCTTTTTTGCTAACCGATTGAAGCGTTATATCGCGCAGGTTTGAAATTTCTCTTTTAACCTGCATAATTCCTTTGCGGAAAAAATCAATTTGATTTGCTGTTCCTTCCCTTGAAATTCTATATTGAGAAACAGCAACTTTTTGGCGAACAATCAATTTTGTTTTTGCAATAACGTATCCGGGCGAGGCAGCCTGCCCGATGAACATTTTCCTTTGATTTGTTTCTTGTTTAGGTGGCATCTTCGTAAAATTTGTTTTTGAACAACTCTGTTAAGTCGTCCGCGATTTTTTGCTCATCAGTTCCATTTATTATAAACTCAACTTCTGCGCCTGGTTCAATTGCAAGCATCATTAAGTTCAAAATAGACTTTGCATTTACCTTTTGGCCGGAATACAAAAGATCTACCGAACTTTGCGCAGCGCTTGCTATATTGACTATGTGCCCGGCAGGTCGGGCGTGAATTCCAAGCGTGTTTTGTACTGTTAGTTTGTGGTGTATCATAGTTTTGTCCTTAGAAGAAACTTATGTTGATGTCCAGACCGTCTTTCATTATAATGCGAAAAAGACTGTCTGCTGAGTGTACTGTTGTAGATAAATCATCGTGCAGTTTGCGGTCGTTGAGCAATATGCCAAGCGTATTGTTTTTGGATTCCAGCTTGCTGGTTAAAGCCAAAACCCTTTGCACCGCGGTATCTGCTTCGTATAATAAAATATTTGTGTTGCCCAGCAAGCCGTTTGCATCGGCCACAAGTTTCTTTAACGGCTCCTTGTTTTCGTCTAGAATTTCATTTACCTTTCTAGTTGCTCCCGATAGCCCCGCTAAACTACCTTGCAACGCAGGCTCTGCTCTTTGAACTAGGTTGCTCGCCTGGTCTTCAAGGTCTTCGGCTTTTTCCAAAATGCGTTTGAATCTGTCTCTGAAATCTTGTGTAGCCAAGGTAGAATCCAGAATTGTGTGCGCAACATTCATTATTATCCTTGCGCTATCCAAAACCTCGCCAGCCATTCCCATAACCTCTGCTATGCCGGCATCAAAAGAACCCTTTATGGTATCGCCCGCAGAAAAACACTTTGCGGAATCTCCGAGCAGCATTCCAATTTGCCTCTCTCCCAAAAGCCCTATATTCTGCACCCTTATATCTGAATCTATTGGAATTTTAATATCGCTTCTAACAGAAACCTTCACCAAAACTCCATTTTTGTGCAAAGCTATGCTGTTCACCTTGCCGAGCTTTACTCCGTTTATTTTAACTGGGTCATCTTGGGCAAGAGTGCTAACTTGGTTAAAGCGCAAATTGTAGGTTAAAAAAGTTTCGCGCGGGTCTTTGTCGTTTAAAAAGAATATGCCAAAAATAAGGATCGCAACAGCTACAACTATCACAAGGCCCACAATCAAGTAAAGAGTGTGGTCTTTTTTCACAGAATAAACCTCAGGGTAAGCATATAAGTAGAATAATTTAGAAAATTTCCAATGAGCTTCACCCCGAGGTTCGCTATGCAAACGTCTTTTTGAGATTTCGCGAATTTCTAAATTGAAATGAGATGCAATTTATAGAAACATACAATCTAACAGGAATAATCATCGGGTTTGCAACATTTTTGCTCATCGGTTTTTTTCACCCTTTGGTGATAAAAGGGGAATACCATTTTGGTACAAAATGCTGGTGGGTGTTTTTATTGCTTGGAATTCTCGGAATTATTGCCGCCCTGTTTTTTCATAATGCCATTGCTTCATCTTTATGCGGAGTTTTTGCCTTTTCTTCGTTTTGGTCTATAGGCGAACTTTTCCATCAGAGAAAACGGGTGGAAAAAGGCTGGTTTCCCAAAAAAGAGAAAAAAACTCGCTAGGGTGCAGAGTCTTGGGGTTCTTCTTCTGGAGGTGGCGCAGGGTTTTGGGTTTCTTCTGGTGGTATCAGCTTGCTGTCTTCTTCTTTTAGCCTTTTTGCTGCATCTTGAAAAATGCCGGTTACTTTTGAGCGAATGCTCCAGTTTTCCAATTTGGAATCTGATTCAAAACCAATGCCTTGCAGAACATCTCCTGTTTCGCCAACAACACGCACGGGGCCATCTGTGCGAATTTTATCGTCTGCTTTTAGCCATAAAAGATAATCTGCCCTAACCGCAGCACCTTTTGGGGAAAGAGCATAAACCCTGCCATAAGCCCTCACAAAAGTCATGCGCATATTCAAGTTTCCAGAATCTGCACGCAAAAATGCCGCTTTTTCTCCTAGCGAATCGTAAATATCGGCAAAAATTGGTTTAACAAAAATACTATCCGAGCCACCCCAGCGTTCCAAATACGCCGTTTTCACCTTCCACGCAAGCCTGTTTCCTTCGTACAAATCCAAAACAGTGGTATCTGAAAAAAGCATAACGGGATGCTCTTTTGGTTCCCAAGCAACACTATCCTCTTCGGTTTTAGTGCAACTCACAAGAATCCATATAATGCCGCTTATCAATAAAATTTTCTGCATATTACTTCCAAATAGTTACATTTAAATCCAAACCACGCCTGTTTATTTTTTCCATTAAATTCTCTGCATCACTAAAAACTTTGAGCATTTCTCTCCTCAAATCCCCTTTTTGGTTTTTATCTAAAGCAAGGGAAATGGTATTCTCTCCATTTTCCAAAATTTCTGCAATGGAGGCAATGCTGTTTTTAACTGCTTCCAAAGATTTTTCCAAATTCGCGAAATTTTCTCTAAGCAAATCTGCATTTTCAATGGCTCCATTGATATTTGGTTTTATTTTATCCAAAATTTCTACAAGTTTCTCTTTTGCCTCTATCAAAGAATCTACCGAAGCCAGCGCAGAGCGTTCCGAAGAATTTGCGAAATGCGAAACTCTGTTTCCTAATTTCTTTCCTTTTTCTGTTAATCTTTTGTAGTCTTTCACTTTTTGCTCAGAAAATATAGTATCGGCAAGGTCATTTACAATATCAACGATATTGTTTGCTTCTTTTAGTATATCTATAGTAAGTTCGCCAACTGTTGTGCTGCCCGCATCAAAATTGCCTTTAATGTGGGAATCTTTTGCATAATATTTTTTAGAATCTCCAAGCGTTATTTCAACAACTCTTTCTCCCATTAACCCCACATTAACCAAACGAAATTCTGAATCCATTGGGATCTTCACTTTGGAAAGTACGGCAATTTTAGTCCATACGCAAGAATCTGTCAATTCAAATTTTTCCACATAACCTTTTGTTAGTCCATTCACTTTTACGGCATTGTCTATTTTCAAATTGCCAATTTCTTCAAAAGCTACAATATAATGATTGCGAGAATGCCAAGGGCTATTCGGATGGAAAAATAACCAAGAGCTAAACAATAGCAGCAATATAGAAAGGATTATGCTATAATATAGCCAAGGAAATTTTTTAGATGGCATCTTTATGCTCCGTTTTTTGTTTTATTTGTGCCAACAAATAATCGTTTATGTCTTTAGAACTGTTAATTCCCTCTTTTTTCAACAAATGATCCATTGCAACTACTTCTGATATAACCGCAATATTTTTGCCGGGCAAAACGGGAATAACAACGTGAGGAATATCTAGCCCCAAAATTTTATTCATAATTGTGTCTAGTCCAGTGCGGTTGTATTGCTCTGCAACATCCCATTTTTTAAGTTCCAAAATAATGTCTAGGCGTTTTTCTGTTCTAACAGACTTTACCCCAAACATTGAGCGAACATCCACAATGCCAATGCCTCTAATTTCAATATAGTGGTTAAAGCCTTGCGTTCCTGCTCCAAAAATAAAATTGCCTATGCGCCTCAAGTCCACAGCATCGTCTCCAACAAGGCAATGGCCGCGCTCAACCAAATCCATAACGCATTCAGATTTTCCAACACCGGAATCTCCTATGAACAATACGCCAACTCCAAAAATATCTATCATGCTGCCGTGCAGAAAAATTTTTCGCGCAAAATAATTTTCCAAATGCCTTTGCAATGGTCTTGCAAAATTTATGGTTGGCAAATCTGTCACCACAAGAGGTGTATTTGTTTTTTCGCACATTTCCAAAAGTTCTCTGTGAGGTTCAAGCCCGTGCGTTAAAATCCAAAGCGGAGATTTATAGTCCGAAAGCCTTGAAAAAATCTGTTCTCTATTGCCTTCTCCCACAGATTCCAAATAATTCCATTCGGTGTGCCCTAAAAGCTGTATATGCTCATTTGCGTAATCACCAAAAAATCCAGATAGCGCGAGGCCAGGTCTATGCAAATCCACGCTTGTTATTTCTGAATTCATAAATTGATTTTTTAAATACAGTTTAAGCTCGGTTCCGTGCATTTTCAATAGCTCGCTTACACTCAGAGGTTTAAGAGATTTTTCTGGAACTAGCGACAAATCTTTGTAATTCATTTTGCTGCCTCGTATGCTTTTTGAAAAGGTTTTGCAAGCCCAAGTTCGTTAAAAACAGCCGCACTTCTTTCAGCATAATCTTTGTCCCCTGTTATTTCTGAGAGACGCAGCAAAATTGTAGCCGATGTAAAATACTGCTTTTTCTCTATAGAGAGTTTTAGGGCGTTTTCGTAAAGCTCTCTGGAATCTTCACCTTTTAAATCTGCTACCCTCGCCTTGTAGAAAGCAAGTTGGCCAGGAGAATCGCATTTGCTTATTTTTTTAATGTAAGAATCCGCTTCGCCGTTGTTTTTGCTCCCTGCGGCAGCTATAGCTGCTTCGCCCAAAAACACGGCAGAAGCTTTTTTAAAAGAATTTTTGTTCGCTATTTCAAAGGCACTTCTGTGCTCGCCCTGCAAGTTGTAGAATTCCATATATGCTTTGTAAAAATCTTCTCTGCTTTTTTCGTCCAAGATATTTACCCTTATTTTTTCAAATATTTTTTTTGCTTCTTCGTATTCCATAGCGTGCGTTGCAAGTGTTGCCATAGATGTTAAAATTCTACCCTCGGCAACCAAGTCCGCTTCTTTTCTGGCTTCTCTAAGTGCAAACTCATATTGCCCGTAAGCTGCTCCATAGCGTCCCTGTGAAAAATATTTTTTTGCTTGATAAGCATAATCGCCAGATGCAGCAAAAATTATTTGAACTCCTATTAGCAAAATTATCCTTACCATGTGTCCTCCAGTAGAGGGATGGAATCTTTTTTGGGGATTTTGCTGCGCAGGAACCAGAATTTTGATACTCCGCCCATAAAGTCGTCTGCCTTGTTAAGCGTATTAGAACCGTCCGTTATTAGATTACTTGTTGTTCCCATTACGCTATTCAATTCGTTAACCATACCACCCACGCCGTGCAATGTGGTATCTAGAGAGTTCATTAAACCAGATGCCCTATCGGTTAAGCTATTCAAATTGCTAACCAGTCCTGTGACTCCTGTGGTTATGGTATCGGCAAAAGCCGAGGCTTTTGGCATACCTCCGTTTAGGGTTTTGAATACATCATCTACTCTGAACATCACTCCGTTTGCATTTGCTAAAAAGTCATTTAACTTTATAGTTGCATAATCCAACCGATTATATATAATGCGAGAACCGAGCAATGCGCCAACAGATGTGTTTGTATCCACAACCATTTTCAAAAGCGTATCTGCCGCCACAACCAGCTTGCCTATGCGGTCTATAAGTTCGTTGGCGGTTTTTAAAACAGTTTCTATATCTTGCGCTGTGCTTGCTATTAAATAATCTCCATCAGATAAAACTTTATTGCCAACTTGCGAAATGTCAATATTTACAACTCGCTCAGATATTATGTTCTGGTCGCGAGTGGCATACACAATGGATTTATTCGTAATCCAGCGGTTATATTTAAGATCGAGAATTAACTTTAATCTAACAAGGCCGTTTTCGGTAAGTGAAATTTCTTCAACATTCCCTATATCAACACCGTTTATTTGCACATTTGTGCCTTTGCGAAGCCCTTGCCCAGAAACCAAATCGCAATAAAGGTTATATTCCCTTTTCCCAAGAACGCCGTCTTGCTGCAATTTAGACACAAGAATAAATACAGAAACGCATATAACAATGGCAAGTACCGCTCCCACGAGCAAACCTGAAAGCTCTGACCAGTCTATATAACGCAACAGTTTGACCATTGTAACTTAATGTAGAAAATACTATATTACCCCTAATGTCACTATCACTCTACGACACCACCCTGCGAGACGGCAACCAAGCCAGAGGGATAAATTTTTCCCTTAACGATAAGATTCAAGTTGCGCATTTGCTAAACGATTTTGGCGTGGATTATATTGAAGGCGGCTGGCCAAATAAAAGCAACCCCACAGACGAGAAATTTTTTAAGGTAATCAGCAAGGAACACATTTCAAATTCAAAAATTGCCGCATTTGGCAGCACAAGGCGGCCTAAAATCAAAGCCGAGCAAGATTCTATGTTGCAAGATTTGGTTAAAAGCGAAGCCCCTGTTAAAACCATATTCGGGAAATCTTGGGATATACACGTAAGCGAGGTTATTCGCACCGAACTGGAAGAAAACTTGGATATGATAAGTTCTTCCATAGAGTTTTTGAAAACACATTCGGAACAGGTGATTTACGATGCGGAGCATTTTTTTGATGGCTACAAAGCCAACCCGGAATATGCCTTGAAAACCATAAAGAGAGCGGAAGGGGCCAAAGCGGAATACATTGTTCTTTGCGATACCAATGGAGGCACTTTTCCTTGGGAAATTGAAAAAATTGTCAGTGATGTTCTTAAAAACGTGAACTGCAAGATTGGAATACACTGCCACAACGATATAGGTCTTGCGGTTGCAAATTCGCTGAGTGCCGTTGCTGCCGGCGCAATTCACATTCAGGGTGTTATAAACGGCTATGGTGAGCGATGCGGAAACGCGAACCTAATAACCATTGCCGCAAACCTTTGCCTTAAAATGGGCTACGATTTAAAATGCAAGGATAATTTGCCGCGCCTGCGCTATTTTAGCCTTGCCGTTGACGAGGTGGCAAATGCGCAAAGCGATATTCGCGCCCCTTTTGTGGGAGAAACAGCTTTTGCTCACAAAGGCGGGGCGCATATAGACGGAGTGCTCAAAGTTTCGCACAGTTTTGAGCATATCAATCCCGAAGCAGTTGGAAACACAAGGGAACTCATAACCAGCGACCAAGCCGGAGGTGCGCTGATTGTAGAAAAACTCTCTAAAATTTTGCCCAACATAGATAAAAAATCACCGATTGTGGCGGAACTCTTAGAAATTGTAAAACAAAAGGAAAATCAAGGTTTTGCATTTGATACCGCAGGAGCAAGCTTTGAAATGCTGGCTCGCCGCCATCTTGGTCTTTTCAAAGACAAATTCAAACAGCTCGGCTACCGTGTAATAGAAGATATGGGCGAAGACGGGCTTCACGTTTCTGAAGCCTCTGTTAAACTGCAAATAGGCGATAAAATAATACACGAAGTGAGCGAAGGCGATGGCCCCGTAAATGCTTTGGATATGGCACTCCGCAAGGCTTTAATTGAGCATTTTCCAGGCATTGCCTCTGTGAAGCTAGACGATTACAAAGTGCGTGTTTTGGGCAGCAAGGTTGGAACAGATGCCTACGTGCGGGCTTGGATAACATTTGGAGACGGCAAAGAAAGCTGGCATACCGCAGGTGTTAGCACCAATATTATTGAGGCATCTTGGCTTGCTTTGCTAGATGGAATTAATTACTATATTCTAGTTAGTGAGATGAGGACAAATCAATGAGCAGCGAAATTTGTATAACAAGGCAGCCTATAATAAATAATAAGAAAGAATTATTTGCTTACGAATTTTTATTTAAAGGCAATATTGAATACAATATGAACACTAAATACCTTATAGACAATATAATTAATAATCCCGGAATAGAAAAAATGAAAGGAAAGTCTTTTGCGTTTTTTAAATGTGATTATGATTTTTTGATTGGCAAAGATTCTGAAAAATTAAACCCAGAAATGTTTGTTATGGAAATTTTGCCAACAGTATTGATGGATGGCAAAGCCGTAACAGCCGTTAAAGAATTGCACGAAAAAGGTTTTAAAATTGCACTAGACGATTTTGACCTAAACAAAGAAAACTCCGCGCTCATTTCGCCTATTATCCCTTGCCTTAGCTTTTGTAAACTTGAATATCAAAAATTCAAAGAATCTGAAATTTACGCCAAGCTAGTAGATATTTTCCATAAATATAAAATTCAGGTTATATCAGAAGGCTTAGAAACAATGTCCGATTTTAAGCATAGCAATAAAGTGGGTTCCGACCTTCATCAGGGCTTTTTTTTTGCAAAATCAGAAACAAAAACAACCATCAAAATGAAGATAGATACGATGGGAGCTTTGCACGTTCTCAATCGAATATCCGGCAATTATTTAGAACAAGATTTAGGCGTTTTGGAACAAGAATTCAAAAAATATCCAGATTTAACAGTAAATTTGCTAAAATATTTGAACTCTGCGCATTTCGGAATGCGCACCGAAATAACAAGCATTAAGCACGCCTTAACTATGCTCGGAATTTCCAAGCTGAAACGCTGGCTTTTAATTCTAGCTTACGACAACAATAAAGAGGTGAGCCTTGAACGTTCTCCGCTTTTGATAAATGCAATGATGCGAGCAAGTTTTTTTGGAGACGTAGCAAAAAAATTGAAATGGTCAACCGATAGAGCAGAAAAAGCATATTTAATGGGTTTAATAAGCCATTTAGATGCCCTTTACGAAACTTCTTTTGAAAACATACTTGAGCAAATTTCTCTTGACCCAGAAATATCAAAGGCATTGCTAGACGGAGAAGGAACTATGGGGTTATTGCTCAATATAATTACCATTATTGAGAAAGGCGATATGGAAAACGCAACTGAAGCCTTAAACGCTTTGAGACTCACGCAAAAAGATGTAAACGAAAGCCTGATGGTAGCTTACACAAACTCTTTGTCAATTGTGTAGAAACTCCAAATACCACTCCGCAAAACGCTTAATTCCCACTTCCAAAGATATTTTAGGACAATATCCCGTAGCTTTTTCCAGTGCAGAAGTATCTGCCCAAGTAATAGGCACATCACCCGCCTGCATAGGCAAAAATTCCTTAATCGCTTTTTTCCCCAATTCATTTTCCAAAATCTCAATAAACCGCATCAAATCAACAGGCTCACCGCGCCCAATATTAAAAATCCCATTATTGCAATTATCCAGTGCCGCAATAGTCCCATTTACAATATCGTCTATGTATGTGAAATCTCTTTTCATATTTCCGTTGTTGAAAATTTTTATGGGTTTGCCTTCCAAAATATTTTTCGCGAATAACATAGGTGCCATGTCTGGCCTTCCCCAAGGGCCATAGACGGTGAAATAACGCAATCCTGTTATGTTCAATCCAAATAAATGCGAGTATGTATGCGCCATCAATTCGCAAGTTCTTTTTGTGGCAGCGTATAAACTAATGGGATTATCTGTTCTATCTTCTGTGCTAAAAGGAATTTTGGCATTATCTCCATAAACAGAACTGCTGCTTGCAAATACAATTTGTTTCACTCCAAAATCTTTGCAACATTCAAAAATATTCAAAGTCCCAGTTATATTGCTGTCTATATAAACCTGTGGATTTTCCAACGAATAACGAACCCCAGCCTGTGCCGCCAAATGCACAACGGCATCTATTTTATTGCCTTTAAAAACCTCCAATAATTTCTGCTTATCGCAAATATCAATAGTGAAAATTTCAGAGGGAATTCGTTTTAATCTAGCTTTTTTCAACTCCACGGAATAATAATTATTCATATTATCCAAACCTATGATTTTATCGCCCCTCTGCAATAACGAGATGGCAACCGCATTGCCAATAAAGCCGGCTACGCCGGTCACAAGAATATTCATTATGAATAATATAAAAAAATGCCGCACCCCTACGATCGCACCATTTTGTAACAATTACGCCACGAATGTTGGACGGTGGGTTGCCTTCAATTAGCCAGCCTGCTATCCACGTACTCCTTGTCTTCGTGTTTCAGAGAACCGTTTTTCTCCAAGGCATAAGTCAGGGCTTCAATAGTGCCGTTCAAATGAGCTATATCGTTGTGCTTCAACTCATCTATTCGACCATATATAGCTACCAATTCGCTCTTTATGGAAGATTCAACGCCGTCTATCCGCTTGTTGAGAGACAATTCCACCATATCAATTTTATGGTCTAACCCGTCAATTCGCTTATTGAACGAATATCCCATTTCTTTCATTTGGCTTCTCATAAGCACATAAGCACAACTCACGAATGCCAGTATCACCAGCATCCGCACGTTTTCTGCATTAACTATGAGGTTCAAAATGCTTTCCATATTGCTACCTCCTTTAAAGATACAAAACTGTTACTGCCATTGCAAGGTCTAGCCTTTTCTTTTTTCATAGAAACCTCCTTCTTTTTGGTTCTACTTACTTAGACGTAAAAAAAGGGAAAAAAAGCCAAAAAAAGTGAATTTTGCAAACAAGTGTTTGCAAAAATGTGCATTTTTTTGTCTGAACCTTGAAAAAACACCTACAACCACCCCCAAACGCACGAGGTTCGCATTACATTTTTCTATATTTCCCTTTTCTACATTCGCTCTGCAAGGGAGCGGTTTTATTTTATTATATCACATAAATTTTTTCCACGAGGATTGCTATGTCTAAAAAACTGCCGAAGTTTGCTCCATTTACCTTATGCGTTTGATTTATGTCCGTCTTACTAGGTTTGACAAAACCGAGGAGGAATGCAAGAGCGACTTTGACAGGATGCTTTTCATCTTTAAGAACGCACACAACCTTGGCAAGGTACCCAAGAGTTTCAAGAAAATGGTGTTTAAACGTCTTTTTGAGATAGCAAGAATTTCTAACTTTACGAATGAGGAGCTTATGGACTACGAAAGTGATATGAAGCGTTATAGCGACCATATGAATGCCTTGGCTTATGCTAAGGAGAAAGGCGTTGCTATTGGCGAAACTAGGGGCTTGAAAAGAGGTGATGCTATGGGCGTGAAAAGAGTTGCACGTAATATGCTTGGTGATGGCGTGGAGCCTGCACTTGTGGCTCGCTATACTAAGCTGCCTTTGAAAGCGGTGAAAGCCTTGCGTTAGCTGGATAACACCATTTTGCAAATAACCCCGCCGTGCTATGGGGGGCGAAATCAATACCTCACATTGAAAGCTAACCCAACAGCGGGCGTTCCGTCTTTTGGGATTACTAGGGGGTCAATGGAAAGGGAAAATTTTTTAACATTTACTTCATAATCATCATTGATGTTTAAGGCTTCTTTTAATGCTTTATTTTGTTTGCTTTTATAAACAAGTGGGCGTATAAAGCCAGTAATACAGGAAATCCCAAGCGTAACATTAGCTAAAACATCCTCGTCTATACCAATTATCTCACCACCTGAATGGGGTGTCCAAGCAAAATACATAGCAAGTACTACCAAAGAAGATTGTATAACCCCAAACTTTATATCTCCTTGTAAATAACTACCTAGTCCGCCGGGTATGATATTCAACGCAACATAACCTGCTACAGTTTTTTTTTCATTTTCTTCGTACAAAAGTTCTCTTTCGTAAGGATGCATATATAAAGATTCCTTTTTGATTTCTTCTTTATTCTTTTCAACACCTTCTTCAATTAATCCTCTAACTAGTATTTGTCTGGTTATACGTTCGCCTTCTTTATCATTTTTAACTATAGGAGCCTCAGGCTCTACAGGTGGAGTGTATTGTGGTTTGGGTGTGGGGACTGGGGTAGCGACTACAGGAGGAGTTTCAGTCTTTTTGACATTGGATGTGTTTAGCATTTTTTTGAACAAGTCGGGGGCTTTTCCGTCTATGATGTCTCGCAAGCCGTATATGTCCTTTGAATCGCCAGTAAAGGAATCCATTAAAGTTCCAGTTTTGACATTGTAGAGTTCTACCTTAATAGTTAAATCATTGCCAAATCTACCGATACGCCCTTGCGCCACGTAATCTGCGCTAACCATTCTGCCAAGTTCCGCAAGGCAACTGGACTCATTGCAAGCCTTCACCGCTCGCTCTTGCGAACCCAAAAAAGCAATAATGCTCTCAGTAGTCATTACACCGAAACGCTCATTGGGCAAAATCTTAACCGCCGTTTCCCGTAGCTTGTCGGTTAGGTAAAGTAAATTTTGGAAGCCTATGGAATCGTTGTTGTCCAGTGTTTGGATTATGGCTACTCGCTCTTGCTGGGCGTAGGTGGCTAGAGCAAGCAATAGCAATGTGAAAAATAATTTATTCATTGCTTAGTAAACTATAAAAAATCCTAGCGAAGAATACCAAAAAGCCAATAAATGAGGTTCATTCTGAAAATTCTGGTTCAGACAAATTAAATGCGGTTGTCGTGCGTTTGCCTTTTTTGTTATTTCTTAGCATCAATTTCTCTAACTTCCTCTATTATCTCGCCTAATGTAATTCCTTGCAAAAGGCTGTCCCTTTCAGCAGTATAATCACCCTGCCCCGTACTAAATTGACGGATAAAATATGCGGTGCCAACCGTACCCAATTCTTTTTGCAGAGCAGACATTCCAGCTTTGCGAACAAGTGCCGGAGAGCGAAAATTTGCGGCATCACTATTCATTGTTCATTACCTCCATTAACCAAGAAACAGGATTATCAACTTTAATTATCAAATTCAATTTTTTCCCCATTCGCAACAAACGGTCATCAGTAGTCAAAAACACATCAACCCTATCCGTCTCTGCCAATGCCAAATGCAAACTATCCAAAGGCTTTATACCATTCTGCTGAAAAAATGCAGCTCTTTTCTCAGCCTGTTCCGTCAATTTAATTCTATTGCTCGCAACCGCATAAAGCGTTTGTATCTGTTCAAACCTATCTATATCTGGCAATTTAGATAATTCAAAATCTATCGCACCGCTAGAAACAAGAACCCATTTACCTTTCTCGCAATGAGATATAATAGACAAAACAGCCTCAGCTTCAAGGTAAATCCTGTCTTGCGACAAATCGTCAAAAGGGCGATTAAAACAACAAATATCCATATATATCCGCACAATTGCCAATATAGAAAAATCGTAGGGGTGTGTTGGAGTGTCGTGCGGTTGAGAGTGGTTGTATATACTTAATAAAAATATAAAAAATTCTATATTGCCTTTTATGATTCCAAATAGGGTTTTTTTTATATGGTTTGGCAATAATCTACCGTGGTCAGCGGGACTTGCAATACTTTCTGTGAAGCACGTTCAAAATCCCGAAGAAATACTTTTATATATAGACAGCGAAATTAGCGGAGATGGCTATGACCTCATAAAAGACATTCCTAACCTTGCATTGAAAAAAATAGATGAATCTCTATTTTCCGATTTAAACGATAAAGGTTTAATGTGGCAGTTGTTTCAGAAATTTCAAAAACCAGCTTTAAAATCGGACTTGCTCAGGTTCGCTTTGGTATATAAATATGGCGGGGTTTATTTGGATACCGATATAATAGCAGTAAAACCTTGGAACGATTTATTGAAATATAAAGGCTTTTGCGGACTTGAAGCGGTGGCTTTCCCAGGTGATTTATATACTTCCTCAAACCCATTCCGTTATTTGCTCGCCGGAATCCTTTATTTATGGAGGCTTTTGTGCGCCTATCTTCCGCGAGGATGGCAAATTTTCAGATTAACAGAGGGATTTTTCAGTCACTGTGCCAATGGTGCTATTTTAGGTTCAGAAGCTAAAAATGAGATTATAGAGGATTTTTTTGCGAAAATCAGCGAATTAAAAGAAAAGGATTTTTCCGTGCCGGCTTGCATAGGCCCGCATATTGTGCAAAAGTCAACAAAAAACAAATCCTCAAAAAATATGGAAACGCTGAACTCTGCATATTTTTACCCCCTTGGTCCAGATATCAGCTTGCAGTATTTTCGCAAGAATTCCGCTAAACACCTAGATAAAATTTTATTGCCACAAACAAGAATTGTACATTGGTATAACAGTGTTGAAAAAAAATATTTGCAAGAACCGCACCCAACATCTGCTTTTGCTAAGTTGGCGCAAGATATAATAAATAGGAAAAAAGATGATTCCAAATAGAGTTTTTTTTATTCATCTTGGCGATTATCTACCTTGGTCAACAGGCATTGCAATACTCTCTGCCAAACAAGTTCAAAAAGCCGAAGAAACTGTTTTGTATATAAAAAACGAAATTAACGGCGAAGGTTTTGACCTTATAAAAAATGACAAAGGAATTTTATTGAGGCATATTGATGAGGATAGCATATTTTCCGATTTGGGAGATAATGGCATTTGTGGCAATACATATAAAATTCTTAAAAACTATGCCTTAAAAGCAGATTTGCTCCGCTTGGCATTGCTGTACAAAGAGGGCGGAGTTTATTTAGATACCGACACAATAACAATTAAACCTTGGAACGATTTGCTGCAATATAAAGGTTTTTGCGGACAGGAATCGTTAGCATTCCCACAAAAACTGCTAGATTTTCCACAGGTTAAATCTTTGAATCCGTTTCTTTATTTAGCTGCCGGAGTTCGCTATGCTTGGAGTTTTTTTTGCGCAAATGCTCCGCAAGGAGAGCAGATTTTTAGGTTGGCGGAGGGATTTTTTAACTTGGCAGTGAGCAATGCCGTGCTTGCTTCCGAAGCAAAAAACAAACTGATAGAACAAGCTTTTGCGGCGATAAATGAAATGGGCGAAGAAGAGCGATTAAGGCATTTTCGCTTAGGCCCTCGCCTTTTGCAGCAAATCACAAAAAATAAATCTTCAGAGGATATGAAAGTATTGCCGCCAGCATATTTTTATCCGGTAAGCCCAAATGTTATTCATCATATATTTTGCAAAGATTCGGCAAAACGCTTAGATAAAATTCTATTGCCGCAAACAAGAATTATACACTGGTATAACAGCATTGAAAAAAAATATTTGCAAGAACCACACCCCACATCTGCTTTTGCTAAACTGGCGCGGGATATTTCTACATTAAAAATATGAAGAAAATAATAATTGCTGCTATACTTTTGCAAACTGCAATGCTCGTGCTTTTTTGGGCATTGCCCGATGCTCTTGGGCTTCCAATGCGAGAACATTATAAAGAGAAAGAACTTTGGCAACTCTGCATGGCTTATGGAGCAATTCTTTTTATGTCTTCTCTTTTTGCATTTTGGCAATGTCGGTGGAAAAGTTCTCTGCTTCCCACTAGGCTGCTTGCCGCTTTTTTAGGTTTTTATTTTGCGATTGCCGTTGTTGATTACGAAGTTTTGCGTTTTAGCCATCAACGGCTTTCATATTCATTTTTGCGAACATATTTTCACGCATCAAACATCTTTGACAGCACAACTATTGCCATACTAGAAGGAGATGCAAATGGAACTATATTGTGGTTAGCACTGTTGTTTTTGGGGCTTGTTGGCGGCATTTTGGCGGCTATTTTCCTTCCAAAATTTCACCGAGCAAAACCTTTAAGCCTTAAAACTCCGCTTTCACTCTTAATTTCCAGTATAGTTCTCTCTGCAATTCCGCTAGTTTTATTTTTAACTGGAGCAAAGGGAACTAAAATAATTCCAATAATAAACGTTCCTGTTGATATACGTTTCAATCTTGGCAAACACACCCTAACTTCGCCAATTTTGCATATAGGCGTTTTGGAAATTTTTGAGAGATTCAGAGACAACTATAAAATCACAGAAGGAAATATTAAAGACTTATACGCATTTCTCCCATCCGAATTTTCTGACCACAGCCCAAACTTGGAATTTCCAGCATTTCGTTCCGCTCCAACGCACAAATACAAGGCAAAAATTCCATATAGCATAATCATCCTTTTTGGTGAATCTTACAAAGGTAGAATTATTAACCAAATGCTTTCTGGCGATACAACCCTTGCGCCAAGTTTATGGAAACTCTCAAAAGTCGGAGGGCTTTGGTTCACAAATGCGTTCAGCGGCGGCTACCCCACCGTTAGAGGAACAACGTCAACCTATTTAGGGTTTCCTTCGCACCCAAACAGAGATGTGCCAAGCTTTTACGCCTCAAATAAATTCACAGGTTTTCCAGAATTATTGACTGATTATACAAAAGCGTATATGACCATTTCCAACCCTGTTTTTGACCATACTCTGCCCTTTGTGAAAAGATTTTTCAATACTTGGCAAACCACTGGCGAAATAGAAATTGAAGGAACTAAAGACAGTTTGGGAGTTGATTTAACGATTAGCATGTTGCAAGATTTGCCAACAGACAAACCATATCTTATGGTATATAACACATCGGCAACTCATATTCCATTCTACAACTATCCAGAGAACTTTGCACCAAAACCGGATAATGCAATGACCAGATACCGAAACGCTCTGCGATATACGGATAACCAATTTGGACGTTTGATGGAGTACATAGCAACCCGCCCCGATTATGAGCGCACGGTGGTAATAGTTTTGGGCGACCACGATACTCCTGTTGACTCGGTTGATTACGCATACCCGCAACCACTTGGCGTTTCTGCTGCGCGAATTTTTTTAGGCATATTTTCACCAGACACAAATCTTTTCAAAGGCCTAGAAATTCGCGAAGATGTTGCTTCGCAGTTGGATATTGCACCGACTATTTTGGATTTGGCGCAGGTTAGAAGTGAAAATCATTTTTGGGGCTATGATTTGCTAACAGAAGAGAGACCCGCCGAACAACCCGCGCTATTCTATTCTGTGAACGCATATTTTTTGGGCTTTAGAGATTTTGTTCTAACGGGCGGGCTTGAAAGCAGCGAAGTTTTTATTGGAAAAAATAGTTTTTCACCAGCTACTGACAGTTTATCTTTAGCTTGGAGAAAGTACTCCGTTGGCGCAAGCAAAATTTTACGCTCGCTACTCAGAGACGACAAAATGCAACCTAGAGCTAAATAATTTTACTATATTTCGTATGCTATGAGCGATATTGATTTTGTGCAGCTTTGGGTGGACGGCAGCGATAAAGATTGGCAAACAGAAAAGGGCAAATATATTCCTGACTATGATGCAGATGCCTCTGCTGTGCGTTACAGGAGCTGGGATAACTTGCAATATTGGTTTAGAGGCGTTGAAAAATATGCTCCTTGGGTGAGAAAAATACATTTAGTTACACCAGGGCATTTTCCAAAATGGCTAAACAAAAATCACAAAAAATTAAATTGCATAAATCAAAACGAGTTTTTAAAAAAAGAATTTACTCCAGTATTTAACTCCAATGCTGTTGAAATAAATTTGCACAGAATAGAATCCCTAGCAGAAAAATTTGTTCTATTTTGCGATGATATGTTTATCACCAACAAAGTTAAAGAAACTGATTTTTTCAAAAACAATTTGCCTTGCGACCAAGCGATAATGAATAATTTTGTTCCGCTGTGTTTATTCAGTTATATAGATTTCAACAATGTGCTCACTATAAATAAACATTTCAATAAAAAAAAGGTCATTAAAAATAATTTATCAAAATGGTATAATCCCATTTATGGAATACGAAATTTTAGCAACATTTTATTTTTTCCTTGGATAGGCTTTTCAAGATTTATATATCCGCATTTGCCTCTACCTTATTTGAAAAAAACTTTTCAGGAAGTTTGGGAGGTTGAGGAACAATTATTGGATAAAACAAGCCAAAATAGGTTTAGAGCAAGAGATGATGTGAGCCATTTGTTATTTCGCTATTGGGGATTTGCAAAAGGGGAATTTTGCCCAAGTTCAGTGCTGGGAAAGAAATTTGATATTTTTAAAAATTCAAATCTCAATGCTCAAATATACAAAGTCATTGTTAAGCAAAAATACAAGATGATTTGTGTGAACGAATTTGAAGATGATATTGATTTTGATGCAGAAAAACAAAAATTGAATAAAGCGTTTGAAAGTATATTTCCAGAAAAATCGAGTTTTGAAATTTAAAGTTTTATATGTCCTTAGAAATAGATAAAAAATTCCTGCTCAAAAGTACTTTGTACAATTCTTTAGGCACTGCCCTCAAAGTAGTGGCCCCTGTGCTTACAATTGTTTTGGCAAGAATTTTTGGAAAAGAGGAATTTGGCATTTTTGTGGGAACGCAATTATGGATATTTACTTTAAGCCGAGCTGCCGTGTTTGGTTTAGATAAAGGGCTAAATTGGTTTTTGCCGCAAAACATATTGAACAACCGCCCTGCACATTTGGGATTTAACGAATCTCTTAGCCGCTCGCTTATAATATCGTCTATTATATTCATAGCTATGTTTATATGTGCTGTGCTTGGCTTGCACAAATATTCCGAAAGCGTTGCCACATTATCTTCTACAGAATTATCCATATATGCCTTATCAATTATACCATTTGCGGCTTTGCATATTTTTGGCGGAACGGTAGAGGGCATTCGCAAACCTCAATACAGAATGTTCATAACAGAGTGCGCAGTTTTTGCCCTTGCCCCGCTTTTATCCATAATGTTATATTTTGCAGATATTCCTTATGCGTTGCCCACAGGTCTTTTGATAGCAAATATTTTGGGTTGCTTTATATATATTCCATTGATTAAAAAAAGTTTTCCTTTTTCGCTAAAATTTTTTGGGAATAAAATTCCAAGAGAACTTTTGGTTTACTCTGTACCGCGAGGATTTTCAGAAGTGGTGGTTTCAGTTTCAATGCGCATTGATGTGTGGATGATTTTATTGATGCTTGGCCCTGGCGATGCCGGTGTTTATGCGGTTATGTCAACAATTTCCAACGGGATGCGCACAATTCGCCAAAGTTATAATCCCATTATTTTGCCCATTATAGCTGGAATGAGCAAGGAACGGTTGGCAACCGATTTAAAACCGGTATTTTCTTATTGCGTTAATATGGTTACACTCATACAATTAGCCATAGGATTTTTTATAGTGCTATTTCCAGACAAAATTCTTATGATTGCCGGCAAGGATTTTATTGTTCAGCCAGAAACTCTGGGAATACTTTTGCTTTCGCATTTGCTAGGCGGCTTCTTTTTGCTATCTGCCGCGGTGCTTAACGGAATTGGCAAAAGTTTATATACATTGAAAATGGACATTGCCTCATTATGTCTGGCTTTTCTTGTGAATTATTTTTTAATCCCCATTTTCGGTTTGCCAGGTGCTGCGCTTTCCACATTAGCTTATGTTATGTTGCAATCTATTTGGAATAATGTTTATATTTTCAAATTGCATTTAAGACTATATTCCAAAAAAATAATTCCTTATGCTATATGGTCTATTTTTCTTTTGGCAGTTTACATTCTCTTACCTAGTTTTTCGCCAAGCCTTTTGCATAAAATAATATTCTACGTTGTAATTCTATGCGGGCTTGCTTTCACTCAACTTTTAATTAAATCTCCCAAATAATCTGCTATTATCATTTTAGATTTTCCTATATTGGCCAAAATGGAATTTTCATCAGCTAACTTGCGCTCTGCCAAGTTTTTCACTATTTGAGGCAAATTTTCCACCTGTTCTTTTTTCACAAAAATTCCAATATCATCGCTCACGTCAATAAGCCATTCGTTATGCTCGTATTCATCGTTTGAACCGCTTTCCAAAGAAATTACCGGACGCTTGAACGCCAAGTAAAAATCCAAACGAACTCCGCTCAACTCGCTGATTAAAATATTTGCCTTAGCCAAAACAGATAAATTATCTATTTCAGAACTAAAGGGAATATTTGGCAATTCTTTTTGCAAATTCGCTATAAATTCCTTTTCGTATATATAGGAATATGGATGCGGGCGGACAATAACATTGTAGCCGGCATTTGCTAAATTTAAAATAAATTTTGAGCCGTAGGTTTTTAAAATGCCTCGTTCTCCCCACGTGCTCGCCACCAAAATTGTTTTGCCATCGGTATTGCTTTGCAAATTTTTTGCCCTTTCAATCAGAGAATCCAAATAAGGCAGCCCCGCGAGAACAATTTTTTTAGATTCAAACAGTTTTTCATAATGAGTTTGATGCAGCAAAATAGTATCGTAGTTGTCCAAGCCACCTTTTTTATAGCCAAGCCCAAGTGCGTGAAAAATGTGTATTAGGTTTTTGCAATCCTTAGGTTTTTTAATGGGATAGCCAGGGCTTCCTATGTTTGGAGTTGTTGCGAGAATATTCTTTTCTTTTAGGTTGCTTATAGCAGAATATCCTTTATTTCCTGCACCAACATATTTCACTTTAAACAAAGAAAAATCAGCTTCTGGATTTCCATAATCATAAAGTTCCAAAGCCGGATCGTTCATATCCATTGTGTAATAGGCAAATTTTATCTTTCTCTTGATAAGTTCTTCCACAACATCCTTAAAATATATCCAATACATTTTCCCTTCACTGAAAATTGCCAAATCGCATTCAAATATCTCTTGCTTTTGTCCCTTAATTCTATAAAAAAGATTTTTGGCAAAATAAACAACGCTTCCGATAATGCCGAATAATGCGGCAAAAAGGGCATTGCCTGTGCCCGGATCTAAATAGCCTTTTTTGTTTCCGAAATTCATTTTGATTCTCCTTTGTAAAAATCCTTGTAAAAAACACCTTTATCAAACTTGTGCAATCCAAGCCGCAATTCGCTATGTTGAACTTTGTATTTCAATGGAATTTCGCTATCAAAGAGATAAGCAAAAACAATAGGAAAGAGATTTTGCGAAACATAAAAATCACCATCGTATTTTTCTGCTTTTTCTTTGTTTGGCCAGCGCACTGCCATAAATGCTCCGAATATATCGCGAAATTTCATATAGTTGGTCTTATTAAAGTCGTAGTTTTTTGGAAATTTAACTCCATCGTCCAAAAAATATCCTCCGTGGTCGCTCATAAAAATTATTATTGCGTTGCTATTTTCTTTTATCATTTCAATCTCTTTTTTCATTGCATCAAGGCATTCGTTATAAAGAGGAATAAAACGCTCCATTTCTCTTTCCGTAGTTCCCAAACCACCTAAAGTAGAATGTTCTGGGCAACCTGTCCCCCACATAAAAATTTTCCCAGCATTATTGCTGTTCTTTATGAATTTGGCTACGCTAATCAGACGATCCGCAAGTGAACCTTGAGTCAAATTAGAATTTAAAGTTCCGTTCAATATATCTTTTAATACTTGATTTTTTACCTTTACTGTATTTTCATCATCGTAATATATAAAATCATAATATTCATATCCTCTGAATGTTCCTTCATAAGGACGAGGTCTGAGTAGAGATGTTTTATAGTTATTTTTTTGTAGCAGCACATTTGTTATGTTGTTGCCACCAAGTACATTTCTGAGATAGTAGAGGTGGGGACCTTTGACGAACTTTGGGTCTTTGATGTCATCTGCATAAACGGCGGTTGTGGTATTATCATATTTAGACAGAACATCTGTTCGCATACCCAAAACACTCGACATTGATGTAAGAGTGCTATGTCCCATTGAATAAACATCATATATTTTAAATCCATTTTCTTCAAAATCATTCATTAGACTGTCATAAGGCATATTAAAATATTTGGCATAATCCCTATGTGGAAACGCATCTTGCATAAAAAGATAAATGCTCGCAGAGTCGCTTAACTCTAGTTTAGCCAAGTCTTCTGGAATTTGAACTTTTGATTCTCCTGACTTAGCACCTAAATTTACATCTCCTGCGAAAACCAAAAGCCAAGCAGAAGCTAGCAATGAAAATGCAACAATAGCTCCTTTTTGCTTTATAACCGAATTTATAAATATAAAAACAACAAGGAACAAAACTAAAAACGATACCCATAAATCATTTGCATAATAAGTAACTTCCCTCACTAGCGGCAGAAACATAAGCGATAAAATAAACGAAACAGAGAATTTTGTATGGAGAAAGAGCGACAACACAGTAGAAAAAAACAAAAGAGCCAAGGCATAAATAAGTAAATCAGTCCCTTCAAAATAAGACGTATTGGATTTAAAAATCAAAATTGCAGGAAAAGCCATTACGCTTAAATTCAGAGCTATATTATTTTTAAATTTAGAACCTGAAAAATATATTTTCTTCTTTTTTATAAATTTATAAATCAATAAAATAGTAAAGGCAACCAAAACTCCATATACCACTTTTTCTATAAAAATACAAAGCATGCAATGAATTGTAAGTACCAGCATAAATTGCCATATAAAATCAAAATTCAAAATATTATTTTTTTTGATTTTTGGAAATGGATAAACCATCAAATATCTTATTAAATTGAATAGTTGATTAAAAGTCCAATAAATTAAAAGTGCTGAGGAACTTGTGTACAAAAACCCCAAAAATACCATAGCTATGAATATACCTTGCTTGCGTTCCTTGCTGTTTGGCTGCGAAGAAATGAAAACCGAGCCTATATTTATTAAAGTCATTAAAAATGGCCATGCGTTAAACCCGCCAAAAAATCTGTCTGGATAGCCAAGCCATGTCCCTTTTAGCGGCTCATAATTTCCAAGTGCGTTGTATGCTGCTATTAAAATCGGGATTTGAATAAAAAGCGAGGCAAGCGAGCGGAGCGCATAAAACGGGTAATAAGAGAATGATTTGTAAAGCTCCCTCAACTGAAGATGCCTGATTTTGGAATCTCTTATGGCGTTTATCTTTTGAATAAAGGGTTCCAACCTTTGTTTTATTGTGCGTTCTTTGTTTTCTAAAATCCCAGTTAAATAGTAAAAAGGGGCAAGGAATGCGCTAACAGCAAGGGATAGCAGAATAAGCGAAATTACATAATAACCTGTTAATCCATAAAAATAAGCTAAACAAGAAGTAATTGCAAATTCAAGCAGATGCATTGGCTAATTACCCTCCTTGTAAAAATCTCTATAAAAAATGCCTCTGTCGAATTTATGTGGGCCTAGCCTCAGCTCGGTATTTTGAATTTTGTGTTTCAATGGAATTTCGCTATCAAATAGATAGGCAAAAACAATAGGAAATAGGTCTTGCGAAACATAAAATTCCTTGTCGTATTCCGATGCTTTTTCCCTATTTGGCCAGCGAACCGCCATAAATGCCCCGAATATGTCCCGAAATTTCATATAGTCGGTTTTGCCAAAATCGTAGTTTTTTGGAAATCTGTCCCCGTTGTCCACGAAAAACAAACCGTGGTCGCTCATAAAAATCACTATTGCATTGCTGTCAGATGACGCTTTAACTATTTCTTCCTTCATCGCTGTGAGGCATTTATTGTAAACGGGCAAGAATAGTTGAATTTCTCTTTCTGTTGTTCCCATTGCCCCCAAAGTGGAATGCCCTGGGCACCCCATTCCCCATGCAAAAATTTTGCCTTTACTGGAATTGCTCTGTGCGAATTCCGCCATTTTCACAAGGTATTGTCTGGTAGTGCTAACCATAGTGGAATTCAAGGTAGCTTTCAATAGATTTTTGAATATTAAGTTTTTGGGTTCCAGCAAATGCATAGTCGTAGTCTCATCTTGTGCTACAAAATTGTAAAAATTTTCTCCGCTAGATATATATCTGTCGTGAGGATTGTAATTCCCTGTGCTGTAGCCTTTGTTTTGCAGCAGTATATTGGTTATGTTATTTCCGGCCATTCTTTCTCTGAAAAAATCATCACCTCTGTTCTTAGAAATAACCGCATAAATTCCAGCATCTTTAAGAGAACTTATATAATTTTTGTTGCCTGTGGTTGGTATGTTGTTTATTTTAGTCAAATAATCTATGTTGAAATCGAAAACGCTGGACATTGTTGGTATTGTGGCATCTGCCATAGAATAGACATCGTATATTTTAAAATCGCTTCGCTCAAAAAGAATCATTAAACTGTCATAATGCGGCAGGTTGAAATGCTCTGCATAATCTTTGTGCGGAAAGGCATCGTGCATAAAAAGGTAAATGTTTGCAGAATCTTTTAATTCAAGTTCAGAAAGTTCTTTGGGAATATCAATTTTTTCGCCAGGATTTTTGGAACCTAAACTTATATCCCCAACAAAAAACAAAAGATAAGCAGAGGCCATTAAAGAAAACACCATAATGGCGGTCTTTTGCTTTATAACTGAATTAGTGAATATCAAAGCGGCAACAAACAAAATCCAAAATGCTATTCTCAGTTCGCTGGTGTAATGCGTAATTTCCCTGACCATAGGCAAAAACATTATTGCCAGAATAAATGAAACAGAAAATTTTGGAGAAAGAATGAAAGGCGCGGCAATTGAAAAAATTAAAAGAGCAGCTCCATAGATAATTGCATCCACAAAATCAAAATAAACCGCATTGGATTTGAAAATGAGAATAGCAGGAAAGGCCATTACGCTTATGTTGAGAATTATGGTTTTCAAATTAGGAACCGAAAAATAAATTTTGCTTTTCTTGATAATTTTATAAGCGAGCAAGGCTATGAGCGCAGCAAAAATCGCATACACATCGGATATTTTTTGCCCCACAAATGAGATTAGCACAGAATGTATTGAAAGCACCAACAAAAATTGCCAAGCGAAATCGAAGTTTAGCGTTGGAGGCATCTTTATTTTAGGCAATTTGCAAACCATTAAATATCTCACAAAATTGAAAAACTGGTTAAAGCTCCAATATATCAAAAGAGCGGAATTTTGATCATAGAGCATAAAGAAAAACAGCATCGCTATAAAAATGCCCTGCCTGCGTTCAGGGGTATTGGCTTTTGCCGAGAGCAAAACAGAGGCTATGTTTATTGCCGTCATCACCATAGGCAATAAATTTATTCCAAAAAGCAAAACATCTGGCTTGCCAAGATCGCTTATGAACAAAAATTGTTCTCCGTTCAGCGGATTTTTTGTTAGAACTCCATAAGCGGCAAACAGCATTGGAATTTGTATGAACAAACTTGCAAGCGAGCGAAGCGCATAAAACGGGTAATAGGAAAAAGATTTGTAAAGCTCTCTCAGTTGAGAATGTCTTATTTTTGAATCTCTTATTGCGTTTATCTTTTGAATAAATGGTTCCAGCCTTTGTTTTATTGCGCGTTCCTTGTTTTCTAAAATTCCGGTTAAATAGTAAAAAGGGGCAAGGCATGCGCTAACAGCGAGGGATAGCAATATTAGTGAAATTCCGTAAGAATTCGTCAATCCATAAAAGCTAGTTAAACAGAAATTTATTGCCGATTCTAAAAATATCATTTTATACCTTTAGTCAACTTGTTCAAATCGTCTTCGGTATCGAGCTCCACTATTTGTCCAGGATTTATGGAATGCACAGAGACATTTATTTTATTCAACACCCTATTCACAACTTCATCCCAAAATAAATCTTTATGACTTGGTTCCTGATATGCGGCTGAAATTGCTTTTGCAACTTCGGCAATATCATCTTTTAACCAATAAGATATGCCGCACATATTGAAAAGATCTGTTCCGCCTTTTTTTATATTGACAATTTTATTTTCATCTGTCTCAAAAATCCAATCATCCGAATATCCTTCAATAAATTTTCCAAAATAGCACGATTGTTTAAATTCAGGCAAAAATACGGAACTATCGCCTATATATAAATCGCCCTCGCAAATAAAGCAATTTTCGCTGCCAAGTACATTTTCAGCGGCTTTTAACGAAGAAATATTATTTTTTTTCAAATACTCTTTGTTTTCAATAAGTTCTATATTTTCATATTTCAATTTTAAATATTCAAATTGCTCTTTTTTATAACCCACCACAATATAAATTTTTGAAACACCGCGCTTTTCCAAGGCATTTATTATGGTTTCTATCATCGGAGTGCCAAAAACAGGGATTAAAGGTTTTGCTATGGTTTTAGTGAGAGGCAACATCCTTGTTCCTGTGCCAGCCGCCATAATTACTGTAATTTCGCTTTGGGATTTCATATATATCTCTATAATTCGTCAATAAGTTTTATAATCTCGCCAAACGGCATTATATTTTGTTCAACTTCAAGTGCTCTATGATTTTTCAAAATTTCAACTGCTGTGTTTCTCATAGCGGGAAATGCGCTTCTTGTTAGATGATTTGCATAAATAACAATATTTATGCCGTGCGAAATTAGCTCGCTTTCGGTTACGCTGCTATAAGAAGTGGGCACAACGACAACAGGTATTTGTTTTTCTTTTTCTCTGAATTTTTTGCAAAACTCAAAAATTTCGTCAGGAGTTTTTTGGCGGCTGTGTATCATAATTCCATCTGCGCCAGCACCTGCATAAGCAAAAGCTCTGTTCAGAGCATCTTCCATTCCCTGTTCCAAAATCAGGCTTTCAACTCGCGCAATAATCATAAAATCTTTTGTTCTCAAAGCCTCCTTGCCCATTTTTATCTTATTGCAAAACGATTCTATGCTATCTTGGCTTTGCTCCACTTCCGTGCCGAATAATGAATTGCGTTTCAATCCAATTTTATCTTCAATGATTACGGCAGAAATTCCCATTCTCTCCAGAGTTCTAACATTGTAAACAAAATGCTCCGTTTGCCCGCCCGTATCGCCGTCAAGTATAATGGGTTTTGTGGTCACATCCAAAATATCGTCTAAAGTTCTCATTCTAGAAGAAATATCAACCAGCTCTATATCGGGTTTTCCTTTTACCGTTGAATCGCATAAGCTAGATACCCACATTGCGTCAAATTGGTCTAGCTCGCCATTTTTTTCAACTATTGTTTTTTCTGCAATTAAACCGCTAAGTCCATTGTGCGCTTCAATAACTTTTACTATGGGGCATAAATTCAATAACTGGCGCAATCTTTTGCGCCTATATTCTGGCATAGCCAATTTTTCTCTTGTGATGGAATCAATTTTTGCTATTTCATAGTTATATGTATATGGCACCTCAATCAACTCACCGCCGTATTTTTCCAAATTTTTAATAACATTGTCTCTGATGACGGATTGCGGATATTGTTTCCAATTATCTCCGTGCACAACGTAATCCGGTTTAATGGAATTTAAAATATCATCGTATAAAACATCATCTTGTTTTACCACCTCATCCACACCCTCAACATTTTTTATCATTTCCAAACGTTCTTCAAAAGAGACGGTTGGAAATCTGTCGTATCGTATCATAGCTTTGTCGCTTAATACACCTACAATTACTTTTCCGTATTTTTTAGCATTTGAAATTATGTTTAAATGCCCGCTGTGAATTACATCGGTGGTAAAACATGTATATACTTTTTTCATTTAGCTTGCTCCTTGTTAATATAATTCATAAAACTAATCGCGTTATCCAAAGCGGATTCCTTGGGGCGCGCCAAATCATCTCTTGATTCATTGGAAACCTTTATTTCTATAAATGTCAATTTCTCAAGATTATTAAAATCATTCATAAGATTGTTAAATTCATCTGCTGTTTGAATGACAAAAATATTGGAATAACCGCAAACTTTTGCTGTTTCGGCATATTTGAAATTCAGCGCAGCGGTTGGCATACCGCCCACGGATTCGTGCGCATCGTTATTCAGGCAAATATGAACCAAATTTTTAATTCCTCTATTACCGATAAAAGCTAAATTTCCCAAGTGCATCAAAGCCGCACCATCGCCATCCAAGCAAATTACCCTTTTATTTGGAGAATTTTCGGCTATGCCAAAAGCTATCATTGAAGCATGACCCATGCCTCCCACAGTTAAAAAACATTGATTGCGATTGTTCTGCTCATAAACTTCTCTAGAAATTTTGCCAGTTGTGGACACAACTAAATCGTTCTCTGTTATTTTTTTCATAATTTCAGAAATAATATGCTCGCGATTTAATTTGTAACTATTGGCGTATGCGGCATTTGCTCTTTTTTCAAAGGTATCTTTTTTTACTATCAACGAAAATTGCTTTTTATTTGACAAAGTATTTTTTATTCTATCAAATATTTCTTTCAATTTCGATTCGGTTACGCTGCCATCAATAACTTCATATTCAATTTCAAGGCAATCAAACATTTTCTCTGTTATTCGTCCCATAAATTTGTGCTGAGGCTCATCTTTTAAACCTGGGGAACCTCTATATCCAACAATAAAAAGCATTGGAATATTATAAACTTCGGCATTAGCAATTGAAGTGATTGGATTTACCGCATTGCCTATGCCGCTGTTCTGCATATAAACGCAGGCGGGTTTTCCAGTTGACAGATAAACTCCCGTTGCAATACCCACCGCCGAACCCTCGTTGGGTGCTGTGTAGTGAGTAAGCCCTGTTTCTTCGGAATTTATGTAGTCGCAAAATTCTTTGAGCGTAGAATCAGGAACACCTGTTAAAACTTCAATTCCTAGTTGTTTAATGCACAGAGTTAATTGTTCGGATTTCATATTAAATTACCTCAGCGTATTTAACAGGCACAGATACCTTGCAATGCTCCAATGCTTTTTCAAATACCTTAAAAAAATCTTCAATATCAGAGACATCAATAGCACCAAGCGAGCATAATCTGAATGTATTTGTATCAAAAATTTTGCCTGGGTAAATTGTAAATCCTCGTTCATAGCAATAATCGTGAATTTTATCAAAATTCCAATTTTTATCATCTGGATAAATTGCAGATGCAACAAGACCCGATTGCAATTCTTTTTTGATAAATTCTTTAAAGCCGAGTTTTTTTAAACCATTGCATATCGCTTCATTTACCATTTTATGCCTTGAAAATTTTTCATCTTCTCCTTCTTTAAAATATTCCTCAATGGCTTGTTTAGTGGCATATACAGTTTGCACTGGCGGGGTAAAGTGCATTTGCCCTGTTTGGAGAAAATATTTATATTGCAAATACAAATTGCAATAATAAGAGCGTTTAGGATAATGCTCAGATTCCTCAATAAATTTAATTTTCCCTATTACAAATGATAACCCCGTCATTGCCATTAAACCTTTTTGCGCAGAAGCCATGCAAAAATCAATATTGTCTTTTTCCATATCAATAGGCAGCATTGCGTAGGTTGATGTTGTATCCACAGCAAAAACGCAGTTATATTTGTGTGCCAAAGCACCTATTTCTCGAATGGGATTCAGCAAACCTGTTCCCGTTTCGTTGTGTGTTGTGTAAACAAGATGTATATCTGGATTTTTTTGCAAAAGCTCTTCTATTGCTTCCATCTTTGGAATTTCGTCAACTGGAATTTTCATATTGATATGCGGCAAATTATAATACTCACATATCTCCGCTGCCCTAGCGCTATAGGCTCCATTATTCACAATAAGTATTTTTTTCCTCTCTGGCAAAAGTGAATTCAGGCAAATATCCATATTAATCGTTCCAGAACCACAAAAAAGAACAGCTGTATATTCCTTGGTATCGCCGTGAGCTATTTTCACCAAATCATTCTGCATTTGAGCCAAAATATTGCCAAATTCGGTCTCTCTAGGGCAAATATCGGGCACTATCTGAGCCATCTTCACCGTATCCGTTGTTGTAGCAGGCCCAGGATTTAGCAAAATATTTCTTTTAATATTCAACATGGATTTAATATACATTTTTTTTGGCATACATATAATACATAATTTCTTTATTAATTTTGAAAAAAATGCACATTTTTGCAAACACTTGTTTGCAAAATTCACTTTTTTTGGCTTTTTTTCCGTTTTTTTACGTCTAAGTAAGTAACGAACAAAATGGAGGTTCAAAAATGACCGATGCCAAAATCAATCGCAATCACAAAGACAGCGTGTTCACAAGGTTGTTCAGCGAAAAAAGCAATCTTTTGGAGCTATACAGCGCAATTAGCGGAAAAAGCTATCCAGAAAGCACAAAGATAGAGATAGTCACTCTCTCGGATGTACTTTATATGAATCAAGTCAACGATATAGCCTTTGTGATGGAAGATAGGCTCATTGTTCTCATCGAGCACCAATCTTCGATTAACAACAATATGCCGCTTAGAATGCTTCGGTATTTGTCAGCAGAATACGATATGATAGTTGACAGGAAAAACCTTTACAAGCAGAAAAGGATAATGATACCTGCCCCTGAGTTCATTGTTCTATACAACGGCGATAAGAAATTTCCCGATTACAAGGAGCTTAAATTATCCGATTCATATAATTTTAAAACCCCAGATTTATATTTGGAGCTTGTGGTAAGGGTTTACAATATAAATAAGGGTCGTAATGCGGATATGGCGAATAGAAGCCCTGTTCTAAGCAGTTACGAAGAGTTTATAGCGGAGGTAAAAGAGAACTTGAAATCTATGAATCTTCGCGATGCCATTAAATTGGCTGTGAAGACTTGCATTAGCAAAAATATTTTAGTATCTTTTCTGGAGAGGCACAGCTCGGAGGTTGAAAATATGATATTTGGAGAATGGAATATGGATGAAGCCCTAGCGGTTAGGTATGAGGAAGGCAGGGAAGATGAGCGCGATGAGGTTCACGAGAAAATTCTAGCCCTCATAAAGAAAGGCTATACCTTAGCCGATATTGAAAAACACCTCCGCAAACGAACCCGCAAAGCAACTGCATCGCGAAAGGGGTTCAAACAAAAAAGAATCAATACCGCAAACTAAAACCCAACCCCACGGCTGGCACTCCGTTTCTTGGAATGATTAATGGCTCAATGGAATAGGAAATATTGTTGTTATTGTTTAATGCTTCATCTAGTAATTTGTTGTATTTATTTGTGTAGTTATATGCTAATATCAAACCTACAATACGGCTAGAAGCTAGAATAATCGAAGGTATTACTGCAGCTTTTAAGAGTCCTATGTCTCCTCCATAGTCATCCTTTATACAAACATAGGCAAGCGTTGATCCACCAACCACATCCGCAATAGATAATATAACTCCAGATATTATTTCCCCCTGTATATAACTACCAAGTCCAAGTCCTGGAACAAAATTCAACACTAAATAACCTACGGCATTCATTCTATTATCTGCGTATAAATTTGATTTGTCTATATACGATAAATATAAAGATTCTTTTTGAATTTCATCTTTATTCTTTGCCAAGCCATTATCAATTAACCGCTGAACTTTAGCTCGTTGCTCCATATTAACATCTTGCTGTCCTTGCTGTGGCATAACAGCAACGTTTGATGTACTTAGCATTTGTTTGAACAAATCAGGTGCTTTTCCGTCTATGATGTCACGCAAGCCATATATATTCTTTGAATCACCTGTAAAGGAACCTATCAAATTTCCTGTTTTGACATTGTAGAGTTCTACCTTAATAGTTAAATCCTTGCCAAATCTCCCTATCCGTCCTTGCGCCACGTAATCCGCACTGACCATTCTGCCAAGCTCCGCAAGGCAACTGGATTCATTGCAAGCCTTCACCGCTCGCTCTTGCGAACCCAAGAAAGCGATTATGCTTTCCGTTGTCATTACGCCGTATCGCTCCTTTGGCAAAACATTAACCGCTGTCTCGCGTAGTTTATCGGTTAGGTAAAGTAAATTTTGAAAGTCTATGGAGTCTTTGTTGTCCAATGTTTGAATTATGGCTACTCGTTCTTGCTGGGCGTAGGCGGCTAGGGCGAGAGTTAGCAGAAGTAGTATGAGGTTTTTCATTTGATGGTAAATGTAGAAAAATGTTACTATATTTAATTCTATGACAAAATTATCCAAAATCGCATTTATCCTCTTATGCCTCACGTCGCTTGGCATAGCTGCTATTAACAACCCTGCTGGTGAAGAAAGAAAAACCCAAGTGGCAGATTTCTTTAGGCATCCGCAAAAAAGCGATAAATACAACGAAATGTGGAGCTATGTTTTTGTGCTTGACAATGGCGCAAAAATATATGTGAATTATACCTGGATGTATGTGCCAACTCAGGGTTTTAAAATAGGCACCGATTTTTCAATATGGAATTTCAATGGCAAAAGCCAAAGCGTGGGGCGGCAATATTCAACGGATAGGTTTGTTGAAGATAAAAGCACAAACAGCATTTCTATTGCTGGTGGCGATTATTTAATGGAAAAAGCACCTGGCGCAGGGCATCGCGTATTGTTTTCTGCTAATAAAAATGGCAAAAAATTCCTCGATGTTACATTCACAAGCGCAGTGAACGGCGTTATTCCGGGAGATGGCGTGTTCAGTATAGACGGAAACAAATTCGGTTTGTATGTGCACATTCCTCATGGCAGAATTAAAGGCCGCGTGGGTCTTGGAGAAGATACTGTGGAAGTAAGCGGATATGGCTATATGGACCACGTTTGGCAAAATGAAAAACCCGCTGAAATGGCAACCAGAATGCTCACACTCAGTATGCCGCAGCAAAAATCATTTATAGCAGGGCGCATAGGAATAACCAAAAACGGCACTCCTTATGGCTATTCCATTCATCACACAGAAGGTGTATCTAAAATCGTTTACCCTGCTTCTGTGCTTGAAAATGAAAAAAACTATAATCCCAAAAGTTTTCCAAAAAATTTGACTATCACTTGGAGCAATGCAAATACACAACCTCTTAAATTTGAAGCAAAGGCACAAGAGTCATTTAGCATCCTTTCAAATTTTGATGGATTCCTAGAACGAAATGCTATTAAACTCGCACTTGGCGAATTGCTTTATAAACGCGGACGTTCCCAAACGGAACAAGGTAAATTAGATTGGACAATTGCAGGCTTTTGAGGCACTGCAATTATCCCTTTTTCTATTCAATGGTAATCAATGTTATGGAGTGCGCGGGGAATGTTAGCGCACTGCCTTCTTTTATATCTTGACTGCTCGCTTTTGGCGGGTCAACTTTAACCACTTTGCCTGCTGCTTGCCCTTTTGGGGCAGCCAAAACCTCTACCTTTGCTTTTCCAGCAAAACCAGGAATTTTGATTGTGCTATTGAACGCGGTGTAGGGGCTTTTGTTTATCGCAAGCAAGGTTTTCTTTTTGCCGTTCACCGATAAATAAGTGGTTAAATCGGTGCTTCCGCTATTGCTCTCAACAAGTTTGCCTCTAATGCCATCAGAAGCCATTTGGAAGGCATAATAGCTTGGGCGTGGTTTGTTGCCACCGATTATCTCTTCGTAAGAGCGGGAAAGGTAGCCGTAATCGCCGCCTTCTGGGGTAATATCGTTGTGAATATCCCAATATTGTGCAGAACCTGCTCCAACTTTGGCAAGCATACCTAGGTAATCTGCAACAAACAAACCATTTACCAAAGATATGGACTGCGGCCCTGGGTTGAAATCAACAGAGTTCCACTCGGTTAGCCAAATTTCAATATCCTTTTTGGGGGAGAGTTTTTTGATGCTTTCCCTAACGCGGCCAAAAATTTTATCCAATGTTTGCGGAGAGGCGAGCAAGCCAAAATCATTTTCTTCGCCAAAGTGCTGAGGATAATGGTGAATGATAAGGGCATCGGCAACATCTGCGGTGTATTTGAGAACATTCTCATTCCACTCTCCGTCTAGCACGCCCAAAACTCCAACTTTGATACTTGGGTCAACCTTTTTCATGGCAGTGATGAATTCGCGAGCGCGTTTGCCATAAGTGTGCCCCTTGTCTGCGCCATATTTTGCGTATTGAGGGTGCCAATCGCCGTAAATTTCGTTACCTATTTCCCAATAGATAACATTTGCTTTTTTGGTTATGTTGGTGTGCTTAACCCAGTCTGCGGCTTCCTCTGCTGTTCCCGTGCCAAAATTAGCTGTGAACATGGGTGTTGTGCCAGTTTCTTTGCACCACTCAAGGAATTCATCGGTATCAACCATCCAGTCTTTGGCTTCCAGAATCTTTTTCCAGTGGTCATCGTCAGCACGGAGTCCGCCCGGATAGCGAACCACACCGTGATTGATTCTTTTCACATATTTTTTTGTTTCGGGTTTTAGCAAATCGCCATCCCAAAGAGCTGCGTTAATTCCAAAAATAGCACTTGATATATTTGAATTTATAACCTTGTTCAAGTCTCCAGTTATTGTTAGGCTGGCACTTTCTGGAACTTTGGGACGTGGCACTTCACGCAAATTGGTGAGCTTCACGTTGTCTATTTGGAAAGAACCTTCGGAGCCTTCCCCGCTGGGTTTAAAGTCCAAAACCTTTACGCCGTCTAAATCAAAAAGACCGTTTTGAACTGCCTCAGGTGGCTGGTAATACGGGAATTTGGTGAATGTGCGGAATGGAACAAGTACTGTGGTTCTGCCTCTTGGCGCACCAGTGCTGCTCACAAAAATTTCCCTGCCTTTATCACCTATTTGAACTGTTATGCCCTGCCAAGCCTTGTCTGTGTAAATATCAAACATAATGCCCCAGTGCTTTGTCCAATCAGTGAGTTCTTTTTTTGCTTTCTGCTTTTCAAAATCATAAACAAGGTCAACCCAGTCGCCCAGCATGTAATGAGAAACATTCAAGGACTTGCCATCTAAATTGCCTTTGTTTATATCAAAAGATACTTTGGATTTTGGACCTGTGGATGGTTCAAACCCAGGGTTGTTTTCAAAATCGTGCAAAACCAAATCTGGGGCAGTGCTTTTGAAAGAATCCCATTTTAAATCGGGATCCACCCAGTCTATATTTTCGGTAAAGGTTATTTGGTCAACATATATAGTTACAGGGTCGTCTTGGCGGCCATCGCGTTTGTTATCTGCTTTGCCAACTGAAAAACGAACTTCCTGAATTTTGTTCCACTGTATATTTTTGGTAACTTCTGCCTGTTTATTGGCATCCCAAGCCTTGCCCGCATCTTGGAATTTTTTCAAAGGAATTTTTACCAACTTCCAATCTTTGGAAAGTGTTTGCCCTTCAACCCAGTCTTGCAAATTGGTTTTTGTTTGGCTCTTTATATCTCCGCCTTGATTGTCAAGCACTCCAAAACCAACTTTTTCTCCGCCTTGTTTGCCCCTTGCCCAAAAATAAACACCGCCTTTGTTCCTAACTTTTGAAAGGTCTATATATTTACCTTCACCCAAAGAAAGAGTTACGCCGGAATATTCATTGTCGTCCATATAGGCTGCTAAAACACTTCTGCCTGGGGTTTTGGAAGGTTGTTCCTTGAATGCGGTTAAGCCGCCATATACATAGGCAAATCCCAGCATCTTGCCAGGGTAGAACACTCCATTTGGTTGCAGGGCTTTTGCTTTGCCATCTAGCTTCTCTGGATTTTTTGGTCCTTCTATGGTTTCTGTTTTTTCGTCCCAGTAAACAATTTTCGGTTTTGGTTTTGCAACTGGAACTGTGCCCTTCACAATTTCAACATTGGCAACCCACACCTGAAAGCCTTGGGGGTTGGTTCCCTTATCCACCGAAACGCGGAACTCTGCAATTTTATCCCAGTTTATGCGGTCTGGAAGTTCAGTTTTCTTTGTGTCGTCCCAATACATGCCTCTATCGGGGAAATCTGCCAAAGGAATTTTCACGTGCTGCCAGTCTTTGCTTATTTGCACGTATTTGTTCAGAGAAAGTTTAGACTGCGTTTTTTTGCCCTTGCCGTCTGAATCCAAAAATCCAAACCAAGCCTGTTCGCCGCCATTTGCGCCTTTAATATCAAACTCAACAGCACCATCTAGCAAAACTTTGCTAAGATCAGAAACTTCATTGTAAAGGCATATAGAAGAACCTGAATAATCGCTTGGATCTAGGGCAAATCTCAGAGAGGCAGCCGATTTATAGCCCTGAGTTTTGTCTATTTCTACCTTGGATTTTCCTCCATAAGAATAATCAAAACCTCCAGTCCTATATTGCCCATCAAAGAATTTAAAGGTAACAATGCGAGATGGACGTTGCGCGAAAGCTACTGTGGCAAGAGCCAAGAATAGAAAAAGAGCTATTCTACGAATCATAAAACCTCTCCGATTTAAAATATACTTGTTGTAAATATAGTAAATCCGCCATTATTGGCTTTGTTTTAGAAAAAAATGCACAAAAATGTCAACACTTGTTTGCAAAATTCACTTTTTTTGGCTTTTTTTCCGTTTTTTTACGTCTAATATAATAGAACCAAAAAGAAGGAGGTTTCTATGAAAAAAGAAAGGGTTAAACCCTGTGGTGGTGGCAAGAATTTTGTATCTTTGAAGGAGGAAGCTTTATGGAAAGCATTTTGAACACAATATTTAGTACAGAAAACATACGAACACTAGCAACGCTAGTGTCCATTTTTAGCTGTTTTGTGTGGCTTAAAACCTCTATAACCTCTGTACATAGGCGAATAGATGGCGTTGAAGCTTCCCTCAATAAGCGGATAGACGGTGTGGAAATTTCTATAAAGGAGTTAAAAAGCAACGTACATAGGCGGATAGACGACTTAAAGCACAACGATTTTGCTCATTTGAATGGTACCATTGAAGCCTTGACCTATGCTTTGGAGAAAAACGGTTCTCTAAAGAAAGAAGACAAGGACTATGTGGATAGCAGGTTGGCTCGTTAAAGGTTACTTCGCTTGGCTGTTCAAAAATGCCGCCAATGTATCTCTATGCACATTGAGTTTCCTAGCCACTGCGGTTCGGCTGTAGCCGCAGGAGAGTAGGTGTTGCACTTCGCTTGCCCTGCTGGCTAGCTTGGATTTGGTGTTGCGCCTTCCAAGTGGGCGGCCTAGCACTTTGCCACTAGCTTTTACGTTAGCAAGAGCTTCGCGAACGCGTTGTGAAATCATTTTGCGCTCTATTTCTGCGGAAAGCCCAAACGCAAAGGCGAGCATTTTGCTGGAGATGTCGTCTCCTAGCTTGTAGCCGTCTTTTATTGTCCAAACCCGCGCCCCGCTGCTCAACAGATGATTGAGCATCTCCATAACCTGCAATAGGTTGCGTCCCATCTGCGAAAGCTCGCAGGCTATTATAAGGTCGCCACCCTTGGCACCGCTGATTATCTTTCCGAGTTTGCGCTTTTGCAATTCTTGCATAGAAGAGACATCCTCCTCTATCCATTCGTCTATGACTATGCCGTTTTGCTTGGCGAAATTCTCTATTTCGAATTTCTGATTTTCTGCATTATGATTATCCGCACTTATGCGGATATATCCGTATATCATTGGACCCCTCCATTTTTTTAAACCCCGAAAGCCTCCTCCGCAAGAGCGAAAGAAGCTGTGGAGCTAGCTTATTTAATAATAAATTAGTAAAAAAAATTAGTATATTTCTCTACTTATGAGCGAAACGAATTTGAACGGCACTTGGAAGATGATTTTGGACCCAGAGAATAAGGGGGTTGCCGGCCGCTGGTTTGCTGAAATTCCCAGCAAGGCTAAAAATGTGGAAATTCCGCATATTTGGGAAGAAAATACGGCTGCAACAGCCTTTTATTACAGAAAATTTTCCCTTTCCACCAAAGACAAGAGATGCTTGCTGCACTTTGAGCAGGTATCTGTCTATGCGGTTGTTTGGGTAAACGGGAAATTAGTGGGAGACCATTTTGGCTCAAGCACCCCTTTTGAATTTGATATTTCGCAGTTTGCAAAAACAAACCACGAAAATCTGCTTTGCGTTAAAATATCCAGCGTTTCGCCTAGCGATAGCTTTGAATTGATTTCTGGCGGCGACCCTATACCAGCCGAGCAAATGCCTCTAGGGCTGCCTTGGAAACGCCATCCCTTTGCAGGGCTTACAGGCAAAGCATACATAATAAGCGGCGAAAGAGCCTTGCTCACCTCTATGGAAATAGCCACAAATGCCGACTACGGGCGAATAAACGTAAAATTGTCTTTCAACAATCCGCGCAACTATGTGGCAAAACTGAAAATTTTTGCCCGCGACCCAAAATTGGAAGTTTCGTCTATTCAAAAAGAAGTTAAACTTGAAAAGGAAAATACGAACATCACTCTGCATTTGAGATTTAAGGATATAAAGTTCTGGTCCACTGAAACGCCGGAGAATTACGCATTGGAAGTTCGTTTAGATGGTTCTAATTACCTGTCTTCCAATTTTGGTTTTAAAAAATTTGATTGCAAGCAAGGCGATTTCTTTTTAAACGATTCCATAATTAAAATACACGGCATAACATACAGCCACCGCAGAGATGTCTCTATTGCAAAAGAATTGGAAAATATCAAGAAACTGGGCTTTAATGCCGTCCGCACAGGAGGTGCTCCTTTTAACAGAGAGGCTTTGGATGAATGCGATAAACTGGGGCTTTTGGTTTTTCAAGAATTCCCAATATGCGATGAGCAATCCAGCAAAATGGGTTTAGAAGCCATAAAAGCAATTGCTCCAGAAATAGTGTGCGAAAGCGCAAACCACCCATCACTTGCGGCTTGGATTTTAGGTTCCGAAAATGGCAGGCTAATTTTGGAAAATGGGGCAAAACTTTTAAACCGCATAGACACTCTGGAAAGCTGCCATCCAGCCATAAGCAACATAAACAACGTTTCCATAGACAACGACCAAAATTTCAAACACGGGCACGAAAAAACATTCAGCGCAACAGGAAAAATAATAGGCGTAACCGATGGCACAGTGCTTCCATATTCTTCGCACTATCTCGCTCTCAAAATTTTTGGCGGAGTTCCTTTCACCTTGTTTTTATCTCGCTACGGAATTTCAGAAGACAAAGATTTTGTTATTCCAGACCCATTCTTTGGCGATGATTGGCTGCAAGAAAATTACAAGCTGTTTACCGATGATATAAAGAAAAACGGAAAGGTTTTGCTCTCCATAAAGAATCACCATATTTTTGGTTCCGCAAAAAACGATGCTGATATGCAAAGCTTGTTGCAAAAAATTAAAAACTTCATAGGCAAAAATGCAAAAGACACGTGGCAAAGTGCAGAATCTTTTGTAAAAGATTCAAACGAGCTTGCTCTGTCTGGGCTTGACCAAAATATTCAATGCTTGCAGAGCAGCCCTGTTGTTAGCGGATATTTCATTGAAGAATGGGCAGATTTCAAAAACGATTTTAGCGGAATAATAAGAGAAAACGGAGAGAGCAAAAATTTAGAGCAAGGCATTAAAAACATAAATGCTTCCACTAGGCTGCTTTTGAGCGGTTTGGAGCGTGTTGTGGCAAAAAACGAAAGCATTTCGTTTCAGCTCAGTTTGCTCAACGAAAAAAGATTGAACGAAGTAACCGTATCTGTGGAGCTTTTGAATAAAAGCGGAAAAGCTGAGGTTTCGCAAAGCAAAAATTTTTCCGTTCCAAAATTCACACTTGCATCTCTTGGCGACCTAAGCCTAAAAGCTCCGCAAAAAACAGGTTCTTACAGCTTAAAGTTAACGCTTGAAAGCAATGAAAAAGAAATTTATTCTATGGAAGAACCCATAGAAATTATTGAAACCCCAAATATTAAAAACGTGCTTGCAAAATCCGAGTTCTTAGACACTGCGGAAAATTCATCTGAAATAATCAAGATGATAAACAGCAAAAAACCGGTGTTATTCACAGCGGCACTCAGTTCTTGGGCAGATAATTCAATTTTGGAATCCGTTGCAAACGCAGTTAAAACCGGAAAAGTTCTCTTTATCTCAGACATAATTCCAGAAGACATTAGGCTGCTCAACAACTTCTCAGCATTTGGCAGTTCTTTGGAATGTTTTTATTCCTCTGGAGCCGCAGGTGCTAGCATCCACTACATTCCAAAAAAATCCGAACTTGAAAGCGAATTATTTGAGAAATCTGTTTTAGATAAAACCTGCTCTGCCATTGTACCTAGCCTATCTATGCTTAAAATTAAAGATGCTGTGAGTTATGTGCATTCGGTTTCCATAAAAAACTCTGAATTGCAAGCCGGTGTGGATTTGCAAATAATGGAATATGGAAAGGGCAAAATTATTTTCAGCACATTGAATTTTGAAGGCTTGGATACCTATGCACTGACAAACAGTTTGTTCGTAAAAATCATTGAGTTGGTAACCGAGTAGAAGCTGCAAAAAACAATGTGGAGAGCAAAAGCATAACCGATAATATGTAAAATATTTTCAGGTTTTTAGACCAAGCTTCTTCTTGCTCTGCCACCAGATTGTAGAAAGATGCAAGCAATGTTCCGCAAGCATCGTGCGCTTTTGCCCTGCTGTAACGCCATTCTTCAACATTGCAAGAATTGTTTTTCAAGCACTCCGAAAGCCAGCGTATTCTCAAAGATATATTTTTTTCAATTTCAAAAAGAGCATCTGTATTTGGAACCTTAATTCCACCATTGCTCAAATTGTTCATCAACTCCTCTGTAGATGCCACAAGAGATTGCTGAATATTCAAATTATCTCTAACATAAGAAAAATTTATTTGCTCAGGATTTTCAGAAACATATATCCGAGAATCTAACAACCGATATTCAGAAATATTGGCAATTATCTGTTCATAAGCAAAAGGAGTGTTTATTTGCAAGCGATAATAAAAATAAGATAAAACAAGAACAGAAGCAAAAGCGAGAAGACCCGCAGGCAAGCTAAAACGCCTAAACAGCAATTCCCTTATCTTCATGTGTCCATATCCATAAATGTTACCACGCTAATGAATATATATATGTATGCAACCAAGGAGCAATGCCGCAGAATAAAACGCAAGTGCCAAGAACCGCAAGGATTATCTTTTGCCACAAGCAAACCTCCACAGGTGGCAAATTTTCGTTTGCATCGTTAACCCAAGCTGCTTTCACTATTTGCAAATAATAATACAGAGCAATAACGCTGTTTATGGCAGCAAAACCGACAAGCACATAATTCCCCACAGAAGCCGCACTCGCAAATACCATCCACTTGCCTATAAAACCAGCAAGCGGTGGAATTCCTGCCAAGCTAAATGCGCTAATTGCAAACAAAACGGCGAGCAAAGGGCTTTGCTTGGAAAGCCCCGCAAGAGAATCAAAACTCTCTGGGCGGCTTTTGCCTATTATGCCAATTAAAAAGAACATGAGGTAATTTGAAAAAGCATAAAGGAACAGGTAATAGACAAAAGAGGAAATGCCAAGCCTCTCGCTACCGCATAATCCTATTAAAATGTAGCCCGCCTGAGCAATGGAGCTATAAGCCATAAACCTGCGCAGCCTGCTCTGCTTCAATGCTCCCAAATTGCCTATGAATATGGTTGCCATAGCAAGCGCAGAAAATATAATCCTAAACACAAAGCCCAAATCCGACAAAGGATAGTATATAAGAACGCTCAAAAACACAAGAGCAACGGCTTTTGAGCTAACGGATAAATAGGCTGTTATCGGTGTTGGCGCACCCTCGTAAACATCTGGTGCCCAAGTGTGGAAGGGGAACAAGGTGAGCTTGAAACCAACACCCATAACTATAAAAACCACAGCCACAAGCAATAACTTGGCATCTGTTTCAAGGGTATTGCCTACCGCGTTATAAATATCCTCATAAAAAAGCGACCCTGCAAAACCATACAAATAACTTATGCCAAACAGCAATACCGCAGTGGCTATTGAACCCATAAGCACATATTTAAGGGCTGCTTCGGCTCCTTTTGCCGAGCTTTTGTTCCAAGCAACCAAAAAATACATGGGCATAGTCGCAAGTTCCAAACCTATGAACAGAGATAAAAGTTCGCCAGCCGAGGCAACAAGCATTCCACCAACCGCCACAAATAGCATAGCACCCAAAAATTCCGGTTTGTTTTTCAAATCATAATTATTGCTCAAAACAGAGGCAAAAAAGAAAGATAGCAGCAAAAGTTCCCTTATCAAAATTCCAAAGCCATTCACATTCCAAGTTAAAAAACTCGCATTTAAGTTCCCTTCCTCAAACCCGCAAATAGAAAAACCCGCATAAAGCAAAAATAAAACCGCTGAACAGGAATTAGCCAAAAAAACAGAGATTTTTTTAGAAAACAACCCAAATGCCAAAACCGCAAAGGGGAGCAATATAAAAGCGCAATCCAAGGCTATGAAAGGGGACATATTTTGGTAATATAGAATTTATTTATACAAAGCCCTCTTTCTGCAAAGTGCCAAAATGCTTTCCCTAATGCTTTTGAGCTTTGCCTCGTCTTTGTGATTTTCAATAGCCTGTGCAATAGCTTTCGCAACTGCTTTGGTATCTTCAATGTCAAAGCCTCTGGTTGTGATAGCCGCTGTTCCCAAGCGAACCCCAGACGGATCCATAGGTTTGCGCGGGTCAAAAGGAATGGTTGAACGGCTCGAAGAAATGCCCACCAAATCCAAAACCTGCTCCGCTTCTTTGCCAGAAATTCCTTTGCTAGTCACATCAACAACCATAAGGTGATTATCTGTGCCATCGGAAATTATTTTAAAACCCGATGCCATAAGCTCTGCCGCCATTGCACGTGCATTTTCTATAACATTCTTTGCATAAGTTTGAAATTCAGGATGCAATGCCTCTTCAAAAGTCACCGCTTTTGCCGCAGTTGAATGATCGTGAGGACCTCCCTGCATACCAGGGAACACGGATTTGTCTATGGCTTTTGCAAAAGCCTCTTTGCACATTATTATTGCTCCACGCGGGCCTCTCAAAGTTTTGTGGGTTGTGGTGCTGACAATATCAAAATAAGGCACAGGGCTATCTATAGCCTTGCCCGCTATTAAGCCTGCTATATGAGCAATATCGGCAAACGTAATTGCACCAACTTCGTCTGCTATTTCCTTAAATTTTTTCCAGTCTAAATTTCTGCTATATGCCGAGAAGCCTGCCAAAATCATTTTGGGCTTTTCGCGAAGTGCTATTTCCCGCACTTTATTCATATCTATTCTGCCTGTTTCTTTTTCCACCTGATATTGCGTAAAATTATAGAGCATTCCCGAAAAATTCACAGGATGCCCGTGAGACAAATGCCCGCCGTGGTCTAGCTGCAAGCCGAGAACCTTATCGCCTGGTTTTATGGTTGCAAAATAAACCGCAGCATTCGCGGGGCTGCCGGAAAGCGGCTGAACATTTACGTGCTCGCAGCCAAATAGCTTTTTGCACCTTTCCACAGCTAGAAGCTCCACTTCGTCTATCACCTGATTACCGCCATAATAGCGTTTGCCTATGTAGCCTTCGCTATATTTATTGGTTAAGCAGCTACCCATAGCCTCCATAACGGCTTTGGACACATAATTTTCAGAGGCTATAAGTTCAATGCCATCTTCTTGGCGCATAGCTTCTTTGTTTATGAGGTTGAAAATTGCGGAATCGACATCAGAGAGATTTTTCATGGTGGTAATATAGAAAAAAATCCGTACCTGTCCTGCATAGCAGCCAAATTTACTAACTTACTACTATGCTACCTGAAATTAGATGGATACAAAGATTAGACAGCTTTGAAAGAGCTTTTGCTGTGTTGCAGAGAATAGCCGCAATAAAAAATGAACGGGAACTTTCTGAAGCAGAGGAAAGAAATGCAATTCGGGCTTCCTGATTCTGCCATGCAAAAAATAAACGTTGTTTTTGCGCAGTATAAATCCATAGAAAAGGTGGTTATCTATGGCTCTCGCGCAAGAGGCGATTTTCGCAAGGGTTCGGATATAGACTTGGCTATATTCGGCAAATTGGATTCTATGGATAAAATACACATTGCGGGGCAAATAGAAGATTTGCCAATTCCATATTTGGTGGATATATCATTATTCTCAAATATAAAAAACGAAAATTTAATAGAGCATATTGAAAGAATAGGAAAGGTATTTTATTCCAATACGGTTGCTTTATGAAGGACTTTTATTTTTCTATATTATACCCAAATATGACTTTTGATAGCAAAACAACATTTAACGCTAGGGCTTGCGGTGCAAGCTCCCTGAATGTTTTTTCCAATAGTAAAAAATTGACCCCCCCA